>Ga0315538_1000647_pt1 | contig 21484 bp, 11 predicted proteins | sample SalMarSW160230MG_2_FD_203834 | JGI IMG/M metagenome (GOLD analysis project Ga0315538, IMG submission 203834) | Salt marsh sediment microbial communities from the Plum Island Ecosystem LTER, Massachusetts, United States - Salt Marsh Sediment SW1601-230 ...
AATTAGAGAATTAATTTATTAGAGAATTAGCGAATTAGTTAATTGGACGACCCTTCGACACTTCGACGCTGCTCAGTGCAGGCAAGCACAGGGCAGGAATGATACACCAACATCGCCGAATCGGCGACGGCTAAACAACCCCGGCCGGAGGACGGGAAAACATATCAAAAATCAAAATGCAAAGAGCAAAATCATAGATTAAAAATTAAATCCGGCCATCCGGAAGGTATGGCGTTATAGAATTTCTCATCGTATAATTAACTATAGGGGAGTCGATGCAGGCAGGGAACAAACTGACCGATGGCCAGTTTGAGAATGCAAAAATCAAAACGCAAAATGCAAAATTCTGGAATCCGCCTGCGGCGGATGGGTGATTTTATTAGTTTTTTTGTGTTACAGAGCATATTGTTAAATAAACAAAAACGTCAATTTTTAAACTATCAAACGGTCAGTTTGAGTAAAAAATGAATGATACGAACTTATTATTGAAGGCGTATTATGAAGCCCTGTATGAGCGGCTGGAGGCCAAAAAGACTATTCTGGAAAAGAGAATAGAGGAACTGTTGGCCGAGGAGATTGCAAAACTCGGATTCGGGGACTTTGACGAGGACAAATTCGCTGCATACAGAGATGCGAGCTTAGCATTTGTGGATGAACGGATGGAAAGCTACAATCCGGTTGGGATTCAGTATCTTTTCGACCGGACGAGCGTTAAGGATGCCTTTGAATTGGAATTGCAGCTTAACTGGTACGACAGCCGGGAGGAATTTGAGGATTTGGTGAAATTGGCACGCGAAAAGGCCCAGACAGAAATGACAGAACAGGAATTGCAAATGTTAGCGGATGAGATGATTAAAGAAGCAGGGGCCTTTCCGGACAGGAGCATTATATCAGCTTACAAAGCAAAACCGGCCCTGCAGAAGCTGCCGGATTATATTGTAGCGCGAGCCATTGAAGAAATCACTGAATAGCAAAAATCCTTGTATCCAATTTTTTTCACAGATTTAGCTAATAATAATTTCAGTAAGAAAGAGCCGATATCACGATTAGCAGACTAAAATAATAAGGATTCTGGATTCCCGCTTTTGCGGGAATGACAATAGTAGCTAATCGGCTCTAATTAACTGGGATTGATATGATAGGGCATTAAGGATGCCTATCGTTCTAATCGAGCAGGGCGAGCTTGTTTCCATATCCGACTATGATTGTCGAAAGAATTAGTATTGTCAGTCCGAGAGCAATCCACAAATGGGTGCGTCTGCTTGTTCCTTTCCATTCCTTCAGGGCAATTCCCCAAAGAGTGCTGAAAATTATTATACTGGCCATATGTAATGTCCAGCTCGAGAAATCGTATTTGCCCATTTTGGTTGTGCCCATGCCGTAGAAGAAGAACTGAAGATACCAGAGGACACCGGCAAAAATGCAGAAAAGGTAATTCTTTGCCAGGGAGATTTTTTCACTGCCGTAGGTGCTGCGAAAATAATCTTTCAGCGTGCCTTTTCTCAAAATCAAATACATACACCAGATAACATTTGTGGTAAATCCGCCTAACAGCACCACCGCCAAAACAGGGAGAGTTTGCCAGAGATTCGGTGCCCCGTTTTCAATCGCAATCGCTGCAATTGGTTTGCCCGCAGCCAGCCCGTAAGACATTGATGCGCTCATAGCACCGGCAAAAAGTGCCACAATCAGCCCCTTAAGAAAATTGAACTCTTGGACTTTCTCCTTCTTTTGTTCGTCAGAAAGCTCTTTTTCTTTATTCATCCCGGCTTTGCCGCTAAGCGTAATACCGAAAAGGCATACGAACACGCCAAACAGAATTACCCGGCCTGAGACTGTCTGGATGACCGAGGCGAATTCTCCCCGGAATAAAGGAGGAACCAATGTGCCAAAGGCCGCACATAATCCCAGAGCGATGGCGTATCCGAGGGCTATTCCCAGGTAGCGCATCGTGAGGCCGAAGGTCAGGCCGCCGATTCCCCAAAGAACGCCGAAAAACCATGTCCAGAATAAAGTGCTCAAAGGTGCCTGGCTGATGATATCGAATGAATTGGGAATTATTAGTAGCGAGACAATCAAAGGCGTAACAATCCAGCTAAAGAAGCCGCCTAAAATCCAGTAGTTCTCCCAGGCCCAGCCCTTGACCTGTTTATATGGTAAGTAAAAGCTTGCCGCGGCGAGACCGCCAATTGCGTGCAGGACAAGTCCCAAGAATGGATTTGGCTCCATAGCTCGTATTCTTTCTGTTTTACTCTTTATTAATCAGGATTTGCACCGGCCCTAAAAGACCGCTGCGGCGAAGGTCCCATTCGGGACGCACATTTATATTTGTCCGTGTCAACCGTTTTTCCTTCGGCAAATCTCTATCGCCGACCAATCTGTTTCGCCAGGAGTTGACGACTTCAATTACAAGGTTATTCTCACCGTTTTGCACTATGTCTGTAACATCCACTCGGAATGGTTTTGTCCAGAGGATTTTTAAATCGGTTCCGTTTAACTTCACTTTTGCAATTCCGGTATCGAGAACCTCTCCTAAGTCCAAAACATATTGTCTTGCCGGTGTTTTCCGGTCGGAAAGATTGAAGGTGGTTGTATATGTTGCTTTACCTGAGTAGAAGCGGATTTCTTGCTCCGGCCGCTCTGTCCAGCTAATCAGCCGGTCGAATCGCACTTTTGCGGGGCCTCCCCATTGTGGGTCAAAAGATACGTCCCAGGGGCCTTGAATTTCCTGCAGGATTTTATATTCGAAATGATTTTTTTCAGCATCGCCTTGTTTCGTGCTTAAAATCGGCTCTCGAAATGCGACAAACAACGAACCGTAAGGGGGAAACCTCAACGGCACTTCGGTTCGGCCGTCAATTTGCCTGAACGCTTTTGCTTTACAGATATCGCCGGTAATAGGATTCCATAGCTCCGGCTGTTGACCGGAAATTCGAAAGGCACAAGTTACGTCTTCCTCGCGTTCTTTCTGGTTACAGACAAAATAGATGTGCATTTCATCGATAGTGTAGTGAATATAATCGAAAACCGAATCTTTCTCATTATTTTGAAACTCGACATCAGGTTTTATGCCGTTTTCCAGAAGCACTTCCCGGCTGCTTTTGCCCCAAATGATTCTGCCTTTGCCGGATTGTTTTTGTCCGGCCTGGCTGGGGGATTGTCCCCAAAGCTCATCCGCGAGTCTTCCGAGCTCTTTTTCGCTTTCAGGATAACCGACTAAGCTGACGGTTTTTTCCGGTTTGGGGCCGATTACAGTTGCTCCTTCGTGAACAAGCTCGTGCACTTTCTTCAGAACTGCAAGTGAAAGCACCTTATGGTTTGGCAGGACAAGCACCCGGTAGCTGATTCCGCCGGGAACAACAATATAGTTGTCTTTTACTGTCAGCTTGAGGAATATCTCTTCATTCGTAACATCATAGTCGAAGCCGGGCAGCGACTGCGCCGGGTCGGCCTCTTTTAGTTGGGCAAGATTCGGAACGTGGTCTCCATAATAATAAAGGACATCGGCCACAAACTTGCCCTGTTGTATTAGATACTGGCAGCGGTTCAGATAAATAATAAAGGCATCTGCGTAATCCCACCAGGTTACATTGGGATTAAAATGAGTCCCTGCAAAATACTCTTGGCCTGGTATCCCCATTTCCATGGGTGAACAGGTAAATGTATGGACAAAGACGAGGTTTAGGCCGGAACAGGCCTCGTGGTCAAAACTGGGCTTTTGAGATGCCCATAATACATCATCCCAGTGCGGCCCGATTGAGGTGAACGCCTCTGCCCCCACCAGCTTCTTGTTGTAGATGTGAGCGGCAGAGGATGATTGTTTTACGAAGAACCGTTGTTCGGGGCGTGGCCGGTGCGGCGACGGCACCCAAAACTCGCCCATTGCAATGTCATTTCGTCCCAGGCATTTAATGGCGTCGAAGGGCCCTGCATGGGGCCCACCGGATTCGGGGTGAATACCTATGTTATGTTGATGTGCCAATTCCGCAAAAATTTGATAGTGGTTCTCTGCAACGCAATCGCCAACGGTCTTGCGAAAATCCGCCAGGAATCGATTGCTAACGTCTCTGCTTTCTACAATCTTGCCGGTAATAATCGGCAGATATGGAATTGGGTCGTAACCGCGTCTTTCCTTAAATTCGGATGGAAAGTTGCCTGTCCAGTTCGCACCGCCGCATTCCCAGCTGTCCGTTTGCAAATACTTAAGGCATTTTCCGGCCAGCGGCCCGATGTCATTAAGTAATGGTTCTACCACGTCATTCCAGTATGTTCGCAGGGCCTCGGCTTCCATATAGTCAATTACGTGTCCTTTCCAGTCTGCACTGTATGTGCTGACACCGGCATCGCTTAGAGTGTAACCAAAACGCAAAATACACCACTTGCCTGAAGGCACCTGCCACTTAAGGACTCCCTCAGGCGTCATTTTATCTGTAATGTTCAGGACGTCTTTGATATTAGTATCCTGTTCACCTGGAATAGCCGGGATATCTTCCAGCAGGAACCGGCAGTCCGGTGCCGACATACCGATTTCGTGGCTCGCAGCTTTGGCTTGCAGGTTTTGGATCGGTTTTCTCAGGACACCACCGGAAAAACTGTTTCCTTCGATATCAGTCAAATAAAGCTCTGCTACCTGGACATTGCGGGTATTTTCAGGGAAACGGGCATCGTAAGAGCTTTCGAAAAGCAAACGAAATACTCTCCCGGAAACGGAATTGAAAGTTTCCTTGTATGTTTCACCATCTTTGACTTCAAATATATGAATATTTTCAAGCACATTGTCATCAGTGTTAACCTGTAATCGACACCTGCGGGGGCCATACCCCGGCCGACCTTTGATACTAATGCCTGATATTGTGATGTTTTCTTCGAAGGATAATTCGAGCCACTCAGGTTTTTTGTTGGAAGGTCCCTGGCCCTGCTCTGTGCCCGAGCTGACCCAGAAGGTATTTTCATCTGCGTCGATTGCATTCTCACACGGGTATTGAGATTGATATGAGCTTGCTTTTATTGATGGTTTTTGCAGGTCTTGTGCGCCTTTAACGGGAAATGCCAGAACCGCAATGTCTTTGTAGAAACCGTCTCTTTTTTGTGGCTCGGATAATCTCCGTTCAAGTGATACAGGCCCTTCAACCTGTGTTTCGGACCAGGTCAGCATTTTTGCAGCCGTATCAGGTGTTACATGGGGTCCGCCGAGATTCCAGCCGCTTTGAATACTCAGGCCCAGCTCCAGCCCGAGTCTATTGGCTTCCTTGACGGCGTGCCTGAAAAGCTCACGCCATTCGGGTCCGGCAAAGGTCGGCCCTGCGGGGACCTGTCTGTTGCCTCGTTGTTCCGCTCCTCCGGCATCGAAGATTAACGCTCCGCTGAAGTTCTTTGCTCTCATTTCTTCCAAATCACGGGTAATCGCCTCCTTGGTAACATTACTGTTGAGCCACCACCAGAAGCAGCGAACGCCCGTACTTCGAGGCGGATTGACGAATCCTTCTTCAAGCGGCTTATTATCCGCCGCAGCATTAGTGACTCCGACCAGAATAAGCCAGAATGAAAGAAAATAAGCAGATAGTTTCATAAATCAGACCGCCTTTCTATGGTAAGAGTTTCCTTACTTTTTATCGTAACTTTGGCTCAATCCTTTCTAATCGTTGACTTTACGGTATTATCAATTGAGGGAAAAGTCAATTATTCTAAGAGGTGTGGATTGTCCGGTATATGAGGGGCTTTCCTGAACCATTACGGAAAGGATTTCTTCCTGTGTGAAACGATGGTGGTCGCCTAACATCTCGTTTACAAACGGCCCGGATTCAACGTGTATAATCGGAGTAGGAACTGTGCCCGGCAAAATTCAGATATAAACTGCCAACCGTCTGGTACGCCTGACCATGATGTGTGCCCATCATGTAACTGTTATAGAGACTTTCGGCGGTATTCCGGTTGATGAAGAGTTCGTTGCGTATCTGATCAAGATAATTCTTGGCCGTGGGCCTGGACGGATCGTTCGGCTGGCCTGTCCAGAGCGTATCCTCGTTGAGCTGGATCCGGTCGGTGACGACCTCGCCGAAAACCATTCCGCCCAAACGGCCACAGGTTTGCTTTGATGAGAGGCCCAAGCAATTATTGATGTTTGGAAAACTAATGGAACAAAACAGATTGTCACTCCTGCGCAAGCAGGAGTCCAGAAAACACTGATAAAACGACTGGATTCCCGCTTTCGCGGGAATGACATCTCTGCTTTGTTTGTATGGCAACGTTCCATTTAATATGAAAAGGTCAATAGTATCTGATGTGCGAAGGCCGATACCTGCATATCCTGACCGGCGAGCTCGTTACGATTATGAATACAAGCGTAACGGCGTTGCAAATTTGTTTATGATATTCGAGCCGTTGAAGGGCCAAAGGCAGGTGAAAGTTACCGACAGAAGGACAAAGAAGGATTTTGCCGAATGTATGCGTGAGCTTGTAGATGTCATTTACCCGGATGCAGAGCGAATTGTTTTGGTGATGGATAATCTTAATACTCACAAGAAGGCATCTTTGTATGAAGCATTCGCACCTTCTGAGGCCAAACGCATAGCGGATAACCTTGAGATTCACTATACACCGAAACACGGCAGCTGGTTAAATATGGCTGAAATAGAAATGAGTGTTATGTCACGACAGTGCTTGCGCGAAAGGATGGATAACATTCAACAACTTGCAAAAGAGACATTGCTTTGGCAACAGCATCGCAATTGTAAAGAGGTGAAGGTAAACTGGCGGTTTACAACAGATGATGCACGAATAAAGCTGAAAAAACTATATCCATCAATTGATTAGAGACAAAGCACTAGAGATCATATACCAAAACAAACCCCGGACATTACTCGATAGCTTCTTTCTGAGCAGCCGTCCAGCAAGAGGGGCAAGAAATAGGCTTCAAGTTTTACAAGAAGAGATCTGCAAGTGCGTTAAGCAGCGTAGTAAGGTTAGCAACCCAGTATGGTTAATTAGCTTTGGTTCTGGTCCTGGGCACGAGATTCTTGGCGCTATTGAGAGGCTCATAGGCACGGTTGTAAAAGCCACGTGTGTGGATAAAGAACCAAGTGCCCCCAATCCGCTCAGCAAACCATGCTGTGTTGCCGGTAGCTTCAACCGCAATCTTGTCTTGCTTACGCAAGGTCTTGAGAAATTGCTCAATCTTTCTGATGTCGAATGTTGCAATCCGCTGTTTGCCCTGACAGCTTAGTCAGCACACGGTAAAGCTGTCGGTGTGCAGGTCTACTCCTAAATAGCTCATCTGATTTTCTCCTAATCTAACTCAAACTGACCGATTCGGACTGTCATACCTGCGAAAGCAGGTAGGTCGGAGCTCGCCCCGACAATTGCATCTGAAAAATCGGCAGTTATATCACTTTCTATATGAATTTCGGTCAGTTTGAGTAACCTTACATTTATTTATAGCTTTATCTACCAGTTGTCTGCTAATTCTGCGAAATCCAAAAAGTCAACATCCGCATCGCCGTCAAGATCGGCTCCATCACATGCAGGAATGTCCGCACAATCGAAGACAAGCCACTGAGCTACAAGTCCCGCCAGGTCCTCTATACCCCGAACTCCAGAATAGATATTGGTTACATAAATAATCATACAAGCTGTATCATAAAGACCACCGGTATCTTCCACGCGAACCGTAAATACATTTTCACCAACATCCGAATCCGACGGAGTTCCCGAAAGCAAACCATCACTCGCAACCGTCAGCCAGGCAGGGCCGCTGACTTTGCTGATAACAATAGGATTGCTATCAGGGTCAATCGTGTCACCAGCCAGAGTCTGTCCGGTATATGCGTCATCCTCATTTGCGTCGGACTTGAAAACGGGATCGCTGGTAAAATATGGCTGGTCGTTCGAAGCCAACGCTTCCACTTCCGACGGGCTTAAGGCACTTGAATATATACGGAAATCGTCCACATGACCATTCAGGTAGGGGTCTGGGTATTGAGACCTGCCTATGTAATTATTCGTTGTGACGCCGAGAGAATCCGGAGTGAGGCTCATTGAGCTGTTTCGTCCGACTTCATCACCGTTTACGTAAAGAATGCCCGTATTGCCGTCGAGCGTTACAGCCACATGCGTCCATGCACCTGCCGCCGGAAGCTCGTCGTCGCCATTTATAACCTGTTCAGCGCCTGCTCCACTGGTGGTTATGGCGAAACGCACTGTGTGCGACCAGCCGTTACTCGGTGTCAGGAACATGTTTACAGACGTACCAGTTCCAAAGTCAAACACGCGCGACCAGTCGCTGACAATATCCGGGTAAACCCAGGCAGAGATAGTAAAGTCGGTCAGACCGTCAACCACGCCGGAAGGCAGACTCACGTAGTCATTGGAACCATCCAAATTAACGGCGTTGTGGTACTTTCCTGCGGTCCAGGTTGGGCCGCTGATGAGTGTACCGTCCCAGCCGTTGCCGGTGACATCGGAGGCGGTTGTACCGCTGGTTTCATCATAATTCAGATAAGCATGCAGGATTAGCGGCGTCGCTTCGGCACTGTCGGCACTCTCTCCGTCGGGACCGACGGCGCTGACTACATAGTGGTAGGTCGTGCCGGCAACCACGTCCGTATCGATGTAACTGGTTGTCGTCACATTGGCGGCAATGGTTGTGTAGGGGCCGCCGCTGGTGGTGGAGCGTTTGACGTTATAACCGGTAGCGGTAATGGATGCCATCCAGTTCAAAGTCACCTGCTCACCCGTCGACGTTGCGGTCAGACCGGTCGGTGCCGGCGGAGGCCAAGGCGAGAGGTAGGAGCCGGGTATCACCTTCCGGCCGATACCGGTGCTCTGCCAGGCCACCGCGAGGTTGTCACCGCCGTTGCCTTCTTTATGCAAGGCTTCGATGTAGTACTTCTGTCCTGCGGTCAGCGAAATCGCCGCCGACTGCTGGTTGGTGTACTTTGTCCAGTCCTGCGAGTTCGTCCAGCCCGGCACATATGCAATCAGCGATGCGTTCGCCGGATTTTCGTCCGTGCTCAGCCACAGTTCGCAGTTGTCATCGCCGGCGATCCAGAACGTGTACTCGTCAGTGAACACCGGATGAATATAACCGCGCACCCGTGTACCATAGTTATCCGCCCAGTCAGTCGGCGCCTCGAACGAGGTTAGCTCGTTGCAACCGGTGCGATTGTCGGGATAATTTTGATTCGACGTCAGGTTGCTGACCGCCGTGCCGCCGATTCCTTCCCACCACTCGCGGAGAATAGTACCACTGCCGCCTCCGCCGCTGGGCATGACGTCGCCGACTTCGCTGGAATAGGATGACTCATTGCCCGAGGAATCAACAGCTGTGACCACGTAATAATAGGTCGTGCCGTTAGTCACCGACGAGTCGATATATTCCGAGATGGTGAGGTATTCAAGGGGAAGGGGACCATTTATCTTGCTGTAGTCCGAGCCGGGCGTCGTGGAGCGATAGACCTTGTAGCCGGCCAGATCAGGCTCGCTGTTGTTGTTCCAATCGAGCCAGACCTCCCCGTCGTCCGGCGTTGCCATCAGACCTGCCGGTGCTGCCGGAGGAGTTGTATCACGATACAACGCACTGTTTGGTATCAACTCCTTGGTGGTGCCAGGACCTTCCCAACGAACTTCCAGGCCATGGTCGCCACCTTTCTCAAACATGGTGACCCTGATTGCGTGCATGCCGGCCTGCAAACCAATCTGGCCTGATGCCTCCTGCATCTCGTGCAGGCCGTCATTGTTCACCACTTCCGGCGGACCGATGTATAACTTGCTGCCCTCGTCCGAAGTCGTATAAAACGTGTATGTTCCATCGGCCGGTATATCAACGTAGCCTTCGAACACAAACCCGAAATAATCGGCACTGGGCGGACTGCTCACATCAAAATTCGCGCACAGCCCTTCTTCGACCGGCGTCAATGAGTCAAAATCCGGCAGCATATCCCACGTGCCTTCATAATATTTATACTCCAACCCATTCACAGGTTCTGCCGGATTACCCGGCTTGGTGCCGTCAGGAGCGCACCAGGTATATGTTTGCCACCACTCGAATGCCGCTTGCGCGCCCTCCTTTGAAATCATTAGTGAGCAATCTTGCGGACGTCCGTTATTAAGATCAAGAACGTCTCCAAGAAAACCGATCATCCATGAGACGTTGCCGTCGCTATCAATGCAGCCCTTGAGCGCACTGCCAAAGCCCGCCGTGGTCCCGTTGCACAGGTTCCGGGGGTCTTCAGGGATTGGAAACCAAAAACATTCCGTGATGATCATCGGCCAATGGTCCGTGGCAGGCCTGTATTGCGAGTTCCACAGGTTCTGCAACGCCGTGGTGTTGTCGAACACGCCGCCATACGCCGGATAAAAATGGCACGCAACACCGATATTCGAACCGGAGAAGGGATATTGGTCCCATTGGTAGGGCGAACCCTGCCACTCCAGGGTCGGAACCCAGATGACGTTGTCTGCGCCCGTGTTCCGTATCGTATCTATGATGGGCTGAATCCAGTCTCTAAAGGCACTAAAGTATTGCGGTGCGTGGTTGCCCCAGTCGCCGTTGCCCGGCGAGGATTCGACGTCGACCGGCTCGTTCATGAGCTCGAACATGATGTTGTCCGCGTTTTTGACGCCCGAAGCGTTGGCAACGGTCTCCCAGAAGGTGATCAGGCGCTGCTGTTCTACTACACCCGCGTTATGGGTGCCGTTATCGGGTGTGTTAATCGGCCCCGTCGCGCTAAGCACCAGGTAGAGGCCGCGCGACCTGAGATGGTCGGCGTAAGGAACAATAAAGTTATTGATCCAGGCGTTGAACTGTGTTGAGTTGACCAGCCCAGACTCGCTCGTCCAACCGCCGATCGCGTCGGTATTGACACGCACAAAGGTGCAATACCATCCGTGGGTATGGCCATATCTTGTGCTGGTGTCGCTCATGACGTCCGCCGCTTCCTTCATAAAGTCCAAAAAGTCGGCGACGTTGCTTGGATTGGTCCAGTCGGTCGGATCGCTGTACCATCTCCCCTGGCCGTTAAACCAGCTCGCCGTAGGCTGCATCCATCCTCCCATGAGACACACGTTGTGGCCGCTGGGATTCTGCAGGTTGCGACCGCTGACATGCAGCATGGGCGTGGCCATTCCTTGCCAGGCCTGCGCACGGTTTGTAAATGCACTGATCACGATCATCGCTATGATAAGAAAGGAACATGTCTTTAGATAGTAAGGCTGTTTCCTTCGATTCTGCGATTTCATGCCTGCGCAGTACAAAATAATCGCGATCATTATTCTTACGATCCTTTTCTGGTATTACTGCATGCCTTGATTCTTTATTCCATGCCTTTGAGCCAGTCAATCGCCAACTCCGCGTAGTCAGCCAAGTTGACCGATTCATCGTTGTTGAAATCAGCCGGCTGGGGCGGCGTTTGCAGATACTGACCGGCGAACATGTATAAATCCACTAAATCCACGTCCCCGTCCCCGTCTAGGTCGGTCGGCAGTGCTTGTGTTTGTTGATGGAATTTGAACCAGTTGACATTGAACAGGTAGCTGCCGCCGCCGGTAAATTTCAGGTATAAGTCATGTATCCCGGTTGCGCCGCTCACGGAACAGGAATGGGTTTCCCAACTTTGCCAGCCGCTGGTGCCCGGCACCTTGCAGGTTCCCACCAGCGTCCCTGTTAAGCTGTCAAGATACAGCTCGATGTTGCCGCCGCTGGTGTCCGATGCTACTCTGGCGTCAAAGGAAATCGCGCCGCTGTCGAAACCGATATTGTTGTAAACGGCATAATCCCCGTTCTCGATATACCCTATGTCCTGCCCGCCTTCGCTGCAGCTTTCGGTCTGGATTCCCGACTGGGCGTCGTAATCCTCCGCTTCGATCTGTGCATACGCCGAGAGCGGGGGTGTATTTCCATAAGCATATAAAGCCATTTCGGATAACTGAATATCACCGGCGCCATTGTTGGCGGTGATATTCAACCGGTAGTACTGGTATGGACCGGGAGTTGTTACGGAATATTGCTTTGTCAAAAAACGCGATGCCCACGATTGTCCGGTTTGTGTATCCAGCGTCGTCCAGCTGGTTCCATCGTTGGAGCCCTGGAATTGCCAATCGCGCGGGTCACGTGTCGGTTCATCATTGGCGCTGGATAAATCATAACGTGTTACCACCCACTTGACACCGGCGCCAAAATCATATTGAAGCCATCCGACCGATCCCGCCCCGCTGCCTGTAAACCATTTAGTGGAAGTCGTGCCGTCAAAGGCTTTATCGGCGCCTTCACCCCCGCCGGAATTATCGGAACTGGCCGACGGTATCCCCCCTGTGGCGCGATTTTCCAAAGCCGTGCTTGGAATGGCAACCACCGGGCTGGAATAGGCACTTTCATAAGGAGGTTTAACCGATGAAACACGATAATAATAGCTCGTTCCATTCGACACATCCGTATCTGTAAAACTGTTAGTCGTTGGACTTGCAATGATCGAGTACGGCCCGGTATCCGCGGTTGCCCGTTTCACATTGTAACTCGTGGCCCCCATTGACTCCGACCACAACACCCAGACTTTGGCATTGTCCGGCGTGGCCGATAAATCAGTCGGCACCGGCGGCGGTCCGTCCAGGGTGGTCGCAAAGACTTCCTCACTATCTGCACTGAATCCCAAATCATTGCCTGCGGCGACGACATAATAATAGGTCGTATTACTGGCCAGATTAGTATCGCTATAATAGACGGAGGTAATATCCGATGCAATTGTTGTATAATCCCCACTTACAGTCCCGCGTTTTACCCTGTAATGCGTGGCTCCCACGCTGGCCGTCCATGTCAGATCGATTTGATTACAACTGATCACTTCCGCGGCGAGATCCGTCGGAGTATCGGGTGCTATAGGGGTTACTTTATAAGACGTGCCGGCCTGGGTATCAAATAACGTGCAACCATTTTCATAAGTCGCCTCCACGGGGGTATCATCTAGCAACGTCACAAAAAAGGTCCCTTTCAATTTACAGTTTTGACCTGCAAGTGATTTTATCATGCCCTGAGTCACTTGGCCGTTGTCCCACGCCAAAGCAACCTCAAAGCCGCCCCGTGCCTTTAATCCGCTGACGGAGCCGGTCTGAAATGCCACTGTCGGCAAGGCCGGCAGCAGTTCGACAAAATCGAGATGCGATTGCAACAGCATTTCGGCGATACCTGAAGTCCCGCCGAAGTTGCCGTCGATCTGGAACGGCGGATGCGCATCAAACATATTCGCATAAGTGCGATCCGAATGCAGCAGCAGTTTGAGCAGGTCATACACGTGATTGCCGTCTTTGAGCCGGGCCCAGAGGTTGATCTTCCAGGCCAGGCTCCAGCCTGTTGACAGGTCCCCGCGTTCAATCAACGTTACTTTAGCCGCATCCGCCAGCGTCGGAGTTAGTTCAGTCGTGATCTGATTGCTGGGATACAGTCCGTAAAGATGCGAAACATGACGATGGTCGGTAATTACATCCACATCATCGAGCCATTCCTGAAGTTGACCGCGGTTGCCTATCTGCATGGGGGGCAGTTGGGCAACAGCGGTGCTTAATTGTGTTCGGAAGGCCGCATCGACGTCGAGGATTTCTGCGGCCTGGCGCGTGTGCTCCCAGACATCACGTAAAATCTGGCTGTCCATAGTCGTGCCCGGCGACATCGATGAGCTGCCGGTGGAATCGGTGTAACCATGCTCCGGCGAGACTGTTGGACCGGTTATCAGCCAACCATAGGTCGGATGCGTAAAACTATAATCCAGGAAAAATTCTGAGCAACTCTTCATGACCGGATACACTTCAGCCAGATAGGCTGTATCCACGCTATAGAGATAGTGTTCCCACAAGTGTAGTATCAGCCAACCGCCGCCGGTCGGCCAGGCACCCCAGTAGGCCCCGTCAACCGGTGTGGTCAGACGCCATAAATCCGTATTGTGATGCATTACCCAGCCATCACAATCGTAATGATTTTGGGCCGTCAGGGCACCGGTTACAGCAACTTCCTTGGTCAGTTCGATCAGCGGCTCGGCCAACTCGGAGAGATTAGTCACCTCCGCAGGCCAATAATTCATCTCGAAATTGATGTTCGTCGTGTATTTACTGTCCCATGAAGGGTAGAGACTGTCATTCCAGATGCCTTGCAGATTGGCCGGCTGGGTGCCGGGACGTGAACTTGAAATCAGCAGATAGCGTCCGAACTGGAAGTACAGCGCTGCAAAATCAGGATCATTGCCCGCGGCAAATATATTTCGACGAAGGTCTGTTGTTTCCGTTTCATTCGCCGTGTGTCCCAGATCAATGGATACACGCCGGAACAATTCCTGATGCGCCGCGATATGGTCGGCCAGCATCTGTGTATAAGTGCGGTTTGCGGCTGCCGCAAAGGTTACATCGTTGCGGCCGGCAGGGTCGGCACTCACATCATTGTAGCTGACAAAATTTGTCGCCGCCGCGACCTGGATCGTTACGGCGTTCGCAGCGTTGACTGAAATCGTACTGCTGTTTATCGTCAAGGTGCCTCCCTCATTAAGAATTTTTACGCGACATTCAAAATTCATTCCGGCAGCGACCCCTTCAAGAGAACGGTTGGTTCCTGTCATGGTTATGACATTCGGCATTGAGGCCGTCACGGAAGAATTAGGCATGGGCGTATCCATTGAAGCGGTGAAAGAAACGCTTCCTGCCTGGTCAGCCGTGATACGGATGATAACCAATTGATCGACGGGGCTGGCGAAATACTCACGAGTGTACGTTACGCCCCCGGAGGTATACTGTGTCTTGGCGACGGCAGTATCCATATCCAATTGACGTGTATAATCGGAGTAGGAACTGTGCCCGGCAAAATTCAGATATAAACTGCCAACCGTCTGGTACGCCTGACCATGATGTGTGCCCATCATGTAACTGTTATAGAGACTTTCGGCGGTATTCCGGTTGATGAAGAGTTCGTTGCGTATCTGATCAAGATAATTCTTGGCCGTGGGCCTGGACGGATCGTTCGGCTGGCCTGTCCAGAGCGTATCCTCGTTGAGCTGGATCCGGTCGGTGACGACCTCGCCGAAAACCATTCCGCCCAAACGGCCGTTACCGATAGCCAATGCACTGGTCCAATCTCCGCCCGCGGCCTCATCATACCATAATCCCCAGTGGCTCAGACCGGCAGGTCGCCCCTGGACATTTTTGGCTGCAGTCAAAAACCACACACACAGAATTACCATGATAAACCGACTTATAGATGACGTTTGTCTAATCATTATGTCTGACTCCACAAAATTTAAAATGGCTTTTCCGCCGTAAACCTTATTAAGTATACAAAAGCACTTAAAAAGCAGAAAGACCCTCTGCTCATTGCTTTTTTAGCTTTTAATATGGCAACTGGTAGACTACGATTATTAAAAGAAGCTGAAGATGCCACATCGCAAGGTAGACATTAAACAATAATAAATAACGATATCTGATATAGGATTATTCGCAAAATACTTTCTCATACTGTTTGTGTGTGGCTGAACCTGAAATTGAATAACGATCCTTTGAAACTTGGATTATTGGGCTATTATACCTCGGTATGCTGTTGCCTTAAAGTGTTAAATCCAGAATACTTCTGTTTTTCAAATAGCAAAATCCACCAACTTTATTGGAGGAGAACCAATGAAGCTAATGGCTTTCATCGACCAGCCAGTTACGGGCAAACCCAGCGAATTCATACAGAGTAATTACGCAGTCACCATCTAAATCAAAATTGCAGTCTTCCTGCAGCCAGTAACCCATAAATTCCGAAAGGTCTACGGCATTTACAATCTTGTCTGCATTCATATCACCATAACGGATGAACTGACACCAGTTAACATTAAGCAGGTAACCACTGCCCCCGGTAAATTTCAGATATAAGTCATGTATCCCGTCGGCACCGCTAACGGGGCAGGAATGAGTTTCCCAAGCTTGCCAGCCGCCGGTGTACGGCACCGCGCAGGTTCCTATCTGTGTTCCGGTCAAGCTGTCCAGGTACAGTTCAATGTTGCCGCCGCTGGTGTCCGACGCCACCCTGGCATCAAAGGAGACCGCGCCACCGCCGAAATCGATGTTTTCATAGACAAGATAATCCCCATCCTCGATCCACCCGATATTCTGCCCGCCCTCGCTGCAGCTTTCGGTATCGATTCCCGACTGAGTATCGTAATCTTCCGCTTCGATCTGTGAATAGGCCGAGCGAGGAGGGGTTGGAGGGATTAAATACTGGTATGCAGGTTCCAGCCCGGCATTGTCGATTATATCAAGGGCTTCCTGGGGCCAGTCTGCATCGGGATAAACATGAAGATTTGTTACAGTGCAGTTTGGTGCACCCAGTTGCATTGAACTGCTGGTAGAATATATATTATCGTAATGGTTATCATGCTTTCTACCCCAATCATTTAATTCAAAATTATCCTGCCCTGGAACAATGTCAAAAACCAGATTACTTCCGGTATACCATGCTGTACCCTCATCTGGATGATACACCCCCTGGAAATGTGTCGTGTTAGCTTTTACATAATTATTATTTGCTTCAGAATCCGGCTGGGCCCCTATTGTATAATAAGCACCTGAATCATGGAGTGTCTTCATGCAGTCAAAAACCCTGTTATTATTGAACTTGTTGTTTCTACAGGTTGTTGTGGGGTTGTCGGGAAATGCGACTTCGTCCCAATTACACCAACCCCATCCGACACTAATACCTCCGTAATTGGTACCTTCTATTTGATTGTGCTCAATATTCAGAGAATCTACGATATAGGCAGTAATCCCCGCATGCCCATAGTACATGTTCGTCGTATCATATATATAATTGTTTATTATTGTATCATTTCTGCATACGCCCTCTACAGAAGGAGGGTATTTTTCATCTGTGCCGCCGTCTCCCTCATAGATATGCTGGAAATGCCCCACTTGTATGCCTGAACCGCCGATATCAGCAATATAATTCCCAAGAATCGTACAATTGCTTACGTCATTTATAAGGCTTATCCCCTCATTCCCTATATGCATGATCGTGTTCTCAGTAAAATTTATTGAGTCGGCACTGGTTACATTGATTGCACCAAGCATTACGTCATAAGCCCTATACTTGTCGTTGTGCCAGTTAGTATCGGCAAAGGCTTTGCACCAGGTTGCACCCTGACATGTTGTCTTTCCGTAAGATCCATTCACCTGGGGCAACTCAGCTTCAGTGTTGGCAAATGTTATCCCCTTGAATGTGATGTTTTGGACCCTGTTTGTTCTTGAAGTGCCTGATATGTCAATCAAAGTTCTAATTTTCGGTGCATAAACTACTGCTGTGGACATGTCCTCGGAACCTGTGTAGTAGTACAATGTAGAAGTTGACCTGTCAAAATAGAACTCTCCGGAACTATCGAGGAATTCATACGCATTTTGTATTTTATGCGAACCGCTTGTTGCAAATGCGGTACCCCATCCCTGATTCTGTGCAATAGCACCCATTGGTTGCTGGAGTTTTAAAACCCGGGAGCTGCCTTCTGTAGCGATCTCCCTTACGCATACTGTATTTTGGTTCCAGGTGGTATTATTTACTATTTCTACATCGTCGGCATTCGCAAGGGCCGGTACATCTCCGGTATTGTATCTTACCCCATCCGCTTTTGAACCGCTGATCCATGCCCAGTCATCCTGGCCGGCAGTTATATTATACGTACCCCAACTACCCTGGCAGTTTACATTCTTGCTTGCCATATAAGCCCTTTTGCCATTAACAATCAGGCTCCGCAGCTTGGTGCCATGGTTCAGTGTCGCCTTATAGATGTTACCACTATGCTGGGTCCACCCTGTTACCAGCGTGCCACCGTTCAGTACAGGCACCTCGCCGGGATATGCCTCATAATATATCCTGTATCCGTTTGTCCCTGAATCCTGCGGTTCAAAAGTAATGGTGCTGGTAATATCATAGGTGCCGCCTCTTAGATATACGTAGATGTCTCCGGTCATGTTACTGTTGATTGTACGCACTACATCCCGCGCCTCGGTGAGCGTCTGAAAAGGCTCGTCTTCAGTTCCTGGGTTGGAGTCGTTGCCTGTGGGTGATACATAATAGGTCGCCTGGGTAGCAGCAAATACTGTGGGTATGAATGTGGCTAACATGAGCAAAGAGATCAGCCATATTCTGTGCCTTTTAATCGTCGTTCTTTTTAACCCAGGATTTCCCATATACACGTCACTAAATTATTCCGGCTTGCTACAAGTCCGATTATACAAGGATTTCATCTCAATGTCAACAATATTCCTCAAATTTAGTGGTTTTTCGGGTGCACGTCATGATTGTAGGTGGAATTTTCAGGCTGCCAACGGTTTTTTCGACCATAACTGCTCCCATTCCTTATTAAGCCACGTTATACGCAACGCCAACGTGGCTGATGACCCTGCACGAGTCCAGATCGTACCTGATTGCTTCAATCGCTTGCCCACCACATGTTTGCATGCGCCCTCCACCGCTCCAGAACCTATATCATAACCTCTGGCTTGAAATACATCGTAACGCATCTGGGCGGATGGTACAGTTGGGTTATGTCGATGCGATATCATATGAGACGGTGCGTCGTGCGCTTAAAAAAACGAACTTAAGCCTTGGCTGAGCCAGCAGTGGCGTATTCCACCGAAGGCTAATGCGGAATTTGTTTGCCGGATGGAAGATGTTTTAGATGTGTATAAGCGGCCTTATAACCCAAAGCGACCGCTTGTTTGCTTTGATGAGAGGCCCAAGCAGTTAGTGGGAGAAATGCGCCAGCCAATTCCAGTAGTCCCAGGTAGATTGGTTCGTTACGACTACGAGTATAAGCGTAATGGTGTGGCCAATTTGTTTATGATGTTCGAGCTGTTGGCAGGCAAAAGGCACATAAAAGTTACTGACAGGCGGAGGCAAAGCGTATTGCTGATAAACTGGAGATTCATAATACACCCAAACACGGTAGCTGGCTGAACATGGCTGAAATTGAGATAAGCGTTTTGGGGCGTCAGTGTTTAGCTGAGCGAATAGGAAATGCCAGCCGTTTAGAAACAGAGGCAACAGCGTGGGCAGAGAACCGAAATGCCAAAGAGGCGAGGGTCAACCGGCAATTCACGACTTGCGATGCACGAATTAAACTCAAAAAACTCTACCCATCAATCAAGGTGTGAAGAAGCAGTAGCTAAGCGTAATGTCCGTCGTACCTACTGTTGAATTGTGATACGGCTCAGGATGATTGTCCCAAAAAAAGCGGGGCCTATACTATAAGTATAGGCCCCGAATTTGCGCAAAAACATTAACTATAGCCAATCCTTTTGGCAAGTATTAGCGCTTCTTACGCAGTAAAGCTAGTCCGCCAAGACCCAGCAGGGCTATCGTCGCCGGCTCCGGAATCCCGGTAATAACAATTGAATCAATCGAGGTAGTCATGCTGGGGTATTCCATCTGTTCATAAGCGAAGGCATAGCCCATAGGTAATTCGCTTATATCAATCCCCTTGTCCGCGTATGCAGCAGACAGGTCACCCGTCACATTGCTGATAGTATCTCCACAAATGGTCAGCGAGTAACCTGTGGGACCGAGGTTCAGGTATAGGTCCAGTACCGGTGTAAGGTCCCATGATCCTTGATCAGCCCAATCATCCCAGTTAAGCGTATCAAAGGTCCAGGTCGCCAACGTGGTAGTAACACCGCCGGTGTCTCGATAGTGCAGATTGGATATTCCACTCCACCCGCCAGTACCTGTCACGAGGCTATCGCTTTCAATCTGAATCCAGAATCCGGCCTTAAGACCATCGTCAGGATTATAGGCAATATTATCTGCCTGAACACCTAAGACAATGCGGTCCACGTGGTTGCCGCCGCCGCCGCCCCAGTCCCAAGCATTATTACTTAGGGAAAAGCTAACTCCATGAAACAGATAACCAGCGGCATCTGTCCCGAGGGCGGCCCCTTCTTTGGATGTAATCATCGCGCGAGACCAGCCGAGTTGTTCATTTATAAGGGATACAGTTGTTCCGGATTCCGTAACATAGGCGCTGATGGGGGGGTCGGTCCAGCCACTTTGGTACGTTGCCGCGTTAAATCCCGTACCGATGCCCGTGGTGTTGGTTCCGATATCACCATCATCAAAGTCATCTGCTACAATTAGACTCCCCAGGACAGCAGGAGACAACATTGCAACTAATGCTAAAACTAACAATTTTTTACACATAACACTCCTCCTATTCACAAAGATAAACATCTTTCTCGTCGTTCTGGTTTAAACCAAAACCACAACTGTTCACGACAGGCATTTAACCTTCCTATAGTTACTTATGCCTGCCAGACTATAAAAAACAAGCAACAAAAGCTCTTCACCAACTCTGCGCCTGTCTCTAATTAAGACTTGCCTTTTTCCCTCCTCCTTGTGGGAGGCTTCGCCTGAGCCGCCGGTTGAAATGCTGATAACTTGAATACAAATTATCACCCTCACTCCAGCTTTATCCTTGACTCAACAATCCAATTCTCCAGTTGGATTTACTGAAAAAACGCAAATTACTTATTTTTACCAGACTTATGCTGGGCGGCTCACCGCCTGGGAGCCGCCCAGCTATCTCTTAATATCTATGTATCAACGCATTAGCACGCTATAACCCTAACTTTACGGCCAAAGCTCCTCCTCAAGCCAACCGATTGCCAGCAGAGCATAGTCCTTAAAATCAATTGTGCCATCCTGATCCAGGTCTTGGTCAACCGAGAACGGTAACGTGTGACCCGCCAGGTAAGCAACCTCACCCGCAGACAAAGCCCTTTCGTACAGACGAATCTCATCGAGCGCACCGTTGAACGGATTAACGCCATTTGCCTCGCAGCTACCAAACACTAAGGCTGCATTCGGATCAGAACCAAACGAGAAAGCTCCCTCGCCGGTCATCTGGCCATTGAAGTAGAACCTCGCAGTCGTCCCGTCAAACGTCGCAGCCACATGTGCCCATTCACCGACCGGCAGCACAGGATCACCATCGGCCGGATAGCTGCCTTCACGGAAGAACCCAAGTGTGCCATCTGCCTGTGTGGCCTCAATCTGCCACATCATATCTGCTGCAGCCCAGGTGTCTCTCTTTCCGATCAAGCCCTGGTACAGACCGCTGAGGCCATACCACTTGGCCCACAGAGCGACCGAGATATGACCTGTCGCATCAGAAGGATTGAAGGTTCCCAGATCAACATACTGGCTGCCTGTACCGTCGAAAACCATCGCCCACGAGCCAACCTGCCCTTGTACATAGGCTGGGTCGCCAACCGCATTGCCATCGTGAGTGCCGATTCCATCTGTCACGTCACCTTCCAGTGCATAGTAGGCAACCAGGCCATCGTCCTCGGGGTCAACCGGCGTTATGATAAGGCCGTTATCGAGCCACCGCCCGATCAGAATCGCAATGTCAGTGTAGTCCACAACGCAGTCACTGTTCAGATCATACTGTGGCTTGGCAATCGAAGGAATACATCTGGCTGGATACAG
>Ga0315538_1000648_pt1 | contig 21481 bp, 20 predicted proteins | sample SalMarSW160230MG_2_FD_203834 | JGI IMG/M metagenome (GOLD analysis project Ga0315538, IMG submission 203834) | Salt marsh sediment microbial communities from the Plum Island Ecosystem LTER, Massachusetts, United States - Salt Marsh Sediment SW1601-230 ...
ACCAAGAATAGCTGATAAGCTAGAATCAATTTTCTCTTCTTCCAAAAGCTGCTTCGCTTTTAGCTGAGTTTTTGTCGCTTCATCTTTGTGTCCTCGCTTGTAGACAGTTATGACTTGCACATGTCCTGAAAATTTTTTTGCAATACTAATTGCTTCCATAAGCGCCCACGTAGAGTAATCAGAACCGTCAACTCCTACTAGAATCTTCATTTTTTCTTTCATTTATTTACCCCCGCGACCATTTCCCCTTTTTTATGCTAGAACTGTTACTATTAATTAAATCTTCAACCATGTTTTAATGTTTTCTATCTACCTTTGCATCCATAAGTCCCGGATTCCTCTTTATGCCTCTGGCTAGAACTGGCGGAAAGATAAGCGTAGTTACTATGCTCATTGCAACGAGAGCCGAAAAAATCTCCAGAGGAATCAAGCCGTATTGCATTGCAATCAACGCGATAACTAACTCAGCTGCGCCTCTGGAGTTCATTGCCCAGCCTGTATAGTAGAGCTGTTTCCAGCTTAGTGTGGAGACTGGTTTGATTATGAGAGTTCCTATCATCTTTCCGAAGAATGCGATGGATATTGTAGCTACGATTATGGGCAGATTAGAGGATAACGTGCTGAGATCAAAGGATAATCCAACGTTAACGAAGAAAAACGGCACAATAAAGCCCAAAGCAATGAGTTTGATTACATTGATCAACTCCCTATTATGTCGCTTGCTGATGCCTTTCAGAGAGATCTGTAATAGAAAACCGCCAATAATAGCACCAATCAGATAGCCTACGTTCAAAGATTCGGAAAGAGCTGCGAGGACGAGGACAAATATCATTACTATGGAGAATAGCCCTGTTTCTTCTCCGGGTTTTTTGTCTAAGTGCTGGAGGACTTTAGACATTACCTTAAACGATATGAATGCGATTATGAGGAAAACCACAATTTCCACAGGAATCATAGCCAAGTCGAATACGCTTCCTCCCTTAGCCAAAACCACGACAAGGGACAAAAACAGGACCTCAAATATGTCATCTATGGCTCCTGCAGCAACCATCAATGCACCTAATCTGGTGTTCAAGCTGTTCAAATCCATGAGTACCTTAACTTTTGTTCCTTCTGACGTAACCATCATGGCTCCCCCAAAAATCAGCGCCGACAGAGACCCGTATTCGGGGAAAAACACGGTAATGAACAAAAACCCAAGTGCGAATGGGACTAGTGCGGAGCTAAACGATGCAAGAATCGAGTCTCTTGAAGTCTCCTTTATCTTTTTAATTTCAATCTCCAATCCTGCCAGAAAAAGAAGAAGCAACACTCCAAGTGTAGCCAGAAAATCGATTATAACTAGGGCTGATCCTTCGCCAAAAAACAGTTCCTTTATGGCTGGAATTCCAAACAGCAACCCTGCAAGGATTTGACCAACAACGGTTGGTAAGCCGATTCTTTTGAACATCTCTCCAAGTATAAATGCGGCAATCAGAATGATGGGTACAATTGCTAGTATCTCCATGATCAGCCCACCAGAAAACCCCGTTTAGTCAGTGACCTACCCAAACTCAGTGGGGTACTGTCTATAAACTTTTCTAAATGCGAAACAATCAAGTCTTATCAACCCGTCAATAATGTTCTCCAAATGTTCACGTATGCCAAACTCGAAGTGTGGTTTCTCGCGTCATTTAACAGTTGTAATGCCCATTTTTGTAGAAGCTACAGAGTCGTAGAAACTGAACTTTTTGTTACTATACTTGAAACTTTCCTTGGACACGTTTTAGCCTCCCTGTTTTTTATGCTTGAAGGCAGAGCTGGATTTAAGTTTTTTGCATAAACATATATATCTATGATAATTATTTAATCAAATCTAATAGAATTAAACTGATGGTGCTAGTTCATGTCTGAGACAAGAAAAATTCAAAAAATTGGCAACACCCTTTACATTTCCATTCCTAAATCTTGGGCAAATCAATTGCAGCTAAAACATGGAGAAAAAGTTACGTTAGTTACCAAAGACGGTTTAATCTCTATTTATCCAAAAACTGAAGACACTAGACCCAGAGAAATAACTCTAAGCCTCAACAGCAAAAACTCTGGACAATCCATTAAGCGAGGGATCATTGCAGCCTATCTGGATGGTTTCGATACAATTGAACTTAAGACAGAAACAACATTCACTGAGGACCAGCAAGATGTTATCCGAGAAACCATCAACAACCTGTTCGGTTTGGAAGTAATAGAAGTAACAAGCAACACAATAATAATCGAGTGTTTGCTCAAACAAAAGATGCCCGTCAACAAGACAATAAATCGGATTCACAACGTAATCATGTCAATGTTCAACGAGACAATTTCCGCTCTAGAAAAACAAAATGTAGATCTGATCAAAGGTCTAACCAGAAGAACTCAGGACATCAAAAGGCTTTTCTTGGTCACTAATCGCCTTCTCAGAAGCATCATACTGTTTCCACAGCCATCCCAGACAGAAGAAATAACTTTGATCGATTGTGTCGACTACCTGCAGATTCTCCACATAACCGCTGAAATAACTGAAAACCTAAAAAAAATCGCCGAGAATATTATTCCATTAATAGCTGACTCGTTACCAAAGTCAATCATGAAACTTCTAGTCGAAACAAGCAGAGGCATTAAGGAACTGTATAACGGTTCTATTCAAGCACTTTTATCCAAAGATATTCCTCTTGCAAACAATATCTTGGATACATCCTTTAATCTCGCAAAACTGTGGAGCCTTTGCTTAAAAGCAAACGAGAAATCAGAAATCTCCAGTTTGGCGTTAGCAAATGTCCGCCTAGTCATTGATAGCCTAGAACAAATACAGCAACACACACATGAAATCGCTAGTATCTCAATTGACCGAGCCGAAGCTGCTGACGCAAGGTCGTCCAAACCAGTTTTGCCCTCAGAGGCAAAACACTCAATCTTCGGGAAGAAATTGTGACGTCAGAGACCTTAATATACCCGATTTTTAATTTACGCGTTTATGGTAATAATGTGCTTCTTTTGAACATGCTTGTGTCCACATTCACATTCAAAACCTATTATCTTGTTTCCGCGAACTATTTCCTGCCAACTCTCAGCTCTGCACTTCGTCTTTTGCTTATGAAATTTCCAGAGAGTTTCAGCCTCTTCCCGAGTCAACGGAACAACACGTTTTGCTGACAACAAAATCCATGCAATAACAAAACCCCAGCTCAACCATAGAGCAGGTATTAATACTCCAGAATCGAGCAGAGCCTCCAAGATTTGCACCATATCCCTCACATCACCATATGCTTACAGGCTAAAAAAATGTGAAAAAACGCTTTTAAAATATATGAATCTGAAATATAGATACACTCGTACATGGACAGCGATTTTTTAAATGCTCTTTTTTGAAAGGAAATGTTTTGGCGCTCATTTATGTGGAAAAGCGTGGAGAATGTTTTCAGAAAACATGGTCACTAATCATATTTGTAGTCTAATAACAGCGTATTGTTGAAAACAAGCTTTTTTCAGGAAAACCAAGGTATAAAGTTTGGTGCTCCGGCCGGGATTCGAACCCGGGTCTTCGGCTCGAAAGGCCGAAATACTTAACCAGACTATACTCGGCAGAAAAGGAGCAACTTCCTTTCTTCTACCGGAGCCTAAACCAGAGCATCAACCAAATAAAACATCCTTACGTTTTAACTTTTCTCCATCAGAAGGATATCTTCGCCGAAGAAGGAGTTCCACCTATAACTTTCGCCGAAGCATCAGCCACCTTTTCCAGATGCTTTTCATCTGTGTAAACTCGGAGGATGTTGATGAATCCTCTGAGAACATCGAACACCGAGGATATGTCGCTTAGCCGTAAGGGAATCTTTTCTCCTGTTCGGGTCTTCTGGAAAACAGGGATTTCCATGGGCTCAAGCAAATCAGAGTGATGATAGGGCACCGAAGGCACTGTCGGCACATCAATTACAATGGCTTGGGGTTCAACTCCTGCCTCTGACGCGATTTTGTTTCTCATCTGTTCTCGAATCTCGTCGACGCTGAAGATGCTGGGCACCATCTTTTCTCGCACGTGGAAGGTTCTGTCATAGGCGCATTTGAGGAGCTTACGCCTCTCCAGGTTCTCCATGATTCCTCTAGACTTTTTGCATTCTTTCAGTTTGGTCCAAACAGTGTAGTCATTTAAGGCTAGGTAATCCTCGGGAGAATCAAAGTCTACCAAGCCCAGTTCATCCTTTGCTTTTTCCATGGCTGTGGCAAGCATTATCTGAGCGGCTCTTCCAACACGGTGGAAGTAGATGCTTCTGAAGGATTCTAACCTCGCCAGCACAAAAGATTCAAGGGCTGAGAGGGCTCCCACGTCAACAGCAAGATTTTCGCCAAGAACATCCAGCATGTGGATGAGACGGAAGATATCTACATACCCGTATTCTGCTCCAGTGTGATACGTATCCCTCACCACAAAATCAAGCTTATCAACATCCACAGCGCTTTGGATGATCTGATCCAAGAAAGCCTTCCCTCGCCTCCGCAGTTCTCCAACCGCAAGTTTTCCCACTGCATCTGCATCATATCCTAATCCGCTGATGATATCGCGCAACTCAGATTTTTGGATAATCCACCGGGTCATATCTTCATGAGTTTTGTTCAAAAACTTCACAAGGAGATGCTCAAAAACGTGGGAGAATGGACCGTGACCCACATCGTGAAGAAGAGCAGCCATTCTGACGATTTGAATCTCCTCTTCCGAAAGAAGCTGAGAAAGATTCTGGTTTTCCGTTAATTTACCAGCTAGATACATGACTCCAATCGAGTGCTCGAAGCGGGTGTGATTTGCTCCTGAATACACAAACTCCGATCCAGCCAACTGCCTTAGCCGATGAAGCCTCTGAACTGGATAAGAGTCAATTAGCTGCTTCTCCGCTTCGGTAATGTAAACATACCCGTGAACCGGATCTTTGATTTCCCCCCAGTATCGCCGCATAGGAAACGTTTCTCCTCAGCTTTGTCAATCTTGAGCATCATTATTTAAGGTAATCGATCATTTAATGGATAGAGGCTGAACCATACAGTGAAGAAGAAAGGAGTTTTCATCTGCATCGAAGGTCTTGATGGAAGCGGAAAAACCACTCATGCCCATCGGCTTGTGCGAAACCTGCAAAAGAAAGGATTCGACGCCGTATACACCACTGAACCGAGCCGAGGAGAATATGGAAAATTTATACGATCATCAGTTCTGCAAGGGAAGAAGCGGGTGCCAAGGGTCGTGGAGGCTCTTCTTTTTGCGGTTGACCGTGTTGAGCACCTAGAGAAGATGGTGAAACCAGCGTTGAAGGAAGGAAAAATTGTGATTTCGGATAGGTGCGTGTACTCGTCCCTTGCTTATCAGGGGGCAGCGGGACTCGACCTTGAATGGATCGAAGAGATTAACAGGATGGCTCTTCCTCCGGATTTGGCTATATACATTGATGTCCCACCGGAGGTTGTGGTAGAGAGAATAAAGCGGAAGAAGTCGGTTATGGAGAGGCTGGAGACTCAACGGAAAGTTAAAGAGGTTTACATGAAGTATGTGAAAAACGGAAAACTTGTGTCTGTTGACGGCGACAAAAGAAAAGGTGAAGTGACACAAAACATTTTGACGGTAATTATGGATTTTCTGCAGAAAGAAACATACCCCATTTAACTATGTTGTTTTGTAAAATCTTGTTATAAAAAGTTTGTAAAATCTCAAAAACTCATTTTTCCGAAAAATCTGATAAATTCTCGAGTTTTTCTCGGATTTCAGTAATATCTTTCGTATATCCAAGTGAACGATAAATCTTAAGAGCAGTTTTGTATGCTCTTGACGCCTTTTTGCAGCTCATTTTTTGTTTATCAATCTTGAATATATTTTGGTAAACATCGCCAATATTTCTTTGAGTAGAGGCATAAAATGTCGCATCACTTTTGGGAGTTATTAGTTTTAGAATTTCATTATAACTTTGAATAGATTTCTTGAAGTTGTCAAGAGGATTCTCGACTTCTGCAAGGGTAGCGTAGCTCGCTCCTAGATTAAGTTGTGCCCTAGCATAGTCTTTAGGATACGGTTTGGGGTGCTGAATCCTTAGAGCTTGTTCGCAGTTTTCTATTGCCTTCTTGCAGTTAATTACTTTATTTTCAACTTTGGCAAGTCTACGATACACTTCACATAGATTTGATTTTGTATCAAAATACTCTCGTGGGAATTTTTCATAAGTGTATACTTCTAAAGCCTTGGTGAAGGAATCGATAGCCTTCTTAATGTTCTCTTTTTTTAGATTTGCATCTTTCTCAATGTCTGCCATTCTGGCATAATATACTCCACGATTGTTTTGTACTATAGCATAGCCCAAAGGATTTTTCTGTACTGAACATGTTCCCAAAGCTTCTTGATAGAAGTCGAAAGCTTTTTTGTAGTCTTCTCGATTATCTGAATCCTCAGCTAGGTTTGAGTGTAATAATCCCAATAAATTCTGAATATCACCATAATATCCCAAGATTGCAAGCCTAAGCTTACCCATCTTTCGAAGTTTATCTATTTCTTCAATTGATTTCTTTAAATTATCGATTCGATTTTTGACTTCCGATAGCTTATAGTATGCCGAACCAAGTTTGTATTGTGTGTGGACATATTCATATAAGAATTCTTCCCGAGTGAATATTTTAAGAGCTTTAATGTACGATTTAATCGCTTTCTCACAATTAATAGCCGTATTCTCAATATCTGCCATTATCGAATAAGTCTCCCCAATTCTACTCTGTGCAGATGCAATATCACGTTTCATCTGACCTGATGAAAATATTTCAATTGCTTCTTCAAATGCCTTTATTGCCGCATAACCGTGCTCATTTTCACTGGTGTAGAATAGCAATCTTTGAGAAATTTCTCCATTTCTCATTAAAATTCTTGCTCGGAAGTTTTCTTTTGCTGACAATAAACCGAGGAGGTTATTATTGATTTTCTGAGCTGCTATAAGATAGCTAACATTATCGGAGTAACCCAACGTGTCCCCAAGTTGTCGAATATAAATGCTTGATAACATATCATAAATTTTGATTGGGGGTTTAATGCCATGTGTTTTCGCGAGACCTTCAAGATTTGAATATAATTTCTCAACCTTTTCAATTGAGACTTTTTCTTTAGAATAGTAGTAGCCAAAGACTTCAATTATTAATTCTAACACTTCCATTGGCACTGTTGGAGGGAGTTCCTTGGTTTTGATTCTTGTAGTTTCCTGAATTATCTCGATTTTTTTCTTGAGAAGTTCCTTTTTTAAGACCGTTGGAGGGTAAAAAGGGTCAGTATCTTTTGCTTTCCAATCTATTTTTGAAATGTGTTTTCCAGCAAAGTCAGATAAATGAAAAGGAACTTCTATGGTGGGATTTCGTAGTATCCCAAAATTTCTTGGAGTTATCCCAGAGTCTTTTGCGTTCCTATAGAGAGTTTTAATGTTAATTTTTGCATCTTTTGATTTCAATATTATAAGTGGTTTTCTTTTTGCTACCACATATCCAAATTCAAAAAGAACATTTGGTCTGAAACCATCAAGAATTATTAAAATTAGTGCACAATCGTCAACTATATTCTCCAAAGTTTCTAGATAATCTTCTGAACTTCTTATATTAACTCCAAGCCGTTTCGGGCATATACCCTGTTCTTTTAGAACAGTTTCTATTTGTAATAAAAGCGGATATATGTATTCAACATGATTTTTTTCAGAATATATTATAAGTCCCACAGTTTCACATTGAAATTCTATGGATTCAAGAGGTATTTCCCCCGAAATTTTTTTCACATACCCCTTATCAAAAACCTTGTTCGAGTTGGACACAATTGGATTCTCCTATGAGTTTATCCATTTATGATTACACATATTCATATTAATGAATGACTTTAAAAGATAATTGCACTTTCACATTCTTAATATAACAACAAAAAATTCAATTGAATAAAAAAAATTTGCGCGCGCAACACAAGAGGAGGGTCAGAAATTGAAAAAGGATATATACGTTACTCCGAAACCCCGATTGTAAAAAATACTGTTCTGGAGAAAAAGGGTTGAGTAATCGGTTCGCTGTTAAATGATGTATCTTTGGTTCGGTTTCTCAAAGTCCTTAACGATTTCCATGGCTTGCTTAGGTAAGGTTATGTCATTTAATGGAATTCCTTTGAGGAGAGACCAAGGAGTCTTTTCAGCCAAAGTTGTAACTATGTGATCATCCCCAAAACATTGTTTTGATATATCATAAACTAGGGAATGAACTTCAGCCTCTGAGATGTGCCCCAACGCGTGAAGATATTCGTGGGTTAATATGCTGTAGACGAAAGCGTTGACGAGCCTCTTTGATTCTGTGACAGCCTCAACAATGTTGAGCAAACTTCGGTTTAGAACTATATTATTTGTGCCTACAGGATGGTATGCGCCTAGGTGAAGAGGCAAATCGTCCAAAAAGAGCAACATACCCATTCTGTGCTCGCCTAAAGAAACTTTAACGGTTTCCTTAACTATCTCCCAAACTCCGCTGAAACCTTCAGCCTCATCAATCCTTAAACGGTAACTCTCAACCTTTGGCAACTTTTTTTCTGCCTTTGGTTCTTCGTCCCTCACGAGTCTATCTGGCTGAAACTCTGCTGAAAACAACCTTGTTACGTTCATTAATATTTTCCAGCATCTTCTTGTTATTTATACATTTCACTTTTTAGCGCCAACATATCCTATCGGCGTGGTTTGGTAACTACCCCTTCTGTTTGTTGACCACGAAACTTGTGCGCCTGAAACACTTTGAATCCAAGAGCAAAGGCGATCATTACAAGAGCTGCACTAAGAAGGAATGCCACGTCTAATCCAACAAACTCGGCGATAAGACCTCCAACTAGAGGACCTGGAATCCGTGCAATGCTTCCCACAGATTGGGCAACCCCTAACATGCCTCCCTGCTCATCTGCGGGAGATCTCTTCGAAATGAAGCTGGGCACAACCGTGCCTAATATGCCGATGCCGGACGATATCATAGTAAGAGCGAAAAAAAAGGCTACAATACTGGGAAACAGAGGTATAATGAACATCCCAACCGTCATTAGCAGAGACCCAAAAAGTATGAGATTTTTTTCTCCCCACCGTTCAGTCAGTCTTCCAATCAGGATGCCCTGAAGAACAATCTGCACCACTCCAATATACATGAAAAAATAGGACATCTCAAGTTCCCCAAAGCCGAAAAAAGCTATACCCAGCAGAGGCACTATGACAGGTACGGCTGAAAACGCAAAAGTTATGATAAAAAGAATTACGAAAACCGTGCCTATCAGCGGTTTTGTTAGAGCCTTTGCCAGCCTACGCCAATAGCCATCAGAGTTAACCGACTTTTGCATACCGGAATCAGTGTGAACATTCGACTCGGGCAGAAAAAAGAACGCAAAAAGAAAGTTTACCCCAGTTAACGCAGCAGCTGCAAAGCCGGGTGCCGAGAACCCGTAGATGCTTAGAAGCCCTCCTATGGCAGGTCCGATTATGAAGCCTGCCCCGTGGGCTGCACCCACCTTGCCCAGTCCAGTTGTCCTCTCCTTTTCGGTAGTTATATCAGCGATGTAGGCTTGGGCTACGGCGGCTTCTGTAGCCATCCCCGCTGTAATTCGTGAGATAAGGAGCATAGTGAAGGAGTTTGCTAGGGCGAAGACAATGAAGCTTATGGTGGAAGAAAAAATGGATAAGAGGATAACGGGTCTCCTTCCCACCTTGTCTGACAACCGCCCTAAGAGAGGCGAGAATATGAACTGCATAAGGGAAAATGAGCCTATCAGAAGCCCTAGAGCCAAGGCTCCTGCCTCAACAGTTTCTGGGTGAAAGGGCAGAAGGGGAATGACCATGCCAAAGCCAATCATGTCTATGAATGTTGTCATAAATATCACAAAAGAAGGAGAAATTCCTAGCCTACGCTGTCTGCTCTCTTTGGGGTCAGTGCTGTCGTCCATGGTAATACTTTCCGTAAAGCGCAAATTGCTTTACTCACCTTTAAACATAACTAAAGAACAGAGAACGAACAAAGGCTTAGAACTCTCAGTCATACGGTTCAAGAGGACTATCTTAATATTCAGATTTAGGATATATTCGATTATAGATTAAATGGAACTGATGGGAAAAGTAATGGCAAAGTGGTGGGACAGAAAATGGCGTTTAGTGATAGTTGCAATTCTATTACCCATTTTGGTTGTTCCCATTATCAGCGCATTCTTGTTTCCTGAAACGCTATTAATGAAGTCTCTTTTGTATGGTGCAGTCTTTTCTTTGTTTGTTGCTTTGTCATTACGTATCTTGCAACAGATAGAATTGTTGGGACTAAAACTCGTCATTCTCATGGTGGTGAGTGCAACTTTGCTTGCTTTATTATTAGGATTTGTGTTCCGAATATGGCAATATTGAATCTCTCATGAAGTGAAACTTCCCAGAAAAAACAGTCTATTTCACGCTAACTTTCTCGAAAGCCCCCAAAATCAAAGGGGTTAACTGTCTTTGAGAGAGTTCAACGTTTATCCGTTTAGCTATAAAATCTATTAAGTCATCTAACGGAACACGCTGGGTTCCCCTTTCGTGACGGATTCGCAGCTCCAAGCCGCTTTCTTGGAATGAGAAGCGGAGCACATGATAATCGAATCTTAATGGAACCCGTCTACTGCCTTCCCTGATAATGTGATAGCGGACAACAAAGAAAAAATCTAAAGTTTGCAGTTCCTTTTCGGCAACGCTTCTCAGACACTGATCAACTTCCTTCTGATCCAAAAAATTGAAATCGAAGCCTTCAGCCACGCCGAACTCGAAGCCGACCTCACACTTCTGTTTCAAATAGGGGGTTACAGCATCCAAATCATAGCGTTCATGATTCAACTGGTGAAGCGCGCAGAGAATCGCCTTCTGAACCTCTTTCGCTGAGTCTTGATAGTCAAAAAGGGCTACAGCGTGAACGGTTTCGGGGAAATTTTCGTAACGTCCAAGCAACCTAAACGCCTTTCGTTCTGGATTAGGATGTCTTTTTCATCTTTCGTATCTTTTCAAGATTTTCGAGGAGCGTAGACAGAGTTGATCCCAGGTTATTCAATTTTTCTGTGTCCTTTTCTTCCTTCAGTTCTTTTTCTATCGTCTGAATCTTAGCTAGGATTGTTGATTCTAGGCTGGAGAATAACGTGGGGTCAGTAGCCTCTGGTTCGGCTTCTCCCTCTCTAACAATTATGACACGCTTTTGGCAACTAGCACACCAGAGGTCTCCGCTCCTTAGTTTAAAGAGAGGTGAAGAACAGGCTGGACAGGAATGTTCCGTTAAGGTGGCTCCCTGCTTAAGCAAATCTGCCATTATCTTGATGTTTTTTGAATCTTTAGACACATCAAACCCTTCTGAACAAACTTTACAGTTAAAGAATATATTTTTGCTGTCAGTTAATTAACTATCTATCGCCTTTTTTACGTTGAAGCTGAATTGCGATGAACTCAACATTCTGTCTCCAGATTATAGATCACAAAAATTTTAGTATAAAATTGTTTGCTGGCACTCTGGAAAGTGCAGGTAGGGAAAAAATGAAAACCCCCACGTCATAATTGAACGTGAACACTTTCCAAAGCCCTCTCAGCCCTTTGCTTATACCAACCTCTTTATTTTCGTCGGCGTTATTGTCTATTCGTGGAAGAAAGGGTTTGCTGAGGCTCCCCACGGGCAATCTAAAGGAGAAACAAATGAAAATTCCAAGCTACTGCTATTGTTTGGTAACTTTTCATTTTCCGTAGATAAGCCTTTTCAGCCCCCTTTTCCGATGCATTACTCCCCATAAAAAGAGGGAGGAAAAATTTGGTTTATTTTCGTTTTCTTAGTTTCCAGTAGGCTGTTATGCCGATTACTACTGCTACTGCAACGGCTGCTATGATGGCTAAGTCTGTGGTGCTGAATAGCGGTGCTTCTGTAGGTTCTGTTGGCTCAGGTTCTGTGGGTTCAGGCTCTGTTGGTTCGGGTTCTGTTGGCTCAGGTTCTGTGGGTTCAGGCTCTGTTGGTTCGGGTTCTGTAGGCTCAGGTGTTGTTGGTTCGGGTTCTATTGGCTGTGCTGCTGATGGTGCTTCTCCTACGTTTATGTAGGTTTCCGCGTATGATCTATAGTAGGATTCTGAGCCTTCGAAGGTGGCGATGATCTTGTAAAGTCCTGTAACAGGCAAGTCAACTTCGCAACCGAATGTGCCTCTGTCACTGCTTGTGGTTCTGCCGATCTCATAGGTATTACCGTTAGGATCAAAAGTTGTTAGGACTACTTCAACACCCTCTGCGTCTTCGGGGCATGGCTGCTGCATGTACAAGTATTCCATCCATTCGCTCATGCTTTCATCAGCTATCGCCGGAGTGCCTGCAGCGGGTATTCCTAGGCATGTTTGACCTGGAGATTGATCAGTCACCGTACCTCGTATCACCACGTTGTTTCCTAATGTAACACCAGTCATTGGTGCATCGACTGTAGTTTGGGTATTGCCCTTACCAAAACAGTATAATTGATTGTCATACCCATTGATTGCTGCCATGTAGCCGTCCGCACCCGCAGGAGCACCAGCCTCGAACCATCCTGATATACTCCATAGCAATGCCCCATTACTACCGTTAACGCAGTACATTCGCGCTCCCCTGTATAACGGTTGGAGGTGAGTATGTCCGCCGACCGAGTAGATCCTAAGTCCGCCCGTGCCAGGTGCCCCACCTAAAAAGGTCGCGGTTAAAAGAGGCCACTTGCCCCAGTTAGTTTCCAGCCCGCTAGATTCAGTGGAAAAGTCCCATAGCCATTTCCCAGTGTAAATGTCCAAGCAATGAATGTAGCCGTCCATCCCATTAAGGTAAACATGGCCTTGGCCCACCCAACTGCATCTATACGCGCCATACGCGGCCCAACCACTCACTGTTGGACCTGCCGGAACTGGACCCCATAAGTGAGTTCCGTTGGTTGCACTGTATCCAGTGAATGACATCGTCGTTCCGTCATATTCTACGTAGATCCCGTTCGAGATTCCAGTAAGTACAAATGTGTTTAAAAAACCACCATATGTCGTGCCCGACGCTAGTGCTGTTCGGTTCACGGGTCCCCACAGTGGGGAGCCATCTACCGCGCTATAAGCCATATCCTCTAGTATAATCGTTCCGTCATTTTGGGTAAATGCTGCCTGACAAAGAACCACATTACTATCATCAGTATCAACTTTCTTAATGCTTTGGACCCCAGCCACTGCAGGTTCCGTCACGTTCCATTGTACTCCAAGACTCCAGTTGAGATTCGTGCTTCCTACGGGAGGCCTCCACAGCCAATAGTTATTGCCTGACCAGAGATTTGGCATATTTGCCCATACTGCAAGACTTGAGTTCCACATAGCGAGCCACCTGTTCGCACCTGTTCCGCCCATTATGTAAACTAGCAAACTCCCATCTGTAGGACTGTATGCAACCGTGCCACTTTGAGTGTCCACAAAGCTAAGTATCCAGTTCCCTGTAACTGCATCATACATATCGTACGTACCGCGACCTAGGCTCCACAAGTATGGGATGCCTCCGTATTGGTTGGGTGATATGTAGTTGTATGCTTGGCCATTGGTTACGGTGTAGTTTTGATACCAGTACTGTTGTCCTGTGCGCAAATCGACGGAGTAAACCCCGTAGTTGGGTTGGGCAAACTGCGGCGTATTGTAGTATAGTCTTCCGTTTAGAATAAAGGGTCCCGATCCTGTTCCCCACATTTGTTCATATGACATTCCAGTGTAGTAGTTGCCAACACCCCCATTTTCCGATACTGTTCCTCCCACGAGACCTCCGAACGTTGGCATCGGTTTTGCCCACACTATGTGGGCACTGGCTGGACCTGTCGTGTATGGATTGTAACCGCCTCCTTTGTAGTAATATCCTGCGGCGGCCGCGTTGTAGCCTCGTGATTCATACCAATCTCCTGAGATCGTCCACCACTCTCTATTCTGTGCGTTTATTGGGCGACTCCAGTAATCGGTTGGAAGAGCGGCTGCTGGCCACGATTGTATTGGGTCCTCTTGTACGACGAGAGTTGTGGGTTTGCTTGTGGCAGTCGCATAAACATCGCCTACGCTAGCATAACCAGAACTGCGAGGACCCCAATTTGGGGCATATCCGTTAGGATCGTCGCCAGTAATTGTGTGCTCAGCCACTGTAGTTGTGAAGGTATATGTGCCCACTTGAGTAGGAGTGAAAAAAGTGTAACCGGTTCCAACTGGATCTGATGTCAGAGGTCCAATTGTTTCTTTGGAGCCATCAGGCTTTGTGACATCCACCGTGAAGCTCCACCTGTCACCGGAACTGCCAACTGCTGTTGGCGGAATTTGGTTACTCCAGAAGACAATGTTAGCCGTTTGACCTACACCGATTATATTTGGCGTAACAACAGTGAAACAGTAGACTGCGGTAATGTTCAATGCTGGAGTGTGCGCATTAGCCGATGGTAAAGCAACTAATATGGCAGAAAAAGTTAACACTAGAACTAAAGCGATTGTAATAGCCGTTGTTTTGTTTGTAACGAAGATTTTTGTTGTTTTCATGTTTTTTTTCTCCTAAGTTTTTTATTGATAGACATAACATGGTTTTCAAGTTAAGTTTTCGTGTCTGTCACTAACAGATACAACATAGGCATGTAAAAAGCGTTATATCGCGGCAATCGTTACATTTTTTAGTTAATAAATGCAATTTGTGGGTGCATTATTGTCGAAATTCAAAAAGGAATTTGAGCTGCTAACTGGGTTAGGGCTTACTTCTCGTCAATCAAAGATTTACCTCGCTATTGCTCGGTTGGAAATGGCTACGGCAAAAACAATTTCAAGATTATCAGGGGTGAGGCGAGAAAATGTCTATCGCATAATTCCCCAGCTACAAGATGTTGGTTTGATTGAAAAAATAATTGATACACCAGTAAGGTTTAGAGCAATTGAGGTAAGAGACGCTGTCTTAATTTTGCTGGACCAGCGAATTAAGCAGACGGATAAATTGCAGAAAGAAGCAAAAATAGTAATCAAGAATTTCAAAAAAACGTGCGCACACAATGGGATTAATGATGAAGAGAAAACAGAATTCATTTTGATCCCTAAAAAAATGGCGCTCGTGCATAGAAAAATTCAATCCATCAACAATGCTGAAAAGAGTGTTGACATCATCACCACGCTTAAAAGATTATCCCAAGCAGGTCCTAACTACTTCATCCCTGCCAATAAAGCCTTGGAGAGAGGCGTAACAATTCGAGTCATAACAGAAAAACCTGAAAAAAAATTAGAATTACCAATTAATGGAAAATCCACACAAAAAATCAAGGAACAATACTACAAAATTTTCAGATATTCTAAACAACCCATCAGGAACGTGATAATTATTATTGACAGAAAAGAAGTGTACATTTTTACAACTCCACATTTGAGGTTGGAAGAGTCTCCTGCCTTATGGTCAAACAACCTTAGTCTAATAGATATAACCCAAAACTACTTTGAAAAGTTGTGGAATGACTCGCTGGAACTTAAACAGGAATAATACTGATTACAACAACTCCTTTCCTTCGCGCCTAGACTACTAGTTGCTCCAAGGTTTCTCTCAGATTTACAGCATATTTTCAAGTTGGGATATTAGCCTTTTCAACTCTTAGTTGACCTGTCTGATTGGCGAATGATTTGTGCTCCGTAAACGGTATAAATAGCCGCCTATTTATAGGATAAAAATAAATAGGTTACATCTCGTTTAAGCAATGTTAATGGAGGCTTCTATATGGTGAGAAAAAAGAAACTACAGGAATACGAGGGAAGAATAGAAGAAGCCATGAATGTTCTTGGCATGGTTTCCGAAGACACCACAACTCCACGAAACATACGAAGAGCCGCGAAACAGTCCATCGTAGCCCTCCAAATCTCCGAAAACACCCCCGCAGTCAGAGCAGCCAACGCCATATCCATTCTCGACGAGATTTTGCAGGACCCCAACATGCCCCCTTACACCAGAGTGAAACTCTGGAACGTCATGAGCCTACTTGAAGCCATCAAAGACTGAAAGCCAACAGGACCATCAATGCATGTTTTCTCTTATCCCCAACTCGTTATCGGCACCATAACAGCGGAAGCTTCATCCTTTTTGTTCAGTGTAATTGTTTGATTCCGTCATGTCAGGTTCTCTGATTTAAGATTGAGGAAACAGTCAATTAAATCCAAGTTCCCATCTGAAGGGCATGCTCATTGAATAAGGTACAAGGAATCTGGTTTAGGATTTTTAGGTGTATGTGTGCATAAACGTTTTTGGCAGAGGCATCCTATCAAATTCACAGAAACCCAACATTGCAGAATGCCTGAAAGGATGAAACCATGAATAAGTTCGACAGAGACATAGAGATTCTATTGGTAAGGTTAAACAGTGATACAGACGAAGAATCCCAGAAAAAACTGAATGTTCTAAGAGATAAACTGATTCGCTTGCATGAAGAGAATGTTGTTAAAATCAACCATTCAGTTATGGAGCTCGTATGCGCCAAACATTTGATCCTCAAAGGTTACGAAATGGATATTGAACGACCAGTAGATGGATTAGTATGTGATCTGTACGGAGTGAAAGGGTTAGGCTCCCATATTGTTGAGGTGGAGACTGGTTTCATTCCCCCAAGTCACGCCCTTGACCCCGCTAACTACCGCAAATCTAGGATAGCTAGCAAAATAATCAGATATGGTAATCATTCGGACAAGTTTGCCTTAGGCGTCCCACCGTACTATATGCTGCAGATTCCCGATATTCTCGTCAAACCTCCGAGGGACAGAACAGTGGAAGACCTGAAGTATCTCAAAACTCTCTGTGACCTCTACTACAGGAACCCGCCCGTTAGTCTCGACGAAATCAGAAACGCTCGCATCCACGTGATCTACATAATAGACGTGGACGAGGTAGCCATAAGGGAAGTTGACCCTGCAACATACCTAAAGAAAAGAGGCATTTTTTCGTCAGAAACATAAAATAGGAAAGCTAAGTTTTGCAGGTGGCTTGTGCTGCTTAAGCTTCTTATATGCTACGCACCCAGTTTAAGAATGGTGAACTGAGAATGGTGACAGTTTCCGCAAATCTGATAAACTCTCATCTTAACGAACCAAAGGTTGCGCAGATGTTTCGATTGCTGGAAACCGACTTGGAGATCCAGAATACTCTTCGTATGTCCAACGTGATGGCTGTGGAGCGGCTGAAATACAATGACCATGGTCCGGTTCACTCCAAAATTGTTTCTGGAAGCGCCCTAGAAATTTTTAACCTATTAATTCAGGAAGTCTCACCTACGACTATCAAGAACAACGTATGCTCCCTCGAGGATGCTAAGGTTGTTGTCCTTTGCGGTTCTTATCTGCACGACTTGGGGAACAGCATTCATCGGGTTGACCATCACATCCACAGCTGTATAATAGCCAATCCCATCTTGGATAGGCTTCTCAAGAAGGTTTACCCCGAAGACGCGGGTCTGGCGGTGAGAATAAAGTCTGAGATACTGCACACTATTTTTTCTCATGAAGAGAAAATTGAGTGTTTAAGTGTGGAGGCTGGAGCGGCAAAGATAGCTGATGGAACGGACATGGCTTCGGGAAGGACCAGAATTCCTTACAGAACCGGAAAGGTGGACATTCATTCGCTCTCTGCGCTTTCTATCACTAAGGTGGAAATCGAGAAGGGAGGACGGAAACCTGTTCAAATCTTTGTAAGCATGAACAATCCAGCGGGTGTCTTCCAGATAGAAGAGGTGCTGGAGAGAAAACTGAAGACTTCAGGCATACAGGATTTGGTTGACGTTATAGCGTTGGAGAAGGGAATACAGATAAGACGAAGCAAAACGGGATAAAGCTATCAAGCAAGGTAAATGAATAAAATGGGATTGGGAACCAAGACCGAACATGCGAAGGGGCACAATATAAGTCTAAAGTATCCGGTGTTAATCTCTTTAGCAGTTGTCTTCACTTTAGCTTTGACTTTTGCAACCTTAGAGTTGCCTAGAATACTGAACAGCATCTTAGTAGTCTATTTCCCCAACATATACTGGGAACCTGAAAGTAAAGAAGCGTTGATGACCTATGCACGGCCAATAGGTTACGCCTGCCTCGCGTTGGTCATCGCCTTAATCATCGTGGGCTTCAAAACTGGAAGAAAACGCTTATCGTCATTGGGGTCCTTCGCCTTCTTTCTCCCTGCTTTCGGTTACTTCGCAGCCTTCATGTTCTTCCTCGCGGGTATAGGCATCCTGAGAGTCCTATGGCTGCCCTTTTTTGATTCTTCTTCGACCCTATTGACATTGGGCGACATCTCTTACATCCCATATTGGATTGTAATGTATCCCTTGAGGCTTCTAAGTGCAGAAGGAATAGGACATTGGCTTACTTATGGGAGGGGAGTGGCAAACCTAGCTGTAGGCGCGGGGCTCTTAATATTCTGCGTAGGCACGTTCACCTGGTTATACGGCAAACTCGAAAAGAGAAAAGTCTTTGACTTCTGGATCTATAGGTACTCGAGGCATCCGCAGTACCTAGGATACATCATATGGAGTTACGGGATTTTGTTGCTTACCGCTCTTACATCCGCCGCGATGGGAGGAGACCGGCCAGAGCCAAGTTTTCCATGGTTAATCTCCACGCTTCTCGTCATCTGTGTGGCGCTAGCCGAGGAAATCACGATGATTAAGCAGGCTGACGATAGTTATCTGCAATATCGAAAGAGTTCTCCCTTCATGCTTCCGCTCCCCCGATTCCTTGCGAAGCTGATCACGGCTCCTAATCGAGTGCTATTAAAGAAAGACTTCCCAGAAAGCGGCAGAGAAGTCATATACACATTTGTCATCTACGGTATCATTCTAATCTTGCTCTCACTTCTCGTTCAAGAGCTCAACTTATTCAGCGGAATTTTACTACACCATTAACAGAAATCACCACAAACATAAGTTCTTTTTTTCAAACCCGACTTGTACATCGACGAGAGATACGATTTCTCTGAACATGGAATTGACGCTAAGGTTCTTGAAATTCCAGGGCACTCACAAGGCTCAATAGGCATCTTGACAAGCAACGGAGAGTTGTTTTGCGGTGATTTACTAGCAAATGTAAAAAAACGAGACATCTGGTCAATTATCGATGACAAAGATGCAGCCTACGCCAGTATTGAAAAACTGAAAAGCTCACAAATCAACATCGTGTACCTCGGACACGGTCAACCATTCTCAATGGAACTATTTATGAAAACTCAGTAATTTGAAAAATTTCGTTAAATGAACTTTATGTTAATTTTAAGATTCTGGCGGCAGTATGGTCATAATTGATTAAAAATCGATTGGGGTTGGGGTTAAATTTTAACCCACAATCAAACATACTCCTATACTCCTCTACACTCTTTCGCTCTAGAAGTGGTTTCCATAATCCTTTTAATATCAATGCAACAGTCTAACATGTTATGAAATCGAACAATACAAGAGAACCTAACTCTCTGTTCGATTCTATTAGGAGACTAATAGCAGAAGATTGTTGAAAACTAGCTTTTTTCAGAAAAACATGCAAACAACAAAAACCAACTTTTTATTTAGCACAACAAGGTCTATTCCTTTTGATGTCCAGTAAACAATTTTTCGTTAATCGGTATAAGAAGCTAGGGTGGACCTACAAGGAAGCTGAGCTTAAGCAAGCAATCAGAATAAACACCATGAACGCAGGCAGGGACACTGTTGTTTCTAGGCTGGAATCGTTGGGAATAGTGCTGGAAAAGATTCCGTTTCTTGAAGACGGCTACTGGATTCGCAAAAGCAAGTTTTCTGTTGGTGCTACAGCAGAATATCTTTTGGGTTTGTATTCGATTCAGGAGGCAGCCGCCCAAATCCCCGTCACATTGTTCACTGAACTGGAAGACAAAACGGTTCTTGATGCCTGCGCATCTCCAGGCGGAAAAACTGTCCAGTTAGCTAACCTTATGAAAAACAGCAGCGTAATCGTAGCTCTTGAGCTTAAGCAGCGAAAAATGTTTGCACTAGCCAATCAACTGGAACGTAGTCGCGTAACAAACACTGCAGTTTATAATATGGACGCAAAAGAAGCCTCAAAGTTGAACATGAAATTTGATTGTGTTCTTCTGGATGTTCCCTGCTCAGGCAACCCCATAACCGACAAGGACTGGTTCAACAAAAGAACAATCGAAGACGTACACAAGAATTCTCGCCGGCAGAGACAAATCTTAACCGAAGCTGTTAAAGTCACGAAAGATGGCGGAGAAATCGTTTATGCTACATGTTCGCTGGAGCCAGAAGAGAACGAATTGAACATTGACTGGGCGATAGGAGCTTTGAATGTTAAAGTTGAAGAAATCAATTGCCACGGAGAAAAAGGGTTAACAAACGTTTTCGGCAAAGAACTTGACCGCTCCATAGAAAAGTGCAGGAGAATCTGGCCAGACCAAACTCAAGGTTTCTTTATCTGCAAAGTCAGGAAGCAAGCGTGATGACAATGAAGGCGATAAACGATTTTGTGGCGCAATTTAATGCAAGCATCCCCTTCGATGTGAGCCGTATTGTCAGGAACAGAAACAGGTATTACTTGTTATCTAAAAACCTGAAACAGCAGGTCCCAAAAGGGTTCTTCTATGCTGGAGCCTATCTTGGAGCAGTGAAGGGTGCCAGTTTGTTTCCAAGTTTTCTTTTGTTATCAATGATTGCGGAGAGAAAAGCAAACAAGCTGGTGATTGGCAAAAAGACGGCTTGGCTTTTCATCTGTGGAAGAGACATATTCAAACAGGGGATACTCAAGGGAAATAACTTGAAAAAAGGCGACTATACGCTGATTCTGAACGAACATAATGAATGTTTGGGATTCGGCAAGATAGTGCTCAATATTCGTGAAGAAGCTGATGCAAAAAAGGTTGCTGTAAAGAACATTCTGGACATAGGCGACTTCCTGAGAAGAGAAAAACGGCAGTCCAGACGGCAACAACGTTCCAGAAGTTTGCAGGGCAGTGACAGAAAGCCTCACAAGCCTACTCACAAATAATTCCGTTTCAGTCGAATTGCTTCAAGACTTTTTGCGTACCCTATCTTCTAAACTCGCAACTCTTTTTCTCAGGCGTTCAACCTCGTCCTCTAAAGCATTCATTCTCGCCGCGCTCATTTTACCGAGCATCTTAGGCATAATCTTAAGGTCCATCTTGGATTGAAATTCGGATTCCGAGATTTTTCCCTGAGAAAAATCCAGCCATAGACTGAAAGCTTTTCTTTCGTTTTCAGTTAGCATCTTGGCGAACTCTTCTGTCCACCTTTCCCTAAAGCTCATTTTGTCCTTCCTCCGAAACCAATGATAGAAGTCTTCTCAGCTCTGGCCATATTGTTGCCTCTTCTGCGGATTTGATGAACCTTTCCAAACTTTTGTTTGCTGATCCGAATTTTTTGTATTCCTTGGCTTGTAGAGCCATCTCAATCTTTTCAAGC
>Ga0315538_1000659_pt1 | contig 21278 bp, 10 predicted proteins | sample SalMarSW160230MG_2_FD_203834 | JGI IMG/M metagenome (GOLD analysis project Ga0315538, IMG submission 203834) | Salt marsh sediment microbial communities from the Plum Island Ecosystem LTER, Massachusetts, United States - Salt Marsh Sediment SW1601-230 ...
TGCCTGTTCCACCTTGTCCACCATTCTGACTTCCAACACCAATGGTTATATCCTGGACCGTAGAAAGAGTCACACCAGCATCGCTAAGAACGCTGAGCGGAATATCCCACTGCTGCCAGGTGTACTGCAGCACCGCATTGGGATTATCCGGATGCTCAACGGTCTTTTCGACGCCGCCACCTCGCACAACCACATACAACGGCTGCGCCTCATTGACAGGCATATCTGCGCCAATAGCTTCTACCTGCCAATCGTCACCTGGGACCGTGCCGGTAGTTGTTACATTGTCGAAGACAGCAGTACCCATTGCATTAATGTTGTGACTGGTATATGCCAAGCCAATATAGACATTCTGTGACATCACGATATTCTGCGGATTGGGGGATGCATCATCGCCGGTGTTCTCATCATCCGGCTGTTGAATCCAGTTGATACCATTTTCAGAGTAATAGCCGGTAAAGTTGTTGCCCTGACGTACCACCTTCACCCATAAGGGCAGAGTAATGGCGTTTACATCGCTACTTGCCTGGTAAGAGGTCTCAGCAATAATCTGACGGTTCTGGAATGACCTGCGACCGTCGGGAGTTACGAGCATAAACCCATGTGTGCTGTAGTCGTCAAGCATCTCGCGAATCATCACGCCGGCCTTGGCCCATTCGTTTGTATTCTCTACGCTTACTACTCGGGCTGTGATGGAGCCGTTACCTGAAAGCCTCTTATAGGCATAACGGAACTGATCGGAAAGACCCCAGACGTCCGCACCACTGGCGCTCATCATGTACGTACCGGCTGGGTCCTCTACGAAGGCTTGAGGATAGCCTCTAAAGAATAACGTCAGTGTCTGGATACCTTTTCTGGTCCAATCCTGTAGACTATCAAAGGTTCGTACAGCTTCTGAATATGCTATGCCGCCGGTGTTGTTGTAGAAGAACGGCATGGATTGGAACCCGCTGTTAACAATAGTTCGCTCGGCAAAAGGTGCTGAGCCATAGCCTACTTGCGAGCCGTTATCTGGGACGCCCCATCCATCTATCCACGTATCGAATATTCTGTCTGGCTGATAGTCGTTATAGTCCTCAAAGTCGTCCACGATTAGATAGTCGGTAACTGTAAAGCTCCAGATTCTGCCTCTGCTGATAGTTGCGTCGGCGTTGATCTCGTCGATCCGCCAGTAGTAAACCTGGTTAGGTTCTACACCTTCGATTGGTATGTAGCTGTTAGCATCCTGCTGGCCTCGATATATGTTTGTGGTATCGGACGCATCGGCGGCATCTACAGCAGCATAATCAGTGCTGAAATACACGTCGTGTTTAACAGCCTCATCTCCAGGCGACCATCTAAGGGGCAACGCCTTTTCTACATCCGTTATTGCTTGATTAGATGGCCTCGGGTTCCAGGCAATTAGCGGGCCACCTCGCATAACCTTTGAAATCTCATTTTGCGTCTTTGCATAATTATAGATGCGGAAGTCATCTAAAGAACCAATTAAATACGGATTAGGCGGGACCCAATCATCCGATCTACCAAGCCAATTGTAAATGGTATTGCCGATATCTGAAGGCAATGCCTGCGTCGAACCCCCTGCAACGACGACACCATTAATGTAAAGCTCCATGGCATGGGTTGCTCCGTTGATCGTTATAGCTATATGGTGCCATCCACTTGGAAGTGCATTGGGGGCATCGACCCCTGACTCGCCACCAGAACCGGTCGTAGTAATTGCAAAATACGGTACCCCGCTACCATTATTAGGCGTCAGGAACATATAGACAGTTGCATCATTGTAACCGAAATTGAAGATTCGCTGGAACGTTTCACCGGTACCTGGGAAAGTCACCCATATAGCAAAGGTCGCACTATTCAGCGAAGCTATAGTCGAACCGATAGGTAACTCCACATAATTATCAATATAGTCAAAATCTATTGCACCACCATCATATCCGGATACAGATTCTGCATCTCCATAGACGGTACCATGCTGGTTCAGGCCGGACCAGTCAATTGCCTTGCCCGGGCCTTCATCAAACTTCCACCAGCCGACAAGAGTAGGATCAGTAATAGGTATGGTTGGTATCGTCCTGAAGTGCCAGATATCACCCGTAACAGTAATAGAGCCAGGCTGGATCTCGTCGATTCGCCAGTAGTAATCCATGTTATTGACAAGACCTGTCACGGAGAAGCTTTCGAACTCTACATCTTGTGTGTGCGTTATTATAGTCTGAAGCGATAGAGAATCCGGGCTTGTGCCAAAATAAACCTGGCTTTGAATTGAATTATATCCGGTATTCCAGCTAAGATTAGGGTCGGGATCGATGAATACACCAATTTCATTGTCGTATGGGGCGGGATCCCAAGCCTTGCTCGGCTCAGTCGTAAAGCTCCAGATATCACCTTTGTCTATCGTAGTTCCATCAGCCCTGACTTCATCGATACGCTAGTAATAGGTTGTATTAGGAGCAAGAGCAGCAAGAGCAAAACTATTGGCATCCTGGCGTCCTTTATATATCTGAGGTGTAGAGACAGTAGCATTGATTACATCATCAGAATTGATGCCGAAATATACATCGTGATTTTCTGCATATAATCCAGGCACCCAACTAAGGTCTGCATCCTGCGGAACGGCGATCGCCTTATCAGCAGGATTTGGAATAGAGGCTTTTATAGGAGGTGCACCAACAAGCTCAACAAAAAATACACGGTCACCAGGAGCCACAGTTAGTACGTTGCTACCCACACCATTACCACCACTCCTATAAGCTGTGCCTTCGGGATAGGGATTCCCCGGAGGGTCTGGAGAGTCGTCTTTGATACCCAATACTTCAAAGAACATATTTGAATTGCCGGACATGCTGACAATGTCAAAGCCGTATGTTTTGTTTGCTGCAACAGGAATCGGTGTATCCAGAACAAAGTGAATCCATGTGCCCGTGCCGTTAGCAGAGCTTGTTACTCCCGCAGGCAAAACATTGGCCTCATTACGTGTTACCGTGTAGGTTTCACTGCCCAGCACGAAACTCGTCGTGCCGGAGGCTGCAGGGTCTGTTATGCGGATTCCAAACCTGCTGTTAAGCGGCATTGAATACCACGTACCATTATTGTTTGTACCACTAGCCGTATTCTCGGTATATCCTACATGCTGGATCCAAACACCGGTCAGCATATATACAGGCTTACTGCTACCTGTCATGAATGTCTGTCCATGAGCAGCACGGTCGAGTGCCAAATAAGTCCATTCGTCGTTGAGCCAGCTATCGTACGGAGTCGTCCCGACGTTATTTGCGTCTCTGGTTGCACCGACGAAGTTGTATATATCGTATGTACCCGGCGTCGGAGCTGTGGTGTGGAAGGTCACCGCCGCTGCCTGAACGGTTGCCGACAGGCTCAATGCCATAATAAAAGAAACCAAAAATATCAGTTTTCTACACATAATAGTCCTCCTTCAAATGAAAAAATTGTATCATTCCGACTACACATCGGAATAGTTCATTAAAAACCAATTGACACTGTCTCTCTGAAATTAAAGATTGGTCGTTAACTTATTCGCATGTTATCTACCCCTCTCCTGTTTCCAACACTAATGCAGGTTCCACAAAAACACACCAATCACACGTATAGGAACGCTGATAAGCCCCTTGTCGATCGACATCTCCTCCATCCGTTGTTACAAGTGTCAAAAAATGGTCCGAGGGGTTCAATCTTATCGACACATTGTTCAAAACATTCTTCTGTGTGACATTCCGATGGCTTTCACGAACCTGCCCATCGATTAGTACCCAAAAATCCCCGTTGCAGCCGACATACCAGCCGTAAGGGATTTCTACACGGCAATTAGTGTCATTGAAATCATTTAAGTACAGCGCACCACCTACCTTGCCATCAACCACCCACCATGTGTCGCCGATGACTGTGCCATTATTGTCGCCGCTGGCTGAATCGACTGCTATGTCGCCGAGTGCTTCATCGAATTTCCACCAGCCGACGAGATTTGGGTCTTGAGCGTTGGCTGCGTTTGTCAGAACCAAACTCAGCACTAAAATAAAATAGATCAAACAATTCATCTTTCTATACATAGTATTTTTCTTTCAAAAGGACCTAAGATAAACGTGTTTTGTTATTGACGTGCGATTAGAGATATACGAGAAACTAAACATCCATCTTAGGTAACTTTGAACAAACTAAGAAGAATCATTGATTCCCTCTCAAAAAATGTGCAATTAGTCAATATCACTGAAATAGAATTGAACTGTACTCTTTTCCAACAAAGCCTCAAAACAAACGGTAGAGATAAATGCCAGAGACAAACTGGCGAGGTGACGTCTTGGTTCTATGTTCCTTCTATATAGTGGAAAAAAACCATACATTATCATACGAGCATTCTATATTATAAAACCGAATAAAAGCTTTCACTTTAATAATGAACCCGCCTGAGATTCTTGCATTGACAGCGGGATAGGAATATCCGTTGTCTCACTTAGCATGTCAGGTACAAAAATAACCGGGGCCCATGCTCTCAATCGGCGTGAGCCCCGGATTGTTGCAATTTCTATTAGCTAACTAAGCAGATACTACACAGCCTCATGGCTGTGTCTGCATCTTTTCTTACAGCCATCGGTTTACCATGCTGCTAAGTCTAAACCACATAAGTTACTGCTCATGTTATGGCGTAGCATTCGGATCGGGCTCCGGCGCCGGATACAACCTGATGTCATCAAAGTAAACCTTACCTGTTCCATCTTGTGGGTTTGTCTGGCTTCCAATGCCAATATATAGTTTCTCGACATCATTAAGATTCACACCGGCATCGGTGAGGACGCTTAGTGGAATATCCCACTGCTGCCATTCGGTAGCTAGCACTGCATTAGGATTATCCGGATGCTCAATTACCTTAACAGTATGGCCAGTATCTTCGACAGTCAAATACAATGGTTGGGCATCGTTTGCGCCCGTTTCAGTCCCAATAGTTGCGACTTGCCAGTCACCGGTGACGTTGCCGGCAGTTTTGACGTCAGAAAATACAGAAGTTCCAATCAAGTTGATATTGTGGCTGGTATGCGCCAGGCCGATGTAGACGTCCGTCGGCATTGCAATGATCTGCGGGTTGGGAGACGTATCATCGGCGCTTTCTGTGGGCTGCTGCCGTATCCAGTTGGTACCGTCTGTGGAGTAGTAACCGCTGAACTGATGGACCTGACGTACAATCTTTACCCAAACTGGCGTGGTAACATTGTTTGCATCGCTACTTGCTGTGAAAGAATCACCACCAATAATCGGCCGATTCTGGAAGGCGCTACGGCCAGCCGGTGTAACACACATAAAGGCGTGCACACTGTAGTCATCCAGTGACTCACGAATCATAACACCAGCCTTGGCCCACTCGTTTGTATTCTCTACGTCGACTACACGAGCAATGATGGAGCCATTACCTGAGAGCCTCTTGTAGGCGTAACGGAACTGATCGTTCAATTCCCAGACATCCAAACCGCTTGCGGACATGGTGTACGTACCGGCCGGATTCTCCGCAAAGTCCTGCGCATAGCCTTTGAAGAACAGCGTCAGTGTCTCGGCGTTTTCTCTGGTCCAATCATTAAGCGGAGCATCAAAAGAACGCCAGGCCTCCGAATATGCAACTCCACCGGTATTGTCATAGAAGAACGGCATGGCTTGAAGTCCGCTATTAACGATTTCTTGCTCGGTAAAAGGTGCTGAGCCGTAACCTACTTGTGAGCCGTTGTCAGCAATTCCCCATCCATCTATCCACGTATCAAAAATCCGCTCGGGCTGTACGTCGATATAGTCCTCAAACCAATCCAGAATGATGTAATCGGCAGTCGTAAAGCTCCACATATGGCCTGTGTTGATTGCTCCAGTAACACTATATTCGTCGATTCGCCAGTAATAAGTCTTGTTCCATTCGAGAGGAGCTTCGGTGGGGACATACGAGGTGTCATCAAGATCCTGCTGGCCGCGATAGATATCCAGAGTGTGTATATTAGCATTAGCTACATCGTTGTAATCACTGCCAAAGTACACATGGTGGTTGACAGCTCCATCTCCCGCATTCCACCGAAGGATAGGTGTGTGGATAACTCCTATGGCGCCATTGGGTGGGTTTGCACTTACAGCCTTTGTTGGCAAGTAGAACATAATTCTGGGTATAACCTCTCTTGGTATTGATGGGCTTTCCCAGCTTAAACGTGCCACTGCACGGTGGCCAGCGTCAAAGTACTCCACCATGATAGTTGCCTCCCCAGCGGGTAGGTAGATGCTTGCCTTTCTTTCCCAGGGCTCGACTCCAGTCCAGTGATCGATAAGCATCTGTCCATTTACCCACAATCGGATGCCATCTGATAAAAAGATATTAGTGATAAATGTGTAGGTCTCGGTATATGGCACTTCTAATTCAGCGGTCCACCTGATAGAGAAGTTGTCTTCGCTGATCAGTTCATGGGGAGATGCTAGACCCCAGTCAAAGTTAATTGTATCGTCTGTACGAGTTAGCACCGGTTGGCCCGATAGATTCACATTGTCGTAGTACTCAGCCTTTATACCCGCACCGGCACCGAGAGCGGTGAAGCTCCAGACATCGCCTGTCCAAAGACCGTCGGTGTGCTGGTCATTTACCTCATCGATTCGCCAGTAATAAGTGGTATTGGCTTGCAAGGGTCCAGGTTCAAAGGTTGTAGTTGTAAGAGGCTGATTGCCTTTGAATTCATCCGAAGAGGTATCTGCATTAGTAACGGCGGTTTCATCAGTACCGAAGTAGACGTCATGAGTTTGTGCATACATCCCCGGTTGCCAGGAAAGGTCTGCGTCTAATTCTATATAACGACCACCGTCAGCAGGGTCGGGGCTGTGCGCTGTTAAGGGCGCACTCGTGAAACTCCAGACGTCACCTTGTTGCACTGTCGTGTCTGGCATGATGACGTCGATTCGCCAATAGTAAGCGGTTCCTGGCTCGATATTGGCAACCATATACTCAGTTTCGGTTTGATTTTGAATGAATTCATCTGTACCCGGGGTCGGATTGGTGCCGAAGTACACATCGTATGATACGGCGTTTTTGGCTTCTATCCATTGCAATAGGCCACTGGTAACACCTATGGTGTTATGACGTGGGATAGGATTGCTGGCTTTCAGACCGGCGGCGAGCACCACTGTCCCAAAAACACTCGGATTGCTCCAGGCCTGATTGCCTTCACTAAACCAAGCGATTTGGCTTTCACGGTTACCACCAAAATCACCATCATTGATCATTACTTCAAAGCCCATTAAGTCACCAAGTGTAGGTTTTCCTTCTAAGTACAGAGATTCCCATGGGAATTTTATCTCGAGGGTATATCCATCATCGGTTTCCATTATAATAAATTCCACGCCGGCTACGCCTCTGTCGCCATGATGATATTCCTGAAACTCAGGAACATCAGGATTCCAGGCAGCACGATACTGGTATTCATCACCAGCAGGCGCATACCGATTTGGCTTATCGTTGTCGGCATCGAAGTAAACCTCTACACTATCATCCTGCCAGGACTCTCCAGAATCGTTCTCCAAGTCTTCGTCGTTGACATCAACGAATACATACAGATAATCTAAATCCCACAGAGCCCACCAACTACCGGAGCAATCAACATCCGAATCAGGGAAGCTCTCTGCGCTGAGCAATAGTATCTCGTGTTCCTCTGAGGCCGACCATACATCTTCCCTGACGCCGTCGATAAGCGGCAACGGAGTTCCCACTGGTGGAATCTCAGCGTCTTGAGCTAAGGCGTAACCCACCAGAGCCAATACAAAAATAAAAGAAGTTAAATAAATCAATTTTCGATACATAATAGTTCTCCTAAAAAAAGGCCAAAATTTTGGTAACTATTCCAACAATAGTGAAACTTTTCAAATCACCAAATTCATTCGTTTCTTCAGTCAACCATAACTATTTCTATAAAAAGCCGACAACAAAATTTCGGGACGGTTATAAATTTTCTGTGCTTTGGCCTCATGCCACTTTAGGTTAAGGCGACGCTCGGTAAAGCCTAATGTCATCAATGTATAGCGTACCTTCTGCCTCTTGAGGGGCTGCCTTATCTCCAATGCCGATCGTCATCTTCTCAACCGAGGAAAGATTCACGCCTGCATCACTTAAAACACTAAGCGGGATATCCCATTGCTGCCAGTCCTTTGCCAGTACCGCATCGGGATTGTCCGGGTGCTCAACAACCTTTTCTATGCCGCCACCTTCTACGGCTATATACAACGGCGCAGGATCGTTTTCAGGCATCTCCGCCCCAATGGCCTTAACCTCCCAGTCGTCGCCAGTGACGTTGCCGGTTGTTGTTACATCAGAGAAAACAGAGATACCTATCGCATCGGAGTTGTGGCTTGTATGTGCCAAGCCGATAAAGACATCCTGACCCATCACGATAGTCTGCGGGTTGGGAGACGCATCATCGCCGGTATTCTCATCGTCCGGCTGCTTTGTCCAGTTAGTGTCATTTTCAGATTTGTAATAAGCAGTGATGGTATTGCCCTGACGTACCAACTTCACCCACAAGGGCAGCGTAATTGCTCCAGTGTCACTATTTGCCGAGAAAGAATCGCTGGCAGCAATCGGACGGTTCTGAAAAGCCCTGCGACCTTCCACCGTAACGCACATAAATCCGTGCACGCTGAAGGACTCCAGTGTCTCGCGGATCATTACGCCAGCCTTAGCCCAACCATTGGTATTCTCTACGTGTATTACACGGGCGGTGATAGAACCGTCGTCCGAGAGTACCTTATAGGCATAACGAAACTCGTCGGATATATCCCAGATATCGGCGCCACTGGCACTCATCGTATATGTATCGGCTGGTTCCTCTACAAAGGCCTGAGGGTAACCTCTGAAGAACAGCGTCAGTGTCTGGGCGTTTTCCCTGGTCCAATCGTTAAGCGGAGCATCAAAAGTACGCCAGGCCTCCGAATATGCAACGCCACCGGTGTTGTCATAGAAGAACGGCATGGATTGAAGACCGCTATGGACGATACTTCTCTCAGCAAAAGGTGCCGTTCCATAACCTACTTGCGAGCCATTTTCGTTAATTTGCCATCCGTCCACCCAAGTATCAAATATCCTGTCCGGCTTAGTGTCATTGTAGTCCTCAAAATCATCCACAGCAAAATAGTTACCAACTGTAAAGGTCCAGACAGCACCTTTCCAGAGGGCTCCATCAACCTCGATCTCGTCAACCCGCCAGTAGTAGGTTGTGTTGAATGGCAGAGGATATCCGAGCAGGTCTGTGATATCAATATCGTTAGCATCGTAGGCCCGGTTCTCATCATAAAACAGCAAGCCGGAGTGATCTGCTCTGTTGGCGTCGTTTACCTGGTCATAATCGGCGCCGAAATACACGTCATGTGTGGCGGCACCTTCCCCATGCGTCCAGACGAGATGAGTCTTCCTCGATACATCTGGCACATTATCGCCCGGCATTGGGTCAGAGGCAACTTTCGAGTTGTACAAACGCGCATTGTCGAAGTAGTAACGACCTCTGGCCTCTGCCGTTGTACAGATACTTAACGTCAGTTCGTTAGGCTCGGCAGGAAGCGGACTAAAATCGATAGCAGTATAGTCCCATTTAAACGTCCTCGTATCCAAGCTACCATCAGAACGAATAATCGTATCACTCGTAGGTGCCAATTGTAACCCTTGAATCTCGTCGCCATCGATAACAATGCTCTCGATATCTCCTGAGAACTCGGAAGTGTCCCATGTCACGTCCAATGAGAAGCGGTTGTTAGCTAAAAGTTGGCCAGTAAAACCGGTCTCGTTAATCGGGATTCGCACAGCATTATACCAATCTTGCGGAGCATCTACCGAGAGGCTGTAGTTGTTCAATGTGGCCCCAGTAGTACTGTAGCCTAACACCATATTGGCGTCATTGGGATCTGAGGCAACCCATCCATCCATCTGTTGTTCCCAGTCGCCTATAACAGTGGTTTTTGCGCCCAGAAGATAAGTCGTAAAATGCCAGACCTGGCCTTTCACGGGGGTGCCACCAACAACATCATCGATCCGCCAGTAATAAGTCGTACCATTAGTAGTTCCGCTTAAAGAATAGTTATTAGGATCCTGGTTCTCACTGTAAAACAGTAAGCCAGGTTGGTCTACTCTGTTGGCGTTGTCTACATCTTCAAAAGTGGTGCCGACATATACATCGAATTTATAAGTTGGTGATCCTTCATTCCACATAAGTGTGGGGTCAAGCCCCAAACCCCACGCACCGTTTCGCGGTTTCTCGTTACGGCTGGTCAGTAGCCGTATATTGTCAATGTACCAGATCCCGTCGCCGGTGTAACCACCGGTATTGGTAGCGATTACAATCTGTATCGACGTAGCGTTAGGGGACAGCACGTCAGGTTGATTTTTATATCTAGTGTAGTCCCATGTAGCTGTTATCGTATCGTTAGCGTCGGGGTCATTACTGTCCCAATCACCGGCGTTGCCCAAGCCTACTAAGTTATAGTTTCTGTTGTCTTGGAGACGCATGTCGAGGTTGCACCAATGGTTTGCAGCAGGGTCTCCACGAGTCCACTCGTTAGCTAACCGCGTGATGTCCATCGCGATGACATTGTTAGCTCTGAAGTCATCGGCATTAACGCCGGTATTTATCAAGAACCAACTAAATGTTCCACCATCTTCAGGGTTCACGGTCGGCTGCACAGCCCTGAGACTATAACTGTCTAATGTAACTCCGGTCGTGCCGTAACTAAAAGTAGGATGTCCTGGAGGACCCCAGGTGCATTCCGTCCATCCGTTCATTTGCTGCTCAAAGTTGCCTATTACAACTTCAGCGTAACTGGTGGATATCAGACTTAGCATCAAAACAGAAAGGATTAGGAAACATGATTTCTTATACATAACATACTCCTTCAAAATGAGTTAATTAATAAAGTTGTAAGCGTTCACGCAGAAAAATATAGCGTTTTTGCGTCATTGCGAGGCCTTTAGGCCGAAGCAATCTCGACCTTTTGGCGGTATTAGACTGCTTCGCTTCGCTCGCAGTGACAAAAATGCGTTTTACCGTGAAAGCTTATGAAATAATAATTCTCGGGATTTGTGCGTACCTCCTTCCCGTAAAGCTTAGTCAAGTGCTTCAAGTTGTAACTGATATGAAAGATATGTTCTGAAACAGTGAGCACCTTCTACTCGCTTCGTTAGCTTGAACATAACTTTCTTGCCTTATTGGCAAGAATCATATAAATATCGAGCCTCCTGAAGCTAAAATTCGCCAAACATCTCCAATGTCATTTATACCATATTGACTATGCTAACTTCAAGACAAATCCTGCATAAAATCCGATATTATGTGAGTTTTTTGGACAGTGAGCCACGTTTTTACAGCCTTTTGAAGCGGCTCCGTGCATAGACTCCATTGTGTTGAAGATTATGGTGCGATTTTCGTATACGGCACGTGGAGGATTCTGTCATTGTCAGGCTGGTCATAGCTGCATCGGTTGACCGGTCCAGTTGTTATGGTGTCTCTCAGCAGTCCCGTTTGATGGGTGGAATTTGAGGATTTTTTGCTTAACTGGATAGTAAGCTTTTGCCAAGTGTTCAAAGTAGACTATCTGTTGGTGGGAATGTGATAAAAAAAACTTCGGTTAGGATTTTTCATTAACCAATTTCTTTCGCCGTAGGATGTGGTAGTAGTGCTGGGCAAAGCGGTGGGCCTCATCCCGGACGTATTGCAGTAGTTTCAAGACAGGCGAATGAGCGTGCAGCTTGAGGGGTTTTGTGCTTGACTGTAGATAGATTTCCTCCTCTCTTTTCGCGATAGCGGCGATCTTTATAATATTTGGTGCGTTCATATCCCTTAATGCCTTTTCAGCAGCGTGGAGATGACCTTTTCCTCCGTCGATCAGAACCAGATCGGGCCAGAGCTCTTCGCCGCGCAGGGCGTATTTGTATCGGCGTTTGACGACCTCAGCGATCATCGCGTAATCGTCGATGCGTTTTACTGTTTTTATTTTGAATCTGCGATATCCATTTTTGAAAGGTCTTCCATCGATGAACTTGACCAGTGAGCCGACCGCCTCAGAGCCAGCAATGTTGGCGACGTCGATGCCCTCAATAATTCTGACAGGCTCAGGTGACTGCAACAATTCCCGCAGTTTGACAAGGGCCTCGGATGGATCGGCAGCGAAGACCTCCGGCTGGACGTCTTCTTCGGGAATGCCTCTGCGGTCGAGCCTTTCTATCAGGCGGATACGGTCGCGGAACATGGCAGCCTTTTCGTACTCGAAGGTCTTGGCGGCTTCGGCCATACGTTTTTTTAACTGTCGTAGTATCGTGGAACGTTTTGACCGCAAGAACTTGATTAGGTCGGTGATGATCTTTTTATATTCGAGCCTGTCGATTTTGTCTGCACATGGGGCGGTGCATTGTTTTATGCTGTATAAAAGACAGGGGCGAAAGAATCTGCGCTTGTTGTCGTCCTTTTTGATGTCTAAGTTGCAGGTGCGGAATTTGAATATCTTTTGCAGCACTACAAGAACAGCTCGCAGTTCTTTTGCGCTGGCAAACGGGCCGAAGAGTCTGCTGCCTTTCGGGCGGGGTTTGCGGGTAATGTAAACGCATGGGAAGTCGTCGGAGGTGGTGATCTCCAGATAAGGGAAGGTCTTGTCGTCAACGAGGTCGGTATTATATGGCGGGCGGATGTCCTTTATCAGGCGGGCTTCTTTTAGCATTGCATCGACTTCGGTTTCAGTTTCCAGGTAATCCACAGTTTTGACTTTGGTTAGCATTTCAGAGATTTTCGGGCCACGTGCGGTGGCAATTTCACCGCCCGGCTGAAAATAGCTTGCTGCGCGTGAGCGCAGATTCTTGGCTTTTCCGATGTAAAGGACCTTATCGCCGGGACCCTTCATAAAATATAGCCCGGGTCCTGTCGGAAATGTCTTTATTTTCCGACGGATCTGCTTGAACTGGTCTTTTTGGTTTTTAGCGGCCATTAAAGCGTCTCAAGGTGGTACATATTCATAATACATTTGGCATGTGTTTATTTTACTTTGACTTTATATTTGGTGAAAGCGTATTTGCCTTTTGTGCATGGGTATGATTGACGCGGGCTACCTTATTGGTGTGAGGGAGTTTAGACTCAGACAGGCTGTGTCCTATTTAGTATAGAAGAACGCAGCGCACATTCCTTATATCCGGCTCGTTGATTTATCAGAGATTTTTCTGCTCCTTTATGCGCATTTATTGGGATAATAACCTCAATGTCAGTTTTCCTGCTCGTCTGGACAAATTCGTCTATTTGACCTTAGCTTTATATTTTACCGGATACTCTTTAATCTCCAGTGGTGTATGGTTTAGGACGCGGGCAAACCTGATCCAACCTCAAAACTTTGACATTAGCTGCCACGCCGGCACCACATCTTGAAACCGCGACTCTAGAGATGGTTTCGGTAAAGGTGCTAAAAGCGACAATTATTTGTTCTTCTCCTTCCATGATTTCCGTATCAACAGTGATCGGCTGGCCGTTAAGATGGACTATCTCATAGTACGAACAGTCCCCCAGGTCGGAGCCGCCATACGAATCCGTTTCTATGTCAAAAATACCATAATACCAAGAAATAGAAGGTGCAATAACATAACAGTCGCATAAGTGTTTGTACATTAGATCATAGTTGTTTTGATAGTATAGGGTTACTAATGCGTTAGCTTGACTAATGACACCTTCAGGAACGTCTCTGTCACCACAAATAAGTACGCTGCACTTAGCTTCGATCTCCATTTGTATTTTAAGTGTTGAATCGCCCCACAAACAAACCTCAGGACGTTCACGTATCCCGCCTTCGGTACGTGTCGTATCATAGCAACACTGATCATACCCACAACCAATACTTGATGAAATTAATCTGATACACCCATACTGGGATTGGGCGTAGGCATAAGGTTGGTTAGTCCTGGCGTAGGGACTTGATGTGTTCCACCAACGATGCCAGTATTCAGAGTCATAAGGTGGTAGAAGAGCCTCCCAGTAGGGTCCGGTTACATAACCTTCGTCCGGATCGCTGAATCCACTCACTTCGCCATCACTGTTTACGGCCTTTATCCAATACCAGAAGTTTTTCTGGGTCGGTTCGGCTGGTGGAATGTCAGACCATGGAGGCCTCCGAATAATGCCGGGGTTTGGCGCGCCTAAAGGCAAAGGCATCGCCCCATCTTGGTTGCTATTTGTATTGCGCCATACCTCGTAACCTACCGCACAGGGCACCAGGTTCCAATCTATAATAATCCCACTTTCATATTCCCCATCAGATGCCTGCACGCCTGTCGGAATAAACAAAAATGAATCGAAAGATGGGCAAGGTACAATATCCAAGTCTGGGCGATCTAGAGGGTCTAGAGGCAGAGGCAGAATCTCTGCATCATTGACAAAACCTGAATCAGCCTCGCTGTCTCCGGATTCCATCATGCATCTATTCCAGGCCCTAATCCGGTACTCATATGTACAGCCATGCCCTGCTGTATCGTCGTAGTAGTAAAGGCGCGAATCTTCACCCTCGTCCAGCTCTTCCTTGTCAACACTACCAATGGGCTCCGTAGGCCAGGATTCCATTTCAGGTTCTGTTTGACGACGATATACAAAGTAACCTTCAGCACATTCCACCAGGTCCCATGTTACCTTAATTTTATCAGAGTATAAACCATCAGAAGCTTCTGCATTTTGGGGTATAGTTAGTGGGTCAACACAAGTACACTCAAAAATATCTCTTTTCTGAAAATCGTGTGCTAACTTGCGTGAGACGATGCACAGGTCTGGTGTGACTTCAAATTCATCATCCAGGATATTTTCAACCTTCGCCCTGACATCCGTCAGATCGATTTTCGCCTGGTCGATGGCGGCATCCATCATGTACTGGTATCGCGTGGTTAGTGCCTCAAGGGCGCTAACGGCGTCCTCATGGTCTTGATCTGTCTTGCTGGACATTTCGTATTGAGAAAGAATTTCATCATAATCTTTTTTGTATACAGGATAATCGGGCTGATTCTCAAATGCGGTCTTGAGTCTTGCATATTCATCAGACAGGGCCTGTTGTATCTGAGCTGCCTGTTCGGAGCGTTTTTGTTTCTCTTGTTCTATGTGCTCTTGAATGCGATCCTTGATAGCGTCCTGAAGTTCTTCGCTTAAAATGGCATTTGGATCCCATTTGCTAAACTCTGCCATCAATGTACTATTGCCATCAACAATTACTGTAATCTCAGGTGCGTACGCGTCTGCCACCTTACCGGCGGCTACCGCCGGGCCGGTCCACTGGAAGAACTTGTAGTTAGGATCAGACACCTCGGCTTTGAGGGAGACCTCCGTACCGCTTGCATAATAGAAGGTGCCTTCACCCGGCTCAATTACCGAACCACCGGGTGTGGATGATATGGTCAAACCGAAAGTCGGCTGATCCTTATCAAAGATGGCTTGGGTACGATAATCACGGTTCATTGTGATAGTTGTAGGATTCTGTCTTGTAGAGAAGCTGCCCAACCATTGTGTAAAGTGATAGCCTGGATCAGCTTTGGCCTCGAGTGTAACTACCTCACCGTAATCATATTCGAAAGTTCCTTCACCAGGCGATATCACGGAGCCTCCATCTGTGGATGATACTACCAAAGTATGTTGGTCAATCTCAAAGTGGGCCTTGGCACTACGGTCCTGGTTAATCGTGATGTCTACAGGATTACTTGTTGAATAGAATCCGCCTGATCCCGACCAATGTGTGAAGCTATAGTGGTCATCGGCCTCAGCCTCGAGTGTAACTACCTCACCGTAATCGTATTCGAAAGTTCCTTCGCCAGGTGAGACCACAGAGCCACCGGTTGTGGAAGAAGTGACAAGATCATGTCTGTCAATATCAAAGACAGCCTGAATCTTAAAATTCCCAGATGGTTTAAACCAACCGGGATTAGCATTTGTATCATCAAAAATAACAGCACCGCTTCCAGCCCAATACTCGAAGTGATAATGCGGATCAGCAGTTGCAGTAACCCAGTACCAACCGCCACAGAAATAATCAAAAATTCCCTCACCTGGATCGCTGATGTGTCCACCCGTTGTAGAGTAAAAACCCCCTGAGCAAACTGAGGGTGCTGCGGGTACTTTCCCTGCGAAAGAAAACAATACAACCAGGACTAGAACACATAACAAATCTATTCTTTTCTCTGACATGATCGCCTCCTTCAAAAAAACTGGTTTCTATATTATCGTTAGTCGATTAATCGAGAACTCTTTCGAAGTTCTGTCTCAGTTTGCTCAAAATCAAGCATCACTCGAATCTGTTATATGGTTACGTGTAAATTAGGTACGCTAAAGAACCGCCTGATTCTCCAGATAGGCCCAGGAAGTGTACGAAACCGTACAAACGAGCACAAACATAAGGGAAAATTGCCGATTAACTTCTCTATCCTCCAGATTAGTGTCGTTCTCCGTATGGAGAAACTCTGTGGAAATCCTAAGAATACTTTCAAATCGAAGGCGAGATGCTTCATCAGGCGTTGGTTCCTCTACTTTACGCCCTCGTCAGCCTACTTACAAATGGTAATGTTTGACTGTTACTGAGTGACTTATAATAAGGCCCGAGAATACCCACGTCAAGCCTTTTTTACATTTATTACACGAATGTGTGATTAATTTTTGTGTCGCATTTTTTGCAGGCGTAATGATCCCTGTCTTGTAATGAATTACAGAATAAGGAGATATACAATGTAGAACAAAATTACAGCGTAACAATTGAGAAAGGCGGTAGCAGGTGACTTTGACAAGTTAATAAATCAAGTGGTGCAGGCCGTAAATAAGGCCCAGCCGGGCAGTTGGTATCCGAAAACATAAGCCTGGCTAAGAGATAGAAACGCCCAAACCTCACTTCGCTAAGCAGAACTTTCCAGCATCGACACCTGCTATTCGACCTGCCGTATCTTCTGTGAGATTTAAGCTTCACGACAGGAGCTGATATCCGGACCAGCCTTAAAATTTCTTGTTCTCATGGCGTTATTGCTTTTCGGATACTGACGATTTTAACGATTAGCTAAAGTTAAGGTTCGATGCTTTAACCTTGAAAGTTTGTAGTAATCGGTTCCCTGATTCGCACATTCAGCTTGTGTTAAACTGGCTTGGTTATTAAGCCTCATGCTTATTAACGTAACTGATTGCTTTCGCTTATTTAAGGCCTAAATTACATTGACCAACACCTGCTAATCTGCGATTATATCCTGCGATTGAAATTGTTCAGGTTTTATGGGAACTTCTTGATGGAAAGACGGTCTAATTCATGAGAGAAGCCATACGTTCAGCCGCGCCGAATATCAGTATCGATGATGCTGTGCTGGTTGAGAAGTGTCGACTTGGCGACTCTCTCGCAATGGAACGGCTCATACTGAAGTACCAGAATCGCATCTACAATGTCATACTGAAAATTTGCACCAATCCTGACGATGCTGCGGAACTTACGCAGGATACTTTTGTCAAAGTAATAGAAGCAATTGATAAATTCCGAGGCCAAAGCAGTTTTTACACATGGCTCTTTAGAATAGCGGTTAATCTGACACTGAATTACTGCCAAAGAAGTGCCAAGCTTGATCTTAAGTCTTTAGACGCTGAGAAATATGAGCATGAGGGTGCTGCGCAGGCTCTGAAGGACTTTCTTAGCGATGATGACTCACTTGATCCGGCAGAGGTGGCTCAGAACAAGGAACTGACTGAAATTGCCATCAAGTCGCTGTCAGAGCTTGATGATTCACAGAGAGCCGTAGTTGTCCTTCGTGATGTTGAAGGCATGAACTACGCCCAGATCGCGTCAGTGCTTGGTACTGAGCTGGGCACCGTAAAGAGCAGATTAAGTAGAGCCAGAGGCAATTTAAGAAAGATTTTGGAGTCTAACCTAAAATGAAAATAGACCCCAAGAATAACGATGAATTGCTCAATAGCTATATCGACGGTGAATTGAGCCAGCGGCAGCAGACCCAGGTTAAACGCATGGTCACACACGACCAGCAGGTAGCACGCCGACTTCGCCAATTACAGAATTGTAGGACGCTGATCATGTCTTTACCTGCTGTAGAGGCTCCCGATGAAATGCTCGAGCAAATAAAAGCTACCCTTGAAAGAAAGACCTTATTAGGTGAGCAACCTGTTGCTGCCGATGTTAACAGGGGGGCACGGCATTTGCTCGCGCGAAAGGTCTTGGCTGCGGCGGCAATGTTAGCGCTGGTAGCTATTTTGGCTGGCGTAATATACACAATTGTTGCTCCTCGACCGGAAACTGAGCGCTTTGTTGCTAAAGCTCCGGAACCGGCTGAGGGAGCCAGTCAGGCCGTTCCCATTACTCATACTATGGCGGGTTTCAGCGGTAGGCTTGAGCTAAGAACAAATGCTATGGTTGCAGTTGATGCGTTTATTAATAGGGCGATCGAAGACAACGGCCTGTCGGATTATGTCACTGTGCGCAGCCGAAACGGAAAAAGCGTATATTCTTTGATCTGTTCCAGAGATGCTCTGAATTTACTGTTAACGGATTTAGCCAGCATCTGGCACAAAACTGACTCAGCAGCACTATTTGTTGAAACGGATAGTCCTGTCGAGCCGGTCGTGGTCAAAGCGGTAACCGCCGATCAGACCTATGAGATCATTAATCAAGATAGTCTCCGGGACGCTGTCGAGGTAGCTGCAAATTTGGCTGTCTTTAACAGCGTGGCTGAGCTTATGCCAGGCAGGGAACTTTTTTCTGCTGTTGATGAAGGAAGAGAGAGTCTTGTAACGATACCGAAGCCGGTATTGACCGGTAGCCGGCAGAAGCCAAAGAGAAAGCCCGTTTCGTCGGATCAAAAGTCATTTCTAACGTTGACGATTGTGGTTACCGCCAACTGATATGATTATACCCATCTTGATATCTGGGTAATTGGCAAACAGATAAGAGCAAAGGAATGCTTGAGCAGAAAGACTGTTGCCTCGTAGTTGTCGATGTCCAGGGCAAGCTCGCCCAGTCGATGTTCGATAAAGAACACTTGTTTGACAATATCCGGATACTCATCAAAGCCGCTAAGATTCTTGGCATTCCCCTTATTTGGTGCCAACAGTGCCCACAAGCGCTTGGCCCAACAGTACCGCCAATAGCAGAACTTTTAACTGAAAGCGAGCCGATAGACAAAAGTAGTTTCAGTTGTTGCGGAGAAGATAACTTCAACGACAGACTTCGAGCTCTTGGCCGTCAGCAAGTTTTATTGTGTGGCATAGAATCCCACGTTTGCATTTATCAAACAACCGTTGATTTGCTGCGGAAGGGTTACACCGTTGATATAATCGCAGATGCGATTTCTTCCAGAACGCTGGAAAATAAACAGTTGGCGATACAGCGAATGGCTGCTGAGGGAGCTAACATAAGTAGTACAGAAATGGCGTTATTTGAGATTCTCCGCACCGCCGAACACTCCGAATTCAGACAAGTCGCTAAACTAATAAAGTAGGGCTCTGTTGAAAACCTAAAAAACTGTCATTCCGAGCGAGCCCCCGTGTCTTCTGTCTTGCCTCTGCGTCTCTCGTCGCAAGATGAGGCAGCAGGCGAAGACAGAAACGGGGGCGAGTCGAGGAATCCCTTGGCTTGGCTCGGGACAGGTCTGTTTTTAATAGATTTCTCCACTCCGCGTCCCTAAGGGACGCTTCCATTCTCCGCAGCAGCGCTGCTGCGAAGGATGGATCGGTCGAAATGACAACCGACCTTTTCAACAGAGCCATAAAGTAGCTCATTGCTGAAATTGATTCTGATCGATGATGTTTTTTTATAGAGATGTCTTCTTCTCTAACCAATCAACTCTTCATAATCCACCAGGTTATCCAGGACCGAACTCTGATCCCCAAACACCTAACTACGAACAATGAACTCAGAACCCGCAGAGCCACGAACCCTCCTTCGCCAAAGGATTCCGTCTTCGCTTCCTTACTCGCTAAAGCTTCGGAGAATGAAAAAGCTATGACGGACAAGTCAGCGGTCAAGCCACGTTTTTCAACAGCCCCGGTGTCCACAATCCTCTGTAATTATATATATTTTCGGTATTCTTTCAATATTGACATAGTGACTTTATTGTCTAATTCCTTTCATAATATCGGTTACTCACTGTTTTCTGCGCATTATGACTAGACACTAGTGAGTAGGTGTCTGTGTTTTCCTATTATTAATTTAGCAAGTGAACAATGTCTCCTAGAGCACTTTTGATCAACTCCCAAAGTTCCCTGGCTTTCTCGGGAGCCAAAGTTAATCCTATTGCTATTGTTACAACAACACCTATCATTGTGTGCACCCAGTCGGTGATGTACTGTCTTTTCGCAGCTTCAGCCAAGTATGTGAGTTTAGATCGGACAAATTTGCCTTGACTTTCATCTAAAGTAAATCGCTGCTCAATCTTGTTAGCCAACAAAATTAATCTTCGACCAATTTCCTCTGCGTCACATGCCGATATAGGTTCATTCACTGTATCGTGAGATAAATTCTGGGAGAAAATTATCTTGTATTTATCAATTTCAGACCACAGATCGTAGGCCTCTACCTCTTCCGTTAAATAATTAAGCCATTTTCTCAGGTACATTATGACTGCTACCCAGGAATTTGCTTCATGATATTCCTTTATCTTTTCTTTTCCAGGTGAGAATAACGCCCCAAATTTTCCTGAGTCATATCCACGAAACTCGAAGAAATAAGTCCCATCTTGATAATTCAGCCGAGGTACAACAAGGTCTAATGATGGCATCAAGTCAATATAATCCCAAGAGAAGCTAGAAGGTTCGAACATTCTATCATGCAAAACTTTGAACACTTCATTTTTTTGGCTCTTCAGTAATTCATACTTTCGGTTCATGATAATTTTATTTACGTTTCTATTCTTCTAGAACATGCTGTTGATTCAAGGAAACCAAACCTACTTTATTCGTATAAAATCATGGTCATGGTTTTTGTAAAAGGCAAGAAAAAAGTGCACAAGAGCACAAGTCTATAAGAGCACAAGGTATTAGTCGGAGGACAGAAGATAGACGACAGAAGTAAAAAAGGCAAAAGAGACGTATGATAAAGAACTGATACCTTTCCTTAACACCTTTTTCCCTCACCACAATTTCGCCAAGGCAGCGTTAATTTTTTCGAGGTCGAAACGTTCGGGGTCGAATTTCCCGCCTATCCATTCAACGAATTCATTGTGCTGTTCGTGTTTGGAGTCTTTTAAGGTTTCGAGCATCTCATAGTAGCCCCAGATGCCGCCGCAGTCC
>Ga0315538_1000663_pt1 | contig 21231 bp, 20 predicted proteins | sample SalMarSW160230MG_2_FD_203834 | JGI IMG/M metagenome (GOLD analysis project Ga0315538, IMG submission 203834) | Salt marsh sediment microbial communities from the Plum Island Ecosystem LTER, Massachusetts, United States - Salt Marsh Sediment SW1601-230 ...
TGAAGGTGTGTGAGCTCGGCCGCGAGCAGTGAATGGTGAACCGCTCCTCGAACACCAGCGGCTCGCTCGTGCTCACACTCTTATCCTCAACGATGGTCACCTCAGGCTCACCGTTCACCGTGCAGTCGGCAGGAGCAGTGACCGTCTTGGTAACCGTCACATCCACCGAGGGAATGTCGTAAGGTCGCTCGTTCAGCACGGTGGCCGTAATCGTCTTCTCCAGGGTGACCACCACATTCTCGCTCACGTCCATATCCGTCGGCGGGTTGACGATCTGCTGGCTCACTCCCACATCCACATCGGCCCAGGCATTGACCGTCAGCTCGCTCGAGGCTGCGTCGTTGTCACCGTTCGGGTCGCGCACGTGGAGAGTCTTTATCTTGACCTCGTTGTCGAAGGTGAACGTGTGCTCGCTGGGCTGGGAGCAGTGGATCGTCCATACCTCGTCTACCACCACGTCACTGCTCACCGGCAGGCTGGCAGAGGCGGGGTTGTTAGCGCTCGGAATGGCCGTGCAGTCGGCGGGAGCGCTGGCCTCGCTGCTGATGTCGACCTCGACGGGCCCGTAACCACCGTTGTTGTGCAGCGTCTTCCGCAGGGTGACCTCTACGCTCTCAGAGACGGCTATCTCCTCCGGCGGGTCAACGAGGCCCTGGCTGCTTATCTTCACGTCGGCCTTGGCCCAGACATCGACAGACAGGAAACGGGACGCCTCATTGTTCTCCGGCTCGATGTCGCGGATGTGTGGGTCTTTGGCCTCGATGCTGTTGCGGAAGGTGAACGTATGCAGGCAAGCCTCGCCGCAGTGGATGGTAAACTGCTGCTCAATGGTCTGCGTCTCGCCGGCGGCCAGTTCCACCTGCTGGCTGATGGGCTCGGTTAGAACGCTGCAGCCGGTCGGCGGCTCCAGCCACCCCTTGAACTCCGCCGCCACCGGGCCGTAGGAACCGTTGTTCTTCACAACCGTCTCCAGCGTCACCACTACGTTCTGGCTCACGTCGATGTCCGTGGGCCAGTCGATGATCCTTTGCTCCACCTGGAGATCGGCGTGGGCGATCGCAGGCACGGTCCAATCGATCTCGGAGCTGTTGTTGGACATGTCGGGGTCCACGAGGGTACAAGGCTTGAGCTTCTTGAGGAAGTTCTCGAAGTGGAAAGTGTGCTCGCTGGGCTGGAAGCAGTGGATGGTGAACGGCTCTTGTATAGTGATGTCCACGCTAACCGGCAACCCGTAGGGCAACCCGTAGATATCCTCCACGTGGGAGCCAGGCGTGATCTCGCAGTCAGGCGGGGCCGTGGGTGTCCCCGTTAGTCTGGCCTTCTCAACGTGGTGCGGGCCGTTGTTGTGGATCACCTTCCAGACAATGATATCCACGTCCTCGCTCACCGGTATCTCCGGCGGTCCTTCTACCCATTGACCGATGATCTTCAGATCGGCCGCGTTGCAGATGGGACCGCCAACCGAAATAGGAATATGGTGGATACCGGCCTTGATGTAGACGGTAACCTCATCGTCGCCGCTGGGGTACTCGGAGTTAAATCGTACGGTAACGGTGATTGGCAGGTCGCGATCACCAATGCCCTCGACCTTGATGCCGTACCACTCTATGTCGACGGAGAGGGAGCTGCCACCGACGTTGTAGGCTTCCGCGCTGGCCACGTCCCCCTTCTTCCAGCAGCCGCAAATGGTGAAATGGCTGATCTCCTTGCCCGGGCCTGGCTTACTGCCGCTAATCTCCCAGACGTAGATATCCGAAAAATCCGGCACTGTGGGCGACACAAGCTCGGCTGAGTAGCCGCCAGCGTTCGCCAGGGCGGGAGAGCCCGAGGCGAACCTGCCGACGCCGGCGACGACAGACGCCACCACCAGCCCCCCCAGCAGGAGCAACGCGCACGCTGCCAGGAGAAGTCCCTTGCTGAAACGAATCTTTGTCCACATACTAATCCCTGCTTTCCTCACCTACGTGGGGAACGCCACCTGTTGTGGCACGGCCTTATGTAAATGGATAATGTCCACAGATTATAACAGCTTTCCACCCCGATCGGAACCATTCCATTACAATAATATGCCAGAATTGGCCCCCCGTCTTAAAGCAATTATGCCTGAAACCAGCTGAAGAGGCCAGTGAACAGCAGCGCCAAAAGGGTGAATGGAGGGTGGAAAACGGTAAATGCTAGCGGCGGTCAACCAGAAAGGCCCACTCCCAATCTGGGGGATGGCTTTACGGCATAGCAAAAGGCGAGCCGCCAAGGGCGGGAGGGGGCCCAACCCTTGATCAGAGCACTTGTCTCCATGGCCCGCCGTATATTAAGACGCACTGGAGCGCAAAAAGATTCGTGCGGACAACGAACTTTTCGCGGCTCTTGGCGTTGCTTAGGCGGCCGGGAGGCCCTTGCCTCCTTTGTGGAACTGCCTCCCCAGCCTCCTCAGCTCCTGCCTACCTAATAGCTAAACCCGCCCCTTGGCCAGGGACGGGCCCAGCGTCTGGGTTCCAAGAGCGGGAGGGGTGCGGCCCTCGTTTACCCATCTAACAAAACGCTGCCAGCCCCAATTGGATTCGGGTGAGCAGCGAATACTATGAAAAAGCAATAACAAACAATTGCCAGGGCTATTGACAAACAATGATGAGCAGGTATCATAGCGCTAGTGTTAACTGACGAGCAGGTGATAGGTGCCTGTAGGAAAGCCTTGGGGTCACAGCAACAGTTGCAGCGCCGAGCGTGGCGATGTCTCCACGGGGAGACGGTGGTTGGGCTTTCTAAGAGGAATCATCAAGCGCGGGGGCTTCTGCCTTCCCTATTGAGGCTCCGTGTGGAGCTGATCGGGAGGTGGAGGTCTGTGCTTTTTGAGGAAGGAGGATAGCGAATGAAGGCTAACCGTAGTGTGATAGGCCCTCTGGCAGCCTTAGCGGTATTGCTGGCGGTGGTTGTGGTTGTCGCCCAGTGGGACAGCGCGAAGGCCACGTACAATCCGACCATGGATGTCACCATGTCCGACGCTGAGGCAGGAGCCAATGCAGATGTCAGCACGATAGTTAACATCCCGGTAGGTGACTTCAACTTCGATGTGATGATTGTCTTCACGCCGCCGGAGTTTGACATGGGCGCTGCGGACATCCCCCTGGGGGCCCACGTGGCCGACCTGCACTCAGACGCTACCCTGGGGCTTCTCAATGGGGTCTGCATCACTGCCCTGCCCGTCGACTTCGAGATGCTGAAGGCCACCACCGACACGACGGATACCGTCAGCTTCGACGATGGGTTCCAGGACCTCGATGGTAACACCGTGCCGGACGCTGTGGACAAGTACCCCGATTTCCTCAATACCATGTACCCCGGCGTCACCCCCGCGTCCCGCTCCTTCGGTATGGCGAGCGTGGCCGGCACACCGGTGTCCCTGAACCAGGTTGTCTTCGCGCCGGGAACGACCTTGCATGGGCAAGCCTTCGAGGCCAGCCTTGGCTACGGCGTGGTAAGCGTGCTCAATGACCCTACCGCTGAGCTCGCACCTGGGTCGATAACTGACTTCTGCACGCCTATGGCTAGCGCCACCACGAGGTTCGGCATCACCAAGGACTACGCGGCCACGGCGGCCGATGAAAGCGGCTACGTGGGGAACATCAACCCCACGACCGGCGGCGACTACACGTTCACCACCTTCACCAAGAGCCAAGGGGACGCTGACGGCGACGGCATCGAGAACGACCTCGACACCTGTCCCTTCGATGTCAACGAGGGCGACCCCCGTGTCGCAGGCGACGGCGACACCGACAAGGACGGCATCGACAACGCGTGCGACCCCACCCCCGATGAGGACACCGGAGGCGGCGATCACGATGGCGACGTCTATCTGAACCGCGGCGACAACTGCCCCCTGGTCGAGAACCCTGACAACGCCGACAGCGACGGGGACCGCATCGGTGATCTCTGCGACACGGAGGGCAACGGGCCCAATACGGTCGACGGCGAGGGCGTTGACGCCTGGGTGACGTCCGTGGTGACCATTACCGGCGGGGTGGAGGAGACGCCTGAGGCCACGCCTGAGGCCACGCCCGAGGCTACGCCTGAGGCCACACCCGAGGCCACACCCGAGGCCACGCCGGAGGCCACGCCGGAGGCTACAGCCACACCAGCGCCGACGGCCACACCCACACCTACGCCCACACCAGCGCCTCCTGTGGTTGGCGGAGCCGGCCTGCTGGGCTCCGACGATGGCGGCTTCCCTGTGTGGGCCATGTGCATCATCGGTGTGGCAGCAGCCCTAATGTTGGGCGGCATCGGCACGGCAGCTACCGTTGGCTGGCGCCGCAGGCAGTAGAGCTTCTGGCCTTAGCTAGACCCAAGGGGCCGGCTCCGCTTGTCGGAGTTGGCCCCTTGTTATCAAAAGCGCCCAATGAAGCCAGTAGCCGCCCTTTAGTCGGCTACTGGCTTTATTGAAGGAAGACGCCCCATCTTCGGCGAGCAGGGTCATATCTGTCAAGGCGAAAATGATGGGGTGCTTGAATGACCGCGCGGATCCTAGGATATACTAAGGAGACCGTAACGGAGGAGCTTCCGTGGCGTCCTAATTGATAGCCTGATTCCAAGCCCATAAGGAGGAGCCTACTATGCCAGTAAGGGTCGGTATCAACGGTTTTGGTCGTGTTGGTCGGCAGGTGTTCAAGGCCATTCGCGATTACCACGGCAGCTCCCTGGAGGTGGTGGCCGTCAACGACTTGACCGACCCCAAGACCAACGCTCACCTTCTCAAATACGATAGCAACTACGGCGTCTTTCCCGCCCACATCGAGGCCAGGGAGGATGCTATCCTGGTGGACGGGCAAACGGTGAAGGTTCTGGCCGAGCGCGACCCGGCGAGCATTCCCTGGGGCGAGTTTGGGGTGGAGATCGTGGTGGAGGCGACAGGCCTGTTTACCGATGGCCAGAAGGCGGTGGCTCACACTCAGGCCGGGGTCAAGAAGGTGATCATCACCGCCCCCGCCAAGAACGAGGACCTGACCGTCGTGCTGGGTGTCAACGAGGAGATGTACGACCCCCAGAAGCATACGGTCATCTCCAACGCCTCCTGCACCACCAACTGCATCGCCCCGGTGGTGAAGGTTCTGCACGACAACTTCGGCATCCAGAAGGGGTTCATGACCACCATCCATGCCTACACCAACGACCAGGTCATCCTGGACACAGTCCACAAAGACCTGCGGCGCGCTCGTGCCGCCGCCCTGAACATCATCCCCACTACTACCGGGGCGGCTCGCGCTGTGACCGTAGTGATGCCGGCGCTCAAGGGCAGGCTGGACGGCATGGCCTTCCGAGTTCCCACGTCCACCGTCTCCGTGGTCGACTTTGTGGCGACCCTGGAGAAGGCGGTGACCAGAGAGGAGGCAAACCAGGCCTTCAAGGACGCCGCCTCAGAGCCGCTGCGGGGCATCCTGGAGTACACCGAGGAACCCCTGGTGAGCATCGACTTCAAAAGCAATCCCGCCAGCTCCATCGTCGACGGGCTCGCCACTATGGTCATCGGCGACAATATGGTGAAGGTGTTGGCCTGGTACGATAACGAATGGGGCTACGCCTGCCGCACAGGCGACCTCTGCTCCTACATCGTCCAGAAGGGACTCTAGAACGCCGGGACCCTGGCAGATGCTGGCGGCAGGCTGAGAAGGGCGCGAGGCCAGTGCTTATCCTCGCCTCTCGGCGTACACCTTGAAGTGCACCGTCCCCAAACCTCCGTGGTCTATTCCCGGGTCGAAGCATTGCATGCCCCTGGTCCACAGTTCGTTCGGGTCGGCTCCCTCAGCGATGCGATCCCACATCATATGCACGCGCTCCATCATGGGACCAAGGGCGCCGATGCAGGGAGGGCAAGTCGACTCTTCCACGTTCAGAGTGGGGCCGGGGCCGAAGACGAGCTTGTCTCCCGGCTTGCAGCCCGCCGTACAGTACTTGGCGTCCGTGACTTCGGCGATGATCCTGTAGGCAGCCAGTTGGGGAGTCGCCGACAGAAGCTTCCTGATGCCAGGCGGTAGCCTATCCAGGTCCTCATCGGTGATGCCTATGAGCTGCTTGAGCATAGTGCGCATCGATTCTTGCATGTTTCTTCGCCCTCCTTTCTTGCCGCCGGTGGGCGCAGGCTGCCGTGCGCCGCTACCACAGCGGCAAGACAATGTGACCTGTCGTCCCCAAGGGTACTAGAATATTCCAGGCTGTTGCTAGGTGGGAGCTTGGGCCGCCGTTTGACGGCGCTCTGCTGCCGCTCTAAAATCGGAATAGTCATGTTCGAAGGGCTGACCGAAAAGCTCCAGAAGGTGCTTCGCCGCCTGGACAGCCGCGGCACCATCACCGAGAAGGACCTAGACGAGGCCCTGCGAGAGGTGCGCCTGGCCCTCCTGGAGGCTGATGTTCACTTTCGGGTGGTGCGGCAGTTCATCCAGCGGCTGCGAGAGCGAGCGCTGGGGGCCCAGGTGCTGCAAAGCCTCACCCCCATGCAGCAGGTTATCGATATCGTCAATCAGGAGCTAGTTCAAATCCTCGGCGGCAGTCAGAGCCAGCTCCAGCGGGCCAAGGAGTCGTCCACGGTCGTTATGCTGGTGGGCCTAAAGGGCTCGGGCAAGACCACGACCGCCGCCAAGCTGGCCCTCCATCTGCAACGGGGCGGCGAGCGCTCCCTGCTGGTGGCCGCCGACCCCCAGCGCGTGGCCGCTGCCGAGCAACTGGAGGCCCTGGGCAAGCAGCTCAACATCCCCGTGTACAGCGAGGACGGGGAGGCCCGCCCACTCCAGATCTGCGAGCACGCCTTAAAGGAAGCCCGCCGCTTGGGCATCACCACTGTCATTGTCGACACCGTGGGCTATCTGCAGATGGACAAGGAGTCCCTGGCGGATGTGATCGAGCTGCGACGTCGCCTGTCGCCCACCGAGGTGCTGATGGTGGCCGACGCCATGACCGGCCAGGAGGCAGTGCGCGCCGCCGAAGAGTTTCACGAGGCCCTGGGCCTCACCGGCCTCATCCTCACCAAGCTAGACGGCGACGCTCGCGGCGGTGCTGCCCTCTCCATTCGGGCCGTGACCGGCGTTCCCATCAAGTTCGTGGGCGTGGGAGAAAAGGCCGATGCCCTGGAGCCATTCTATCCCGACCGCCTGGCCTCCCGCATACTGGGCATGGGCGACGTCCTCACCCTGGTGGAAAGGGCCAAGGCCACCGTCAGCGAGAAGGAGATCGAGGAGTTGGGGACACGAGCCCGCCGAGGCGCCATCACCCTGGAGGACTTCCTCGGGCAGCTCCAACAAGTGCGGAAGATGGGGCCTCTCAACCAGCTCGTCGCCATGATACCGGGCCTTTCCGGCGTCGCTGGCCGTTTGGAGGAGGTAGACGAGAGCCACTTCACGCACATCGAGGCTATCGTCTATTCCATGACGCCCCAGGAGCGACGTTACCCCGACATCATCGATGCCAGCCGCCGCCGCCGCATCGCCCGTGGCAGCGGCACCACCCCCGCCGATGTCAATCGCCTTCTCAAGCAGTACCGCGAAGCAAAGAAGATAATGCAAATGGTGGCCTCGGGACGTGGGCCACGCATCGCGCCGGGAGCGCCATGGCCGCGCTAGACTGGAGAGCGATTTCTGCTATTCTTTATGGGAGGTGACCCCTTGCTGAAGATCCGTCTTTCGCGTGTTGGCAAGAAGAAGAGGCCAGCCTACCGCATCGTCGTGGCCGACTCGCGGGCCCCTCGTGATGGCGCCAATATCGAGATCATTGGTCACTACAACCCCTTGACAGAACCCCCGACCATCGTTATCAACGAGGAAAGAGCGACGCACTGGCTGGAGCACGGCGCCCAGCCCTCGGAAGCGGTCACTAAGCTTCTGGCGAGGAAGAGCGCTCGCGGCCAGGAGGAACAAGAGCCTACCCTGCCTGCGGCTGAGAGCGAAGGTGAGGGGGAACCTAGTGCACCTGAGACCGAGGGTGAAGCCGATCAGGAATCTACTGCGGCTGAGGCCGAGAGCGGAGATAAACCATGAAGGACCTCATCGAGTACATGGCCCGAGCCATCGTCGACTACCCGGATGAGGTGGTGGTGACGGAGGAGGAGGAGAGAGACTACATCGTCTATCGCCTGCGCGTGGCCGAGTCGGATATGGGCAAGGTGATAGGCAAGCAGGGACGCATCGCCAACGCCATGCGCACCCTGCTCAAGGTGGCCGCCATCCGTAAGGGAACCAGGGCGGTACTGGAGATCGGAGAGGGCGTCACCCGGCCCGGCGTCAGGCCCGAACCCGAGCCCGAGGCTGAACCCGAGCCGGAGGCTGAGGCTGAGGCCGAGGCCGAGCCCGAGGCCGAGGCCGAGCCCGAGGCCGAGCCCGAGGCCGAACCTGAGGCTGAGGCCGAACTCGAGCCCGAGGCTGAGCCCGAGGCCGAGGCTGAGGCCGAGCCCGAGGCCGAGCCCGAGGCTGAACCCGAGCCGGAGGCTGAGGCCGAGGCCGAACCTGAGTCCGAGGCTGAACCTGAGCCCGAGGCTGAACCTGAGCCCGAGGCTGAACCTGAGCCCGAGGCTGAACCTGAGCCCGAGGCTGAACCTGAGCCCGAGAGCGGAGATAAACCATGAAGGACCTCATCGAGTATATGGCCCGAGCCATTGTCGAGTACCCGGATGAGGTGGTGGTGACGGAGGAGGAGGAGGAAGACCAGATCGTCTATCACCTGCGGGTGGCTGAGTCGGATATGGGTAGAGTGATAGGCAAGGAGGGGCGTATCGCCAACGCCATGCGCACCCTCCTCAAGGTGGCCGCCATCCGCAAGGGAACAAGGGCGGTACTGGAGATCGGATAGGGACCCGCCTGCCTAACTTCCCTCATCGCTGGCCTTCCCCAGCCCACGCGCCAGAGGCCTATCCGCCTCCAGCGCAGGCAGCAGCCATTAGTGATGTCTCGCTCCCGGGAAAACGCTAGCCAGGGATACGTGGCCGTCGGCCGCATCCTTGGTCCCTGGGGCCTGCAGGGCGACCTGAAGGTAGAGCCCCTGACCGACTTCCCGGAGCGATTTGCACTCGGCTGCAGCCTCTACATAGAGGGTTTCGCCTACGCTATCGAGCGCTGTCGCTGGCACAAGGGAAAGGTCTACATCAAGCTTTCGGGCATCGACAGCGCCACCGCCGCTGAGGCTCTGCGCCAGCGCTTTCTGGAAGTGCCAGAGGAGGACCTGAAACCCCTATCGGAGGGAGAATACTATCAGTTCCAGATACTGGGGCTAGAGGTGCGCACCACGGAAGGCCAGCCGCTAGGCAAGGTGACCCAGATCCTGAGCACCGGAAGCAACGATGTTTTCGTAGTGCATGGCGAGGGCGGCGAGCTGCTCATCCCGGCCCTGGACGACGTGATCAAGGCGATAGATCTGGACGGGGGCTGGATTGAGGTGGAGCTGGTGGAAGGCCTTCTGCCTCCCGTCAGGAAGGGAAAGGAGGGCCTTTCTTGACGGCGCCAGGCCGCCCTACCTATAATGAGACTGCCAAGGGGATATAGCTCAATTGGGAGAGCGCGGCGTTCGCATCGCCGAGGTTGCGGGTTCGAGTCCCGCTATCTCCACCAACGCGAAGGATTATGAGGGTAGGGGTCAAGGGTGAAGTTCTTGACCCCTAGCTCTTCTCAGTGGGCCCTTGAGGGGTGCCCCTGTAGCTCAGTGGACAGAGCAGCGGTTTCCTAAACCGCGGGTCGTCGGTTCGAGTCCGGCCAGGGGCCCCAAGTTTTAGATAGGAAGTTGAACCTCTCATGAAGGCTATCGTCATCGACGCGTTTGGCGGCCCGGAGGTCCTGCGCTACCGGGACGTGCCTGACCCCTCGCTGTCCCCGGCGTCGGTCCTCATCGAAGTGCGGGCGGCGGGTGTCAACCGGGGCGACCTGCAAGTGCGTGCTGGCGAGTTCGCAGTCGAGGAGCAGCCGTTGCCTCTGATCCTCGGCTGGGAGGTAGCCGGCGTAGCGAAGGCCGTCGGCGACCTGGTTCAGCACGTGCGGGAGGGCGACCAGGTGGTGGCGATCATGCCGTCGGGCGGCTACGCGGAGCTGGCGGCATCGATTGCCCAGGCGGTCGTGCCCATTCCCCAGTCGCTAAGCTTCGAGGAAGCAGCTGGCATTCCCATCGTCTTCATGACGGCATGGTTCGCCCTGGTAAAGAAGGCAGCTCTCCGCCCCGGCGAGACGGCGCTCGTCCAGGCGGCGGGCTCAGGGGTAGGCACGGCCGGCGTGCAGATCGCCAAGCACGTGGGAGCACGGGTCATAGCCACCGCGGGCTCCGACGAGAAGCTGGCGCGGGCCCGCGAGCTGGGCGCGGACGAAACCATCAACTACCGAACGACCGATTTCGCCCAAGCGGTCACAGCCATCAGCGGCGGCCGCGGGGTCGACGTCGTGCTGGAATCAGTGGGGGGACAGACCCTGGTCAGGAGCATCGAGCTCCTGGCGAGCGGCGGACGCCTGGTCTCAGTGGGCAACAGCTCACAGGAGCCTGTGTCCATCGACGCAGCGCTGCTGGTCGAGCGGGACGTGTCCCTGTCAGGTCTCTACTTGGGCAGTGAACTGCTCAGGTCCGGCGCGATAGAGGAGTTTCAGAAGGTTGCGGACCTTTGCGGCCGCGGCGAACTGAAGGTCATCGTCGACCGAGTGTTGCCGCTGGCAGAGGCAGCCACGGCCCACGGCATCCTGGCCGACCGGGCGAACTTCGGCAAGGTCATCCTCAAGCCGTAGGTTTCCTTCCCAGCACCTCTGGCGGTTCCCGCCACCCTTGCGAGCCCTTGTCTGGCTATGAGGGATGTGTTTACCGCTCCAGTGGTGTAGTAGTGTTGACCGGCACTTGCCCGAGGAGAGCCAGCTTTTTTTCTGCCCCTGGTCTTGACTGCCTGGCTCTCAGTGGTAAAATCAGGGAACCTAATCCAATTCTCGCCAGAAGGAGGTACGCTATGCCTAACTACATCGTCCTCTATCGTTTTACCAGGGAGGGGCGCAAGAACGTCAAGGAAACCGTGAGACGGGCCGCGGAGGTGCGCAAGCAGAACGAGGCGCGCGGTTTCAAGGTCCTTGGTCACTACTGGACCCAGGGGCGCTACGACCTAGTGGCCGTGGTGGATGCGCCAAGCGAAGAGGCCATGGTGGCCGGATTGTTCGGGATCGCTGAGGCGGGCAACGTCTCCAGCGAGACCCTGCGCGCCTACACTGCGGAGGAGATGCAGCAGATCTTGGCCAAAGCCTAGCCCCTGCGCCAGCCCCACCGCCTCCAAAGGGGAAAATAGGGCAGGGCCAACGGCCAGAAGTGCCCTCAGACGCCACCAGAAGCCACTGGCGGCCCTTGTAGGGATTACGTTTGCCCCAAAACCCACAAACAAAGACAAACGCGGCGAGGCCCCGCGTGGGCAGGGGTGGTAAATTCTGCTGCCCGACCAAAGCTGGCGGACGGCTCCTGGTGCACAGGCTAGCCGAGACCAGCACCGAGGACGCGGACATCGGCCTGGCGGTGACGACAGTGCTTCAGCGTCGATGGCCGGGACCAGGCCCACCTGTTCGAACGCGATACGCCTTGTTACCATGCCCCTGCTCTGAGGGAAACGGCGGCAAGGCGTCGCATAGAGTGATTTTACGCCGGCTCGACACTGCAGACCACAACTGACCAGATCCATTGACAGCAGCGAGCCCCAGGGAGCTCCCTCTGCGGCGGAGGAGCGCCGCCAGGCGAAAGAGGATCTCTGACGGCCAACCAACGCATAACCGCCAATACAGGAGGGATGCATTCATGTCTGGTCCGCTTGAAGGAATCCGCGTCGTTGAGATGGGTTTCTGGGTCGCTGCCCCTTCCACCACCGCCATCCTTTGCGACTGGGGCGCAGACGTAATCAAGATCGAGCCGCCGACTGGCGATCCACTGCGGGGTTGGCTCGCCTCGCTGACGGGCTGGACTATCCCCAGCAACTCTCCCTTCGAACTGGACAACCGAGGCAAACGAAGCATCGCCTTGAATCTGGGGACCGAGGAGGCGCGCACCATTGCCCGCGCCCTCATTAACAAGGCCGATGTCTTCGTGACCAACGTGCGGCCTAAGGCGCTGGAGACGGCCGGCCTGACGTACGAGAGGCTGCGCGAAACGAATCGAGGGCTAGTCTACTGCCTGATGACTGGCTACGGCCCCGACGGGCCCAACCGCGACCGCGCCGCCTATGACATCGGCGCCTTCTGGGCTCGCGCCGGCGTCGCCGCCGCTCTGACGCCCAAGGGAACGGCGCTACCCCACCAGCGCGGCGGCATGGGTGACCACGTGGCTGGCTGCAGTGCGGCGGGAGCAATTTGTGCCGCCCTTTTGGCCCGCTCACGCACCGGCGAGGGGCAGAGGGTCTCGGTCTCCCTTCTTCGCACCGGCGTGTACATGATGGGGTGGGACATCAGCATAGCCCTGCGTACCAAGCTGCCCATCGAAGCCTACGATCGGTTCCATGCCGTCAACCCGATCATCAACTGCTACCAGGCAGGCGACGGTCGCTGGTTCTGGCTCCTCCTGCTCCAGGGCGACCGGCACTGGCCCGATCTCTGTCGGGCCATCGAGCGGGAGGACCTACAGAACGATCCCCGTTTCGCCAACATCTCCCTCCGGCTCCAGAACGCTCCGACGCTGGTTGAGGAACTGGATCGGGTCTTCGCTACCAAGAACCTCGATGAGTGGGGCCAAACCTTCGACCAGGAGAACGTCTGGTGGGCACCGGTCAACTCGATCAATGAAGTGGTGAACGACCCGGTCGCCCAGGAAGCAGGGGCCTTCGTTGATGTGCCCGGGCCGGAAGGACCAATTCAGGGGGTGGCCACGCCAGCGGACTTCTACGGCACCCCTTGGCAGCCGCAGGGATACGTGCCGGAACTGGGCCAGCACACAGAGGAAATTCTGCTGGAGCTGGACTACGATTGGGACAGGATCGTCGCTCTCAAGGAGGGCGGCGTCATCCCCTAGGCGGGCGAACGTTGCCACGAGACGGGCGCCGGCTCGTTAGGCGGCCGCTGGTTTTGCTTCTCCCCGGCAGTAGTGGACAGGGTAGTCTACGTCGGCAGCGCCGACGGCTACGTTCACACCATCACTAAGGGCCGACAGCTCCAGGCTGCCCTACTCGGCCTGCTGGCGGGCGAGGAATCCGCAATGAGAGGCCCGCTGTTTCATCGAGACCGCGGCTCTCCTACTGTGGGCCAACGCCATCTTGTGATTTGTGCCGAACGCCATCGGCGCAGTCGGGCAGAGCCGTTAGGCGACGGGCTTTAGCAATTGTCGCCATGCTGGGCGACAAGCCCCGAGACGAAAACTGTCAGGGCGGCACAAGAAGGAATGCGAACGCTCGGTGTTCGACTTCGGGCAAAGGCTGCTGGGAGAACGCGTAAGGGCCTGCTAGCCCTGCGGGCGACCAGGACCGCTGCAGGTGATATTGAGTTGCCAATAAGAGTTGACAAAATATCGTAATAAGGTTAAGATATTCTTTGTTGGTGCATCCTTAGTGCGGCGGGTCGCAGGGAGAAATTCTCCTCGCAACAAGGGCCGCACCCCCTTGCAAGACCCGCCTCCATATGCAAAGGGAGGTGTAAGAGATTCGCGCGGCGTCTAGGGCTGACCAACCTTCTTGCACATAACCAAAGCGGGGTTGAAGGTGCGCTCCCCGCAGTTGCGATAACATAATAGCGTAGGGGTTCTGGGGCCGAATCCCCAGCAGGGGAACGGGGGACCCATTCTCCGGGGTGAATCCTGCCGGTGGCAGGTAGGGCAGTCTCTTTCAGCCCGAACCCGTCAGCTAACCCCGTAGGCCATTGAAAGAGGCATAGCGTTGTACGATAGGGTGTGTGCCCGAGGCTATGCCTCGGGCGTGTTTTTGCCGATCGCGCCCGCCCCATCCCCCTACAACCGCTTTCCCAGGAGGAGGGGAAAGAATGGTGTCGATAGGCTACTCTTCGGTAGTATTTTTTGGGACTTGTCCCCATTGTGGTAGCCGTCTATTCGAGCTGTCCGACATGTGGGGGCCGTTCTATGCCTGCGACGAGTGTGGCTACGAGTTTGACCCTCTGGAACTAGAGCCGAAGCATCTTCAGCCACGAGGCCAGCCCGCCTTCGCTGGCAGCTTCTGGCTAAACCGGGACAATGGCTCAGACGGCAGGAGGATGGTATGGCAGGCTTCCGGCGCAGTACCTGGTTTGCCCTTGGGCTGATGATGGGCGGACTCATGGGTGGTGCCCTCGGCCTGATATTGGCGCCCCGGCCCGCCGAGGAGATACGGCAGCAGCTTCGCACCGGGATAGGGCCAGCGGTGGAGAGGCTTAGAGGAGTGACGAGCCGCCTGAGAAGGAGCGAACAACCGCCCAGCGAGATAGCTGAGGAGGCTTTGGAAGCGGAGGTTGAAGGAGTCGGGGCAACCGAGACGACCGAGGCAGAGGCCTCGCCGGAAGAAACGGCTAGCGATGTCACTTAAGGCGACAGCCAGCCGCCGATAGCCATCTGTCAGGCCAGAGCAAACAGAGGTGAGCGGCGGGAGCACGAATAGTTGCCCCTGAAATGCCATTTCGCTTGAGCTGTCACAGCCTAAGCGAGGGCTCCTTCTACCGCCTCCCTGGCTCAGGCAGCCGCCCCCACATCAGCCACCCCCCCCCAGCGAAGTTCTCGCCTTTTCCTACACATCCTCCCGCACCTTGCTCAGTAGTATACTACTAGCAAGGCATCAAGAACGTGCGACGGCTGCTCATCCTGACTGTTCGTTCTATCCGGGAATTTGGCGACGACCGCTGTACTCAGATGGCGGCCGCCATTTCTTACTATGCCCTCTTCTCCCTGTTCCCTCTGCTTATCTTCATGGTGTCGATATTTGGCATCTTCCTCCAGAGCAGCAGCTTTCAGGAAGACCTGATAGACAACGTGTTGGAGTTCATTCCTCTTACCTCGGACGAGGGACGAGACGAGGTGAGAGAGGCGATAGGCGCCATCTCCGGCATCAGCATTCCCCTGAGCATGGTGGGACTCTTGGGCCTGGCCTGGTCGGCCAGCGCCATGTTCGGGGCCATCCGAACCTCCCTGAACATAGCCTGGGATATCGAATCCTCGCGCCACGTCGTTAAGCAGAAGCTACTCGACCTGGGCATGGTGGCCGGAGTAGGGGCGTTCTTTCTGCTGTCTATTGGCACCACGGCGCTCCTCCGCACGACCCAGGAGGCCAGTTCCGACATCCTCGGCCCTCTGTCCAGCAACACCGCCTTCTTCTGGCGAGTGATACCGTATTTGATGCCGGTGATATTCTCTTTCGGGGCCTTCACCGTGCTCTATCGCTTCGTGCCCAATGCCCCCATCAAGATCGGCGATGTCTGGCCGGGGGCGCTGATAGCCGCCATCTTCTTCGAGATAATCAAGAATGGCTTCAGCTTCTATCTAGCGAACTTTGGGCGCTACGATGTGATCTACGGCTCCCTGGGAGCGGTGGTGGCCCTCCTGTTCTGGATGTACCTCAGCGCAGTGGTCCTCCTCTTCGGTGCGGAAGTGGCCTCCGAGTACCCGCGGGTGAAGACAGGGAAGTACGACCACCTCTGGGGGCAAGGCTGGCTCCTGGGTGGCGGCCGCGCCAAGCTGGCCGAGCTTTGGCAGAAGATACGCCTCAGGCTGGCCAGCAACAAACGCGTCCGTCGCTAGAGCTAGAGCCACGTTCTTGACCGGCCGTAGGCTTCTTGGCTACAATAGCCTGGCCGAGGGCAGGGGTGTAGCTCAGGCTGGCAGAGCAGCGGTCTCCAAAACCGCAGGTCGGGGGTTCGAATCCCTCCACCCCTGCCAGACTCGTGTCCGCCGCCTCGCGTGGGAGATTTCTGGAATTTTCCGACTCTTGACATCGGGCGGCAATAATGACAACATGACGACCTCAGCAACTGCCAAGATTCCGGCGAACAGCACCATGACCCAAGGAACACATTCAAGGAGATGGCCACAGGAAGGACGTTGCAGTCGTCACACTACAGTCGTGTGCAGCAGCGTTGCGGCAAGGACGTACCGACCCAACGCAGGCCCTGCTCCATTGCTCGGTGACGAGGGGTGCATGGAGGCCAAGCCTCTGGGGAAGCTACCGTGGGTTCGGGCACAGTGTTGGCACTTGACACTAATATGAGAGAGTTGCTAGAATACCGACCAGTTGGTCAAATGCCCAGCCGCCAAGACTCAAGGAAACGTCTCGTTCAGGCAGCCCTCAACCTGTTCGCGACCCGTGGTTACTACAACACGAGCATCGCCGATATCCTCAGGGAAAGCGGCTGCGCAAGGGGCGTCTTGTACTATTACTTCTCGTCTAAGGAAGAACTGGGCTATGCTGCTATTGACGAGTCGTTTCGCCTATTCGCCGAACAAGGGGCAGCCTCGCACCTGGCAACTAAGGAACATCCCATTGACCGTCTCTTCAAGGGGCTCGACGACCTGCCCAGCTCTATGAAGCTGGAAACGACAGGTTCTCTAGCGGCCGGTGTTGCTGGTCGCATGGCGGCCGTGCACGAGGGCTTCCGACGGAGGGTGGATGGACACCTAGCAAGGCTAGCCGATAACCTGGTGGGGGTTCTGCGCAAGGGTATTGCCGACGGACAGATTGTGGATAGCGTGGACCCTCGTGTGCTGGCCCATGTGTTCTTCACACTGTGTCAGGGAGGGCAGTTCGCCGATCTGCTGGGGCAACAAGAAATCATCTGGGAGGACGCGCGGCGCTGGCTAAAGGAGTACTTGAATTCGCTACGGAGGTAAGCAGAAGGAACGGGCGCGGCGACCGCCGACGCCCAAGGTACAAGAAGAAGGAGGATAAGTCTAATGACGACACGACAACAACAAGCTGGGAAAGCCCAGCTTGAGGGCGGCAGGGGTATGGCTGAATGGACAACGATCTATCAGGCCTACAACGCCATCTTCAAGCTGACCGAGTTGGCTCTTCTGCCCCATGCTCTTTCTCTTCCCCAGCTCCATCTCCTGTGCGTCCTGAAAAAGGGCGACGGGATCCTCACCACCGGCGAGATAGGGCGAGCCATGGTCAAGGCCAGCCAGACGATAACTGGGCTGGTCGACAGGCTGGAAGAGCCGGGACTGGTGGAAAGAGTCTTTGACAGGCGTGATCGCCGCAAGACGTGGGTCCGCATGACGGAAAAGGGCGAACACAAGCTTGCTGAGGCCTTCCCCGTCGGAAATCGCCTCGCCGAGGACCTCTCTTCTGTCCTCACCGACCAAGAGCTCAAGGACCTGCAGGCCGAACTAGAGAAGCTACGCAGTGCGGCGATGGACAAGCTTGCCGGGGTCCTGGGGAGACTGTAGGCCGATGCCTTCGCCGAACGGGAGGCAACGCTGCCGCAACTAAGCACCGCCTCAGCCGCCCGATAGCATGCCCTTCGTGGGCAAGCCACCGAGCGTCTTCAGGATACGCTGGTGTCACGCAGGTCAGCGTCTGTCAGGCCAAAATGGTGGGCGATCTCGTGCTTGATGACCCGCACGACGCGCTCCCTGACTTCATCGTCGCTGCGACACAGCCTTTCGATAGGGCGCTGGTAGATGAATATGCGATCGGGCAGCGCCAAATGATAGTGGCCCCCCCTCCTCGGGTGAGGAATGCCGACGTAGAGACCCAAAAGCGTCGCGCCCGCAGAAACCCGCGCCGATCGCAGCTCCTCCGGGCTAGGCCAGCTCCTCACCTCGATGTCAATGTTGGCCAGCCTGTCGAGGAAGCGCCGCGGTAGAGCCTCCACCGCTTCCACAACCAGATGCTCAAAGCGCTGCCTGTCCATCACAATTGGCCCCAGCGGGAAGGAAGGCGAAACACCTTCAACCTCTGCAAAACGACGCGGACGATTATATCATCCGCGGTGGCCGCTGTCCACAGGGCAGGGCCGGCCAGGGTCTTGCCAAGATGGGCAAAATATGTAATATAGATAGCAGGCTGCCGAGGTGGTGGAATAGGTAGACACGCCGTCTTGAGGGGGCGGTGCCCGAAAGGGTGTAGGGGTTCAAATCCCCTCCTCGGCACCAGGAAGTGTAGGGAGCGGAAGTGGCTCAGCGGTAGAGCACCTCCTTGCCAAGGAGGGGGTCGCGGGTTCGAATCCCGTCTTCCGCTCCAGGGCGACGTAGCCAAGTGGTTAAGGCAGGGGTCTGCAAAACCCTGATCGGCGGTTCGAATCCGCCCGTCGCCTCCAACACACCGATGCCAACTCAGAACATCGGCACCTGCCCGGGTTCTGAGTTTTGTATTCCAGGGCAAGGCACCATTCACGGACAAGCCAAGGCTGGTGTGACTGTTATGTAGAGTGCCGAGGTGGCGGAATCGGTAGACGCGGCGGACTTAAAATCCGCTGAACCGCCAGGTTCGTGCGGGTTCGAATCCCGCCCTCGGCACCAGGGCTATCGCCGTAGCCTTGCCCCAGGGAGCTTCGACTGCTATACTAGCGTGCGATTTGTTTATGGCCACCGTTGCTACTGAGTACGAAACCGTAATCGGCCTGGAGGTGCACGCTCAGCTCCTCACCAAGAGCAAGATGTTCTGCCCCTGCAGCGCCGATTATGCTGACTCTCCCCCCAACACCCACGTCTGCCCCGTCTGCCTGGGCATGCCCGGCGTCCTGCCGGTCATCAACCGGCAGGCGGTGGAGTACACGATCATGACCGCCCTCGCCCTCAACTGCCAGATCGCTGAGTTTTCCCGCTTCGATCGCAAGAACTACCCCTACCCCGATCTGATGAAGGGCTACCAGATCTCCCAGTACGACATGCCCTTCTCCCACGACGGCTGGCTGGAGATCGACGCGGACGGCAAGAAGAGACGGGTTGGCATCACCCGCGTCCACCTAGAGGAGGACGTCGCTCGCCTAGTCCACGTTCAGAACGAAGCGGGGGAGAGCTACAGCCTGGTGGACGTCAATCGTGCTGGCGTGCCCCTAATGGAGGTCGTCGGCGAGCCCGACCTGCGCTCGCCGGAGGAGGCTCGCCAGTATTTGATCAAGCTGCGCCAGATCCTCCAGTACCTGAGGGTAAGCACGGCCAGCATGGAGGAGGGCCAGTTTCGCTGCGATGCCAACGTAAGCATCCGTCCTCTGGGCAGCGAGGAGTTCCTGGGTAAGGTAGAAGTGAAGAACATGAACAGCTTCCGCGCTGTCTACAGGGCCCTAGCCTACGAAGTGGAGCGGCAGCGACAGGTGGTGGAGGCGGGCGGCCGCATCGAGCAGGAGACGCGCGGCTGGGTGGAGGAGGAGGGACGCACAGTCTCTCAGCGAACGAAAGAGTACGCCCACGACTACCGCTACTTCCCCGAACCGGACCTGCCGCCGCTAACCCTCGCTCGCGAGTGGGTGGAGGATATTCGCACCCGCATGCCGGAACTGCCCGACGCCAAGAAGGAGCGCCTTCTCCGCCGCTACGGCCTTACGGAGTACGAGGTGAACCTCCTGACGGAGACGCGGGCCAAGGCCGAGTTCTTCGAGGAGTGCCTGGCCTCGCTGGCGGGTGAGGAGGAGACCAAGGTCAGGCAACGGGCCAAGGCGGCCAGCAACTGGATGGTCGGCGACTTCGCCCGCCTCCTCAACGCCGCCAACATGGAAATCGAGGATGCCCTGGTGAAGCCGAAGCATATCGCCCAGATGCTGGACATGATGGACAGTGGTATCATTAGCGGTAAGATTGCCAAGACAGTGTTCGAGGAGATGTTCCAAACAGGAAAGTCGCCCCACCAGATCGTGGACGAGGCGGAGCTCACTCAGATCAGCGCTTCGGATCAGTTGGCGGCAGCGGTGGAAAAGGTACTTGCGGCCAACGCCAAGGCAGTGAGAGACTATCAGTCGGGAAAGCAAGAAGCACTGCGGTTCCTGGTAGGGCAGGTGATGCGAGAGACGCGCGGTCGCGCCAATCCTGGTCTGGTGAACCAGATGCTGCGGCAGAAGCTGGCGGGGGGCGGGTAAACCATTTCTGGTCAAGTTGCGTTATTAACTATAAGAGCATGAATCGCCTCCGGGAAGCCGATTTCCTTAAGTGGCTATACCCAGGCATGCACATCAAGCGCTGGCTGGCGCTGCTGATGCTGGGGGTGGCCATAATGGGATTGGGCATCGCCTACATCCTGCGAGAGGCCTACGTCTCCTACACTTTCCCCTCCGTCTTCTACTACCTGACCCTTCAGTTCATCCCCCGCTTCTGGCGTGGCATCATGTTCATGACCGCCAGTGCCGGCCTTACCCTCTTCGCCCTCTGGCACCTCAACAGCTCTCTCCTATCGGCTGTCCTCCCCCGCAAGCGCGATTCAAGCCTGGTGAACATCATCTGGGGCCAGCGCTACCTGCGGCGAGGGCCCAAGATCGTCGCCATCGGCGGCGGGACGGGCCTTTCCATCCTCCTGCGCGGCCTTAAGCGGTACACCGGCAACCTCATAGCCATAGTCACGGTCGCCGACGACGGTGGCAGCTCCGGCCGCCTGCGCCGCGAGCTGGGCATCCTGCCCCCAGGCGACGTCCGCAACTGCATCGCCGCCCTGGCCGACGCCGAGCCTCTCATGACCAAGCTCTTCCAGTATCGTTTCTCCGACGGTTCCGACCTTGCCGGCCACAGCTTTGGCAACCTGTTTATCGTGGCTATGAGCGGCGTCCTAGGCAACTTCGAAGAGGCCATCAAGCAGACCAGCCGCGTCCTCGCCGTGCGCGGCCAGATCGTCCCCTCCACCCTGGTCAACGTTACCCTGGAGGCCAAGACGGAGAACGAAGAGACCATTCAGGGCGAGGCTAACATCAGCGAGAGCCGCAGCCGCATCAAGGAAGTCTGCCTCCAACCCGCCAACCCTCAGGCCTGTCCCGAGGCCATCCGAGCCATCCTGGACGCGGATATGATCGTAGTGGGGCCGGGCAGCCTGCTTACCAGCGTCCTGCCTAACCTCCTGGTGGATAGCATAAGACGAGCGATCAAGGCATCTTCCGCCCTCAAGGTGTACGTGTGCAATGTGGCCACCCAGCCCGGCGAGACCGACGGCTTCAAGGTGGTCGACCACGTGCGCGTCCTGGAGAGCCATGTGGGCAAGGGCCTCTTCCGCTATGTTCTGGCCAACAGCAACATCGAAGACGGCCTGCCCGAGACACCGCGCTCGCAGCCGGTGCGGATCAACGGCGGCGATTCCCTCAGAGGGCATCTCATTCTGGCCGACGTCGTCAGCCAGGAGAACCGCTACCATCACGACTCCAAGAAGCTGGGAGAGACCCT
>Ga0315538_1000665_pt1 | contig 21222 bp, 19 predicted proteins | sample SalMarSW160230MG_2_FD_203834 | JGI IMG/M metagenome (GOLD analysis project Ga0315538, IMG submission 203834) | Salt marsh sediment microbial communities from the Plum Island Ecosystem LTER, Massachusetts, United States - Salt Marsh Sediment SW1601-230 ...
TGGGCAAGCTCTTGGTGCGGAGAGGCTTGTGCGGCAATATCTTTTCTCGATAGTAGTTCCCCAGGGTATCCTCACCAAGCTTATCCATTACGGTCTTCACCAGAAGGTCAATATCAATTCCCTCTTTGGTCTTTCGCCTCTTGCCGAAGCTCTTGGCTTTCTCAATTCGGGACTTGACCAAATCAACCACTGCCCTATAAACCTCAAGCTGCTCTTCATCAGTTAAGCCCAGAATCTCTCCCATCACGATTTTGTCCAATTCCCGGCGGTCAGGCTTGACCTTTTCCAGGGAGACTTCTGAAGGAGAATTGGCGCCGAGTTCAGAGAAAAGAGAACTGTGAGCGAACTCCCCATGCTTATTCATCCAGGCTTGCAAGGCATCAACTTGCCACTCACTTAAAGCAGAAGGAGTAACAGTTAAAAGCCTCTCAATGTCTATCCCTTCTGTTTTCAGCGCTCCTTCTCCCAAATTCACTCTTCCACCCAACTCCTTAATAAGAGGGGCTATGCTTGAAGCAAAAAATAGGGAAACGGGCATAAGGGAATCCCTCCTCTTTGGCTGTATCTCAAAAAGGTTATGGTCAACATACACGCTACTCCGATTTAATCCTATCAATTGGCGGTCGTTATGGATCATAGGATGTAAGAAGCCATAAGGCTTTCTTTCCCCCAAGTCATACCACCTTTCCCTCGAGGCGCAGGTGGGGCGAAGGTGATAGCCTTTACTCTCTCCCTCCCGAATGTATCGGAGTATATTGGTACGCCTCAAATCCTTCCTATCCTTGTGAATCATCAGCACCCGATATTTCAAATCCTCGGGCTTGACCCTGATAGACTTACACTCCCTTGGGCTTTTGATGACATAGTTCGGCACCCAATTTCCCTTCTCATCCTGGTGCATCCAGAATTCTTTTTCAATCACTCGCCTCTTTATTTCTTCCTCTGTCAGGTAAAAGAATTCATTAGCACCGGTTTTGATGCCAAATCTCACCTCAGCAATCTGCTTCAGTGGAACCAGCTTTCCTTTACCCTTCTCCAGTATCTTGAAGAAAATCTCTGGCGCCCTCAGGTATTTGCCCCACTTGGCACCGGCATATCTTCCAGTTTCCTTATCAAATCCCCCTCCCCAAAGCTCTTTCTGGAGTTTTGGGAATATCCTCAGTTCTTCATTTTGGTAAAACTCAGAATGAGCCATGACGGTCTTTTCCAACTTGGCAATTTCGTTTAGCCTCTCAATCTGCTTCTGCCACATTTCCTGAGCAGGAGGGATAAAGTAGCTCAAGGGCTTGAAGAGATAGACAAAGCGGACAAGGTTTTCATCCCGTTCTTTCTTATCTTTGCATTTCTCCAAGATGACGATGCAGGTATTGACATCAGCCTCCTCAAACCAGCGCTCCACCTTGGACTCGATGATGGCGATGATTTTGTAGTTATTAAGGAAAAATTCCTGAAGTCCCTTGCCGTAGTCCACATCCAGCCAGGAATTGGAAACGATGAAGCCAAAGCGACCACCGTTTGGGAGAAATTTTGTTCCGTGGACAAAGAAGTAAGCATGAATACCAGCCCTTTTTGAAATTTCGGCAATTGTTCTACCAGTGTTATCTTTGAGTGCTTTATTTATAATTCCTTGCTTGTATTCCTTAATCTCAGGAGCAATTTCTGGCATTTCTTCCTGACGGGTGTAAGGAGGATTGCCTACAACACAATCAAACCGACGGGGATAGGGGACTTCCTTTTCCTTCAGATCGAGCCTCTTCGCTATCGCCTTTCTTGATTTCGGAGACAGTTCAAAGCCGCCTTCAGTGCTTAGGAGATTGAAGAAGTCCTCCTGCAAGATATTGGGATAATTCTTGTCTACGCTCAAATCCCTGATGGCTAGGTTAATGGTGGAAAGGTGAGCCGGGAACTTGGCGATGTCATTGCCCCACAGGGTGTTGAGGATATCTTCGTGCTCCAAGCGTTGGTTCATCAGCTTCTTGTGCTGATAGGCCCTTACCAGGAATGTCCCGGCACCACACGCAGGGTCAAAGACTTTATCATCCTCATATCTCAGGCAAAACTTAAGGATGATATCTACCACATCAGGATTGGTGAAATATTGGCCGAGGTTGTGTCGCTCATCCTGGGGAATAAGCCTTTCGAAGATTGGCCCAATAATGTCGCCAAGCTTAGAGAAGTCATATTGCTGCAGAATATTCACCAACTCCCTTATTTCTTTGACTATATCTTCCTCATCGGGGAAAGCGATGGCATCAATGAAATCTGCAGTGTAAATAGTTTCATAGTCTATCTTCTTTAGAACTCGAGTGAAGTATCCTTGGAGAGTTGTCTGTAATACCGAGCCTTTGGTAAGACTCGCTGGAACTTCCAGTGGGTCAAGTTGGTGTGGACGCTTAGCTTGGAGTACATTGTAGAACAGGATTTTATTCACTAGCAGATAGGCAGTTTGCCTTGCTGCTTTATCGAAATTCTGAGGTTGCCAGGCAAAGCTCCATCCCTGAGAGACAAACCACCTGCCAAGCTCTTTGGCGAAGGCATTATCCTTATGACAACGGCTGTCAATTATTGTGGTGTAATACCTGGAAAGACGCCTTATTTTGTCCTGAAGCCTGTAGATAAGCAGTTCATCAATGGCTTGTTTGGGCTTAACTTTCTTGCTTGAGTGAATCTCATAAAGGTCGGTGAGGAAACGCTCTAGCCCAGAAATAATGGTATTTTTATATCTTGGCTCCTCTATCAGGTCTAAATTTTCGATTTGGGAAAGGGAATATTTATCCTGAATTTGCTCCTCCAAGGGTCTTAAGCTATTAACCTTTCCAGTGTCGAACCAAATGAGGTGTTGGAAATTGGATGTGGCAAAGTATTTAACCCCTCTTTTGGTAGCTTTCTTTCTTGTTGGCTCTTTGAGTTCCTCCTCATCAAAGGGATCGAAATATGGTTGCTTCGTCTCAATAATGCAGATGGCATTTTGACTGGCGGGGCTCTCAAAGAGGATGATATCCACCCGTTTTCTATCACCCTCTTGGGTTGTTTCCACCTCAGCTTGACCTAGTGGTAGACTTCTCTCCCTGATGATGTCATTCATCCACTCGGCAGCCTTAGCGGCACACGTCCACTCTGTCTTATGAATAGCAGTGCTAAAAGGACTAGGAATTCGCGTCTTACCCCTAAGCTCAGATTTCTTCATGCTCTTTCAACACCTCGTCCACGATACGCCGGGCGATTTCGAAGGCGGCGGCGATGCGAATAATTTTGGTATCACCGAGCCCCTTTATATCCAAGAGCTTTCCTAGGGGTTGATTCGCCATGCCCTTAAATCCACCGAACCTTCGCAAAATCTCTTCAGCAATCTTCTCGGCTGGTTTACCTGGGATGCCTGGGGAGATCAGAACAGAAAGGAGTTCGGCATCAGTCAATGTTTCGGCGCCCAATTCCCTGAGCTTGCCGCCGGGGTGATGCCATATTGGGGGTTTCCTGTTCATCTTTAGTCTTCTCTCCTCTAGGATCACTTTGCTATGTTTAGCAACTCCTTTCCGTAAGGCTCTTTTATTATGCCCTTCTCGGTGATTACGGCAGTTATATAACTATGGGGAGTGACGTCGAAGGCAGGATTGGCTGCTCTTATGCCTTCGGGAGCAATGGGTACTCCCTGAATATGAGTTACCTCATCAGGGCTTCGCTCCTCAATTGGGATTTTGTCTCCCGAGCTTAAGGAAATGTCGATAGTGCTCGCAGGAGCAGCGACATAAAAGGGGATTTTATTTTCTTTAGCCAGTACCGCCAGAGTATAGGTGCCGATTTTATTAGCGACATCACCATTGGCGGCAATCCTGTCAGCGCCAACAATGATACAGTCTATCTTCTTTTGCTGCATAAAATAGCCAGCCATGGAATCGGTAATCAAAGTCACCGGGATGCCCTCTTGCCTTAGTTCCCAGGTAGTGAGCCTGGCTCCCTGGAGAAGGGGGCGGGTTTCCGTGGCAAAGACGCTCACTCTCTTCCCCTGTTCCTTAGCAGCTTTGATTACACCCAGGGCAGTGCCATAGCCGGCGGTGGCTAAAGAACCGGCATTACAATGGGTAAGCAGAGTGAAACCATCTTTGATGAGCTCAGTTCCTAGCTGGCTGAGCTGCCTGGTTGCGGTTATTTCTTCCTGGTGAATCCGCTTTGCTTCATTGATAAGCGAATTTTTTATTTCGGCAACGCCATCTCCCCTGGCAGCCTTCTTCATCCTGTTGATAGCTTGGAAGAGGTTGACCGCGGTAGGCCTGGAGGCAGCAAAAGTTTGCATGACCTGATTCAATTGAGCGAGAAATTCATCCTTGTTTGCTGTTTTAATAACTGATGCCCCCAGAGCTATGCCATAGGCAGCAGCGACCCCGATGGCTGGTGCCCCGCGGACCCTCATTTCCTTAATAGCCAGAACTACATCGTGGTAATTATCCAGGTCGGCAAAGATTTGCTCCCGTGGAAGCTTGCCTTGGTCTAGTATCCTCAGCTTGCCGTCGAGCCATTCTATTGCTCTAGCTATCATCACCGTTAGTATAATCTAAAAGACGAACACAAAGGAAGTTTTGTCCTCGTTCAGTACCTTAGCAACGCTTCTTTTTTGTCATTGCGAGGAGCGATAGCGACGAAGCAATCTCTAAGCGAGGTTCCTCAGTCCAACTATAGCAGGTTCCAGCTTCGCAATGAGATTGCCACGCCTCGACAAGTCGAGGCTCGCAACGACACGGAAGGCCATTATCCAATGTTACAAACATATTAAAGTGTCACCCATCTATTTGAACTAGATCAAGTTTTAAATTACGCTAGAAGACGAGGATAAAAAGATGCCACACACAGGTGCAGTCATGTTAGATTTTCTGAGGTAGCTAAAATCGGAGAACATTAACAGGGCCAAAATTTGATAACCTGAAAGAATCATGCTATCCTTATCCAGTTTATCCATCTGGGGAGGCAAAGATGGCCAGGATTCATTTCATAGATGTTACCAATCGCGACGGCGTTCAAACCGCAAACCTCGGTCTGTCCAAGCTGGAAAAGACCATGATAAACATGTACCTCAACGAAATGGGTGTCTTCCAGTCTGAATTTGGTTTTCCTACGACGAGACACGAATCGTTTTACCTTCAGGCGAACCTGGAGTTAGCTGATATGGGAGTCCTGCAACCCATCCGGTTGGGAGGGTGGATAAGGGCAGTTGTCGCTGATGTGGAAAAAGCCTTCAAGCTTGTCCCGAATATTAAGCACCTTAACATCTCTATTTCAACATCGGACCAAATGCTTCGAGGCAAATTTAAGGGTACAAAGAGCCGAGAAAATATCGTAAGCATGATGGTCGATGCTTTAGAAGCGGCTCGCGCCCATGGAGCTGAAAGCATAGGTATAAATGCCGAGGATGCCTCCAGAACTAAAATAGATTTTTTAGTTAGATTCGGCCTGGCAGCCAAGGAACACGGGGCTGACCGACTCAGGTATTGTGATACACTGGGCTATGACAATGCATTTACCATTTACGAGAGCACCAAAACTCTGGCGGAGGATGTCGGAATACCTATCGAACTCCACTGCCATGGCGACTTAGGAATGGCTGTGGCTAATTCCCTTGCCGGGGCTAAAGGGGCTATAGACGGTGGACAGGATGCTTACATCAACACCACCGTCAATGGAATTGGAGAAAGAGCCGGCAATGCTGACCTTGTAGCCACAGTTTTAGCTGTCACTAAATCCAAGGGATTCGCTAAAAAATATCAACTGGGAAAACCCATAGACCTGACAAAGGCCTGGAAAGTAAGCAAATTCGCCAGCTATGCTTTTGATGTCCCCATTCCTATAAACCAGCCTGGCGTTGGAGCCAATGCCTTTGCTCACAGCTCTGGTATTCACGCTGACGGAGTATTGAAAGACCCCGAGAACTACGAGCTATACAGCTTCGACGAAGTGGGTAGAGGTGAACCGGAGCTTGTAGAGACCGGCAGAGAGATATGCTCAGGGCAATATACCGGGATATCAGGCTTCAGGCATATAATGGGCCAGATGGAGGTGTCGTTTGAAGATGCCAGGCAAGCTGAAGAGATTCTGGAACTAGCAAGGTATGCTAACGTGGAAGCGCAAAAACCACTGGTGGAGGATGCACTACTTTTTATTGCCAAATATCCCAAAATTGCCAAGAAACTGTTGACACTTATACCACCAGAGTAATCAATCCTTGACATTATTGCCCCTCCCGCCTGATAATATAGTTAATTGCGGGTGTAACTCAGCGGTAGAGTGCTTGCTTCCCAAGCAAGACGTCGTGGGTTCGAATCCCATCACCCGCTGTGTTGACAGCCATAACCAGCAAAGATATAAATTAGAAAATGAGGATAAAGCTAAAGAATAAACAATTGGCAGGGTTAGCACATCAGCTTCCTTTCGAAGTGATAGTAGAAGACCCGCGGGATGTTAAGGGCCTGTTGGAAATATTGGGCCACAATATGCCCTGGGATGAAATGGGGCTTAATAAATTTGGCGATCCCCTCAGGAAGCCAAACAGGGTAACCTTCTCTGTAGAGGCAGTTGACGGGGGATTTATTTGCGACATTCACCCTGCTTTCGCTATATATATTTCCAATATCTTGACAGTAGAAAAATAGGCTGCGCATAGTTTCACAAAGTCATGGGCCGTTAGCTCAGTTGGTAGAGCACCTGACTTTTAATCAGGGTGTCACAGGTTCGAGCCCTGTACGGCCTACTCAACTGTCCCGTTCCTCCTTTAAGTATTCTTGAGCCTCTTTGTAAGTTTCAAAGAATTTACAGTTGCTTATCCGAACTCCACCATCTTCTAAAATAAGCTCGCCTTCAAATCTATACCAGCCAGCTTCTGAGGCCACAAAATTGTGTTGTGCTGTTTGGTCAAATTCCTCTATTCCCGATTCCATTTTATTGCTCCACCAATACCTTTTCTTTTTGCCTTTTCAATCTATCAACTTCACTTTTAGGTATGAATAGAATATCTCCAAAAGAGACATTGATAACCTTGCCAGCTCTTATCCATCGGTAAAGAGTCATCTTTGGCTTTCCAATAATCTTGGCTGCCTCTGGCACAGTTATAAAGTCCTGAGAGTTTATTCGTAATCTACTCATTATGTTACCACTGTAACACACCCCTAAAATCTTGTCAAGCCCTACTTTCGTACTAGTCCTGTTCGTAGCCTCAAAGCTAACAGCTACGGGGTAAAATTTTTTTAATTAGGGGATTGACATTTTGGGGAAAGGAATTAGAATAATAATGAGGGGGAGAGATGAAGAGTGAGCTATCGGGCAAGGCTCTGCTAATTCTATTTATAATCTGGTTGTTATTTATGTGTCTTCTTGCCTTTTACCCTGGGGTACATTGGGACCCACCTTTCAGGTAAATAAAAAAAGAGTCCCCCGGGTTTCCCCAGGGGTAAATCTAACACGCCGTTAGGTTCAGGATATTGGCTTCAATTGTCCTCAGATACGCCTAATTTGAGGCAGAACGCCCCTTATTCTGTTTTCCTTAGTAATCCCTTATGTAGAGGGGCAAATCACTGCCTGTTGAAGACGGGATGCCAGCCCGACTTATTTTTTAGAGGGCTTGCCGCCATTTTGGGACAGCCTTTGCAGCATCCGGGTTTCCCCATTTAATCGCAGGGCCTCCTCAGTTAATTGCTGTCTCCGTGTTGCTAACTGCTGCTGCTGAGCTATCACTGCGTTAAGCTCTTCAACTAATGCCTCTTGCCTTTTCTTGAGGTCTGCCCGCGCCTCCTTAATATCCTTTATTTCCATGTGCCTCCTTGACAAATTATTTGGAAGGGGTGTATTTTGAAAGTATGATACAAATATTCAAAGCTAAAATAAGAGGGCTGATAAAGCTAGCTTCTCCCTCCCAGATTTGTCCTCATTGTGGTTTTGTATTCGGAAATAATTACTATTCTCATTCTTTCTTCGTTTGTCCAATTTGCGGATTCCCGGCTACTGCCAACTTATCAAATATGTTTACCTTGACTTCTTTTGTATATTTTGTCCGCATTCTTACTCACCTTTTTAATCGTTTATTCGATTAAATCCATGTGCCTCCTTAGTAATCAAATGTTTGCCATACTCCATTAGACCTAATATAAGTTAGATGGTCGGTTGTGTTATAATACATTGTTCCATTAAAAGCACCTGAAGGACTAGAGCTTAATCTAGGTATTACCATTCCCTTGTCTGCAAGCATCCATACAGAGCTGTTTGTTGCCTGCAATGCTAGTTTTATCCCAGGAGCAGAGGAAAGACCAAATTCATCTGAATCTGCATACATAACTCCTCTATCTGAGCCACCTGTAGTCTGGAGCTTCGTAATGTTCCCTTTCAGGATAAGACTATCATTACCCATGATAACATTCCCTCCACCTGCTCTTATCTTGCCATCACTCCCCACATAGCACTGTGCATTTGTGCCAGCCCTCGCATCAGCTTCAGTAGCATAGGTAGAAAAAGCCTTATTAGTTCCGAAGATTCGTATTCCCTTGCTGGCGTGCATCAGGACTCCGCCTGTCAGATACCATTCCCCCTCGATTTCAGTGTATTCGGATAGGGTAAGATAACCGGCAACTATACCATCATTAAGGTCTTCTAGGTCATCTTTGACATCTACAGATAACTCATAAGCGTCAAGAGCAATGCCATAAGCCTCATTCCAGTATCCCTTTTCGCCATCCGTTACCAACCTGGCAGTTGAACTCTGCATGATGGCCGTGCCTTTGACATGATGCGATGTAATATCAGTTTGGAGAATCCTTCCGTAAGTCCCCTCAACTACTTGGTCTAACAGCACCAAACCCTCAGCCGACAAAGAGGCTTTCTTAGTTAGTCCGTAAGTTCCCTCTACTGTCTGGTCAAGGAGAACAAGTCCCTCAGCACTCAGAGATGCAGTCTTAACTCGACTGAAGATCTCGCCATTGGCTATGGCATCAAGAGTAGTCGCAGTCCAATCACCAGCAACATACGCCCCGCTAGCCCTTGCTGTTGTGCATCTCTTTACTGTGTCTGCATCTAGCCAAAGGTCGCCAACATCGTAGGGAGTTGTAGGTGTTGCCGTAAAGGTTCGGCGTTTCTCATTGGGGTCATACCCAGGCTGGTATATGGTGTGTTCATCCATATTCAGCACAAACAAGCCATAAGTCGGGGATTCGGGGTCTTCATCAAGTTTCAGATTCCATGTGCTTACTCTAGCGTATTGTTCCCCGTCTGGCAGATTGTCCAGGTTATCGCCAATTTTGTCTAGGTCAATATTGCCTTCAGGGTCTATCCAATAGAACCCCATGTTCTTGGCTAGTAAGTTTTCAACATAGAGGTCGCCAACTTGCAGCCGAGAGAAGTAGTTTTCTAAATCATCAGCCTTGATGTTTAAGTTAGCCAGGGCTTTCCTGGCGTTCTGCCAATTACCGAAGTTAAAAGCCATCCGCCACTCGTTCTTTCTGACATCGTAGTAGCGAGTATATCTCCCGATGTTGCCTACCCGGTAGTCACCTTCCCTTTGGTCTGTAACCTTTACATAGTCGAAAGCCTCAGTTCCACAATTTAGAGGGACACTAGCGGCGCCGGCCTCGCACCACATAATAGCTTGTGCAAGGATAGCTTCAGCTATCGCAGTTCCCTGGGCATTACTTGAAAGGTATGTTTTCTTAAAATGAGCCTTCGGCAATAGAGCAAAGGACACAGCATCGGTGGCGGTCCCGCTATATTGAGGGTCATCATCATCGCGGGATTGCACCTTGACATAGTTAGGGGTTACGAGTCTGTTCCGTAATGCTTTAGAAAAGAAAGGATGCCCACTCGCCAGGCTGTATTCGGAATCGTAAGTCGTGCCTGAAGTCGTGGGCTTGAATATGTGTATCTTCCCGTCATTCTTGACTACCTTGACATTCTTTGTGTATTCGAGCAGCCGGTCTATGGCGGAGTTCCTGTTATTCCCAACATAAATTCGGAAAGCATCTTTGGGGATATAGGTGTCAGCTAGGTCGTCATAACCTGCATCCCACTCCACTTCATAAGCCGTGCAGTGATTAAAGCAAGCTATGGTAGCTGTGATAATCTCATCTACCAGGGTCTTGACTGATTTGACATCATCCTCGTCTGGCTGGTAAGCCTCACTAGCCTCATCCTCAGCCATATCGTTACAGATGCCGATGAGGGTTAAAGTGCACTCCAGCTTCTTGGGGTCGGAGTCAAACTCCTGGGCCCGGACTGTCATAGGAGCTAGGTCAGAGTATTCTTTTCTCGCAGCCGTTATCGCACCAAAAGATAGGACACCCTCGTAACCTCTGAGATCAAGGGCGGTTAAGGATTTGTCGCTATTGTCTAGCGTTATCGCAATGGTCTGAAGGCTGCCGTCCCCTGTTTCCTTGATGCTGAGTATCTGTGTCTCGGTATAGGTATAGGTCGTGGAGTTATGCGTAAGCACGAGCTTCACAAGGGCCTTGGTAGGCCCAGCCTGCTGCGCCTTTAATAAAGTGTCCGAAAGCGTTCTCATTTTACTTTACTGAAAATGCGAATGGTTTAGAAGATATGACAGCCGTAGCCCCTGTCCCATCAATAACCAGAACCTCACCCCTCCATTGCCCTTCATCCATCGGGTCAGCATCTACCCCTTGATGGTGAAAATACTCGTAAATCCCCTCTGTGCTTTCATATTGCGTCATTGCCTCTCCGTCAACCTTCACAGTCCCGTCAGGATCCGTTATAGAAATCTTGATAGCCGTTGGGTCAACGAGTGCCTTATCCTCATCATAGACAAGGGCGAGTACCCAGACTGTAGCCTTGTCGGGAAATACTATTACTTCAACGATGCCTTCTAAAGCCATGATTAACCTCCTTAATAAGAATGTGCTATAATAATAGAAGTATGCCAAAACTAGGTGATATTACAAGATATTCTAACCACAATTATATTTGGTCTGCCTGCATAGATTGTGGCAAGGAACGATGGGTGCAACTAGACAAGGGCAAGGTTAAGTCGCAGAGATGTTCTAGTTGTGCTGGCAAGCATGCTTGGCAAATTTTCCCTCATCGGTATTCCCCCAATGGCAAAACTCATTGGGGTTGGAAGGGTGGCAGATACACTTCTGGAAGTGGCTATTTGTATATCCTCCGGTCAGATCATCACAGGGCAAATAAACTAGGCTATGTTGCCGAACATATTTTTGTTTGGGAAAAAGCTCATAATCAGCCATTGCCAGATGGTTGGGTAGTTCATCACCTTAACGGTAAAAAACAGGATAATCGCCCCGAAAACTTATTGGGTATGGCGAAACGAGGACATTCTAGCACCTTGTTGTTAAAAGAAGTTCAAAAAAAAGTAAGGAAGCTGGAAGCTAAATTAGCTCAACAAAGGCTCTGCTAACTCCCGCTAGTAAGGACCTTGATTTTCCTTTTCTGTGCGGTAACTATATCTATATTCCGCTTCTGCGAAGTGATTATATCGAGATTGCGGTACTGGCTGGTAACAATCTTTATCCTGAGTTTCCTGCCTACCCATGTCTCAAGCACGGTAGGGGCAATAACTCCCGCGAGAGCCTTGACGGACTCGGCAGTTATCGTCATTGAGCCCAGGATAACCTCTGGGTTTTCGCCCCGGGCTATGGCTTTTATGGACTCTGGCTCTAGCGTAATCGAGCCTTGAATGACTGTCGGGGAAACCGCCTTGCCCAGTGCCTTAATAAAAGCAGGGCTGAAAATTATATTGCCTTGCTTAACATTCCCTAATGCAACTTGAGCGATAGCGGAAAGAGTGCTAGGTGTGAGGCTTATAGACCCCAGAATCACAGTGGGGTTTACTCTGCCTCCGATAGCATCTAGGGGAGTAGGTGTGACATATATTATGCCCCCGGTACTCACAATCGGAGCAACTACCTGCCCTATGGCTTCAATAGATGTAGGCGTTATGGAGATTGAGGTCAGGACTACAATGGGATTTACTCCACTAGCGATGGCACTAACCGGGCTCGGTGTTATTGCCCCATAAAGCACAGACGGACTAACAGCCTTCGATATGGCATCAATCGGTGTTGGGACGTAAATTATATTCCCCTGTTTTACTGTTGGTGCTACAACTGAAGCTATCGCCTGAATGAATGAGGGAGTGATAACTAATGCAGTCTCAAAATAAGCAGACTCACTCCACGCACTTTCGCCAGCACTGTTCTTAGCCTGAGTTTGAAATTCATACTCTGTGTCAGGGTCAAGGCCTGTTAAGTCCTCATAGTATTCATCGTTGGTTTCTAGGGTGTTCTGCCACTCGGTATCTATCCAATACTCAATCTCGGCATAGACTTGGGTACAGGCAAGTTCAACATCACCGTTACCTTTAAGAGATACTCCAATTTGAAGAGCATCTATATCTGCCCATTCCCAAGGTTGATTATCAGCAGGGTTGGTGTTCCATTGTTGGGAGTAAGTAATAAAATCCTCGGTTGGGGGTTCAATTTCTGTGCCATCAGTTACCGTAGAATCGCTTTTCAATGAAGGTTTGGCAGCCAAACCTTCTGCCAAAGCATTACAGCAAAAGTAAATCTTGATATAATTTATTGTGCCTGAACCTGAATGAGCAGGGAGATTATATAAGTCCCTCTGGTAAGAAGAATTATCTGTATAGACACAGGTAGTGTCATCATCAGGCGTTTCTTCATCTACCTTATCCCAATGTGAACCACTATCAGGTTGTTGGGAATTTATACTTGTCTTATCTCCAGCAGCATTTGGTCTTAGTATTTCAGTTTCATCCCTTTTTCTCCACCTGAACCTAGCCTCACAGGACTCCCCACCATCATCACTTATCTTCCCATTGATTCGGGCTGTGGTTTCTCCTATATTAGAAGCAGCTTGAGTGATGGCTGTGGGGACTCCTCCAGATTCATCAAAAGCTACCTCGTCAAAGACACATAAATCAAAAACTGCTTTTGGCATCTTATTATGTCGTTACCACTGTTCCATCGGACTTGATAAGAATAGAACCCCTGTCCGCCGTCATATTAGAGGGGTCGGAATTAGTAAAGCCCCCATGAGAAACTTGCGTAGCATAAACAGCACCGGAAGATAAAGAGCCATCGTTGCTATAAGTGCAAGTATAGAAGTCCCCTTTGCTCCTTATGATTCTTACCATTGCCACAAATGACTTACTATTGGCATCGAGTGTTATGATACGTGGGTTTAGGAAGCACCCAAATTCACCACTCATCAAGTAATAGGGTGGGGAGAGAGAATCAGCTATCATCTTGACAGAACAAGCACCACCGGTGTTTAGAATTTGAGCAGTAAATTGTCCTTGAAACCTCAAGCCCATTTCGCAACCATCGTCTATCTCAAGGTCATACCCATTCTGGTCGATCTGCAATACACCACCAGCACTTATTAGGCTCTTAAAGGTAACATCACTCGTAAGTGTAATTTTTTCTTGGAATTGAACTTTCAAAGTACCAACAAGAATCAAGCCCTGTAAACTCGCAGCGGCGTCAGCAAGCGTTTCAAAGTCCTGTCCAGAACCGACAGTATAGGTCGTATCCGTTGTAAGCAGTTCCCAGCCAGCATAAGTTCTGTTCTCCCATTCTGCTGTGCCTGTTGGGGCTTTTAAGCGAACATCCACTGCTGTCTGTAACTCTGTTATGATTTCAGCCGTAATCTGTAATTTGACAGCCTTCCCAGAAGCATGGGCAGCAGCGGCCGTTCCCTCCTGTGCCCTAACAACTGTCAGGACATCACCAGTTCGAGCCGTGCATTTGCCTATCTCATCCTCACAGGTAACATGAAAGTCCCCTGAAGATGGGAATAAAGCCCCTTCACCTGTGGCTAGAGTCCATTCGGTAACAGCATCATCTACGCCACTGGCTAATGAAGATATTGCCCGATTCGCTACTTTTAAGAATGACATATTTGCCTCCTAGTCTCAGACGCACGGAATTGCAACACCCGTGCGGACATACCCTGACGCTGCTTATCTATTAGGATTCTGTCAAACGCATTTCACAATCTTGCAGTGTTAGAGTCTGCCCATCTGATACAGACCTGTCGCTTACCAAATCCCAGTATGCCAGGACAAGACGGCTGCCTACTGTTTCGTTGTCGTCCAGTAATACCGCATACCTGGCTCCGTTGCCTGAGTCCGGGATTGACCCACCTGATGCCGTCCAGACAATATCCTTAATCTGAATCTTAGCCAGGTCGCCACTATCATCCTCGTTAATGACATCGAAGTCGGTAGAACCGGGAGTCAACTGATAACCGCCAGTGGTATAGCCGTTACCGGCTGCTATCTCGGTGAGCTCACCAAAGGTATTGATGTCGCAGGTCGGTGCGACCGCCGATGTCACTAACGCCACGTAGAAATTTGTGGGTATGCTCGTCCCCCGGAAGAGCCAATCCAACGCCTTGTATTTTCCTCTATTTGTCCATCCTACTGCCATTTTTAATCTCCTTAATGGTATTTCCAGCCTTTCGCCGGAGTGATTAAATCGAGTGAATTTCGATATAGAATTAAATGAGAATTTGCCCAGTTCTGATACCACTTGGCAGAAGCCGGCACAATCTGGTTTCTCATCTTATTGAGCCATGCCTGAGCAGCCTTAGCCACAGCACCATCTATCAGGACTTTCTCTAAGGCTGGATTCAAGCTGGAACTAGAATCTGTCAGCTGATGAACCTTGTGGCAGTAAAGGAAAACCTCGTCTCCGTCGGTTGGGGTCGAATCATAGTCCAGCGTCAGAATATCCCCAAAGACTTCGACATTCCTGAACTCCTGTGGACTTTGCCGTGTCAGGTACTCAGCCTTATCCACTTCTATTAAATCGGTTATGGAAGATATGTTGAGCTCTCTGGCGCTCACACAGTCCTTATCATAGATGTAATAGGATTCCCCACTCGCCATGATGTCCGTGTCCAGCGTCAGGTCAGATTCGCTATTGAATACAGTTACCTTCGCCTCAGTTCCGTCCGTGCTGTTATACACAGTCTTGCCCACATCGCCAGCCACGAATTGAGCGTTTACGGTGTCAATCAGGTGACTCGCGGTTGTCGCTGTTGCCTCACCCGATTTGTTAGAGATATATAGCGTTTCCCTGACTCCGTACGGTTTTCTCTCGGAGATTTCAACTAGAGCCTCGTTGATATGAATGTCCAACTCATCAGACTCGAAAGCATAATCGCTGTCGGCCTTGAACTCATCCTTGAGTATTTGCCTTACTATCTGGCAAATAGTTGATAAATTCTTTGTAGCCATGATCCACCTACTTTTTGACGGGACTCAGGCAAAAGTGCTTCAAGTCCTCTTCACTCATAGAGTTGGCCATCTTTTTGACAGCTTCTTTATCCTCGACATCTTTTATGGCACTCTCGCCATGCCGTTTATAGGCATAAGCCATGCAAGCCATGTGTTTTTGTGCTCCTGAAGTTGCTGGCATATTAACCCCCTTTGACGCACCATCGTTCGTCAAAAATAACTAGCCCTGCCTCCTTCAGCCAGTCGTTTATATGTTCGCTATGGTCGAAGTGCATCGGGCTGATTTCGTGTTCCCAGAAACAATCGAAGTGGTATAGCCTCGCACCTTTCTTCATTCCCCTTCCTAGCTTCAAGATAAAGCTGTGCAAGTCCTCTATGTGTTCAAGCGTGTCCATAGCGATTATGAGGTCAAACTTGCTTAACTCGGGGAATTTGTTGGTAAACCTCACATTCCTAGCCCCCAACTTACCTGACCTAAACTGAGCAAAATCGAGCAAAACATTGTTCAGGTCATAGCCGACAAGGTTTTTGTTCTTCCAGCAGAGTTCCAATAAAACTGTGCCAATACCACATCCAATATCAAGAATATGGAGATGTTCAGCGTTCTTAACGCCAGCCCATCTTTGTTTGTAATGCTCTGCTGAATTAAAATAAGCTAGGTCATACAGATAAAGGTGCCCGATCTCCGGGTTCTTGTAGAACTCCTCGGTTGTGCCTGTCCAGTTGTTCCATATAGTGCCCAGTTCTTTAGTCGCTACAGCCTGTGGCGTAAGCTCCCTTACTTCCTTGCCTAGATAGTAAGCTAGGTCATTCAGAATGTCTGGCTTTTCAGGCTTCCAGGTCATCCTTTCTATTGCTTCCCGGGTTGTGAAAACTCTCTCTTTCAGGTGTTTAAGCTGAATCCCCGTATGAGCGTAAACCTTCGCCCCGGCCTCTCTAGCCTTATTACAGAAGTCCCAATCTTCTGAGATGAAGATATTTTCGTATCTGCCATCTTCAAAGACGGGATAACATTCGCTCCAGCTTCCCTTATTGAGAATTGGCATATCTTTCGTAATCCTCTCAAGGATATTACGGCTGATTCCTAGAAAGCCCGTTGAAACGAATTGCACTTCCTCCAAGTCGCCCGAGATGTGAAATTGCCCGTTCCACCCTCTTTGAGCCAGGAAAGTGCCTCCTCTTACCGGGTATAGTCCACCTACTACATCTAGCCCACTATTCAGGGCATCCAGTAGCTTCTCAATGTCCTGGGGGGTGAATATAATGTCACCATCAAGGAATATCAGGTAAGGTGCTCGATTTTTCTTTAAGAATTGGTAGGCTGCTACGCTTCGACTCCTGCTTATAAGTGCATCTCCTGTCTGAAACCACCACTCGAATCTGTAATCCGTGTGATGTAGTCTCTCAACAGAAACTACGGTTTGGTCTGTAACCATGCCGTAAGAGCAGGTATAAAGTATGAAATCTAACATAGCAGCCTCCTTCCTACTTATCGGTTAGTGTGTTTGTTACGGGATTATGTAGTCCACAAAGACATTGGCTACGAGGTCATCGGCATTGGCCGGAACATCTACGCCAACGAGTATGAAGGCGTTTGCCGTGGCACCTTTCTTGTCCACCCGGCAGTTAGCGTTAACGCCAGCAGCCGGGCCGGAAGCAACGCCAACATTCAGGGCATTGGTATTGAGGAGTTCAACTCCAGTGTTCTCAACATTGTCATTGGCGTTGTCGCCCACTCCTACTAGCAGAACTGAAGCTGCCTCTGCTGCCGTTGTAATTTCCGCCACGACCCTATCAATAAGGATGGCCTCACTTTCAGGGTTTTCAAGTGTGGCAGCATTACCGGCTGCGTTGCCATTGCTCACAGGTATCTTTAGAGTGCCTCTGCGGACATCTGATTGCTGATCGAATTTATCTGACATTTGTGTCCTCCTGTAATTAGATTAGGGTCTGTTTAGGCACATTCCCTTGAAAGCCTTAACTTGTTGCATCTATGGCCTTAGTCTTGTTGATGCTATGGACCCGGGATATAGACTTGGGGCTACCCTTCGCTAAGGCTGTATAGCAGTATGCTCGAATACCCTCAGCGTTGTATTGCTCTAACTTCTCAAAGTGGTCAACCTCAAAGAAGTCTTGCCCACCGGTTTTACCACCAACAGCAAGGCTGACTCCGCCATCCTCGATTGAGCCTTTCCTGATAGCGTAGATGCTTACCAGGTTTCCAGAGCCCAGCTTGCCCCCAGTGTTGTCGTTCTCATCTGCTAAGTAGTCCGATGGAACAATGGGGGTGCCATTGACGCTCGCAATCATCGTTCCGAACTCGCCGGGGCTACGAGCCATTATGATAGCTCCGGCCTTGCCCATTGCGTGAATGAACAACTGGTCAACTATTTCCTGAGGCATCAGTAGAAAGTCAGGACGCGGTTTGCAGGCATGGATAAGCCCTAGCAAGTTGACAATGCTAAGACCTATGGTTCCACCACCCTGGTCGCAATCCTGATAGCCCGCAGCAAAGGTGTGCCCACCAGTAGCAGGACACAGTTTGTCCAGACCATCGAACTCTTTGGGGTAAGTGGTCGCATCACCATAAATGAGCTTGTCCTCGATAGTCCTGAGAGCCCCTTTTATAATCTGGGACTGTATAGTTGCCCGGTAGTCGTTGGGATCCTTATAGGTTTCCTGGGCCGCTGCGACTAACGACCACTGGTCGCCAAATTCCTTCAGCGCCAATTCCCCTTGTCCATAAGTAGCGACTTCCTTCCAGCCGTATTGCTCCCCCTTGCTCTTAGCAGAGACAGTGGGGAGTGTTCCCTCCCGGTTCCACTTCAAGGTGTAGGAATCAATAGTAGTAATCGGGAGCATAGGTATAAGTTGCCCAACCTCGTATATCTCCTGGACGATGCCAGGTAGTAACTTGGACTGCACCAGCTTCACCATCTCGGCAGTGCTGGCAAAATATCCAGTAATCATTCAGTTTTCCTCCTGTGTTCTATTTTTTGTGAAGGCTTCGGAAATTATCAGCGTATATCTGTCTCGCTGTCTTTCCTTCTGAGGATTCCTTATTACCAGAAGTTAACAGAGAATCAGTTTTGCCGGGCCCCTTTGTTGGTTCTTTAGGCTTCCCACTCAGTCGCTTCGCTATGGCTACCGCCTGGTCAGGAGTTGTCAGTTTTAGCTCGGTCATAGCGTCCTTGATGTCTTGAGGGTTAAGGTCATACTCAACTGCCAGCTCAAAGATTTTCATTTCGAGCGTGGCTTGCTGAGCAGCCTCAATCGCTGATGCGTGTTCAGCCTTGTCGCGGTCTAATTCCTCTCGCTCTTTTAGGAGTTTCTTCTTTTCAGCATCAAGGTTAGCCACTAAAGTCTTGTAGGACTTCTTAGCCTGAAGTTCCCTGAGTTTGGCAGGATCGCCCTCAGCTGCCTCTAGTTCAGCCTCATCTATCCGCTCTTGTATCTTGGAAATTTCAGCTTTGGTTTCGTCAATCTCCTGTTGCTGAGTTTTTAGACTAGCTTCCCTATTCTCAAAATCCTTGGCAGTCCTGCCAGCCTTGATGAGAGCATTTTGTACCGCCTTTTGAACATCATCCTCTGTGTAAGTCTTGGTGGATTCCTTTGGAGTAGTCCCTTCACTACCCTCTGGAGCCTTTTCAGCCTTAGCTGAAGGGAGTCCTTTGGTTTGTTTGGTTTCGTCCATGTTGCCTCCTTTAATGATTAAAGCCAGCATCTTGATTTACTGGCTCCAAATGAAAAAGCCCGCTATTTGCAGGCTTTCGTTTTTACCGCTTTTTAAGGCAAGCGATTAGCCTAACGACCCTATTTCACATATTCCCTTGAAGCTCTCTATGTAATCTTCCATGTTCACTTTTCGTCATAAGTATCAGGTTTTTCATTCTGTTATCATCCTTAATGCCATTGATATTTTGTCAAGTTTTATTCCTTAATGGCAAGTAGCCAGCCGTTCGACCCTATCTTCTATTGTTTCCCTTGCCAACACTTCTAGTTGGCTTACATCCTCCCCTTCCTCTGTTAGCCCTGATTCCTCCACCAGAGCCATCTCTTTTGGGTATTCCTTTTGCCATAATTCCTCCTTACTTAAATAACTCCTTAAACCTCTCCACATCCTGTTGTGTCTCCCAGGGAGTAGGTTCTGCTTCTGCATTTCCTTTGTCCTTAATAGATGTGTACCCTTTGGCTAAAACCAGCCAGTCATCTAATTCTGGATGCTTAGCTCTGAAATTCAACCTCTCCTCGCCTTCATGCTTGGTATAATAAGTCTGATATAGTTTAAACACTTCCCTTGTCGGAACCTTGGTGAAGTCTCTCTCTTGCCAGAGTCCTAAACTTATCATTGCATCGTAAAAGTTTTTGTTTTCAAGTAGATACCAATCATCGTCATACCACCCCGTTTTTGAGTAGTCCACACCCTCTTTTTTCCTTATCCCGTAATAGTCAACATACGTGATAACTAGATTTTCGGGTATGTCCTTTTGAAGAGCTTTCTTTGTATAATAAGCTGTTCCAAAATTAGTAAGTTGCCCTTGAGCATTAAATAAAAGTTCTTTCCGCGCGGTTTCTCTAGGTATATCCCCCTCAATATAATTGGGTGATGTCCTGTCTCCGTAGGAATCGTACAGGTCAAAGTCCTCTCGATAGCCGACCTGAAGCCTGAGAATGTTCTCGTTCCAGTCTGAGCCATCATCGGTTAATAATTTGTTGTCGAGTGCCCATTGGCGGACTTCCTTGTTATCTATCAGCCATAATCTAGTCTCGGCGCTGCTGGCCCCGAACTCATCAACAACTTGGCCTCTCTCTACCCAGCCCTCGATAATACTTTCAGGGGTGGGGTTTTTATCTGTTCCCACATTCAAAGCCTCAATCCGCCTTATATCATCCCTGAAGTCGGGGTTATCGGCATATAATCCTTGAATAGCCCTGTCTCTATCGGTCAGCCCATCAGTCCCTTTGACTTCATCATCGAGCCCACTATAAGCATCGAGCAAGTCAAATAATTTTTGATTCTTGAGCTTCAGTTCGGTAACTTCATCGAGGTCTTTCATTACCAGTGCATTGTCAGGTATGTCCAAAGATTTAGCCAGTGAGGATACTTGATTCAAGGCTTCAGTGCTGTAGATATTAGCCTTGCCCCAGAGAGCTAAGAGTGCGTTTTCTTGTGGATGGTTTCGCAGCCAATCTTCCCGGGGGTTAATATAAAGCTCAGGATGCTTCCCCAGAAATTCAGCCCTTTCAGATTCAGGAAGAGAGTGGTATTCTGCTAATAAGGCATACTGAGCCTGTGTCATATTGCCCAAATAGGCATCGGGGTAGTCTTTATCGAATTGTTTTAGTTCGTTTGCATCAGTAATCTTCTGTCTGGCCAGCCATTGTGTCCTGTATTGCTCAAAGGTATCGCCTTGCTCTGAGTCAGCATTGATGCTGGTTAATCTTTTATTGGGAAGTAAGTTTATCTCTCTTACGATGTCTCTCGCTCGGGCAACCGATAACACCAACTCAGGCATATTCTTTTTGTCCGAAAGCATATCGTAAGTCGCCCCGCCAATCATCCGGCTTATTTCCGAGTAGTAATCTCCTACATCATAAACTGCGTTTTCCTTCGTGTAGGGTAAGTTCTCAGACCTTACAGGCAGGCCAAGTTGCAACTCGGCAGTTTCCCAATTATCGCTCCATGTTTGGATACCAACACCTAGCAACGCTAGTGTCCCATATCCCACACCTGCTATTCCGGAATCCCTGACAGCTTCAACCAAGTCCTGAATGAATAGGGGGGTCAATTTCTCAAAGATTATCTTCTCAGCGTTCTCAGCATTTAACTCCTCTCCTATAAATGTCTCTCCTGACTTCAAATCCCACAATAACCCCGGCATTGGAGCGAGCTTTGACCTGAAGAAATTAACACCGATGTCTATTGGGTCAACTGTATATACTTCGCCTGTTCTGGTAGA
>Ga0315538_1000666_pt1 | contig 21172 bp, 15 predicted proteins | sample SalMarSW160230MG_2_FD_203834 | JGI IMG/M metagenome (GOLD analysis project Ga0315538, IMG submission 203834) | Salt marsh sediment microbial communities from the Plum Island Ecosystem LTER, Massachusetts, United States - Salt Marsh Sediment SW1601-230 ...
GAAACTTTTCAATTCTAAATTTACATAACTTTCATGCTTAACATAATGCTCCAATCCATTTAATCTCACGGCAAGGGCGATAACTTTATCACATATCTGACTCCCCTCAAAATCAACGCCGGCCTTGAATTTAGATAAAGTCAACTTCTTGTCGGTAGTTTTCAGATTAAGCTCTTCATAAGCAGGGAAATCGTTGATTGATAACAAGGATTCATATCCATTGTCTATAATCTCGTAAATTTCAAAAGGTTCAGATGATTTATCGAGGCTTGGACATACAATATAAGCAAGGCAATTAGATAGTTTTTGAGTTTGTTTGTAATGTAGATGATCCAGAGCAGCACGCCCTAAGACCATTTGTTTATTTGAAAGCCTAAATTCTATTAAAACTATAGGCTTCTTTGATCCCAGTTCAATAATGCTTAGATCAGGTACTCCTCCTTTATTAACGGGCGTCATAGATTCACGAGGATAGCCTTTTTCTTTTTCCAGAAATTCTATGAAAGCATTCTGCAATGCAGCGTGATCACCTAAAGCTCTATTCTTTTGATTCGTTTCATTTACATCATTTTTCCCACCGTAAACACCTTCACCGTATTTACCCTCACCGTATTTGAGATGTCCTTTTTGCTCTCCTTCCACCAACTCTTCAAGCTTCTCTTCAATATAATCAAGTGCTATATTAACAAATTCACCTGCATCATTTGTATAACTTTGCTGCGTAGGCTTTGGATGTTTAACACCAATATCTAAATCAGCTACTGTCTTCGTAATGTGCTCTCCTTCATTACATTTTTTTAATATATGTATTCCGACTCTCGCAATTTCTTCATAAGTTTTCGCATCTCTTGCTTTTCCTGCTTTAATAAGGCCATCAACCGAGGGGAGACTATCTATAATTTTCGCCGTCTCAGCGGTCTGGTTCAAAAAAATCCACATTTCACCAAGACGAGCTGTTGCAGTCGTTGGTCGTAAATTCTCCAGTAATTTTCGTCTTCGTTGAAATTCCTCAAGAACTGACATTGTTCATTACCTCAAAAAATAATGAAAAATCTTTGCTCCCACACGACTTCTTATATAAACGATGTTATTTTCTCTTTACCCCCCTTCGGCAAGCCTACGGAGGACTCCGCTTCAAATTACATGAAACTATCAATTTTCGCTACGCATATCTTTTCTGTCATTTCGTGTAGACCCATTCGACTTCGCCTTCGGCTGCGCTCAGGGTGACAAAGGACTATACAAAGCTTTTGATTTTCTTTTCGCAACTGGTTTGTAATTATATCTATTGCCGCAAAAACTGCAAGATTTACTTTTTGCTCTATTCACTATTCACGAATCCTTTAACGGCAACTCTCTCGCACTAAGCTCCTCAAGTCGGCTTATCCGCCAGCATGCCGGCGAGGCAACAACAGTTTATTATTTCCCCCGCACTACGCTGAGTGCGGGGTCTGCGCTAGTGCTACGACTTTGCACAGGTTTATCCGGGGAATCCGGTGTAATTGTGGTTCGTTGGCCAGATGCTTCGCTTTCGCTCTCTTAGGGAGTGTTCTTGATTGTACCGGCTTTTGCGATTATGATCTGGCAATGCGAATTCCGCTGACGAAATATGGTTTGCCTCAGGTGGTGGTATATCCGGCGATTGTGCTGGCGGTGATGGGGCTTGTGCTGTGGGCCGGGCTTACGGTTTTGAATGTCTGTATCGCGGGGTTTGTTGAGTTAATCCTGCTTGTTGTTCTGGTATGGGCGTTTTCGTTTTTTCGAGACCCCAAGCGGGCCGTGCCGCAGGATAAGGATATACTGTTTTCGCCGGCTGACGGTAAGGTAACGGATATCGAGACCGTTGACGAAAAGGACTTTATCGACGGCAGGGCACTTCGCATCGGGATATTTATGAGTATCTTCAACGTGCATATCAACCGGGCGCCGTGCAGCGCTGCTGTCGAGAAAATCACCTATAAAAAAGGGAAATTCAAAAACGCAATGAACCCCGAGTCAGGCCGGGTCAACGAGAGCAACGATGTGTATCTTCTAAGAGCCGAGCCGCCGGGCGATAAGCTGATTGTTCGCCAGATAAGCGGGGCAATCGCCCGAAGAATCGTCTGCGAGGCGAAGGTGGGGGCAAAATTGACTTGTGGGCAGCGGTTCGGAATGGTAAAATTCGGCTCCAGGACGGAATTGTACATACCCCTGAGCGAAGGTGTTGTGTGCTTAGTCGAAACAGGCGACAAAGTTAAGGCGGGCATTACGCCGATGGTAAGGTATAAATCCGGACGAGGAAGTGAAAAATGGCCAGATTGAGGACCGAGGCCGCAAAAGAATCGCTGTTGAGGCGGATGCGGAGGCAGCGGCTGAAGTATATCACGATACTGCCTTCGTTCATAACAATCCTGAACGGTATATGCGGTTTTGCCGCCATAGCGCTGGCCAGTCAGGCGGCGGTTGTCCCAACGGAGCAGTTCTCGTATCACAAGCTCACGCTCGGCTACTTTGCAATAAGCGGGTATATGATTCTCTTCGCTATGATTGCCGATATGCTCGACGGTCGTGTCGCCAGAATGAGCCAGAACACGTCGAGCTTCGGCGGGCAGTTAGACAGCTTGTGCGATATAATAAGCTTCGGCGTCGCTCCGGCATTTCTTATGCTTAAGGTCCTCGAGTATAAGCTCGTAAGCATCGCCCAGATTAGTCCGATAATGGAGGAATTCATCGAGAGATTCGTCTGGCTGGCGGCGGGAGCGTATATGAGTTGTGCGGCGATACGGTTGGCACGGTTCAACGTGGAAAACGAGCAGGACGAGTCCTCTCACATGAGCTTTGTCGGCCTGCCGACACCCGCCGCGGCGGGTGTGGTCGCCAGCATCGTAATTTTTCAGCAGGAGGCCCTGCCGAAGCTTATCGAAGAAGGCACATATTTGTATCTCGTATGCGAGGACATCATAATATATGCACTGCCGGTTTTCGCCTTTGCGCTTGCGGCTCTTATGGTCAGCAGGATTCGATACCCGCACGTTCTCAACCAGTACATCAGAGGCAAAAAGCCGTTCGCACACCTGATGAGAGCGCTGCTATTTTTGGGCTTAGTGATATGGAGCAGGCAGGTCGCTTTCGTGCTGATATTCTGCGGCTTTGCTGCGAGCGGTTTTGTAAAGTGGTTATACTACAGCCGTTTCCGCAAAAGCCCGGTCGTCTCCGAAGTTCCGGCCCTTGAATAACCTGCCGGCATCCGCTGTGTCGGGCACTCGAAAAACGACAAACGCGCATCTTTGCGCTCTTGTGCCATCGAGAGGTATCGCCTATCATTTCCGTACGTATGCACACGGCTTACGAGAGAAACAAATACGGTACGGACAAACTCGCGCTCCTGGGTCTTTTCGTAGTGGCCCTGGCGTTCGCGCAGCTCATAGTCTCATTGAGGTCCGCCATACGGCTGTCGCCGCCTGTGGAGCTTAAGCATACGGGGCTGAGCGTCTCGATGCCCAGCGGGAACGGCTGGCATTGTGAAAAGCAATGGACATACCGGAAGGACCATTATGATTTGAACAGCTTTTTCACCATCGGCTCCGGCGGCATACATCCGCAGGCCCGTTGCCGGTACCTGCTGGCAGATGCAAACAGAACACCGCAGGAGCTGTTCAACGGCAAGGCCGAGTGGCTCCGGGGCCAAATCACCGGCACGGGCCAAATGGCGGAAAGTGCACTTACCATCGACTGGGCACATATACACGAGCCAGGTACGCTGACGGAATTGTTTGTCGGCACCGCCGCCCTGCCGGACAGCCGGACGCTTGAAGTGGAGGTGTTCCAGCCGGCGAGCGAAGGCGAGCTCGCCGAGCGGGCGTTTAAGCGCATCCTCGGCAGCATAAAGTTCCAGGAAAACACACTTCTTAAAGCCGGAACCGAGCTTATCACCGGGATAAAGGACAGGGGTCTTAATGGTATTCTGCAATCGAGCTGGCCTTACTATTACGACCCGCAGGTTTTTTTTCTCATCAACGATGCGCGTGGGCGCACTATCGGCTTTGCGACCGACGTGCTGGCCGGCACCGGCTCAGCCAGCGGAATGAACATCCAGGCGGCAAGTTATCAGTACATCCGCGGCAAGGCCGCGAGCGAACATACAACATTCTTAAAAAGCGACGACAGATTCGAGGGGTTCTTTCTGAAAAGCGAGACCAGCGGCCGCAGCGGCAGAAGCGGCTCCGAGATAAGTCGCCGCGCCTCCGGCGAGGTAACGGTGAGAGAATTTGGCGTCAGGGGTGTATCGAGAGAGAAAAAATACCTGCCCGGCCCCGCCGTTGTTCCGGATATTCTGCTTGACGTTGTCCTGATTCAGATGCTCGACGGCGGTGAGAATCAGATTATGCTTGATATGATACGTACCGACGGCTCGATAGCGCCTCTGGTCGTGTCAAAAAGCGACGCCGGCAGGAGCGGCCCAGGCCCGAAGGCGGCCTATGCACTTACGCTCGATGTGCTCGACGGACAAAACCACAAAAGAGAAATCTATTTCGACGAAGGCAAGCACATCCTGAAAATCATCATCCGGCAGGAAGAGACCTTCACGCTCCGAGCTGCTAATCTTGAGACGGTGCTTCAACAATTTCCCGAACGGGCGGATTACCTGCTGCACCAAAAGTGAATCCCGGCCGGGGCAGGTTGTCGATGCCCGCCAGCGGCAAAAGAGCTTGTGAGGTCATAAGTATATTTACGGTTTAGGCAGGAGTTGCAATGGACTACATTACTCTTGTGCTCGGGGGGCTGTGGTACGCGGTGTTTATTGTCTCGACCGTTCTGCACGAGGCCGCTCACGGACTGGCGGCGAAGAAGTTAGGCGACCCGACCGCCCATCGCCACGGCCTTGTTACGGTGGACCCAATCCCTCACATCAAAAGAAGCCCCTTTGGTATGGTGATTGTCCCCATTGTCTCATTCGTGTTCAACGGCTGGATGCTCGGCTGGGCAAGCGCACCGTACGACCCGTACTGGGCACAGTGCAACAGGAAGAAGGCGGCCTGGATGTCCTTAGCGGGGCCGGCGGCAAACCTGGGTTTGTTGATTATCGCTGGCCTGCTGATCCGTCTCGGGATGCAGCTTGGCTCATTCAGCGCACCCGAGTCAATCACCTTCACTCGCATCACCACGGCAGAGCCCAACACGCTGGCAAATTCTGCAGCAATTACTGTTAGTATCTTCTTTTCGCTCAATCTGATTCTGTTGGTCTTTAACCTCATCCCTCTTCCGCCGCTCGACGGCAGCGGCGTTCTGATGCTGTTTTTGAGCGACCGCGCCGCTGAAAAATACCAGGCCGCCCTGTCCCAGCCGGGAGTTCGGGTTATGGGCCTCGTCGGGGCATGGTACCTCATCGGGGTACTCCTGCCTCCGATGCAGGGTCTGGCCCTTATGATTTTATACCCGGGCCTGGTCTATCGATAACCGCCTGAAAGGGCTCACTCGACAAACCTGATACCCTTAGCATTTTCTATGTAGAACTTGCCATCCTCGGCGTTGGTTATTCTTTTGCCGTGTACGTACAGTCCGTCGATGGTGACATTTTCGACACTGTGCTCATCATCGAATCCGCAGAAAATCGAGAATGGAAACAGCCCATCGACAATCTGGATATTTTTGAAGTAGATGTTTTTTATGTGTCCGCGGCCCTTCGCATAGCTGGCTCGCTCTGCGGGCTTGACTTCAAGCACGCCGTCCCAAGCGCCGTGTAAATACTGTTTCTCTCGCTGAACCGAATCCGTGGGTCGGTCGTGGCTGTACCGCGACAGAAATATCGCCAAATCGAACAGTTTTTGCCTTGAATCCTCGATGCGGATATTCTCGAATCTTACATTGCTGACGGTTGCGAAGTCGCCGTTGTGAATACTGAAGGTTGCGCCGTCCTCGCAGTGAATCACGTCGCAGTTCCTGAAGGTGATATCGCCGACGGAATCGGTTCGCAGCTCGAAGCCGATCTCGAGAGCATTACCCCAGGCCGAATTCCAGAGGACACATTCCTCGACAAGAACGTTCTTGACCGGAGGGCCCGAGATTCGCCGGCCCGACCGGGGATAGCCCCTTCTATCGCCCCAGGCCTTTATCACGACACAATCGTCCTTTGTGTGGATAAAGCACCGGCGTATCGTTACGTCCCGGCTGCTGACAACATCGATGCCGTCGTCTCCGCCGTTGTCACTTACAATTTTGACGTTGGTTATGGTGACATTGTCGCAGTTGTAGGGCGCGACCTGCCAGGTTGTGCTGTTCGACAGGATTATTCCTTCAATCTCGACGTCTTTGCAGCTCTGCAGATGTACGAACCGTATCCGCCTGTCGCCGCGAATTTCCCTCAACCGCGTTCCGTCGAGAATGCCCCTGCCTCGTATTTCGATATTCTTTTGGGCATCGGCAAAGATTGCTCCCTCGACGAGGGCGCCGCCGGCGATATAGACGGTCTGGCCGTCGTTGACGTCGATAATGCCGGGCTTATGTACCTTACCCGCCTCGAAATAGATGACAGCTTCGTCACCTTTCTTCGGGGGGGTTTTTTCGAGCGGGTTTGCGAAGAGGAACAGAGGATGCCTGAGTATTTCGCCGTTAAGCTCGATGCTGAGGTTGCACGGCTCGGTGAGCTTGAAGCGAATCGTATTGTCTTTCACCATCGGTTTGATGTGTCGGCTCTTGGGCCTGATATCAATCCACTTTGCGTCGAGCGCCGGCGTCACCGCGACCTCGACCTGCCCCTCGAAGTCAAAGGCTGCTATCGAAGCAACGGGATTATAATACACAAAGACATCTTTTCCATTCACCTGTACCCTGTAATCATCCGCTGCCTTCACACCTTCGGGCGCCGGATAAGTTACCACCGTTGAGGCCGCAAGCGAACCGGCCGTCAGCAAAATACACGCTACCGCTGCGGCGCAAAACAATCGCTTCATTATTCCATTCCTTTCAAAAACCACCTGTTTTTACGCCATCAGCCGGTCTATCTCCGGCAGGTTCGTTTCGCTCTCGATGGTGAATCGAAGCATCCTGTCTTTCAGTTCGGCCATCAAATCCTTATATTGCCGGTCATACGCGAGATTTTTGAGCTCATCCGGGTCCGTTTGCAAATCATACAGTTCGCAGTCGCCGGCCAGCCGGTAGATATACTTGTATCTGTCGGTGCGAATCATCTTCGAGCGTATCATCGCCTCGGGATGCTCACACAAGACTTTTTGCTTCGGACTGAAACCGCCTCGCGGGTTCTCATAGGGTGCGGGTCGAAGTGTCGCATCCTTCTCAACGCCGCCCTGGCTGAAGACCGCGTCCTTGTGCCTGTCGGTTTTTCCGAGTGTCAAATCGAGCAGCGATTTGCCCTGTACCCATCGTGGGACCTTACAGCCCTTAAGCTCCATAATCGTCGGGACGATATCGACAAACTCGACAAGGTTATCGATTCGTCTGCCCGCCGGCAGCGTCCCCGGCAGCCGCATAATCAGCGGGACATTGACAATTTCCTCGTAGAAGCTCGTATCCCACTTCTCGTACATATTCCGCCAGGCGTTGAAGTCGCCGTGGTCGGCGCTGTAGATAATCAGCGTCCTGTCGGAAAGTCCCATCTCATCGACCGCATCAATCACCTTTTTGACGTTGCTGTCGGCGAATTCACACATCGTATAATACGCCCGGCGAATTCTTTTCCGCTCGTCGTCGCTCAGCCCTTCGAGGTCATAGCTTGTCCGCTTGGCCTTTTCGACGCTCGGCGCCTTTTTCAGGGGCAGATACTTAGGAGCCGGTATATCGCTCAGCGGTATCTTATAGGCGGGCATCTTTGTGAACTCCGCGTATGACGGATGAGGAAGACCAATATCCAATAGCGCAAAAAACGGTCTATTCTTGTTTTCGTGAATAAACTCGATTGCCCATTTCGCGGCAAGCGAATCGGAGTGCCGGTCGTAATCGTAATCTGCGGCAATATGTCCCCTGAAATGCGCCCGTTTGAGCTGCTCGCTGACATCGTCCAGATGCGGGTCGCCGCGATTGTCCCACTCGGCGCTGTCCCACTTGCTCGTCGCGTCGAACCAGACCTTGTGCAGGTTCCAGTCAACTAAGTGGTTCTTGCCGAGCAGGGCCGTTTTGTAGCCGCGATTTCGCATAAACGTAACCAGGTTCGGCTCTGTTCGCCGCAGCGTAAAATCCCAGTTTCTTGCGACGTTCCTGTGCGGAATATAGTGTTTCCTGCCCGAAAGCGTTCTGTGCCCCTCGCACTTTGGATAGCGCCCGGTCATCATACTGCACCGGCTCGGCACGCATTTCGGCATCTGGACGTACGCCTTGCTGAAGGTAACACCTTCGCGAGCCATCTGTTCGGCGGCCGGCATCGTTGTAAAGCGATTGCCGTAAACGCTCATCGCCTTCGTGTTCATCTCGTCGCAGGTAATCCAGATTACATTCAATGGTTTCCCCGCATCGGCGACACTCGAGCGGTGCACATCCGGCTCAGTTGCCTCTGACAGGGCGGGTATCATCCCCAAACCGGCAAAGCCCATTGCGGAATTCTTCAAAAACGTCCGGCGATTTGTACTTTTCATAATTGGCTGCTCCGTTTTTTAATAGACACCGTATTTTTCGCAAACCTCTACCAGCTTGAAGATATTCTCATCCGGTGTATCGCGTCCGCACTGGTCGCCGGTCGAGAGAATGAATCCTCCGCCTTGCATTGCGTCATCAAGGCACTTTCTCGCCTCACGTTCCACGCCTGCGGCATCCATTCGCAACATCACCTCTGTCGTATGCAGGTTGCCCTTCAGCGCGATTTTACTGCCGAACTTCTGTTTAATTTCACGCAAATTGCAGTCGCCCATCGGTGGAACCTCAAGCGGGTCAATACAATCCAAATCCGTTTCCGCCGCCAGCTCCACCAGTGCCCGCTCTTTACCGCAGCTATGCAGCGACGTTACCACCCCGGCCTTTTTGAACATTGCTGTCAGCTTCTTCAGGGCGGGGAAAGAAAACTCCTTCATAATCTCTTCGGACTGCATCGTAATCATGCCCGAATTCGGGAAGAAGACGAAGTCGGGCTGGACATCCTGTTCGATGATTGCTTCTGCAATCTCAACAAGATGGTCGGTCCATCGCTCGATGAAATCTGCGAGCAGGTCGTGATGGTCGTAGTAATCCAGAAATGCCGACTCGACGGGCTGTCGCCACTGCGTCAGAAGCGTCGGCAGCAGTATGCACAGGCCCACCACGCCGTCGTCGCCCATATCCTGCTGAATCTGCTTGTAGGTATCGAAGCGTATATTGGCAACATCGCCAAAGAAAAGATATTCGAGACAATCGTACTGTGCCCTGAAATCCGTAATGAACTTCTTTGTAGGTGTCTGCGGCTCGCCGTAGAGAAACGTCTCCTCCTGCGTCAGCTCGCCGGCGGGACATCGCATCGTCGTGCGAACGATAAGGTGCCGGTCGGTCTGCTCGACAATCTCTTTATTCCACTGTGCACCCGGATATGGGGGCAGGTCATAGACGCCGTGATGGCTGAAGCCATCGACGCCGAAATATCGCACGCAGTCATTATACGCCTTCCACAAAGGCGGGTCGTTATAGTAATACACATTCCAGAAAGGCCCGCCCAGAAGCCGGACGGGTATCGTCCAGTTCGTATCCGGCGACGCGGGCACACGGTCGGGTATGCCGCCTGTCATCGCTGTCAGCATCCTTTCTTTGCGGGTCATTACCATATAAAATCTCTACCGCTTTTCGTAGGCATCGAGCACGGTATCGAGGAATTGATTGTACTGGTCGTCAACAAGCTGCCGGCTTTTGTCGGCCTCGAACCATTCAATCGAGCGTTTCACTCCCTCGGCAAAAGGTACCCTTGCAACGAAGCCCGGGACGAAGCGTTTTATTTTGCTGTTGTCGAAGACCGCACTGTAAGACTTGTCGCCGAGCAGGTTTGCCCCCTCGTCCGTGTCGAATCTTGCAACGAAATCCGAGGGGATGTGAACAATCTTCGCTTCGACGCCGGCAGACCGGGCTAAAATGCCGTATATCTGGTTCCAGCTCAGGACCTCGTCGCTGGTTATGTGAAAGGCGTGGCCGATTGCGCGGATATTGCCCATCAGGCCGACAAAGCCGGCGGCAAAATCCGTATTGTGTGTTAGCGTCCACAGCGAAGTGCCGTCGCCGGGGACAATTACTTTTTTGCCTTTTCTCATACGGTCGATAATCGTCCAGGGCCTTTGCCAGCTATTCAGCGCCGCGGGTATCTGCGTCAGGCCGTATGTGTGCGATGGCCGAACAATCGTAACCGGGAAACCGCTGCTGCGGTACTCAGCCGTCAGCCGGTCCTCGCAGGCGATTTTGTCTCTCGAGTACTGCCAGAATGGGTTTGCCAGCGGCGTCGATTCGGTAACAGAATAATCCGTCGCCGGCTTTTGATACGCCGAGGCCGAGCTAATGAATATGTATTGGCCTGTCCTGCCGGCGAACAGCTCGATATCGGCCTCGACGTGGTCGGCGGTGAATGCGACCCAGTCAACAACGACGTCAAATTCGTATTTTTTCAGTGTATTGCCGGCTGCTTTCACATCGCGGATATCTCCTTTTATGACCTTGGCGCCCTTTGCGACAAATTCGCTTGCCCGCCCGCGATTGAAAAGGTAAAGCTCGATTCCTCTTTCCACAGCCAGTTTTGAGACCGCCGTGCTGATTACTCCGGTGCCGCCGATAAATAATGCCTTCATTTTAAGGTTTTCCTGAGAGCGTATTATCAGTTGTAAAACAATCGGCTAAATACTTTTTGGGTATGTACAGCCATTGTAATCTCATCATTCGGCGATTTCAAGGATTCGGCCCGGCCATTCCGCCGGCGAGTGCACAAAAGTATTGATAAACATACCGAAGCACAATATCCTATGGACTTATTGTAAATCTTCGGGAGCTTTGTTATGCGGACGGCAAAGTTGGGCAATACGGATTTGGAGCTTACGAGCATCGGCTTAGGCACCTGGGCGATTGGCGGGCCTTGGCAGTTCGGCTGGGGGCCGCAGGACGACGATGAAGCGATAGCTGCGATATTAAAGGCGCTCGATTTGGGCGTCAACTGGATTGATACCGCCGCCATCTACGGCTGCGGGCACAGCGAAGAGCTTGTCGGTAAGGCCCTCAAGCAGACGAGCGAAAAGCCAATCGTCGCAACGAAGTGCGGGCTGCTCTGGAACGAGAAAAGAGAAAAGGTAAGCTGTCTCAAACCCGCCAGTATCCACACCGAATGTGAAGATAGTCTCAAACGGCTCGGCATCGATTGCATCGACCTGTATCAGATGCACTGGCCCGAGCCGGACGAGCAAATCGAAGACGCCTGGGCCGAGATGGATAAGCTGCGCAAAGAAGGCAAGGTGAGGTATATCGGCGTATCGAATTACAATGTCGAGCAGTTGAAGAGAATCGGGCGAATCGCGCCGGTCGCATCGCTTCAGCCGCCTTATTCGATGATACGCAGGGACGCCGAGGATGAGCTGTTCGCTTACTGCGCAGAGAATAATATAGGTATTGTCGTCTATAGCCCGATGCAGCGAGGCATCCTGACGGGCAAATTCTCGCAGGAAAGGATTGCAGCCCTTGCCATCGACGACCACCGCAGAAGAAGCGTCGAGTACCAGCAGCCGCAGTTCTCTGTCAATCTCGAATTAGTCGAGAAACTGAAACCCATCGCTGAAAGAAATGACAGGACGCTCGCACAACTCGCAATTGCGTGGGTGCTTCGCCGAAAAGAAGTAACCGCAGCCATTGTCGGTGCAAGAAGGCCGGCGCAAATCGAAGAGACCGCCGGCGCCGGCGACTGGATACTCTCAAAAGAGGACATTGACGAAGTCGAACAACTGCTTACTCAGCGCAAAGCAAAACTCAAATAGCAAAGGCAAGAAGGGAAAAAAATGGCTGACAACCGGCAGGTTTACACAAGTCCGTTAGTGGAAAGAAATGCGTCGAGGGAAATGTCCGAGCTTTTCGGTGCGCAGAAGAAGTTCGGCACGTGGCGCCGGCTCTGGCTGGAATTAGCAAGGGCGCAGAAGAAGCTCGGTCTGAAAATCACACAGGCACAAATCGACGAGATGGTCGGGCACCTCGACGATATCGATTTCAAAAAGGCCGCCCGGTACGAGAAGAAGTTCCGTCACGACGTTGTGGCGCACATCCACACCTTCGCCGAGGCGGCTCCGAAGGCGGCGCCAATCATCCACCTTGGCGCTACGAGCTGCTACGTGGGCGACAATGCAGATTTGATAATTATGCGTGAGGGTTTGCGGATTATCGCAGGCAAGTTAGCGGCGGTGATAAACAACCTTGGCAGGTTCGCAAAAAAGTACCGCTCGACTCCGACGCTCGGTTTTACACACTTTCAGCCGGCCCAGCCCACCACCGTCGGCAAAAGGGCGGCGCTGTGGTGCTACGAGTTCGTTATGGACTTGGCCGAAATCGAGCACCGCCTTGATACGCTGCCGTTCAGGGGCGTCAAGGGCACGACGGGGACACAGGCATCCTACTTAGCTCTTTTTGACGGCGACCATAATAAAGTAAAGCAATTAGACAAAATCGTCGCCGGTGCATTCGGCTTCAGGAACATCTGTGCCATTACGGGCCAGACGTACCAGCGGAAAACCGATACGCTGATTATCAATTCGCTCGCCTCGGTCGCACAGTCCGCCCACAAGCTCTGCAACGACGTCCGTCTTCTCGCGAACCTGAAGGAAATCGAAGAGCCGTTCGAGACAAGCCAGGTCGGCTCATCGGCGATGGCCTACAAAAGAAACCCGATGCGCTGCGAGCGAGTTACTGCGCTTAGCCGGTTGGTGCTGTCTTTGGCGACAAGCCCGGCGATGACGGCATCGGAGCAGTGGCTCGAGCGAACGTTGGACGATTCAGCCAATCGCAGGGTAGTAATACCCGAGCCGTTTTTGGCCGTTGACGGCATTCTGGATGTTTTGAACAACGTTACCGATGGGCTGGTAGTATATCCGAAAGTAATCGCCGCACACATCGCCGCCGAACTGCCATTTATGGCTACCGAGAACATTCTGATGGCCGCGGTCAGGGCCGGTGGCGACCGCCAGCGGCTCCACGAAAAAATCCGCCGGCACTCGCACGTCGCAGGCGCACAGGTCAAACAGTCAGGCAAAGCCAACGACCTTATCGAACGATTGAAAGCCGACCCCGCATTTGCAAAAGTCGATTTCAAAAAGGTGCTCAACCCCAAAAATTACATCGGCCGAGCGCCTCAGCAGGTCGATGAATTCATCGCCGATATTGTTATGCCCATCCGAAGAAAGCATAGAAGACACATCAACAAAAGCATTGAACTTCAGGTATAGGAACTTCCGCCGTGAACAGAAACGAACTGATAAAAAGAATAAAGGAAACCGCGTATCTCGAGGGGGATTTTGTTCTGCGAAGCGGTAAACGCAGCAAATACTATCTGGACAAATACCTGTTCGAGGCCTGCCCCGATATTCTCAGGCAGTTAGGCGTCGAGTTTGCCCGGTACGTTACCGACGACGTTAGCTTAATAGCGGGAGCCGAGCTGGGCGGGGTAGCACTTGCGGCTGCTACCGCGATGGAGACCGGCAGGAACTGGGTCATCATCCGTAACAGCAAGAAGGGCTACGGCACGGGAAAAATGGTCGAAGGCGTTCTGAAAGAAGGTGACGTGGTGCTGTTGGTCGAGGATATTGCAACGACCGGAGGCCAGGTACTCGAGGCGGCGAAGGTAATCACCGAGGCGGGGGCGAAGGTGAAAAAAATCGTCTGTGTCATCGACCGCAAACAGGGAGCGGGGGAGAATATCACCGCCGCCGGCTACAAATTCGAGTCCATCCTGACAAAAGACGACCTCGGCATAAACCGCTGACGGCGCCGGGGTTGTTCAGTCGCTGTGAAGAAGAAATACAAAGCCCATGAAGTACAAAATGAGCAGGACCAAAAGGGCTGACTCTCGCAGAAAAACGGCGAATGTAAATGAGGTTATGTCGCTGTAGCCCTCGACGACGACCACTACCAGCGACCAGGTTAGGATTGTGTTCCACTCTTTTTTTATCCAGCCGAGTTTAAGGGGCATATATTTTTCTGCACGCCTCCGCCAGAGGGCGCCGGGCCTGGGAAAAAAACAGGGCGTCGTTTTGCAATAGTCGATGTAGCTTTGCCCGAATTTCTCTCTGAGCCACTGAGATTCCGTGTGAATTTGCGGATAATACCAGAGCGCAAAAAATCCGAGATAGACAGCCGGCATCCACCATCTAAAAAGCATGGTCACCAAGCCAAGCCCTATAAGGAAACTGGCGAGATACATAGGGTTTCTAACCAAGGCATAAGGGCCGGTTGCTACAAGGGCGTTTTCTCTGGCAAGACGCTCGGATTTGTATCCGCGGGCGGATATTCTCAGGTATTGGCCTAACAGGATGACGGTCAGCCCGATAGAGTCCATAATCAAATCGGTACGGGCGCTCTGGTGGGACGGGACAATAAAGCGGTAAAACAAAAGACATACACCGCCGGCGAGCAATACCGTAATTCCGTTTAGGAAAATACTTCTTTTTCTCATATTACGTCTCAAAAAGCAGGTGGTTTGTCAGCCGTGATTGTAAATGCCGTGTGTTACTTTTGCAAGCTGTTTTGCACAGCCAGGGCCTTGTTGAGACCGGCCCCGGCCCGCCGGCTGTTCGGATTGATTTTCAGGGCCTGTCGATATTCGCTGATTGCCTGCTCTATCTTGTCCTGTCGCAGCAGCAGTTCCGCCAGCGCACACCGGGTTGCCGTATCCTGCGGCACAAGCTCGACCACCTTGCGAAGCTGTTCGACGGCACGGCCTGTGTCGCCCTTCTCTAAAAGTGTGCTTGCGAGATTGAAATGGACATCCGGACTGTTCGGCTCAAGGTCGATGATTATTTCAAAGTTGCGTATCGCCTCATCGAGTTTCCCCTGCTGCGCAAGCGTCACCGCTAAGTTGCCGTGTGCCTTGACGTAATCGGGCCTTAGCCGTATCGCCTTTTTGTACTGCAAAATCGCTTCGTTGAGCCGGCCCTTGGCTAAAAAAGCATTGCCGAGATTGTAATACGCCTCGGCATTTCCCGGGTCCAGCCGAATCGCTCTTTTATAGCAGTCCATCGCCTTATCGGAGTCGCCCTTGAACGAGACAGCCATACCAAGATTGCAGTATGCAGTCGAATCAGGTTTTATCTGAACGGCCGATTTCAGCTCCACAATCGCCTCGTCCAGCCGGCCGGCCCGCAGCAGAGCCAGGCCGAGGCCGCTGTGCAACCTCCCGTCATCGGGGTTTAGCGACAGGGCCTTGCGATAGATAGCAATCGCCTGCTCGAAGCGACCCTGCTCGGCCTGAAGAGACGCAAGGTCGCCGTAGGTATCCGCATCACCGGGCCTGAGGCGCAAGACCGCCTTATAGTGTTCCATCGCCTCGTCCGGCCGAGACACTTTCGCCAGCGCCTTGGCGAGGTTGAAGTGTGCATCCCTGTCATCCGGCCTGATATTCAGTGTCGCCTCGAACTGCCGCATCGCAGCGGCAAGCTCGCCCCGCTCAGCAAGGGCGATGCCGAGATTGTTGTGCGCTACGTAATTGTCTTTCGTGACATCGAGTGTATGGCTAAACAGCGTTATACTGTCGCGCCAGTAGCCGAGCTGCCTGACCGTCAGTGCCGAAAATGCTGCACACAAAACCAGCCCAAAGGCGACTGCGGCAATCGCACGGGACCGCCTGGCTGCAACAAGGTCGCGCACTAACCAAGCGAGCATAATAAACAGCCCCGTAAGCGGTATGTACGTATATCTGTCGGCCATCGCCTGGGCGCCGACCTGCACAAGACCTATTACCGGGACCAGCGTCCCCAGATACCACAGCCAGCCCGTTACAAGATAACGCCGCCGGCGAAAAACAAAGACCATTACCGAGATAATCACCAGCACGGTCGCAGACACCGCAACCTGCCATAGCGGTATTGTCCCCTGTGGATGAGGATAGAATATCGCCAATCTGGTGGGCCAGAAAGTTTTGGCGATGTATGTTGCGTATGCGACTATCGCATTCGTGATACGGTCAGATAGCGAAAAGACTCTAAGAGTTGACACTGTGCGGCTCTGTGCAATAAATGTCACCACACTCGAGGCCGCCGACAGTGCGAACAAAGGGGCCTTCTCAAGCAGCAGCCATGACAGCGGCCTTGTTTTGCCGGCTGCGTCCGACCCGGTTTTTTTCTGCCGGAGCCGTTCGAGAGGCCAGTAATCGAAAAGCAGCAGCACAAACGGCAGTGTTACCAACATCGGCTTGGCCATAAGGCCGAGTGCGAACATTACGGGCACTAATATGTATCGAGCTGTTGTCGGCCTTTGCGCATAGCGGACGTAGGCGAGCATTGTCAGCATCCAGAACACCGTACTAAGAACGTCCTTGCGTTCGGTTATCCAGGCGACCGACTCGACGTGAAAAGGGACAAGTCCGAACGCCGCCGCCACAAAAAAGCCGGGCCAGATACTCCGCGTGCAGCAAACAAACAAAAGAAACAAAAGAACGGTATTGATAATATGAAGTGCGACGTTGACTAAGTGAAAAGCGGCCGGGTCGATACCGAAGAGCTGCCTATCGAGCATCAAAGACAGCCAGGTCAGTGGAAACCAGTTGCTGCCGTACATCGAGCCGAAGGCCCACTTTACGCCGTCGGCGCTCAGTCCCTGCAGAACCTGCGGATTCTCGGTAACATAGACGGGGTCGTCGTAGTTGATAAAATCGAATTTGTGCACCGGCCAATAGACCGCCGACACAGAAACAACGAGCGCAAGAGAAAGCACAAAGACCAACCGTCTGTTGTTATTCTGCTGCATTACTGTTCGCTAAAAAAGCATTCAGAAAACCGAACGGCTCGGCGGCTGGGTATATCTTCAGTCAACGTAGCCGAGCGAGCGAAGCCGGCGCCTCGTTTGTTCATCGAGCGAGTCGAAACCTGACGGTGTTGTCTCGTCGGCGTCTCTCGAGCATTTGTCGGAGAAGTTTCTGGCATAACTGCGAATTGCCTCGGCCCGGCCGGGCTGTTCGCCGCTCAAATCGAATTGCTCAGCCGGGTCTTTGGACAAATCGTAAAGCTCAAGTGAGTCCGGTTCGGCGTTGTAAATCCCTTTCCAGTTGCCGCACCTGACAACTACATTTTCGTCGCCGCGGCTTTCCTTAAATGGACGATAGTATTTTTTTTTGTTGATTCGCATACCTGGGACGAGAAGCTTCTCTGCCGGTTCAGGGGCGCTGCTCCGCAGGCAGCCCATCAAGCTCCTGCCGTTCAGCCGCCTCGCCCGGGCCACTTGCCGCCCGGCGAGCATCGCAGCAATTACCGCAACCAATACCGGCAGAACAACAAAAACCAGGATTTTGCTTACTTTAGCACCCACCTGATATTTCAAAAAGTACCTTTAACCGGCTGCTCATAAGTAAACTTTCGCACTTTTTGTGAGCATTTAGAGGCTCTAATGCTCTGTTGAAAACCTTAAGCGGCACGCCTGATTATCATCAGGTTGTGCGTTAATATGCTTAAAAAGCATTCACGTCCACGTGACTGCTCGGTTCCGGTTTTCAAAGCAGAACCTAATAAACGTTTATTACGAGAAAATGCACTTTCGATTTACCAACGTTGATTGTAAAGCTCTTTGTCAAAATGTTTTTTCATCTGTCGGCGATACTTGCCTTTGCTTGCTCGAAAATGGTATTTAAGAAGCCTTCAAAAGCCCTTTTTCAGCATAACAGAGTGTGGAATAATGTGGTACCTTTTTGATGCCCAAAACTTTGCGTAAGTCTGAAAAGTCTTTGAGCATCTGAATTATACCACGATAGTCGGTCTTGAGAAACCGGCATAAAACCAGTATCGCAAACAATTGATGTTGAGTATAATCGTGACGCGAATAATGTGAAGAATAAGCGGACAGACCGGCTTTGGCCGAGCGCAGAGCTTGTTTTACCAGAGCCATCGGCGATTTGGTCATTTTTCTTTTTGTTTCCATGTACCATAAACCGTCCTGCTTATCCAAAAAACTTGAAGGTTTTCAACAGAGCAAAAACCTATCCGAATAACTATTTGCGACAGCTTGTCATTGCGAGCTTGCCCCTTATGGGCGAAGCGAAGCAATCTCAATCCTGAGGGGGGGGGTTAGATTGCCACGTCCCCAAGGGACTCGCAATGACAGTGCCTGAAGGGTTATTCGGAAAGATTTTTATTGTAATTCGAGGAAGATTTTGATATTATTATGGTATTGAAAGGGCCTGTTCTTGCGGACGGGCGGTAAATGTGGGGGACAACAGCTTATATTGAAGGAGGCATAAGTTGTGAAAAGCGAGACACCGGCTTTAAAATGTTGCGCTGTTTTAACGCTGGTTCTTTGCTGTCTTGGCGCAGCCGGTATATTTACCACACCAGCATACGCCCACGAAATCATCGGCTGGGGCGAACAGGCCTTCGATAGCAGCGATTTTCCCATAACCAACGCCCCTGACCTCGCTGCTCTTGCCCAAAACCGGCTAATCGATTGTACAGCGAACCCCTCCGAGCCCGGCTGTGTGCCCAAGGCATTCTAACAAAACCCGACTTTCGAGCTTGTAGATTCCCGCCTTCGCGGGAATGACAACACAGCAATGGGCATTGTTGGGTAGAAAATGCAGCTAAGGCTCAAAAAAATCTACCTACAAACGTGAAGTGCACCCTTACTCCTATGCACTTATGCTTTACCCTTGATTTTGGCCTGTAAAAATGGTATAGTAGATACCGGTAATTCATAGGATGGGTTGATGAATTGAGAATACGTCTCGCAGCTTTTATTGTTTTGCCGGTTTTTGCAGTTATCTGCGCAGCACAACTGCCGTGTGAGCCGCAACTGCCTGCCGACCTCGACGGCAACTGCCGGGTTGATTCGGCCGACTTCTGCCTGTTAGCCGGCCGCTGGCTCGACGACTGCAACGAGCCGGACTTCTGCGGCGGGGCCGACATCGACTCGAACGGCCTTGTCGATACCGCCGACCTTGGCGCCCTGACAGGCGACTGGCTTCGGTTCACGGGCAACGCCGGCTGGCGGGTGATGCCCATAAGGTCGCAGACCGAGTTCCAGCAGGGCAAAATAGGCGGCGAGGCAGAGCAGCACTGCCACGGCATAGCCCGCAGCCCATCCGAGCCGAACGTTATCTATCTTTCACACGACGCCTGCCAAACCTGGAAAAGCACCGACGGCGGACAAACCTGGCACAAGTCACTCGGCGTCGGCCTGTACCTGACCGACGGTCAATCCATCGAAGTGGACCCCGTCGATCCAAACATCGTCTTTCTCATCGTTGCTCACTCTTTCAACTGGCTGGCCGAGAACTACGAAGGAATCTACCGTTCCAGAGACGGCGGCGATACCTGGCAGTTCGTTCTGCATACCAACACCAACTTCGACTCAGCCCTGCACAGAATCTACAGGCACAACATCGCTTATGACCCCACGACCGCGACCACCTCCGGCGCAACCCGCTGGTACGTTGCCTTTCCGAACAATGCACTGTTCAGGTCCGACAACAGCGGAGATGACTGGACCTTCGTCGCCGGCCTGGCTGGTCACAGCATTGTCTATGCCGTGCAAACCCACCCGACAGACGGCCAGACGGTCTATCTCGCTACGGACCAGGGTCTGTACGTCAGCAGCTCTCAGGGCACGAGCATCCAGCCGTTGGGCAATCTGCCCGCCGGTGCGGTATCGGCCGTACAGCTAAATCCCGCCGAGCCGAATATTATTTATGCAACCGTCAAAAACACCGGGCTTTATCGCTCCGTCGATGCGGGGGCTGCGTTCTCGCTGCTGCGAAGCTTCGATGCCGCCCGTGTATTTATGAATCCCGGATATCCCGACACGCTTTACCTCGTCGGTACCAGTTCCAACACTATTATTACACACAATGCCGGTTCGACCTGGATAACCGATATGGTTACCGTCCCAGCACCGGGACTCGGCAGGGACGGTTCGGGGTGGAAATCCAGAATAGCAGGCGAAGTTTCCGGCATAGTCCCCAATCCCGACGACCCCGATGAGGCGGTCGCCTTCTCCAGGGCGACCATCTGGAAGACGACCGACGGCGGACATACTTTTGTAGATAGCTCCACGCTCTTTACCGGTTATAGCTGGGGATGGTGGAATCACGGTGCCGCCTTTGACCGCTATGACCCAAACAGGTTCGCGTTTTTCAATATGGACGTGGGGATGTCAATCACGGCGACCGGCTCGGACTACTTCGACGCAAGAAACGGCCAGGCCTGGCAGTGGTACACGCAGGGTCTCATCTCCTGGATAGGCACATACGCAGGAGCCATCCAGCCGATACCCGGCTCGAACGTAATCGTCGCCTCGGTGGGCGGCTATTTTGATACCGAGCTTATGCGCTCGAGCGACGAGGGGCTAACCTGGCAGCTCGTAACACAGGACGGTGAACAAAACCTCTTTATCGCATTCCACCCCGATGACCCGAATATAGTCTATGCCGGCAACAAGATTTCACACGATGCAGGCCAGACCTTCAGCCGAGTCGATTTCGGCACTTTCAACGGTCTTAATCCTTCGATACTCGGTATGTGCCTGGCCAGGCCCGATACTATTTACGCAATGGACGCCGACAGGTATCGCATACTGCGCTCCGATGACAGAGGCATCACCTGGTATCTCTATACCCAGCCCGGCTGGCAATTCAGACGACTGGATCCTCTGCCCACCTTCGCCGCCTGTCCCGCCGACTGCAACAAGGTCTATACACTCAACGGCTCTTACGACCTAGCCGTCTATGATGGAAGCAGTTGGCGAAGCACGGGCGTACTGGCCCTGGCCGGCGGCTCGGGGCTAAACAACTTCGTCAGGAGCGTTGTAATCGACCCGAGGCATCCGGAAATCATATACGCCGGAACGTTCGCTGCGGGCCTGCCGTGCATCTTTCGAAGCATCGACGACGGCTACACCTGGCAGGACATAACATACAACCTGCCGCGGGCCGGTATAGCCGGTATGCGGGTCAATCCTCATACCGGAGAGCTGTTCAAGGGCGGTGTGTACGGCACGTGGGTGTTTCCGCCACCCTATGTGAGCGATAATCTTATTTACGATAAGCTCGATTTCGGTCCACTCTATGAAGAACAAT
>Ga0315538_1000669_pt1 | contig 21096 bp, 16 predicted proteins | sample SalMarSW160230MG_2_FD_203834 | JGI IMG/M metagenome (GOLD analysis project Ga0315538, IMG submission 203834) | Salt marsh sediment microbial communities from the Plum Island Ecosystem LTER, Massachusetts, United States - Salt Marsh Sediment SW1601-230 ...
TCTCAAAGGCAAAAAAGGGAATGATTTCGTCGGAATGTATAGCTGAACCGTCAGTAGAAATCCTGCAAGAAATATACGATTTGACAAAGGGACATCTCAAGATGATGACGATAGCGCCTGAAATACCCGGCAGCTTGAAAATAATTGAATGTCTCGTAGCTGATGGGACTATTGCCTCGTTCGGCCATTCCGAGGCAGCTTACGAACAAACACTTGACGGATTCAAAGCCGGCATCTCACATGTTACACATTTATTCAATGCGATGCCTTCACTGCACCATCGGTCGCCTGGGCCGTTGCTTGCAATCTTTGAAAACAAAGATATTACCACTCAGCTAATTACCGACGGGGTCCACATACATCCGGCGGTTCTGAGGTTCGCTTTTGATACGCTCGGGCCAAATCGAATTATCCCAATCACAGATGGCATGAAGGCAATTGGGCTTGCGGATGGCAAATATATCTATAATGGTGTCGAATATGAATCCAAGGACGGAACAGCAAGGTACAAGGACGGCACACTCATAGGAACTGCCTTGGGCTTGGGCCAAGTTCTTGAAAGATTCGTAACCTATACAGGCTGCCCGCTGGATGTCTCGATCAAAACGGTTACCGAGAATCCAGCCAGAGTGCTGGGTATCGAAGAGAAAAAAGGCTCTATACAACCAGGCAAAGACGCGGATATTGTTCTGCTCGATGAGGACTGTTCTATATACGCAACAATCGTTGGCGGCAAAATTGTATTCGAGGATTTACTTGGCCTGTAATCACCGTTGTTGTGTATAGGCGGTTGAATATACGCGATGTTGCGATTGCGAACACAGATACCAACTGAATAACTCTCTCTTTGGAAAGTGCAGATGGAGACCCTCAAAAAAACCAAATCACATATTGGAAAAAAGAACTTGATACTCGATATTTGATGCTGGATACTCGTAGAAGGAAAGATAAGTAATGATAAATAATTTCATAAAGTCGGTAAATAAAGACTGTAAATCGAGCATCGAGCATCGTGTATGAATGAAGACAAAATCAATTAATGATCCAGTTGAGGAACTGGACGGCGACTAATTAAACCTCATGGAGTTAAGAGCGGATGAGCTTTTGTACCATACGGGAAAGTGGTTTTTAACGGTTCAGCGGATTGCGAAAGAAGGGACACTTAGAAAAATTTTTCCCACTTTAAGGGATGCCTACGTCTTGTCAATCATCTGAAGTAACTGATATTATACACATAAAACCTGAAGTGATTGGTACAATCAGGGAACTATACCATAAAGGAAGGACCAATGATCAAGCCCTTGTATCAAAGTAGCTTGCTGACGATTATGTTGACCACCCTGATTCTGTCGATCCTTCCAGCTCCGGCTCGCCGTGCCTACGCCGAGACGAGTGCCCGGGCCCGGACCCAATCCGTTATGATTACCGATTTTGGAGCAGTCGGCGACGGCAAGACCTGTAATACTCGGGCTATTCAGGCGGCTATCGATCAATGCGCAGCCAATGGCGGCGGAATACTGGTGGTTCCGGCTGGAACCTTCCTTACCGGCTCAGTATTTTTCAAACAGGCAGTGGACCTGCATCTGGAAAAGGATGCCGTGCTCAAGGGCGTGGTCGATCCCAATGACTATCTCCAGGTGCCCACCCGGTGGGAGGGCGAAGAAAAGGTCTGGACCGCCGCCCTGGTGAATTTCTTTGACATGAACGATGTGGATATCACCGGTCCAGGCCAGATCGACGGCTCCGGCGATGCCTGGATGGAACGCTATCCCCGCGGCAGCCGGGAACTGAAAACCGGTCGGCCCCGTCTGATCGGTATTCAGAACTGCAAGGACGTCAAGGTCTCAGGTATATCGATGAAAAACCAGGCCTGCTGGGGATTGTTCATTCTCTATTGTGAAAATGTGCTCGTCGAGAATCTGATCATCCGTGCCGCACATAACATCATCAGCTCCGACGGTATTGACGTGGACTCCAGCAAGAACGTCCGTATTGTCGATTGTGACATTGATGTCAATGACGACTGCATCGCCATCAAGAGCGGTAAGGACGAGGACGGCCGTCGTGTGAATCGACCGTCCAAATATATCATCGTGGAAAAATGCCACTTCCGCTACGGCCACGGTGGCGTGTCGATGGGCAGTGAGATGTCCGGCGGCATTCGACAGGTCGAGATCCGCAACTGTATCATGGAGGCGGACAACTGGGCCCCGATTCGTTTCAAGAGCCAGCCCAGCCGCGGCGGGGTGGTGGAAGACATCACCTACCGCGATTTGGTTTTGAAAGATACACGCAAGGCTTTTGAATTCAATATGGCCTGGCGTATGCGCCCGCCTCTCAAACCCCCGTCGGATCCACTGCCGGTAGTCCGCAATGTCAGGATAATTAATGTCTCGGGCACCACCGACCACGTCGGTGACATGCGCGGCCTGAAGGACAGTCCCATTCGGAATGTCTCCTTCCAGAACTGCCATATCAAGGCCCGCCGGGGCTTCCTGCTGGAAAACGTCCAGGACCTGGATCTATTGGGACTGGCCATAGAGGTCGAAGAAGGTGAGCCGATCATTCGTCGCAATGCACCATAACATACGCTGTATTTTGTATACATAGGTTAGATTTCTTGACATTCGAATAAGGTGGAATCATGAAGCGGACTTCTGTAATTATCATCCTTAGCCTGATCGTAACATCCTCTGTATGGGGACAGAAACCTTGGCAGCAGCTATCCTATCCGAAGGCCAGTGAGGTAGCAGCCCATTTTCAGTCTCCCCCGCCGGAGTATGCCGTTACTATGACCTGGGGCTGGGACGGCCCCATAACCGAGGAGGTGATCATACGGGACCTGGATCTGGCGCATCGGCGCGGTTTCCGGGCCGTTACCGTTGAGGCCGGTTATGACATGGACAATGCTCCCTATCTGACCGAGGGGTGGTTCAAGCTCGTACGGTTTGCCGTGGACCAGGCCAAGGTTCGGGGTATGCGTGTCTGGATCATCGATGAAGGCAAATACCCCAGTGGTTTTGCCGGAGGCAAGTTCAGCAGGGAACGCCCGGATCTGCGCATGCAGGGGCTGGGCGTAGCCGAAAGGGTCAATTGCACCAACGGCGAGCAGATCTCCCGCGACCTGCCCAAGCAGACCGTAGGAGTCCTGGCCGTCAATAGCGACAACGGTGACAATTTAACCCTGGACATCAAAAACGGCAAGATTACTTGGAAGGTCCCGGCAGAAAGCAAATGGCAGCTCTATATCATTGATTACAACTTCCGAACTCCAGTTACGCGTGCAGTCAATGATCCGACTCGGGCTAAAACAACCAAGAATTCTATGGGTGACCTGATCAATCCCGAGGCCGTGAAGCAATTCATCGCCTGGACCCATGAGCAATATAAGAAATACCTGGGCACAGAACTCGGTACTATAGTGCTGGGCTTCCGTGGTGACGAGCCGGACTTTGCCTACACCCCCTGGACCGACGACATCCTGGAGCTGTTCAAGGAGAAAAAGGGCTTCTGTCTTCGCCCATACCTACCATATTGTGCGTCTCTAGGGCGCAATGCGCCACGGATCGAGCTGAGCGATGAGCAGCGCCGAGCCAAGGCTGACTACTGGGATGTATGGTCCGAACTGTTCGGCAGGCACTTCTTCGGCCTGCAGGCCAAATGGTGTGCGGACAACGGCGTTGAGCACATGACTCACCTAAACAACGAACACGACATGCAGCGCCTGGTCTTTTCCAGCGGGGACTATTTCCGCGACCTGCGCGAGGTCCAGATCCCGGGTGTGGACAGCATCTGGAACCAGGTCTGGCCCGGCAAGAAGGCCGACTTCGTGCGTCTACCCGCCTCAGTGGCGCACGTCTATGGTAAACCGCGTGCGCTCAGCGAAAGCTACGCCGCGTACAATGAGTCTCCAGTGACGGTCGAAACTGCCGAATGGGGTGTCAACTATCAGATGGTCCGGGGCGTGAACCTATTTGAATTCATGTTCTATCCGGCCTCATCCAAGCCCCAGCAGAGCATCCGCCAACAATACCATTACATGGCCGATCCCGCCTTTCCGGGCATGATGGCTGCGGTCAACCGCGCCTGTTATGTCATGTCCCAGGGCCGCTCGGATGCGCGAATTGCGGTCTACTTTCCCTCACTGAGTTTCTGGTACGGCGACTTTGAACCGGACAAGGTAATGTGGACCCTTACAAAACAATTACTGGAACAGCAGCGTGATTTCGATTTTGTAGACGACAAGGCTGTGGCCAGGATCATGACGCTCCAAGACGGATCCTTTATTAATCTCAGCGGCCAGAGTTATCAAGCGGTCATTCTGCCTTCGGTCAGTGTGATTTCCAAGGTCGCCCTCGATCGCTTGCAGGCCTTTACCCAAGGCGGTGGAAAGGTCGTCATTTTAGGTGACCAGCCCAAGCTCGTGGTAGATAAGTCCTTTATGGAAGCTCCGGCACCCAAGGATCTGTCTTGGGCGGTCAAAGAAGACAAGATCGAACTCACCGATAAGGTCAAGGCCGCTCTGCCTGCCCCGGACGTGACTATAGACCAGACTTGTGGTGATCTCAAGGTCATGCACAAACGCTGGCACGATGCCGATGTCTATTTCCTGTTTAACGAAGTCAAGGAACCACTAACACGCACGATGACCCTGGCAGGCAAAGGCACGGTACAGCAGTGGGTGACACGAACTGGGCACATTGAGACCGTTCCGGCGGTTGTCCCTACAGAAGGAAAGATACAATTGCCCCTGGAATTCAAGCCCTATGAAGCCAAACTACTGGTGATCGGACCGACACTCTGACCCGATGAAATCGGGCGTCCTTGCCCGCCGCAATTGTCCGAAGATGATTGCAGTAAGGTTAGACATCCTCCTCACGGCTTTTTCGTTGTTTCAAATCCACCTCAATCGTGCCCAACAGCTTTTCACTGATGGGATAGAAGAACAGAATGATCCCACAGACCAGTATAAAGCCGGCTGGAATGAGGCTGAACAGCAGTTTGATACCGCCAATTACCTCTGGGGTTATGGGCAGATCTTTATCGTATCCGTACTGTCCCAGCATATACAGCCCTAGAAATCCACCGATGGCAACACCCATCTTAATAGCGAACATAATGCCCGCGATAATCAAACCGGTGGCCCGTTGTTTGAACTTCCATTGATGAAAGTCTGTTACATCGGCGAACATGGCAAAGAAGAAGACCGGCATGGCGCCTGCGATTATTGCCCATATGAAATTCATGATTCCCAGCACCTTAAAATTGTCAGGCGGTAACCAATAAAATGCTCCACTTAGGACCACGCTAGCCATGGAAAAGAAGATTATCAATGTCTTGCGACCGAAGCACTTTTTAAGGGGGGTGCTGATGAACACGCCAGCCATCATGCCGAAGGTGCCGATTGTCAAGAATGTAGTCGTTTGATCGAAGTCCAGCTTTATGGTCCCCAGTGTAAGCGTGAGAAGGACCTTACCGCCTTGGCCGTTGACATAATTAAAATAGTATGCCACCATCCCATTGCGAATCATATTGTGAATAAGCCAGAATATCGACGCAACAAATATCACGATCCAAGGTATATTCCTGGCGACGTTCCTGAGGTCCCGCTTAAAAGTACTTTTCTGTCCCTTTGGAGGCTGGACGCGTTCACGTGTCGTCAGAAATGTAATGAGCAGTAGTACAATTGCGATAGCGCTGAAAAAACCCATGGTCATCTGAAAACCGAGGGCCTCGCTATACCCCAGTTCCTCATTATAGCCCGAATGAAATGGATTAGCCCCCAGGTACTTGGCCAACGGTAAGGTAAAGGTGGTGACTAACATCATACCGACAAACGCAAAGAAAAAGCGATATTGAGATAGGGTAGTTCGCTCATGCGGATCGGGCGTCATTACGGCCATCAGAGAGGAGTATGGGATGTTGATCGCTGTATAAGCCATGGTTGCCAGAATATAGGTAACATAGGCATAAACAACTTTCATGTTCTGGCTCCATGCAGGCGTGATAAACATCGCACAAGCCAGAATCCCGTACGGAACCGCCATCCATAACAGATAAGGTCTGAACTTACCCCAGCGTGTATTGGTACGATCCGCGATCATACCCATCAGGGGATCATTGATCATGTCCCAGATCCGGGTTACCAGAAACATGAAGCTGGCCGTTTTTGCCGGGATACCGAAGACATCCGTATAGAAGATCATGAGGAAAAAGCTCCACGCCTGGTACAAGATGTTGGAGGCCGTATCCCCCAGACCGTAGCCTACTTTTTCGACGATGGAGAGTTTTCCTGCGGAAGCGGTGCCGGCCAGACTAGTGGTATTGGATGAGAGGAAATCAGATGGAGTGTTGGTTTTGGATTCCATGGCGTATTTTTCCTCTATGGGACTAAATAAGTTTGTATGAGCATCTTACACGTCGATAATCTGCAAGCCGTATGGCTCCAGACTGGCTTTAAGAGTCTTGCCTTTCTCTAAGGTGACCAGCGTATCCTGTGTCTGGTCGCTGTTGTTGATCACCACTAATTTGCAGTGATTCAGATAATAGGCGCATTCTGTGTAGACATTTCTGCAAGTATAGGTTTCGAACTGCCCTTCGGCTTGAGCGGCGAAAAAGATAGCACGATGCAGTAAGCGGACATTCTCGGGTGTGAATTGATAGCCGGAAAGATATACACTTCTACCTTGCCCGAACTGTTTGGTCGTGATCATAGGGCTTTTTTCTCTGGCAGCTAACACCTCGGTGGCCTCATCCAGGACATAGATATTGTCGATATCTTTACCAAAGTCCAGTTCGGATATGATGTCACTGTCTTTGAGGATAAAATGTGGTGTCTGAACAAGGTCGAATTCAAAGCGCTGAAACGCCCGCGTCAATCCTATTTCACGATCCACTCCAAGGACATGGCACAACTGGAAGTACTGACTGCTATGCCTCAGAGCGGAAGGTTCCCCGATGCCGATGAAACCGCCGCCGTTGTAAATAAACTCCGAAAGGGCTTCAATGATTTTTTCCTGGGCCCAATAATCCCCGCCACTCCAAGCGTCATTCACCCTGCCAGCATTGAGGATCACCTTGATATCGCTCGGAATGCCTTGATTAAGGATATCTTCAAAACTGATGAACTCAGCGTGAAGCGGCAGACCTGATATGGATTCCATGGCTTCGTTATAATAGTTGCCCCTGTTGTAATGGCCGCAGCAGCCCCAGGCCCTCAAACGGCCCCAAGCGCTTAAAATAGCGATTTTGAAATCGGGTGCATAAGGCTTGTCGTTCCCATGCAGACTCCTGAGCGTCCGGAACTCATTGGCCAAATGAACGACATATTCGATAAAATCTGGATGATTCTCAACCAGGTGCAGGTACCCGCCGAATCCGATACGATCCACGCTATCCCGCAGTAGTGCGCGACGAATATCCATCCAGTAGGTCTTGCATTCCAGGGTAGGATTGCCCCCTTGGAGAAATGATGGGGCGTTGTTCACGCCGGTCGGGAAGAAATAGGGGTGCATTCGCAGTTCCCGTACCTCGACGTGCGGGGTGCCGGCGACCTTTCTTGTTTCAAATCCGCTGAAGATGCCGTCGATGATGCCATCCAGTGCCATATCTTTAAATCGTTCACCGGTCGGTTCCATGCCGATCCAGTGGTCGTTGTAGAACACAAATGCCTTCTTGCCGTGGGCATGAATCAGATCCACACATTTGCGACCGAATTCAACCACGAAGGCGTTGATGAAATCCATCCAGTCGCGATATTTTTTCGATGGGACCTTGTATGAGTTATTGTAAAGCCCTGCGTTCACGAAGTCTTCGGAGGTCATGCGATAGCCGTATTTCTCTTCGAACTTACGAATGGCCAGCGGATTGACCGTGAATTCATAGGAGCCCCAATCGTTCACAATGAATCGCTGTTTTTGGGAGTCCCCCCAGAACCACCAGAAATTATAGAACAGCGAAGTTAACCGTACGACGTTGGTATTGGGGTGTTCGCCAAGCCACTGCTCCAGATAGACCAGGATGTGCTCCTGAGTTTCAGGGTGCATGGGTTCGATCGGCATCAGGTGCTCTCTTTCTCCCCAGTCGTTCGTGACATGGTTATACATGGATATCTCTTCCCAGATGCGATAGGCAAAGAAATTGACGGTGTAGATGTGCCATTTCTTTGTATTGCGAACAGTAACCGATCCGGCCGACGGGTCAAATGTCCAATGGTCGACAGGAACTTCTCGGCCGGTAGTGCGGTCGAAGACCTGCCACCACTGTTTGGGATCGTCGTCGCTATTTATATGGAACTGTTCCCTGAAGTAGCCGTTCAATAAATCGATGGTCACTGATTTCGATTCCGCGACGATCGGCTTACTCATTATGCAACACTGCTGCAGCTTATCCATATTGGCCTTGGCCCATTCATTATCTATACGGATTACGCAAATTGTTGAATAAATATCATAGCCTGAGGTGTAGATCTCGTTGGAGAGTTGGGTGCCATCGCTGTCACGAATCACATCGGCACCCCACTTCTGAGCCAGACGCAACGTTAATTTCTCGTATCCGGCTTCACCGGGCAGGGTAAAGCCTCCTGTTGTAAGCGAAGTATTATCCATTCCTATTTTCCTCAAATGGACCTTAATGATCGATTGATTTTATAGGGACATATAGCCGACCTATTCGACTACCAGAGAGCTACATTGACAAAGTATAAAACCATATTCTTTTGCCAAGTCCAGCAATTTTTCCTGCGATAAGATAAAAAAGACAAGTGTAATTTCAATGTTAATCGCTATTGCATTTGTTAGATTTTGTAGCATATACCAAGCGTAAGGTCTGAAATCGAAATGTAATCACTATGCTTATTGACCTTTGAATATTAAATGGAACATTCCTGTACAAACAAGGCAAAGATATTATTCCCGCAAAACCTGTCCTGGCCCCACAACAGGTGAGCGAAGTCGAAGGATAATAAGATAAAAAGGTGCGATTCATCGCATCCTACTCGGCTTGGTTACTTGGCTATTCTATGGATAGGTATGATGGAGTAATCTATGATTCAGCATTTTAACAATCAAACACAAGAAAAAAGCTTATACGTAAAGCGCATAGCTCTCTGCAGGGAGTCCATAGGACTGCCACAGGTACGCGCTTTACGTATGACATATTACTATACTTAAAATGTCATAAAAATTATCATTCTTGAATGGATCGCAGCTTTCAGCATTGAGCAAAGCTGAAGGGGAAGATGAAGACGAAGCCGAACGCGATAACCTCAAAAATAATCAATCGTCAATTATCAAAAATCACTTGAAAAGCCTGCTTCTATTGCAATTCAATCCGAAAGATAATAAGACGCTCAATAGCAAGCATAAGCTGCGTCTCACTAGAGCTTGATGTTAGAGTATTTACCTAAGACAGTGATGGCAAAAATTGAATAAGTTGAATAATAAGAGATCCAAGTGATGCCAGTCCACCGAGACTAGTGATGTAAGTATGGACGTTGGCCCTTTTAGGGCTATTCTTACTCAGTTCTCTACCAAGGTTTTCTACATCAGTTACATAATCAGCTTTCTCTTCATCCGAAAGAGATTTATCATTTTCAATTACTTTTTGCATTTCATCTAAAACTTGGATATAAGGCCTATTGTCTGAAAGACTTTGCTTTATGTCCCCAGAGTGCAATGACAGATTGCTATGCTTTATATTTCCATGAATATTTGTGCTCTGATCGATATGCATAGTTACTGTGGGATCCTGTTGGGTCACACTACTAAGTTCGTATCCGGATTCTATGAAAATAACACCTTCTTCGGAGAGGTTGACACTTATTCCTTCGCAAGTCCATATAGCTCGTACCAAGCCACGATTTTCCAATAGCTTCACAACATGACGAACCTGCTCTTTATCACTCATACCTAGGTGTTCGCAAATCTTGTTTGCATCTGCATAGGAATTGTAGCCCTCAGAACAAGCGAACTCATTCAGCATTTTAAGAAACTCATTTGCTGTGTTTATCAGTCCCATTATTTTCTCCTACAAACTCTAATGGCGCGGTTAAGAAGTTGGCAAAGAAGTTCTGTGGATTTATCAGTCCTTCTTCAATCGAGTGGTTTGATTATTCATGACACCCACCGTTTTCTACCTTACAGCTTCGGCCTCCTTTTTCTTCTTAGCACGCCTTAACAATCATGAATAAAGCCTGGAATAGAAAAAGTCCCTAATTATTCCCTAATTGTTCTCCTAGTTTTTTCCCGCATATGATGCAGAATAGTGGACCTTGGCCTTGCTCGTATTTGATTGTCTCGTCACAGCATTCGAATGATATCGATGGCCAATCATCCTCGGTTTCTTGTGGTACAACAGGTTTCGGGCTCTTTTTGAAATCCATACTCATTGAAATCGACCCGCTTCTTGATGACTTACGGTTGATCTCTCTAGCCATTTTTTCAAACTTAGGCTCAACGGCTTCCTTAATAACAACAGATCCTAAATAATCTGCCTGTTCCTTGGTCCACCAGCAATTGTTTCCCTTATGACCGCAGTAAGGACAGAAGGATATTGGTTTGTCACTCCCTTCCCCATACTTAACTTTGAACCGTTTCTCACAATTAGGACATTCTTGGCTGATAAAGCCATGAGAATCTGTCTTTAATGGTACTTTAAATTTGTTTGACATCACAATTCTCCCTTATATTCTCGCTGATTAATTTGAACATTTCCTGAAAACTAGGGACAGTCAAACTATTGTTTCTTCGTTACCAAGGCTTTCTGCCCCCGGTTCTCCCACCAACAGCCATTGAAACTCCTACCTATCCTTATTTCCAATTCTTATAGCTCGCTGATGATAAATCTACACTACAAAAGCGGGATTTGCAAGTGAAAAGACAAAAGTGAACAAGAGCATAAGGCAGAAGTGCATAAGGATAGAGGACAGAAAACGGAGGACGGAGGACGGAAGTCAGGGTCTAATAGATTCCTCGGCTCCCTCCTTCGCTAAAGCTTCGGAGGACAAGCCGGTCGAAATGACGGATAGTATCCAGTATCGATAATCGAGCATCAAGAAACGAGTCACGAGCGACGAATCACAGGTCATAAAGCTCCCTCGTTTCGCTGTGGCTGCTTAGGATTGGCTGCAAGGTAGTCATTTATGTATTTACGAACGTGAGTTCTCACTATCCTTCTTATAGCAGGTGTTTTTTCCCTGCCTATATAAAGGCCACTGTCCCAGCAAACGCCCTCGGCATAACTATAGTTTCTCGCCAGAGACGCATCCTCGAAATGAACGACCCGAAAAGAATAAAGATATAAATCTTTTAATCCAGGCTCCTTATACGTTACCAGATATACTCCCAGACGCGGACGGCCTGGTGTATATTCCAGCTCCTCTTTTGTTAAAATCTTTATATCGGAATCTCGCAGCTCAAGTTCTACATCCTTCTGCAATTGTTCCGTCATAGATTGCTCTTCCGACGGGTCCTTTGTAATAACATCCACATACACAGAGACCCCATTGGAGTCGCTCAGGCGCCTGCGAAACTCCTGTTGGATTTGCAGCTTGTCTGCTTCCTGTGCGAAGGTTATTACCCCGGCAAAGACACACAAAAAAAACAACATTCCTGCTGCAACATAAATCCAGTGCCTTTTAGCTTTCATAAAATCGCCCCGTAATAACGAAAATCATACGCCGTTCCCGGTGCGCCGGAATGGTCGCGGTTTATAAATATCTAATGAATAGAGATTCTTCGCCCCAATAAATCCCGGCACGCCGGGATTTTCGGGACTCAGAATGACTGCTTTTTCACACGTTATTTTCCGTTGGCAGAAAGTGACAGGGTAGTTATAGAGTTTGCGGGCAGTTTCAACGGAGCCTGACTAAAGCTACCGACACGGACACAATTTTCCGTTTGACTGGATCGATAAATTTTACCTTTGGAAGTAGAGAAATCCTTAATTGAAATACCGAGGGTAATATCGGTATCCGCAGTGATATTGATTATGACTACGGTCAGTTTTTTATTATCCGGGCTGATATATGCTGAGACCCTCAGGCCGGTATTTTCGGTCGAGGCCTCCACGCGTTGCCAGTCTGCATTGATGAAAGCTGAATACTGTTTGAAAGCGTAGTAGGTGGGCTTGATAGTGTAGGTGAATTGATCGTCCATGCTGACCAGAGCAGTTCCGGGTGCCCAGAACAAATCCCAGTACAAATATGCAGATACTTTCTCTACGGTCAGAGAATTATGTACCGTAAGCGCGGTACTGATTGCATCATCCCACTTGCCGGGCTCGTTCTCGAACTCTGTCTGGAACACGGGCTTGTCGCCGTGCTGCGAAACAAAGTCTCTAAGGCTTGCCATTCTGGGAATAAACCGATCGGGCGCTGAGCCACAGCCGCTGCAATCGTAGAGATGGTGTGAATAACCATAGACGTGGGACAAGTCGTCTAAATTTTCTATATACTCCTTGCAATTGCCTAAGCCAGACGATTCGGGGGCAAGCATCTTCGGCATATCCTTACCCATTTCAACATGCAGCTTCTGCCAAACCGTCTCGAAAGCGGTGTCAAAAGCAGCCAGGTTTGGATCCGAAGCCGCTGTAGGGGTGAATTTGCACGAAGCCCATGGGGCTTCGTAGTCAAGCTCATTCTGCATATTTATATAGTCCACTTTTACGCCTGCTTTAGCGTATGCAGTTAGAGAATCGCACCACCATTGTGCAAACTCATCGTACATATATTTGCCGTCGCTTTTCTTGAGTGTTCCGCCGACTAAACTATTATTGCTTTTTAAATCAGCAGGTGGCGACCACGAGGACATCATGATCTTCAGGTCTCGCCCGCGGGCAGCCTCACCACACTTGGCGATCTCCACCGTTTCGCGGAATGAATTTGGGTCTATATCGTAATTGTTTTTTATGCGGAATATATCAAGGCCAAGCTCTTTGAAGACTATATTACATAGTTCAGCTTTTTCTTTATGGGTAACAAAATTCATGGTGTAATAGGCGCCGGAGGCACCGAAACCTTCTATTTTTTGATGGCGTATACTTACATCAATCTGGCATGCACCAGTGGGCTCGGCGGGAATGGGCTTGGGGGCAATGACCTCAGGACCATATGCGTTCGCGTCATCAACGAAGAAATTCACTCCCGGCGCAGGGCCTTCAAAGTACACGTCCAGCACCGATAACGTGCCTCTAACATTCAGCGTGAAATCACCTGAAAGCAGAACCCAATCACTGTCAGTGGCAGTCGCACCGGCTATGTTATGATAATTGGTGCCGCTGTCATCCTGCTGCTCGACGGATAAAGCAACAGAATCGCTCGGGGCGTTTTCAAGCCTTATCCAGCCTGATAATTTGTACGTCTGTCCCCCCTCCATTTTGCCGAACACAGATTGTTTTATGCCCTGCCAATTCGCGCCTCTGTTGTACGCTTTGGCACTGCCCGAACCGTAGTGAACCGGCGATTTAACGGCCTCAATTGAGCAGGTTCGATCAAACCAGCCATCCGTTCCGCTTTCAAAGCCGGGATTGACAAGGATGTTCGTGTCGCCGTGAGCACTCACCATTGATAAAAACACCACCAAAAAAAGAGATTTACATAGAACCTTCGATGACATGTTGCTACCCCTTAACCAAAAGTTAATTAAAACTCTATCAATCATACCCATTTTTTGCTCACTTGGCATAATAACACATTAACTGCTGCTCCGCAATCTTACAACTCGTGCTATTCTCTCTCGCCACCGGGATGCGCAGCGGTATAAAGCTTTTGCGTTGGCAGGTAGTTCGATCCCCACAGTTCACTTCAAATTTTTTTGCTGATTCGTACTTTTTGGGGGGTTCGAGACGACACGCGGTAAAATCTTAGAGCTGGATTTCAAAATTTATTGCTCGCAGGTACGGGCCCAGTACAATGTCAGCTTCTTCAAGTTCTCTCCATCAACAATCCTGTTATCGGTAACATCAGCATCGAAATTAGGTCCCTGTTTTCGCCAATTGGCCCCAGAATCCAGGAATTAAATCTTTCGTCGAGGCATTAGCTCATAATCTGGCGCTGGAGCCGGAAAACCCGTGAGATTCTTATGACTGTACTTCATATACTCAGAAATGAGTACCGATGCGCTGAATGACTTAAAATCCGTTTTGGGCAAACTTGCTGAACAGTTCAATGCCGACGCCGCTAAACTCTTATTCAGATTCGATTCATCCCCATCTACATTGTACCACCCGTACCACCCGTACCACTCGGAGCTGACTCGTCAAATTTATATGGCCAGGAGTATTTCTCATACTTACCCATATCCATTTCAGAAGTATCAGACGGGTCTTCACCCAAAGCTGAACGTACCTCTTGGACATGGCTGTCCACAAACACTGCATTGCTTGTTCCACTATTTAAATCACCGGATGCGGTACTGTGGAAAGTGGCGAACCAATCCCGGCCGTCGCCACACAAAGCATTGTCATTGAGTACATTGTTGCAGCCGGGTCGCAACCACATATTCTCCTCGGCAAAGAAAAATACCTGATCTTTGCGTCTGGTTATCTGGGTGAATTTTATCGGCGAAAGGTAAAAATTCATGCTGTAACTGTATTGAGGAATAATAGGTATTTCCGGGTCATGACCCGGATGCCTTGCTCCCTCGTTCTTGGATATGACTTTGAACGTGGGACATAAATGTGCTTTCTTGTCATTCAGATATGGCCAGAATGGGCCATCAGGCGGATACCTGGGGTCGTGCCACCGGCAATAACGCGGGTATCCATCATAAGGAGACTCTGTGCCCATAAGAGAAACCCACGCGTCCGGATACCGATAGTCATAATCGTCTAAGTATAGGCTATGTGCTATTCCATATTGACGAAGATTAGACCTACAGGTAATTTCCCTTGCCTGTTCCTTTACCCGCTGCAGCGCCGGCATCAAGATAGCCATCAATATCGCAATAATGGCGATCACCACTAAAAGCTCTATTAACGTGAATCCTCTTGCCCTATTCATAGATTAAATCCTCCCTTCTTTGCTTTTTCTAATAATTTCTTCAGATTACCACATCTGCTATAATTATAAAACATTCCGCCGGGGTAATGCAATCTATCAACCAGAAATAAATCCTACGTTAAACCTGCGGAGGGAACTTTAAATGCCCAACATAGTCCACTAATGAAATCATGTACACATAGCCTACTCAGCGCAAGGTACTCGCACCTACCTTGTACTTCACAAAATACCACTTATAAGCAAATCAGAATTTATGTACATATTAATTTATACACAATTAGATACCTTAATTCAAGAAATATCTAAAAATATGTCTATACGCATGATTTTCCAAGGGAAAAAATGTCAGGTGGCGAATCGCTGTCGGGCTTATTTATGCACAAACAGGCAGCTATAATGACAGGGATAGACAATGTCGACATATCAAGTCCACAAGTAAAAAACTTGGCGCTACAGGACGGATTTCAATAAACTTTAATGAACAGTGAGGAACAGACAAACCGCGATAGCCATTTTAAACGCGTTTTCTAATGGGCGATGAAGGATTTGAACCTGTGACCGATTGATTAAGAGTCAGATGCAAAAAAACGCCAAGAGTAATACAAGGGAAGACTTACAAAAACCACAAGACAGAGCTTACAAACCTACTGCGTAAAAAGGGACCCTCAAGTTTAAGTCATTTTCTTGTTGACTTTGGTTTGGACGCCCGGTACACTCTCGCCAAGTATGTAATACGTATACGTACTATTTATCTGAAGGGTGCAATGGCAACAGGGCATGAGATTGCGATGGGATTGCGAGCGGCCTACTGGGCAATGCATCGCCAGACCGACGCTTGCTTCGCGAAGCGTGGGGTGACGGCCAATCAATTCGTCCTGCTGGCCCTGCTGGCCGAGGAAGATAGAATCACCCAGCAGCAGCTTGTCCGACGGGCCTGCTCCGATCCCAATACAGTTCGGGCCATGCTCGTGCTTTTAGAGAGTCGTGGTCTTGTGGCACGTGGGCGACATCCAGATGACGGCAGAGCACGTAACGTTACTCTTACACGCAAGGGGCGGCGAATGTACGAGAGGCTGTGGAAGGAAAGCGAGCCGCTGAAACAGCAACTGCTGGCGGTTTTTCAGCCGAAACAAGCAGATGCACTGGTTGGATTCCTTGAGCGAATTTCTGAAGCAATGGTGCAGGTCGAGCAGCATCGCGGCCGGCAACGATCTACGGCATCAACCGCCACCGATGACAATTAGCACAGAACCATTTTGAAAAGGAAAGAAAATGATGAGCACTCGAAGAATAATTACACCAATGATGGCTGCCGTGATGTTGATGGCATTCGCGATAACTTCTACAGCGGCAGAACAACCAGCGGCTGAGCGCCCGCGGTTTGGCGGCCCTCGTGGTCCCCGGGTGGTCTCACCCGAAATCTCCGCGGACAGGCACGTAACATTTCGCGTGCTGGCACCGAAGGCGGAAGCTGTGCAGCTCGGCGGCACCGATATCCCGGGCTTTGGCTTTGGCCAGGGTGCAGCTATGATCAAGGACCCCAATGGGGTATGGGAAGTGACGCTGGGCCCGCTTGATGCGGGGGCGTATCGCTACAACTTTAATGTGGACGGCGTGTCGGTAATCGATCCGCGTAATCCCTCAACGAGCGAATCCAACAGCAACACATGGAGTCTGGTGTATGTACCCGGGTTGGACTTTATGGATACGAAGGATGTGCCCCATGGCGCCGTTGCCGAGGTGACTTATTACTCCAAGTCGCTAAAACGCTTTCGCCGCATGCACGTTTATACGCCGCCGGGTTACGAATCAGGCAAGGGCAAATACCCTATCTTTTACCTGTTGCATGGGGCATTCGATTGCGACGATTCATGGACGTCGGTCGGTCGCGCCGGATTCATCTTAGACAACCTGATCGCCGCCAAGAAGGCTAAACCGATGGTGGTTGTAATGCCTGCCGGTCATACTGGGCCGTTTACATTTAGTGATGGGCTCAGCTCGGCCATTGATGAGTTCATGCAGGATTTCCGCAACGACATCCAGCCTTATGTGAAAAAGAATTACCGCGTATACACGGACAGGCAGCACTGCGCCATTGCCGGTCTTTCCATGGGTGGTGTACAGACGCTCAATATCGCCATTCCTAACCTGGATGAATTCGCATACATTGGCGTATTTAGTTCGGGCATTTTTGGAATCACAGGCAGCGGTCCGGAGTCAGACTCCGGTCAGATGTGGGAGGAGCAGAATAAGCAAGTTTTGGATAACGACGAATTGAAAAAAGGACTCAAGCTCGTTTGGTTCGCCACGGGCAAGGATGACTTTCTCGTTGGGACTTCCCGGGCGACGGTAGACATGCTCAAGAAACACGGATTCAATGTAGTCTATAAAGAAACATCCGGGGCGCATACATGGATCAACTGGCGCAACTACCTTAACGAGTTCGCGCCGCAATTGTTTCAGTAAACAGACGGCTTCGTTTGGTCTGCCCAAAGAACTTGTTGTCGAAAAACTGAACAAAGTGCTGTCTCCTCAGGTTAAGATAAACGAGCTAAAGAAGTAGAGATGGAGGACGCGAGCCTTTGAGAGCTTTTCAATGGGATCAAGCCGGTGCCGATTCCAACAAAACGAGAACAAGAGCACTGGCAGCGGGAATCGGCGTCATTAAATGTAGTAGATAGTACTTAACCTGACAGACGCACTCCTTCCGACCGCGTCCGATTGTCAGCCAATGGCATAGCTGAGAGGCAAACAATCTGCAATAATGAAGAGAATGTTAATGGCCATTAAGACTTATCAGAAAGACAAATAGGCACTGATGGAGACACTATGTCAGCATTTAAAGGGGGGAAACCATAATGGGCGATGCAGGATTCGAACCTGCGACCGGCTGATTAAGAGTCAGCTGCTACAAATCAATAACTCTTTGTATAATCAAGAACTTACAATATTTGAACAAGTCATCTTAGCGCGCCACTTAGCGCGCAATTTAGTCACATTATCCACGAAAGGATTAAAACATGAGAGCAAAATCAAGAGCAAGACGACAGCTGACCCTACTTGAAAAACAAGCTATTCGAGACGAATTTGCTAAAAGCAATGAGCTGCAGATAGAGTTCGACAACGACGTAAATAAATATCTTGCCTTCAAACGACACGAATTCATTGATCAGCAACGATTCGAGGCATCAGCTTTTAGCCCTGGACCTAATGAGCAGAACAAACAACAGACTAAGTCAAGCGTACCACAATCAAGTACAAGTTCAAGCCGCCCGGGACGAAGTTCGGTAGAGATTTCTGAGCATGAGCAGTATGCACGAGGAGTGCCTGTAAAAAACGTGCTGTAGTTCGCTACGTGAAGGTTCATTGCCCGAAATGTGGTAGTGGCAATGTTCCCGTTTATAGTACTCAGTTGCCTGTGCGATATCACAAATGCTCTGTTTGCAATCATTGTTTCAAATCAGTCGAAGTGAAAGGATAAAAAAATGGCGACTAACGTACGACGAATTGTAGCTGAAATATCAGCGAAGAACAAGGCCAAAGGCGTAATGGCTGGTTTTCGCGGCGATCTGGATAAAACCGGCAGAGCCCTTCGCCGTATGGCAACCGGTGTAATAGCCTTAGCTGGCATCGGCGGTATGGGTTACATGATAAAAAAGCAGATGGAGGTTATTGATACAACCGCCAAATTATCTGACAGAATCGGCATGGCGACTGAACATCTGGTTGGCCTGCAATACGGCGCCAAGATTATGGGTGTTGAAACAGAATCGCTTAATAAGGCACTCGAGTATTTTTCAAAAGGTTTGGGTGAAGCGAGTAAGGGAATAGGAGAATCGAAATATGCCCTTGATGCGCTTGGTCTTTCTGCAGAAGAATTAGTAGCCAAATCTCCTCATGAAGCGATTCGTACTATAGCTGATGAAATGAGCAAGCTAAAAACCCAGACTGAGAAAACGTTCGCAGCTCAAAAACTCTTCGGCAGGTCTGGTATCCAAATGGTAAATATCCTTCAAGAGGGAAGTTCAGCAATAGATAAGCTCCAAAAAGAAGCTGAAGGACTTGGTCTGACGTTCAGTCGCTGGGATGCAGCTCAGGTGGAGGCGGCTAATGATGCTTTTTACAGGATGCGATCGGTATTCACCGGTCTTTCCCGGCAGGTAACAATTCAATTGGCACCACATCTTGAGGTTTTAGCTACATCTTTTGTGAATGCTGCGACAAGCGGCGAAGGTATGGGGACACACGTTGTCAATGCCTTTGAATGGATGTCACTTGGTGCTATCAAATTTACCGAGCAAATCGACAAAATTCCTTATGCCTTAAAGAGGGCCGAAGCCGGAATGATGGATTTGAAGGCTCGGAATTTGGAAGTCCTCGATTCGATTCTGAAATTCAAAATTGTTGATAAGTGGTTATTGGAAAAAACCGTAGGTATAGATATAACATTCGAGGCCCAAAAAGCAAGGCAGGAGGCAGAATTCATAAGGAGATTAGCTGAACAAAGCACCGGTGAATTTAACAAAGCTCGAACTGCAGTAGAGGCTTATTTCGATTCTATAAAGTCAAAAGGTGCTGAATTAAGAACAACCAGATTTTTAGAATATTGGGATGAAATGACTCTACGTCAGCTTGGTCAGTTTCCTAAAATCGATCTATCAATGGAAGCTGCGAAAGTTGATCCCAAACTTGAAGCCGGTATTGAATCAACAATCAGTGCGCTCGAGCGCCAGGTCCAGGCCTTAGACATGGTCAATTCCGGCATGGCCGAGAACGTTAAGATCGCAGATTTTATGATCAAGGCTCAAGATACTTATGGCGAAGGGACAACTGAGTATGAAAAGGCAGTTAAGCATTATATCGAGTTGCTTAATAAATTAGATGAGACTGCCAAGTTATCTGCCGATGGTGTTGCAGCGGCGTATCGCTCGATGTCAGGTCAAATGACATTGATGACTCAAGAGGCTTACAATGTCCAGATACAGGCACTTAACAAGCTGCGAGATCAATATATTGACAGCACAAAGGACAGGCTGACTGTTGATAGGTGGTATTACGAGCAGGTTCAAAAACTGGAGATTACTCGACTGCGGGCAAGCGAAGATTTCTTCGATGGTGTTAAGGCAGCAAGTCAGCAAATGCAGATGGAGATGATGTCTGTTGGGGAAATGTCATATAAGATTGCACTTTCTATGCGGGATTCCTTTGGTGATGCCATGTACAACATGATAGCCGAAGGTCGGAACTTCAGGGATGCAATGACCGGATTCTTAGCTGATGTCGGCAGATACATGGCTCGACTTGCTTCGATGCAAGTTGCAAATGCTATCTGGAGTTCTGTAATTGGCGGAATTGCGGGTGGAGTGACAGGCGGATCATCAATAGTTAAAGTTAATGCTGGTGTAGCGCCAGCAGAAGCAGTAATTCAGGGCACACCATTAGAAGGCGCCACATTTATACATGAAGGCGGCATAGTTGGAAAGTCCATGAGCAAAATGGCTAAGGTTCCTATGCCGGCGGAACTTTTTGCAGGCGCTCCGAAGTTTGCTCTGGGCACCGATGAGTTTCCTGCGATCCTTCACAAAAACGAGCACGTGCTGACACCGCCGCAGATGAATGCTCTGGTTGGCTTAGCAGCAGCACCAAATGAAAAGAAAAGCGGTGATGTGATAATCAATTTGCACTATACTTCATTGGAGCCTTTACAAGTAACTAAATCTGAGCAGTATTTACTAAGTGACAAACGGATTATCGAGGTATGGTTGGATAGCCTTAGCCGAAACGGTTCTGTACGGGGAGCTATTCGTGAAACGGTTGCTCAGATGTGAGTTAAGGCTTATGAAATGTTCAGATTTCCGGGAAATAAGCCTAAATTAGAGATTACGATTGTGAATCATTCTGAGCAAGAGTTTTGCCTCATCGGCAAGGAATGGAAGATAGATGACGATGGGGTGATTCGAGTTAAAGCTCACATAGCCATATCAGACGAACAATTATGCCCCGAAGATGATCCGGAGCCATTTGACTTTCCTTCGGGTTCAGGCCAGATGGTTTGAGGGGAGTTTATACTTTACGAAGATAGTTTCTCGCTAACAAGC
>Ga0315538_1000672_pt1 | contig 21043 bp, 18 predicted proteins | sample SalMarSW160230MG_2_FD_203834 | JGI IMG/M metagenome (GOLD analysis project Ga0315538, IMG submission 203834) | Salt marsh sediment microbial communities from the Plum Island Ecosystem LTER, Massachusetts, United States - Salt Marsh Sediment SW1601-230 ...
GGATATAACGGACAAATAACAGGTGCAGCTTCCGGCTTCTACTGCAAATCTCACCTTTCAGCATATATTTATCTTCCTGCGAGGGCGTCCGCAATTGCCTGGCCGAACGAAACCGCAACAGTCGGGTCGGTGGCGGTTATTATAAACCTGTCTCTTTCAACCGGAGCACCGCTGTATAGAGCGCCGGCTCGTATAAGCCGCTCCCGCTCGGACAGAAAGCTGGTGGCCCGGACACCCGTTAGAATGCCCGAATTGGCCAATACTGTAGGCGCGATACAGATTGCCGCTACGACTTTCCTCTTGGCTGCCGCTGTGCGGGCGATATCTAAAGCAACAGGGTTATCAAAATACTCAACTGCGCCGCTACCGCCTACGAAGATTATCGCATCGAAGTCGTCAACCCTCAACTGATTCAATGTAATCTGCGCCTCTGCCGTATTTCCAAGCATACCCCTTATAATACCTATCCTTGAGCTCGCTATAACGGTTTGAACTCCAGCAGATTCAAGAACATGCTTCGTATCAAAAAGCTCTTCATCCCGGAAATTCTCCCTTGCGGCAATAAGTACCGCTTTCTTCGCAGCGGCATAACTTTGCTCTGAGCCTGCGGCCGGTGTCTGCTCAGCCGCAGGGTAACCAACACATATTATATAAATCGGCTCCAGGTTCCTCGGCAGCCGACAAATCCTGTTAACGCCCTTTTCATCAAATTCACCAACCGGAACAGAGCCCAAATCCAAACATACCGCCTGCAGTTGGATATTTTGTGCAACGTGCCCCGCCTCCAATAACATAAATGTTCTGGCCTTATCGCGGAACTGGGTCATAAGTTTCCTTGCAGAGCCGGCAACAATAATATCGCACGCAGCATTGGCAACCGACTCCGGCGTAGAAGCTGTTGTCGCCAAATCGCTGCGAACATCCTGCTCTATAACTTGTTCCAGACTGTGTTGTTCCGGCAGGTAAACAAACAATCCCTCTTCATTAGCAAAATATAATTCTATCGGATAGATCGCTCCTGCAGACGGCGCCGTTCGCAGCCCCCCTTGCGGCTCTGTTATGCCCTGACCCGCCCAGGCCAACTGGCTAACCTGGTTTGGCTTCAGCGCCTCGCCGGTAAACTTACGCACGCTCCGCCGCTTAGCCAGTGCCTCTTCCAAGCTAACCGAACCTTTCAGCTTCGGCTCAGTAAGCTGTATTATCTTTCGTTGAGACACCCGGGCATTTCTGCGTATCGGGGTCGCAGTCCTGCTCTGAGCGAGACAAAGAGTTACAAAACCGGCTACTAATGCAAAAATTGTTAGACGTTTCATTTTTATCAAACCTCCAAATTGACTCTGAAATGGCAAAACATAATCTACTCATATTATACACATAATCTCGTCCTATATTAAACTTTATTTTTAAGCATATCACTCATTATACGCACTTAGATTGCCGATGATAAAAAAAATCGGTAATAGAAATATAGCATATTGGGGTCTCAATGGCTTCATCCTGGCAGCAAAAGCTAACTATAGGGGCATTGGTTCTTTATTGGCCTGCTCTTTTTATCCTTGTACATATACCCATCCCCCAACTGGTTCGCAGGGCCAATGTATCCGATAAAGGTGTTCACTTCATTGCTTATTTGATTCTGGTTTTTCTGCTCTGGTACGCATTAAATCCCAACCGAAAGGTAAATTGGCACAGAGCCTCGGCCTGGTGGGTACTTTTAGTAATAGCCGGTTATGGAATTGTTGATGAACTGCTTCAGGACTGTATGGCAGCTCGCACCTGTGATATCAGGGACTATGTCGCAAATTTAGTGGGGATGCTTACAGGTATGATTCTGTGTTCGCTTTTGAACTTTTGGCTGGCGTTGCTTGTAGTTGTGGGCATTGCCATCTTTACTTTAACTAACATTGCGAAAGCAAATCTTACGGACCTGATGCCAATCACAAACGCAATGTTTCACTTTTTCGCATATGGTTTTTTCACCGTTGTATGGATTCAATATATACACCGTTATCTTTTACCAAAAGCCCAAGGGGGAAAATGGCTTGTAACAAGTTTGGCACTGCCGACAGGATTTTTGCTGATTGTAAAAATAGTTTCCTCTATTCTCGGCAAAGAAATTGTTGCAAAGGATGTAGTTATTGCCGGTTCAGGAATCTTAACCGCTTTTTTATTAGTTAGTCTGATTGGCCTGCTTCACAAACCGAGACAACTGTCTTAATTTCTCTCGGTGGCCTTTTTGAAAGGCCTGTAGAGCGGGTCGCCGAGCAGGACCAGCTGCCACGAATTAAACGGCTTTATTCGGTAGTATGCCTCAACAAGACAGCTGCCCTTATATAATTCCAGGAAAAATTGTTTCGGCTTCGGAAATGAATGAAGATACGGCTCGGCTACCGCACCAAGAGTCGCTGTTATACCATCAGTGAGCATCGCCGGGCACCACTGGCTGCTGTTTGGGTCATGAAGGTCGATTGCCTCCCAGCTCGAAATATGATATCCTACCGCACCATCGACAAAATCGAAGGCATCGACATATTTCTTCAAACTATACCAGCCGCAATAAATGGCGGTCTGAGGACACGCCCCAGGCAGGAATAGCTCCTCTGTTTGTTCCTCTTCAACAGGCATTTCTGTTTGCAACCTTGTAATCACTGCCAGGTCACGCAAAGACTGGTCATATTGACCGTATAAATCTTCCTTTACAATACCCCGCGAATCGAAGTAAGCGATGCCTTTTAATCCCGTCTTCTCTGCCGCTATCGCCTTGTCAATTAGCCCTTTGGCTATCTCATAATTTGGCCCATCGAGCCGGCTTACCATAAGCGTATCAAGACTCAAACCCGGCACGCCGCCTTTGAGCATATTCGGCTGCCACCGATACAGCTCATAGCTTGTATCCGGCACCATTGACAATTCGCTGTCAACAGATGCGTTTGTCTCTTTGCCCTCGATACAATCAATCTCGGATTGCAGTTGTGTCAGTTTATAACTGCTCTGCCTGTATTCGGTTGAATCTGTCTGGCCATTCTGCTTGAAGCTTTCAATCTTTTTCTTCTCCTGCTCTGCTGATTCTTTCAGCTTTTCGAGCTTATCCTGCTGATTTTTTAACGGCCCTCGGCCTCCCACTTTATACGGCACACCGTATATCATCAGCAGGCACCGGACTTGGCCGGGCTTTTTTTTAGTGAGCAATTCTTTACGAATCGGCCCCGCAAGCAATCTTTCATAATCCTCTCTTGTAATTGTATCTTTCAGCTTCGTCCCTAAAGACAGGGCAAGGATATTATCTTCCGGCACACCCCGCTTCGAGCAGTAGTAATTAGCAATCCGCATAGATGCCGCGATGTCCTTGTTTGCGACTACCAGAATCTCATCAGCTTCCAGCGCAAATCCATCTTTGCAGCAAAAGACAATCAACAGGAAAATTATGGCCTTTCTACCTGAAATTTTAATATGCCTTACCATCGCTTCTTTTTACGGGCAAGAAATAACCCCCGGTGAAAACGGGGGTATAAATCAACGACAATATATTCAAATTTAGCTAAAAAAACAACTGCATTATCCCCTTCCATAGGAACGCTACGTTTAGTTAGCTGGAAATTCTTTGATAACCTCATCATAATCATCGAGCCAGCAGGCCTGCGGATTGCGTCTAAGGAACAGGTAACGACCGCTGTCCCGGTCGTTCGCGGCCCGCAGGTATCTAAGATGAATACAATCTTCGGTCAAGCCAATAATTTCAATCTTGCCGCTCGAATGTGACATTACAAATCTGGCTCTTTTGGCCAGCCCTGATACCATCGACTTAGCCTGCTCAATAATCTCATATCCTTCTTCGATGGGTACTGTATAGGCCTTATTACCCAAAGCCGGACGGCACTGGAAAATATAATAAGGGACTGCCCCAATAAAAGAAAGCTTCGCCAATAAATCAGCCAGGATATGAGGATTGTCATTCACTCCTCGTATCAATGGCATCTGGTTTGCAATTATGGCACCTGCCTTTTGCAAAATGTGAATTGCCCGAACCGAAACATCCGTCAATTCCAGCGGGTGAATATAATGTGTCATCACATATATTTTCTTGTTTTCAGTGCTGTACTTTTCTATCATCTGCGGCAAATAAGGATCACCAATAATCCGATATGGATTAAATATAGGCACTTTTGTCCCTATACGGATTATATAGATATGGTCAATTTCCCTTAGTTGTCGAACAATGCTTTCGAGCTTGGATGTCGCCAATGACAAAGGGTCACCACCACTCAAAAGGATGTTGGTTATCTCGGTATGCTGCCTTATATACTGTATTACCGCCGGCAGGTCACTCAAATATTCCTTTTGTGATTTTATGAAAACTCGCTTTCGAAAACAATAACGACATATGCCGTCACACACGTTGCATACTAAAAGAAGCACCGTAGAATGATATTTGTGCTCCAGACCGGGCATAACCGTGTAGGCCTTTTCATTCGAGGGATCAAGCTGGCCCCACTCATCAAGCTCGCGAATATGAGGTATTATTATAGAGCGTATCGGGTCGTTCGGGTCATCCCAGTCAATAAGTGACAGGTAATAGTCATTACTGCGAAATGCGAATTTTTCGGTAACTTTTTGTAACTCTTTTTTCTCCTGTTCGCTTAAATGCTCCAATTGTTCTATCTTTGTGATGTATTTTACTTTATTAGTTCTTTTACTTTCCATTTGACCTCCTCGAATTTCTTGTTTACATCTTCATATATTATTCGGCTTGACCTCGTGTATATTCGGATTGGGAATACCTTTTTTCATAAATACTTCTCCTTCTAAACACCAGGGCAATGGTCTTCAGGACTACTTTGATATCGGTCCAAAAACCCGCCTCCTCCACATATTTTACATCGAGTTCAAGCTTCTCTTCCCGTGTCAGTTCTCCCCGCCCTGATATTTGCGCCAGCCCGGTCAGGCCCGGCTTGACAAGAAGACGCTTTTTTTGCCGCTCACTCCATTCAGCCATCTGTGAAAGATACAACGGACGAGGCCCAACTATGCTCATTTCTCCTTTCAATATATTAAACAATTGTGGCAATTCGTCAAGAGAATATTCCCGCAGGAACTTGCCAACCTTCGTGAGCCGCGGGTCATCACCAGACTTAGGGCTTGGCCCAAACAACTCAACACCAACTTTCATTGTGCGAAACTTATAAAAGACAAACGGCTTGCCATTTTTGCCCGCCCTTTCCTGCCTGAATATCGCCGGCCCATTGCTTGATAATCTAACAGCCACGGCTATAACAGCAAAAAACGGCAGAAGCACCATTAGCGCCAACAACGAAATAATAATATCACCCAAACGTTTAAGAAACTTTTGCACGATTGTATCTTGTATTAATTTCAACCAGGTAAATATTGTGCTTATCAATCAATCTAAGTAAACACAAAGCAATGTTTATCATTGTTATATTTCTATTTCTAACACGCCTTTTCGAGGGCTTCAATTATCCGCTCTGTGCAATAATTAAGTTCAAAACGTCGCTCAACCAACTGTCGTCCTGCCTTACCCATTTTTATTCGTAGCTGCTCGTTGTCGAGAAGTAATCGGATTTTGTCAACCAGAGGAACAGCTTTTTTTACTGGAACGAGATAACCCGTCTGCCCATCAACCATAGCATCTTCACAACCTCGGTGTTGCGTGGCCACCACAGGTTTGCCACAAGCCATTGCCTCCAGAATCGATACCGGCAGCCCCTCAAAATAATACGTCGGCAGCACAAAAATATTCGCCGCCCTCATCAGCCGATAAATATCATCCCGCCATCCCAGGACTCTAAATTCATTTTGCAGATTATACGAATCCCGCCTTGACGACAGTCTTTCCATATAGGGCCCATCGCCTGCTAACAAAAAGCATACATCATCGCGTTGAGAACATATCTGCTTCGCCGCATCCAAAAACACAAAAATTCCCTTCTCCGGGATTAAATACGCCACAGAAAGCACCACTTTTGTATTATCTGCAATACCAAGCTTTCTGTGAACCTCCCCACACTCGTTGTCACTGGCACTAAACTTATCTAAATCGACTCCCATCCCGGGAATACAGAATATCTTACGTGCATCCTTCACCAGATGATGGCTCCTGCAAAGCTGTTCATCATATTTGTTCATAACTAAAACGGCATCAGTAACATAACCCAGCATCTTTTCTATGCTAAACCATACCAGCCACTTGAATTTATTTTGTGCCGGCACGCACGTATAACCATGAACAAAATAAATAACATGCCTGGTCTTGGCCAGTCTCGCAGCTATCCTGCCCACACCCGCACCAATTGGAGTATGACAAATGGCAACATCAATTTTTTCTCTGACTAATATTCTTTTTATCTGAAATATCGCTTTGATTATGCTAAAAGGATTGAGGCTTCGCCTGAGCTTATGTGTAAAAACGTCAATCCCCGCATCCCTCAATTTTTGCGCATGGGTATCTTCAGAGCCACACACACATACGTAATGACCCCGCCTTTTTTGCTCCTCTATCAGAGGCATTAAAAACTGGCAAACCATTATACTCGCACGGGTAATGTGAATAAATCTCATAAAATGCCGCTAACTTCAAAAAATACGGATGCCCTTTTAAATAGACTGTTGACTCTCCTTAAAACTTTGGTATGCTCCATAATACCCTAAAAACCTTTCCAACAATTACACTACTCTATAAATTATTTGCAATTTTCAACGACTTCATGCCAAAACTCATTTTTAACTGCCTCTAACGCTTCGGGCCAAAACGCTTTGCTGAACTCAAAATTACGTAGTGACATTTTAGCCAGCTTCTCCGGATTTTTCAAAAGCGGAATTATTCTCTTTGCAATAGCTTCAGGGTCCCTTGCGGCAAACAGCGAATCGCTATCCAGATACTCAGGTATTCCACCCACACTCGAACCCAAACACGGCAGTCCTCGCGCCAATGCTTCAATCAACCCTCTACCCATCCCTTCCGTCAGGGAGGGTATAACATACAAATGCGCCTCATCTAACAGCGAAAAAAGCTCCGGCCCTCGTTTTATATAGCCGTGGAAATACACACAGTTACCTATGCCCAGATGCTCAGCTTCAGCCTCTAAACGAGCGCGTTCCGGTCCGTCTCCTACCATATGCAGTTCGACAGTTCCGCCCCCGACCTGAAGAACCTTCTTAAACGCGCGCACCAAATATATGTGGCCCTTTTCCGCCGACATTCTACCCACGGCAAATACTTTGAAAGGTTCCGTATCAAAGCTTTCCGCCGACCTCGGCGCACCAATTATTTCTTCATTCAACTCCGCCGAGCTGAAAACCCATTCGTGTTCGTGCCGTTTAGTAGGGTAACGCCTGCAAAGATAATTACTGACATAGGTTGCACAATAAGCCCGCCTTACCAGAAATCTTGTAAGCCCATCAAACAAGGACGCATACAACCTGACAAAAGGCATCTCTTCCTTGGCGCATAATATCCCCTCCTTTGAGTCTGCCACCACCTCGACCGCATATCTTTTCCGCAACAGTAAAAGCAAAAGGCCAACAGCAGTTGCCGTCGGTTCCGGAAACTTCAAATAGTACCGGTCACAGCACTTTATCGCCCTAAGAATGGCCGATATCATCCTGGGTAACATGAGAAAGGCACCAAAAGGCGTTCGCGGGTCGGGTATCGGTGCAACGCTAATACCTTCCCCATCAATCCTGGACCACGAAGGTTCGATAGCATTGCTCTTGCTGGACCGCAGTACAACAACCACATCTGAAACGTAGTGTCGATAGCGCAAAAGGTGGGTGTAGTTCAGCAAAGCTTTGCTGCGATTACAAAATTTGCCATCCACCTCAACTGCGTGAGCAGTGAACGTAACCAATAATTTCATTAACCTGCTCCTATGGTAAAACCATATGCCTCCACCGTTCCTGCTTACAGCGTAAGGTAAGTCTTATAGCAGTGGAAAAAATTCATAATTGATGTGGGCCATTATCGCTGATCTGAGGTATTTCAATTCGTCAATATTTTACGGACCGCATCCGTAACCGTTTTACTGGTTTCGGCAGGGGCCATTTTGCCCATCCGAAGTCGATATATTTTTCGGTCCGCCAGAGCGGCATTAATAACCGATGACATTCCGGAAAAATATTCCTCAAAATCCATCACAGCGGTTCCAGCTGCTCCCAGAAGCAGGTCTCGAGCACATCGGCCCTGTTCATAATTCCAAACGCCGATTAATTGCCGTTTGGCTTTAGAAAGGGACAATTTATCAATTATCGACTTGGTACCGGAGTAACACTCCACAAACAGAACCTTGTCGAGTGGAACATTATCCACAAAAACAGCATTGGGAAGGGCTATATGGGCAGGTACCTGCATATGCTCAGGGGTAAAACGGCGGGCAAGATTCTCCAGCCAAGGAAATGCCATAATGGCTGGACGCACTATTGTCCTGATACGCTCAACAACACTCGAGAAAGTAGATGGAATCAGCGGTTTATGTCTGCTTGCGAACAGATGGGGGAAAAGGCCTCGATGATATGGGTAAACGAAAAATGCCTTGGGAAACGACAAAAGACGACCATCAGAACCCAGAATCGTGTAATCATCACCCAAAAAGCTGGTGCCGGGCACTTCTTTCAACAAACATATGATCGCACTTGTCTTACCGGTCCCGCCCCATCCGGGTAGAAGTACACCACGGCCGTCAATGGCCACCGCAGCCGCGTGAACAAAGCTGTATCGTTTTTTCAGCAACAACCATTGAATGATGGGGAAAACATAAGGTAGCAGGTCTCGTTTGCTGGCCAGAATGAAACTGCCATTCTGCTTGACCAGATGCAGTTTGTAGTTTTTGATATAAACGTGTTGATCTGTGTAAAGATAGGATTCACTACCAAGATTGTGTTCGCCAATATCGGGCTGGTCATATTGCAATGTCAGATCAACTTGATCGAGAGACTCAGTTTCGAATGGTCCGAAGACCAGGCGTACCGAACGCTCACTGGAATGCCCTTTCTCAACGCGGATTCGCACAAGGTTATGGATATTAAAGTATAACCACTCGTTATTTTTAGACATACATTATATTCCTTGTTTCCTGTGGTATTTTTGGTAGTCCTTCGACCTATGCACTGCGAAAGAGAGACTGTTCAACCTTCCCCAGTGCTCTTTTGCTACAGCTAAATTTGCAACTGCCCCCTCATCAAATTACCCTGATTCGAGATATCCCTGGTAACGGGCCTGGACAGCAGCGTTGGATATAGCCCCGGCGCCAATCCAGAAAACGAACACAGGTAAATCAAGAAGACCTCCGAGAGAATTCTCAAATAAGTTAAACACAGCTATACCAACAAGCATCACAAACATGCTTTGCACAAGTGCCGCTGCTTCTGGACTACAGTACTTGCGGAGCGAACGTGCCTCCCATATTACGGTTAAAACCCACAGGACGAAACCCGGAAACCAGATATAGCCCAACTCGCCCAGCAAAGCAATGTAAGCAGAGTGGGGACTAACATTGTAATATGACCATAAACTTCCGATTCCCAGACCCGATAACTCATGGCCTCGAGAGAGATAACGAATCTCTCGCCAGATAGAAAGCCGTCCGCTGGTCATCTTGTCGGTAACACCCTGCTTCAATGGAACCCCTCCCTTATACAAGATTGAGTTTACCAGCGATTCTCCTTGGCTGGTGAATAACAGGCCGAAAATCAACAGCGATACCAGCGTAACAATGCCAATTAACCACATGCTAAATCGCCGCCGATAGTGCCAGAACACCAGCAGACCGCAGATAAGAGCACTCCCTATGGAAGCTCGAGCTCGTGAAATCAACAACATTACGCCGAAAAAGAACATCAGTCCGATATGAATGATCACTCTCCAACGCTTCTTGGGTAAAGCCCCTCCCAGCGCTGCCAGCCCAAGGAAAGCAACGAATCCCATAGTATTTCGGTTAAAGAATATACCACTGGCTTTGGTCTCGTCTATCACAACTACCGGGAAAAACAGAACGGAGATACCCAACGATATCGCTGCCGCCCACACTATAGTCCCGCGTAAGGTCCGAATAATCTTGTCCCAGCTATAACTGGCCGGTATGAGAATATAGGCAACCGACGCTACCAGCAAAAAACCGATAAGCCGTAGGACGCCATTTATCACAAGTGGATGATTAGCTAGGCTGAATGCAATACCGGCTAAAAACCACATCAGAGCGAATCGTCCAATCGAAAACTTCGGTATCAAACGCCCCTGTGTGATAGTCGGCACTAACAGTATTAGCCAGGTGAAAATGTAAGGCAACCAGCCAACCCAGACGGGAATTCCTATCTCTCTTATAGTTGTAGTGCCTATAAAAATCACCCACGCGATATTTGCCGCCAGAATCATGAACAAAAGAGAGGGAATCCCTCTACCGGCCGCCGGTTCTAAACCAGGCGAATCAGCGAGTGCATTAGGGTCCCACAAACCGTAATCCGACTCATACCACTGGTCGTTAATCAACGGCGTATCGGCAAAACTATTATCTGATTGATCTTGTGCCATTGTGTTTTCCTTTTCATTTTTGTATATGTCTATGTGAGTCGGACGTTTGTTGTTATCGCACCAGGTGCATATACAACCTAAGCAACCACCCACCGAAGCATCACAACCCCGGCGAAAGCCAACAGAGACACTTTCACTACAGTCCTTACTGGGCCATACTCACACAGACGAATTCGCATCACGCTTTACTTCATCGACCACAACTCTGGACTTACCAATCGCAGTCCAGGGTATATGTTTAACATATTCAAAATCTACTTCATAAGAATAACCACTGCGCATTAGTATCTCGTTCGTAATAACAGTCTCACTCTCCCTACGGTAAATATCGGAAACAATCAGCAGAACTTTAATATGCCCTGGCCGATCCTGAATAAATTGGCACCGGTCAACCCCTTTGCAATGTCTTATAGCCATGCTTAGGTGCATAACAGGCCTTTTATCGGGAGTCCATATAATATCATCACTTCTACCCACAATTGTTTTTAATATCGGCCATTTTAGCCCGCAAGGACATTCAATATCTTCTCCAAGCACCCCTCTGTCCCCGATTTTATAGCGTATCAGCGGCATTGCCTTGTTTGCAAGGCCTGTCATTAGTATCTCACCCTCAACGCCGGCAGCACAGCTATTACCGTCCTCATCTACTACTTCTATTATACCATGCTCAGGGGTTATGTGCCGATTACCTTGCCGGCAGTCATAGGCAATCCCACAGCTTTCCTGACAGCCATACTGGTCATATACCTTCACCCCAAGTATTGATTCGATATCCATTCGCCATTCAGGAGGCATAACCTCCGAGTTGCTAAACGCTGCGACCGCAGAGGCCGGAACGGCTACCTTTGCCTGTTTAAACATCTTGGCAAGATGATAAAGAGGTGGAGGATACCCGAAGTACGCCTTCGGTTGAAACCAGTTTAATATTCTCGCATATTGCTCCGCATAATCAGGGGTTAGGTGAGCCATACTCATAAACAAGCGTCTGCCCACAAAATCCCGCCAGTAAATCCTCCTCTTGGATGTTAAACACGGAGTAAAAAATCCCGCCAATACTACAAGCTTGTCAAAGCATCCGACCCCTCCCAGACGGTATAATCTTTCGAGCGAAGCTTGTGTATGCCTGAAACTCTCTATCGAACGATGAATCACCACCGGAGAACCGGTTGTACCTCCGGTACAGGTAACTCTATACCGCAAGCTCTTATCTCTTGAATAGAATAACTCTTGGGATGCCCTCACTGTTGATTTCTCGAGCATGGGCAGTTTTGCAAGAATCGCCTTTACGCCCGTTTCCTTCACGAACTGCTCCGCAGAATAAATATTCGACCGCTTCGTATAATACGGCACATACCTCACTGCATACTCTAACATTGCTAAAAGTTTTTCTTTCTGATATTTATCATACTGCTCTCTTGAGAACCCCATTGCTGAGCGAAATTCCTCGCGTAGTTCCCTTGCAAGCCATTGTTTGTATCGCCAGGTCAAGCCGGTTTTATTTGCTTTGACTGTCCCACTAAACAAACTCCGCAAATCATCAAAAACGTCGAATCTCATATCAGCCCTTCCGAACCATTAAATTTACCCTTTTTTTATTTTTATGTGGAACCGTTCGAGTTAGTTCCTCTTTCCTTGGCGGCTGACGCATAGCGAAGCTGAGCGACAATCCGCCAGAGCATGATACCAAGAATCAGAACAAAAATGGTGTTGCTTGTTAAGCTGGCCCAGGCCGCACCGGCGATGCCCCACCGTGACACCATAACTATGGCCGCAACCAGACTAATAACAACACCTATTGTCGTTGCAACCGCTCGCAGCGTAAATCTCTGACAGGAGACGAGCACGTCACCGAGTATCCCTCCAAGAAACATCAGCGAACCTCCTCCCACAACAATGATGAAAACATTGCTATATTCAGCAAGCTCATGTTTAAATAGTTCCAGAAACCAATGTCCGAACAGCACCGTGCCCAGTGTGGCCGAGATTGCGGCAGCGATGGCAGTCAAGATTAAAATGCCCAGCACCCGCGTGAAGCGACGCACGTCGGCTTGATAGTGGTATTTTGCCAATCGAGGCATGGCCGAATGCGACATAGCAATGCAGAATTCATTTAGTCCGACAACCATGTAGGCCATTGTCCCGAAGATACCTACCGCAGCCGCACCCAGAAAACCGACCAGCACATAGCGAGTCAGGTTGGCATTCAAGCTGTTCAGGCCGGCGACAATTGCCAGAGGGAATGCCTTCCTACCAAGACCCCACAGCATCTTCCACTCAAAATGAGGCCGGATATCAGCGTATCTGCCGGAAATGCGAAGGTCATAAAAAATAACTATCCCGAGGTAACCAATTGTTGCCGCCAGCACCCCTAAGCTCACCGAACGTGTCATGGCGATAACCGACCCGAGGAAAATGACAGTTACCATGCCGTGCAGCATCCGCGAGTAGGCCGCAAACTTCATCTGTTCGATTCGGTAGAACAGGCCTTGAATCACATTGGATATCTGCTCGGCTGCCTTCATCAGGCCGATTAGACTTACGACCAGAAACGCATGTCGGCCTATGTTGATAGATGCAGCTATAATAGCTATAGCTGCTACAGCCGTGATATCGGTCAGCAAACGTACGCCCAGATAATGACCAAATGTAAAATGCTCAGCCGCATCTGTGCCCTGAACCTGCATAAGTCCCAGACTGCTGAACCGGATAACTGGACTGGCTATAGCAAGTCCCAGAAAAAACCACCCTACATCCTCTATTGTGCAGTACCTGTGCAGTAACCACAGCACACATAGTTGACTGAGCAAGTTTATTCCGTTACCACTAATCAGGAAAAGAAAGTTCTTCCGAATGGTTGCTGGCTGAGGAGATGGATTCATAGATTTTGCATTCGCTAACTAACAATGCTTGTCCGCAGTCTGAGTCCAAAGCTGATGGTACTACTGATGTTGCACTGAGGCAGGCGTATTTATATCGAGCTCAATATTGCCCGTTTTTGTTCCCAAATCCAGTTTCGCTCCGAAGGGATTATCCACCATAATGTTGCCCTTAATGTTATGGACACCGTAGTTGCCTTTATGCTCTGTGAATGTCATTATTGGACGGTTCTTCTTGTCATACACATAGCAGTCAACGAACTCTATACCTCCAGTTTTCCCTGTGAATTTTTCATTCCTCGAAAGCAGGTAAATTGGAACTGAGGTTGACGAACGGCTATAAGATTCTCTTATTCCTACGTTTCGCCATTTACAATTGGTGAACCGCACCAAAGCGCTGTCAACCGATTTATCATAGATATAAGCGCCGGTGTAATCAATGTTCTCAATTGTACAGTTTCTAAACTCGATTAAGCCCTTGGGCCCATCGTCCTTGATAACGCCGACATGTATTCCGGACTGTTTTCCACTTTTGACGTAGCAATTAACAAAGAGAATGGAAACATCCTCGGATTCGCGTGAAAGTTTACTCAGATAAACTAAGAAACCGGGACCATCGTTGTTCTCCGAAATACAGTTGCTGATTACGACATTGGCAAATTTGCCAAGGAAGTGATTTGGTTCAAGGTCGATACCCGCTGACGGTTTCGTTCCTGCCGTGTTTTTAAAGATACAGTTCTCAATGAGCAGATTCTCAGCGCAAATTACACTTACCCCCTGTCGGTAATTGTTATCACAGACGCAGTCTCTTACGAGAATATTTTTACAAGACCGGCGATTCTTCACTGTATCACCTATGTAGATGCCGTCCCCACCGCTATCCCTCAAGGTAAGCCCTAATATTTTAATGTCGTTACAATTATGGAAAGAAAGAACATTCCGGTATTCAGACTTGGCATAATCCATTCTCATATAATCAGCTTTTCGCATACTCAATGTAGCACCATAACCGGTCAGCGTGATATTGTTCTTGTCGAATGTTTCAAAAAGACAATCGCGTTTGCCTTTAAATTCTCCTTTCTTTGCGATAACAACCACGCCCGGCTCAAAAATTAACTCAAGATTACTCACGAGGTTTATAGGCCGAACAATCCAGGCACTACCTGTATAAGGGACTATTACCTTGCTTGCCCCGGAATTGATTGCTCCCTGTAAAGCATCTGTTGAATCTTCCTGGTTAAAGCCCCACCACGCAGCATTAGCTACCGTGCGTTTGCCGCTTAAGACCTCTTTTACAGCAGCAGGATTTGTGAAATTACCTGGCATTTCCTCTTCAGCAAAGGCAATGGGATAAATTAGCCAGTTCACCAAGCAAAAAAACAAAATTATTCTTATCTTAAGGTTCATAAACTCTTATGAAAAACAACCGAGAACGCAGAGAATGTCCCTGTGCTCTCAGCACCGATAATCTTGCAGTACCAACATTGCAGTATTGCTGGGAAATTCACTCATGATATCTATCACATCGGCAAATTGTTCTGCACGCTTCACACTTTATCAATAACTACTGGTGCTGCCCTTTATCACCATCTAATCATCATAAAACCCCTCTGCGGTTTGCTTTGTACCAATCTATGGTTGCTTTTAGGCCTTCGTCAAAAGACGTTTTTGCTTCAAAGCCAAAAAACTTTCTCGCTCTTGAAGTATCAAGACATCGCCTCGGCTGGCCGTCCGGCTTGGAACTGTCCCAGCAAATATCACCCTTAAAACCGGTCAGTTTGGCAATTTTCTCCGCCAGTTCTTTTATGGTTATCTCAAATCCTGTTCCAATGTTGACCGGGCCGGGGTCATTGTAATATTCAGTAGCCAACAAGATTCCTTCTGCAGCATCGGCAACATATATAAACTCCCTTGACACATTCCCCGTCCCCCAGCAGTCGATATGATTGATGCCGCTATCAACTGCGTCAACGCATTTCTTTATCAAGGCGGGTATGACATGACTTGTAGCCGGGTGAAAGTTATCTCCAGGCCCGTAAAGATTGACAGGCAATAAAAATATAGAATTAAAACCGTATTCGGTTCGGTATGCCTGTGACTGGACCAGCAGCATCTTCTTTGCCAGCCCGTATGGAGCATTGGTCTCCTCCGGATATCCGTTCCAGAGGTCCTTTTCCTTAAAAGGCACTGGTGTAAACTTTGGATATGCGCAAATCGTGCCGATTGCTACGAACTTCTCGATATTGCGAATCCTGCCTTGCTCTATCAATTGAACACCCATCATTAAGTTCTTATAGAAAAATTCGCCTGGATGTTCGCGGTTGGCACCGATGCCGCCGACAACCGCCGCAAGGTGAACAACAACATCCGGCCTCATATCCTCATACATCCTGATAATGTCTTTTATGCTTACGAGGTCATAATCTTCAATCTTCGGCACGAGAATGTTCCTGCATCCTCGCTTTTGCAGCCCTTCAGTAACAAAGCCGCCGAGAAAACCGGCGCCACCTGTAACAACAACACGTCTGTCCTCAAAAAAACCGCTCACCGTAATTTTCTATTCCTATTTGCTATGTTCTTGAATAAGTTTTTCTCGCTCAGCGATTTTCATATCCGCATCGGCCATCATTCTCGCAAGCTCTTTGAAAGTCACCTTTGGCTCCCATTTAAGAACCTTTCTTGCCTTGCCCGCATCCCCCTGCAAAAAATCTACTTCGGTTGGCCTGAAATAGCGAGGGTCTATCTCAACATACTTGTGCCAGTCCAACTCAAGATACCCGAAAACCTCATCCAAAAACTCACGCACCGAGTGTGTCTCTCCGCTCGCAACTACGTAATCATCAGGCCTGTCCTGCTGAAGCATAAGCCACATAGTAACCACATAATCACCTGCATACCCCCAGTCTCGCTTTGCATCGAGATTACCCAGATAAAGCTTGTCCTGCAGGCCGAGTTTAATCCGGGTCGCAGCCCGTGTGATTTTCCTGGTAACAAACGTCTCACCCCGCCTTGGTGATTCGTGATTGAACAAAATTCCGTTGCACGCAAACATACCGTATGCTTCCCTATAATTCACCGTCTGCCAGAAACTGTATACCTTGGCACAACCATAGGGGCTTCGAGGATAAAAAGGTGTCTTCTCCGTCTGTGGCGTCTCGACTACTTTGCCATACATCTCACTGCTGGATGCCTGGTAAAATTTGGCCGGTTTTTCCATAGAACGAGTTGCCTCAAGCAGCCGAAGCGTCCCAAGTGCATCTACGTTGACCGTATATATGGGTGTATCAAAGCTTACGCGAACATGACTTTGCGCCCCAAGGTTGTAAACCTCATCTGGTTCAATCTCATTCAGAATTGTTGACAGACTTCCGCCGTCGGTCAAATCACCGTAAACAAGTCTAAGGCGAGGATGCTCGTGTGGGTCTTTGTATAAATGGTCAATCCTGCCCGTGTGAAACGACGAGCTTCGCCGGATTATACCCCAGACATCATAACCTTTTGTCAGCAGAAGCTCTACAAGATACGAACCATCCTGTCCCGTGATACCGGTAACTATTGCCTTTGTCATAATACTCCATCTTCCTACGAAAAAAATAAAAACTAATTCACAAAATCACAAAATATATCATAGTTCAGGCGGCAAGTGTCGTGGGTAATTAGGCGCTCATGGTCTTTTACCCTTGCGCCAATTGTATGTGTTTTTCGTTATCTATAATCACCTGCAGCGTTTCAGCAAGTCTTGTTTTGGGCTGCCAGTCGATTACATTTCTTATTCGCTCCAGTCCCGGCACACGACGCATCATATCTTCAATAGCTCTTCCATAAGCTATCTCGTAGGGAACAAATTCCTTTTTACTTGAACTGTCCGTCATTTCAATAACTTTATCAGCAAGCTCTTCAATAGAAATCTCTTCGGCCGAACCGATGTTATATACTTTTCCTGCTGCTTCTTCGCAATCCATCAATTTGACAATAGCATCGACGAGGTCACCCACATAACAAAAACACCGCCTCTGTTTACCCGTGCCGTATATCAAAATCGGCTCATTTTTTAGCGCCCATTGGACAAACCGAGGCACTACCATTCCATATCGACCTGTCTGCCTCGGCCCAATCGTATTAAAAAACCTGCCTATTATAACATTAAGACCGTACTGTTGATAGAATGCCAGACCCAAAAATTCGTCTATCGCCTTACTGCAGGCGTAAGACCACCGCGAATAACTTGTGCAGCCGAGCACAATATCATCTTCTTCGTGAAAAGGAACCGACTCACTTTTTCCGTAAATTTCGCTGCTTGAAGCAATCAGTATTTTTCTGCCGAACTTGTTACACGCTTCCAGCACCACCACAGTGCCGCTAATGTTTGTCTCTATCGTATGAACAGGCCTGTCCGCTATGAGTTGCACACCGACGGCCGCCGCCAGATGAAAAACGACGTCACTTCGTTCTGCAAGGGTCTCCATCAAACTGACATCACGAATGTCACCTTCAACAAAATCGAATCCGGGATTTGATTTAATGGCTTCGATGTTTTTTATACTGCCGGTGCTGAGGTTGTCAACAACACAGACCTTGTTGCCATCGGCAAGCAGACGTTCAGCCAGATGAGAACCAATAAATCCTGCCCCGCCGGTAATAAGTGCTTTCACTGTTTTCCTTTAAGAGTACCACCCCTTCTACAAAAGGGCTATTATTAGTCCATTATCATTAATTGTTACTCAATTTTAGCAGACTCCGTCCCCGTCGGCTGCGAAAAAAATGCGAACACAACCCCCTTATATCCAACTTTTTTGTATATTCCTTTTTCAACAGTCGGATATGCATATTCGGCTGGATGTCCTATTATAACATAAGTATCGTCAAATAAAGAACATAGCTTTAGTCAAGACACGCCTCCTACGAACTCATACCACCAATTTTGCGTAAAAATTTATACGCCCCCAAAGGCCAATTGGTTCATAATGCGCTATATGCCCTAAAATTTGAAAAACACTCCTTTTATAGGTCGATTATAACAAATAAATCCGAAATTTCCATATTCCGATTCAAACTCATCATCTAAACGAACCTTTGCAACCGTAAAATCACGTATTTTTATCGAAAATTTTTTTTTATAGGACTTTTGCCTTGACAATTTGAGCTAAATTGTGTACGGTATTTTTACAGGATGGTGGTGCGAAGCAGCATATCAAGCTACTCCACAAAACAGGGAGGTCATAAATCCAGGCAAAGCTTTGGCTTAATTTGCTTTGCCGAGCGAAGAGCACAAATTTAGGAGAAGGAAAGATGATTAAGATGGTGCTAAGAAAACCAAAGATATGGCTTTTGGGTCTGTCAATTGTTCTGATTATCTACCCAACCGGCCCAGCAATGGGCCTCAACATGCTTAGTAATCCCGGAGCAGAAACCGGTAGTTTAGCCAACTGGTCAACTGATGACCCACTGGTTGTCGTCGCTTCACAATCTCAGAAGGAAACTTCGGGTTGGGTTTATCCACATTCAGGAGACTGGTTTTTCAATATGTGTGGACAAGCTGTAGGCAGCGCTATTACTGAGCGTGTCCTCTATCAGGACACCAATATGAGCGGTTATGCTTCTGATATAGATGCAGACCTGATTACCTTCCAGGCAAGCACATACATGCAAACCGAAAATGCCCAAAGCATGTCAGGCGCAGACTACGCGCAATTAACTCTTTATTTCCTTGATGAATTCGCATCGGAAATCGGTAGTGTCTCAACCGGCCTTGTTGAATCACCAAATCTCACCTGGATTCAGCAAACTCTCGATGGTTCTGTCCCTGCCGGCACGAGGACTATACGATATGAACTGCTCGGCCGGAAAGAGGAAGGAACCTGGCTCAACGCTTTCTTCGACGACACAGAGTTCCAGGTGACTGTAATTCCAGAACCGGCGACCGCTTTGCTGCTCGGTATAGGCGGTTTGGCACTCATTAAAAAACGCAGAAAATAAACCGATTAGAACGAAAAGCTGTTTGTTACTAAATAAAAAAGCTTACTTACTCTCCATAGTATGAACAATATGTCTTATCGGTTTCCCAGACAGTAATACAGTGCAGTTTCGCTCCGCTAAATTTGCCTTCGAGTTTGTTCCACGCAAAACCCGCAATATTTTCAACGGTTGGATTGGTCTTTTTAAACTCGGCAACATCAACATTTAGATTCTTATGGTCAACAAGTTTGATAAGTTCATTATACACTATTTTCTCGAAATCCCCGATGCAAAAACTGTCACTGCCTGCCGGTTTTTTTACAGTAACCTCAATAATATAGTTATGCCCATGTCCGGTAGGATTGGCGCAGTTGCCGAAAATCTCAAAATTACGCGCATCACTTAACTGCTCGTTCCAGAGCTTATGTGTCGCAGCAAACTCGAACTTCTCGCCAAAATAAATCATTTTCGAATCCTCTGAATTTATCTCCACTTTTCTGAAAGGATTCAGATTCAAACTCAATTTGCTCAGCTTCGCCGACCCAAACCTATCAGCCAATTGTCCCCACGCTGTTCCTAAAAGCGCAGCTATTTCAAAAAATCCGATATGCCTGCCCTGGCGAAAATCCTCTCTTATTCGCCTTGCAAAGATCGGCACGGCAAATCGGCGGACGCTTTCATCGATATCATCCACGTTGACAACGAATCCCGTCGTCGGCTCAACTTCGCCGGCCACCTCCACCAGCAATTCGAAAAATATTGATAATCCCTCGCCTGATGGCCTGGAAGCAAACGAATTATAGCCGTCGCTGTCCGCCGGCAAAAAAGGATTTATCGAAAACCGCACCTGCCTTGCTGTCTTGTGCATAAAAAATCCGTTTATTTGCTGCCGTTATGCATCAGACTCAAAACCTCATTCCGGCTTCTGGGGTCCCTCCTGAATATCCCCCGAAGCGCCGATGTTACCATCATCGAGCCGGGCTTTTTTATACCGCGAATTGTCATACAGCTATGTGATGCTTCCAGCACAACCGCAACACCCAGCGGTTTCAAGCTGCTCATCATAAAATCTGCTATCTGATACGTAAGTCTTTCCTGCGACTGCAGCCGCCGAGCAAAGCAGTCAACAATACGTGCTAATTTACTGACACCGAGCACCGCCCCGGAGGGTATATAAGCAACAGCGGCCTTACCGATAAAGGGCATCAGGTGATGCTCGCAAATACTGTAAAAAGGAATATTCCGCAGCAGAACAATCTCATCATAGTTTTCATTAAAAACACTTTTAAGATGTTCTTTCGGGTCTTCATTCATTCCAGCCAGAAGCTCAGCATACATCCTCGCCACCCGCTCCGGCGTCTTCTTTAATCCATCACGCTTGGTGTCCTCACCAACCGCTAAAAGTATTTCCGTTACTGCCTTTTTAATCCTGTCTGCATCAATATTCAATCTGCTTTTAGCACTCATCGTCGTCCCTTCTATGCCGTTCGAACGAAATTCATCAAGTCGTAACTTATTTTCCTGCCAAATTCATAAGATAGTTCGTCAAAAGCCGGACACCAAATCCGCTCGAGCCCTCTGTTGTAAATTCCGTGGCCTTCTCGAAAATTTCCACCCCCGCTATATCCAGATGTGCCCATCTTGTATCACCAACAAACTGTCTCAAAAACGC
>Ga0315538_1000676_pt1 | contig 20965 bp, 13 predicted proteins | sample SalMarSW160230MG_2_FD_203834 | JGI IMG/M metagenome (GOLD analysis project Ga0315538, IMG submission 203834) | Salt marsh sediment microbial communities from the Plum Island Ecosystem LTER, Massachusetts, United States - Salt Marsh Sediment SW1601-230 ...
ACCAGTTCTGTAGGGTGAGGTCTTTACCCCACCGTTTTCTCTTTTGAGCTTTCAGCATCTATATCATAGATGTCATTTATTTTTCCATGGAAGCAGCCTCTTTATTGAGCATCCCCCTCAGAACAGTTCCCATCAGCGCATCGGTCATACCTGCATCCGCGCCGCCGACCATAACATCGGGCGTAATATTAATCTTTTCCTTAGCTATAAGCTTAATAATCTCGATTAGTGCAGCATTGTCAGAGCCGATAACCTCGGAAATTTTCTTATAAGCTTCCGCCTGTGCCTCTGCGACAAGCTTGACCATTTCCGCCTCAGCCTGTGCATCAATGATTCTCTGCTGTTTTTCCTGTTCGGCGACTTTAACATCATAACTGGCGGTAGCAAGACGTTTTTCTTCCTCGGCTTCCTGCTCGGTCTTCGTTAAAGCCTTCTCCTGTTCGGCGGCCTTTTGCTGTTCAATAAACGTCTGCTGTTCCTGTCTTGCGATTTCCTTGTCAGTTTGTGTCTTAAGCAGTTGGCCAAGCGATTTTTCATCGCCTACATCACCGATCCTGACAGCAAGTATGGTGATACCATACTGTGCCAGCTCTCTTTGAAGTTCACTTGTACACTGTTGTTCCTGTTTTGAGCGGTTTTGCACATAATCGAGGGCTTTAACCTTTTCTGCGTTATTTCTAAAACTTGCTCTCACTGCCGGTGTAATAAGCTTGTCTAATACAAGTTGATCATCTCCAACCGTCGCGACAACCTTTGGAGCGCTCTCCTTATCGATTCTGTAGGTAACGCGAACATCGACGGGGAAAGTAAAGCCATCGGCGCTTCTTACGGTAATGGGCTGCAAAGGCTGTACTTTGGCTTCACCTCGTTCAGTTTTCGACGTATAGCTGACTTTCTGCTGACGCGTATCAATTATGGTCACCTCGTAAGCATTTGTGTTAAGGTAATACTCCTGAGGCAGCAGCGTAATCCGCCATATCCCCCTTTGGTCCCTTTCAACAAGGCCGTCATCTGAAGCTACTATCTGCCCGACATTACTTTTGATAACAGCCACCGTACCGGCCTTTACATTCGTGGCCGGAACCTGTTTCACTTCAAAAAGTTTTGAATTGATCTTGTATTTACCCGGTTGCAGAACGGTAAGCTGTGGGCCCTTGAATCCCTTACCATCAGTAAGAAAATATACCGCGTCATTAATCATCTTGTCAGGTTCTTTCCACTGAGACGCATAAATTTCACCGTCAGGCAGAGAAATCCCATCTTTGGCAACAACAATACCTACCATGCCGGGTTTGAGCTCGGCATCTTTTACTTTTGTAATGTCATACTGCCACTTCCAGTACCACAAATGCCAGCCCGGCATCAAGACACTCGCCTGAAAACCGTTTTCGCCTTTGACGCCGACGATGCGGCCATCCGGCAATTCGCCGCCGCCAAATTTTTTTGCAACAATTCCAACTTCATCAGGCCCTACATTGACAATAGATGTTCCAACTGCGATAATAAAGACCAGTAACACAATAAAGATAATGATTATCGGCCCGAATTTTTTAACGTTGAAATTCTGGATCCCGGTTTCATAAATAGCCATGTCTGTTCTCCTAAAATTTTATCTTGAATTTCCCATATTTATCCGCCAGCTTGTCCGACATAGCCTTGGCGAAGGCGGATTAAACGCCTGGCTACGCAACTCCATTCTCCGTAGTTGCTACTCTGTCCCCGCAGCTTCTTGCGAAGCAAGAACGGGAGCTACGAAGCACAAGATCCATTCTCCGTAGTACTACGAAGGACGAACTACGAAGGATGAACAAGCCTTTCAATTCCATAATAATATCAAAATCTTCCTCGAATTACAATCGTTAAGATGGCAAGGCCATAATCCCGGATTTCTTATTTTATATTTTAAGAGCTTGTCCTGAGCGAGCGCAGCGAGTCGAAGGGCTGACCCTACTATGCCCCTAATAAATTGAAGTAGATTTTCTTGTTCATTGTTCATTGTATTTTGTTCATTGTTTTTTGTTCATTGTTTTTAACCACGAATGGTTCGACATTGCTCACCATCCTGAGTTTGTCGAAGGACTATCAACAAAAAACTCAGAACTAAAAATCGCGTCCCCAGATTTACTCTCCCCAGATTTGCTCCCCAGATTTATCCTATCAGATTTACATGATTATACAAACATACGGGCTTGTGATTGTAGTATTTTTAATCTTTTTTGAGCTACTTTGACATACTCATCATTGATCTCATAACCGATATACTTTCGTTCTGACTTTATAGCCGCAATACCTGTTGTTCCGCTTCCCATGAATGGATCAAGAATAACATCATCCTTAAACGAATAAAGTTGTATCAATCGGTAAGGCAATTCAACAGGAAATGGGGCTGGATGCATCGCTTTCCTTGCTGATTCAGGATTCATAGCCCAAACTGATTTTGTCCATTCCATAAAACTCTCTTTGGTAATTGTATTTTCGTTTCCTTTTGCTTCCCTCTTGAATGAACCTTTGTTAAAAACCAAGATATATTCATGGACATCTCTTAAAACTGGGTTCGATGCCGACTGCCAGCTTCCCCAAGCCATGGAAACACCAGCTCCAGCACCTTTGTTCCAAATGATTTCACCTCGCATTTGAAAACCAATTTCTCTCATTATTTGAGAAATGTGATCAGATAAAGGAATATATGGCTTCCTTCCCACATTGGCAATATTGATGCACGCTCTTCCGCCATTAACTAAGACCCTGTATGTTTCGGTAAATACTTTTCTTAGCAGTTGTAAATATTCCTGTAATGACAAATTATCGTCATATTCTTTGGAAACATTATAAGGAGGCGATGTTATCATAAGATGCAAAGAATTACTCGGTATTTCTTCCATGCTTTCAGAACTACCTAAAATAATTTTATTTTTAAGATTTTCCGGGAATTCAGCATCAGGCATATTATTATCATCATTGTGTGTTATACATAATTCACTGTACAATTTTGAATTGTAGTATGCTGACGAGTCATGGTTAATTCTGGTTGTTGTACCAAAATTGCTTGTTTTAGAACCTTTTCTCATTGGATTAACCTTCTCTCCACATTTCGATCCATCGATGATAAGCTTTAAATTCAATAGTTTCTTTTGACCATTTGATAGGAATTTTTAAAGTTTTTTCATGAGTGGCAAGATTTCGCAGAGCGTTTGCTGTCATTTCAACACCACGAGGATTTGTTCCAGCCTTCGGTAATTTGATGTAGTTTTCTCTGCCCATATCGTTCAGTACTTCTATCTGTATAATTTTCGGAAAGTAGTATAATCCACCATCATTACCCCAATTGATCTGTGCCAGTATCATATCACAAGTTGGTTGGTATTTCTGGCTGAATAGAAAGGCTTGTTTAGCATCCACTGTCCAAACGAGTTTTATATTACAGAAATTTTTGCTTGTTATGGTCTTGATCGAAATAGGATCACCAAAAACCTTAACATCAATCTCTGGCTCAGTGATCGGGATTTCTGTTTCAACATTGTTTTCGCCAAACTTATAAATCAGTAAGGCAATCAAAATTTTTTCTCTTACAGACCCCACTTCCATGCCCACTTTACCAGCTCGAGAACTTTCCAATTCAGCGAGTTGAAACAATTTCGATAATTTGGTTTGTACTTTCTGAACAAGAACTTTATCACTAAACAACTCTAATATTTTATTTGTCATTAAATCTTAACCATAAATAATCTGACATTTCTCATATTAGTCCGGCAATACTGCCGGATTAAACGCTTGGCTATGCAACTAATCCTTTCAATGCCAGGATAATATCAAAATCTTTCTCGAATTGCAATCGTTAAGATGGCAAGGCCATAATCCCGGATTTCTTATTTTATATTTTAAGAGCTTGTCCTGAGCGTAGTCGAAGGAGCTGACCCTCTATTTTCCCGGTATGGTGTCCCCAGATTTGGGAGAACTATGCCATAGGAATGAGAATTTTGGACTATGGCATCACTGACAACAACCTCCTACTATAGCAAAAGGAGGGAGCCAGGCTGCTCACCTAGCTCACTCCCCAAATAAACACTAACTTTCTTCAGTTTCTTCCGGTGTTTCTTCAGACTCTTTCAGCGGTGTCTCCTGAGGCTCTTCGGATGGTGTCTCCTGAGGCTCTTCGGATGGTGTCTCCTGAGGCTCTTCGGATGGTGTCTGTTGAGGCTCTTCTGGAACTTGAGCTTTTTCTTCAAAGACCATATATTTGACTCCTTTCACAATTAAATAAATTTAACTTTCAAAATTGTCGTCACAGTACAAACGGTTTTTCGTCATACATTATCTCCGTCAATAACTTCAACAGAAAAACCAAAAGCGCAAAGGTTTTTCACTACCCTAAAGTAAACCGATTTTGCCGCAAAGTCAACTGATTTTGAGGGGAAAAAAGGCGGCAATATCACGATGTAAGCCCGCAATACCACATTGTAAACTCACAATGCCACGATGTCAGCTTACAATACCATGATGTAAAGCTATTTCTTGCGTTTCTTTCTTTCTGGCCGTTGGGTTAATGCAGAGGCGGCGGTACTCTTGGCCTTTTTTGAGGTTCCTTTGCTTTGCAGTTGTTGGGAGGCGATTTTGCCTACTCGTTTTGAGGTTTTTTCGTTCCTTGCCATAGTAAAAATCCTTTCAATAAAAGGTTACATTCCTTTTTCCGCGGTATGGTGTCCCCAGATTTAACCAGTTTATGAGACTGTACACAGATTGTATTCTTTTATAATCTGTTGTTGCATCTGGCGCAGAATACAACCCCGCATTATGCCATATACGATGGGTCGTGCCGAAGATACTACCGTTTCCCGCAGAATTAGAGACCGGAGTCTCTACTGGACCTTCTTAGCGGGAGCATTTGGCTCAGCCTTTTGCACAGGAGCACTGGGTCCGGCCGGCTTCTTAGCTTCTACAGGAGCACTGACTTCCTTTTCGGCCTTTGGGGCAACGGCTGGTTTTGACTTCTTGCAGCCGTCCACTACAATCACCCCAACAAGCAATGAACAGAACAGCAGAACAGTCACCCCAAATCTTGCAATTTTATGTTTCATTTCCTGGTCCTTTCGAAACAAGCCCAACATTTAGAATACTAAACTGACATTTCTCATATTAGTCCGGCAATACTGCCGGATTAAACGCCTGGCTACTTGCTACTCTGCGTAGTATGCTACGTAGCACGAGGCAACCAAGCCTTTCAATGCCACGATAATACCGAAATCTTCCTCGAATTACAATCATTAAGATGGCAAGGCCATAATCCCTGATTTTTTATTTTATATTTTAACGAAGCCCTGAGCAAACATAGTGCGTCGAAGGGGGCTGACCCTCTATTTCCCCGGTATGGTGTCCCAAGATTTATGACCCTATTTCTTAGTTCTATTTTTTTTCGCCGCTCCACAGCCCTAATCGGTTTTCTTTCGCCTGTTTCTCTAAATAATCGAACTGCTTCATAAACTGGAACGGCTCGTATATATAGTTAAAAGCGAAACCTTCTTTGATGAGTTTGGCGTTGATTAAAGTGCCATCTTCCAAAAATACATATCTTAGAAGTCTATTGTATTTATCTATATTCGATTGCATTGGATCTCTGATTAAATAGACCGATTGCTTTTCCAAGAGTTGCTTAGCATACTGTGCAGCTTCCGGGCCAAAGTAATCTTCCCGAGAATTATAAGGATTTGCTATCTCAGGAGTATCTATTCCAATCAGTCTTACAGTTTCAATTTCTCCTCCAATATCGACTTTGATAGTGTCACCATCAATCACTTTTACAACCCGGTAAAGAGCCTGCACTTCTTTAATAAACGATGACTTGTGAGGTAAAAAATACCCAATAAGAACTGCGATTAAAGCAGTCAGCAATAAAAGGGAAATTTTATTTAATTTTGATTTGACCTGGGTCATTGAGAACAATCTCCGCCCGGCCTTGATAAGTCCTTATCAAGCCGGTGATTTCCACAGTTTTTCCTTCGTATTGGTTTGGATTGGGAAATTTGTATGCGGCTGACCTAAAAATTACGGCGCCAAACGGACTGGTTTTATAATCGGGACCAAAATTTAGAAATGTAGTTTCTTTTGGGGTGTTAACATGATCTACTCTGCCTGCCACGCAGGCATATTCTCCCACGTGTTCTGGCGCTTCAGTGTAACTGATGCGTATGGTGGGCTTTTCTGTTCTCGGTGGTGGTGGTGTTAGTTTCCTGTCGCTTCCGCTCTGCGGCCTGGTTGATGCCGACTTGTTTGACAGCCATATCGAGCCGGCAATTATTAACGCTGCAACGATAATAGCTATGGGTATCTTGTTTTTCTCAAAAAAATCCTTCATACAATCCCTCTAATTAATCCTCCTCGAAATCTGGGGACACCGTACCTATTTCTACATATTAATCCGCTTGGCTACGCAAACAGGCCTTTCAATTCCACAATAACATTAAAATCTTCCTCGAATTACAATCGTTAAGATGGCAAGGCCATAATCCCGGATTTCTTATTTTATATTTTAAGAGCTTGTCCTGAGCGAGCGCAGCGAGTCGAAGGGGTGACCCTACTATGCCCCTAATAAATTGAATCAGATTTTCTTGTTCATTGTTCATTGTATTTTGTTCATTGTTTTTAACTACGAATGGTTCGACGTTGCTCACCATCTGGTTCGACAGGCTCACCACCCTGAGCGGAGTCGAAGGGCTATCAACAAAAAACTCAGAACTAAAAAATGGTGTCCCCAGATTCCCCCAAAAAATGTACCGGACACCTTTAATTCCCCCCTGCTATTTTACAATTACTTTCAAAAAAGTTTTATATTCCGTTTTTCATCCGCACCCGTGCGGATTTATTCTCTTGTTTCAGCAACTTGTCTCAAATGTAGAAATACTTCTTTCAATTCATGCCTAACAGCGCTTTCCGGCTCATTGATTACCAATTCTTGATATTCGTCTATAAAGCGGCGACGCAGTCGATGAAAAAAATGCAGAAAATGTCGTAGAAAACCAATGCAATCTAAAATAGCAATTTCACGCTGTCCAAGTTTCTCATACATGCTTTTTGCATACTCGAAAATGTTTTTATCGATTTCATCTGTGGTTATGAATATGTAATTATCGATTGATTTTCCACCTTTTGAGATTTTTTGAATTGCTCGACCAATATCCTCTCGCAACACTTTCTTCATTTTCATTTCATAAATAGTTCTCACGTTCTCATCGTTGATCAAGCACACTTCAACATCACCCATACTGCCGGTTTGTTCGTCAGCAGCATTGTGAGAAAGAAGGGGGCGGATTTGTTCTCTAATTCTATTTTTCGCAGCATTATATGCCGCAGCAACGATCAGAACCGGCAATCGACTACTATGTTTGCATGATAAATGTTGCTCAACCAAAGTTATTGTATCTTCTGAAGATAATATTATTTCTGCTGAATGATTCTTCAATTCTTCCAACTTTTTTGACAGAGATTCTTTCTTGCTGTTGCGAATTACAATTAGCCTATGGATAACATCAACCAGTAACTCACTCGCATCAATTTCCCCATCTTTAACAAAATGCAAAAGCGATATTGTGTCAATATATACCTGCCGAGGACGACCGATGATTTCCAAGTCTGTTGAAAGAGGATTATCAATGTTTCGTAGTGCGGGAGTCAGAAATGCCGTTGTAGGATTGCATGGGATGTCTTTGTCAGCAATGAAACGTGATATATACCTTTCATCATATGTGCGACCAGAGAAGCAATCATTACTTCCAATCTCAGTATAGGGCTTAGTTGGATTAATATTCGGTTTATGTACCTTTGCCAACAAGCACGCCATCAATAAGCGAGCGCCTGCGCGATTACTAACACATTCACAAACATATTCTATTTTTTTAAGAACTTCAGGAGGGGCCTGTATCGGCCTGTAGTCCTCAGAGATGGCGCAGGAAAATAATTCGGACAAAATGTTAGCTGGGTCAGGCATTAGATAATCTCTCCAAACAAGGGACTGCTATCGGAAAACTCCTCTGGGTCGTAGTTTGTCCACAACACTTCAACGCGTTTCCCTTTAGTTGCATGATTGGTTTTTTCAGGTGCGACACACTTGGTCCATTTAGGCTTATGGTACAGTTTGTCCATCAACTCACACTGATAATTTGAAATAGCCACTTTGCCCTTTGCGGCATTGAGTACATCTGCTAGATCGCAATGATCTTTATCAGTCATTTCGGTTCCATAAGCGTTATTGTCGCCGCGTGTTTCATGTATATAGGGAGGATCGCAGTAAAATAGAGTCTCATGTGAATCATACAACGCAATTACATCAACTGCGGGTCTGTTCTCAAACTGAACCCGCAATAAACGTTCTGCAATCCAGGGAAGATGCTCAACTGCCCCTAACCATCTGCTAACAACACCGCTCATGCCTGCACGACTGGTATTTCTGCAATTTGCCCAACGCCCGATTGAGGCTTTTTGGGCTAATCCCGTTCTTACTTGTCTTGCTCGAACATAAAATCGTCGAGCGTGTTCCATGTCCGAAAGATTTGGATCCAAATTGCAGGCTAGTGCGAATTCCTCCCGCGAGAAAGGCGTTAGCAGTATAGCCTGAATCAGTTCCTCTTTTTTATCTCGTAGTACACGAAAGAAATTTACTGCTTCTCCATCTAAATCATTATATGTCTCAATCGGTGATGGGGCACGATTCAACAATACAGCACCAGAACCTGCAAACGGTTCACAGTAATGTTTACAAGAAGGCAATAACGGCAACAACCAATCAAGATGAGAAAACTTTCCACCATACCAACCAAATGCAATTATTTTCTTAGGTTGGCGAAGAGTGCCAATTGGCGGAGGTACTCGTTTACCATTATTTCTTATGTAATTCTTAGTAGTCATTGGAAATCTCTACTTCACCATCGCTCAGCTTCATTTTTCGCCTTTTTTACGTTTTTTCATCTAACTCTGTCTATATTGATCCGCATAACATCCAAAATATTGTTGCGTCTGCCAGATAAAACGCTGCTTCTTCGCCTGAAAATCTCACTTTTTCGCCTAACTGTCTTAAAATAATAACCCGTGTCGGACATACTAACAACTAAAAAACATTGTGTTTTGTATAGACGTCATTCCGAGCGAGCGAAGCGAGTCGAGGAATCTGCTTAATTAAACAGATTTCTCCACTACGCGTCCATAAGGAACGCTTCGGTCGAAATGACAAATCAGCACAGAGCAAAAACATTATTGTTACAGGCCATACCATTGCTTTACGGCGGCGAGGAATTCTTCAGCCGTTTTTGCTGCAAAAAAAGCTTTTTGGGCTTTTCTACGCAAGGGATGAAGTTTGCAATAGGCAATCACGAATTTTCGAAAATACCTTATGGCCTTTTTGTGCTCGTAGAGCTTACAAATTAAATAGAAGTGTTTCAAAATTACCCGGCCCTGCTGCTCAAGAGTTGGGGCTAAAAAATCGTTTCCCGCGCGAAGCTGATTGAAAATCCACGGATTACCAATCGCACCGCGGGCAATTGCCGCACCATCTACCCCGGTGTTTTTTATATTATTTTTAATTGTATCAACGGAAAATAAATCTCCGCTGCCAAAAATTATTGTGCGGGGAAATTGTTTTTTAACCTCTGATAAAAACTGCCAGTTTGCCGAACCGGCAAATCTTTGGCAAACAGCGCGGGGATGCACAATTAACGCATCGACCTTTCCAGCCGCAGCCCTGGAGCTGATGTTCCAGAAATTATCATAGGACTGATTTTCGAAACTCGTTCGTAATTTCATGGTTACCGGACAATCAACGGATTCTTTTACAGCATTATAGATTTCTATTACTTTATCAGGCTCATTCAGAAGAAAGCCTCCTCGCTTTCGGCGAATAACTTTGGGCGAAGGACAGGCAAAATTCAGGTCTATTAAATCGAAACCCGCCTTCCATACTACCTTGGCGGCCCTTGCCATTATTTCGGGGTCCTCGCCTAAAAGTTGGGCTCCTATCGGATGTTCATCATCGCCGGGTTTAAATGACGGATTATTAAAGACCCGCGGATGGATGACACTTTTTGCGAGCATTACGCCGGCAAAAGTCATAGGCGCTCCAAAGTCACGCGCAATTGCCCGCATAGCGTAATCGCTGTATCCGCTAAGCGACGCCTGAAAAAAGGGAACATCAAGAATTATATTGCCGATTTTTAGCATTAATCGTCAGATTCGATTTTCTTGCCTTTTGACTGATCAACCAACGTTGGTTCTTTCTGGGTTGCGTTAATAGCGAATCGGCATTTCTTCGCGATCTCTGACGAATAGACAGTTTTGGAGAACGTGTCCATCACCCCTCACATCGCATAACATTGTTTATATTGGTTCGCATAACATCCCAAATACCATTGCGCAACTCGTTCGACCTCGAGGCTCTCGACAGGCCATATAAGGTTAACGGTGGGGTTGCGACCCCACCCTACAAAACTCGTGGAATATCAATAGAAACTATGAGCATAATATAGCACTGGCCGGACGGAAATCAATCGCGACTTTGCCATTTCGGCGATTCTCTTTCCGGGCAGGTAAGCATTGTCTATGCAGAGGTCAGGGGCCAGGGGTCAGATTCCCCGATCCCTGAACTGTGCTTGCGGTCGGCCTGCTCGCCTTGGCGAAGCGCTTCCAGCCTTCGCAGTTGCTTACATTCTCCGTAGCAGAGTTACTGCGAAGGATGAATCGGCGGAGTACGCTCGGCGGAGCGAGAAGTTCAAGTCACAACCGTTGGATTCGACAGAGCCTGCCCTGAGCGAAGTCGAATGGGCTCACCACAAGAGTAAAGATAGGGTCTTCGGCTGGGTCAGGAATATCTCTGTCAGGGCTGCGAAGGTCAATTAATGATGGCTGACAGCCTGCCGGGGGCCTGCGTCTGGTGCGAGCTGGGCAAGGGCTTCCAGTGCACCCGTCAAGTCCAGAGCAGTTAAATGGTGACTGGTCCCTTAGGGACTGGTTACTGGTTATTGGTTATCGGTTAAATGGTGAACTCGATTACCAGTTACCATTCACCAGTTACCATTCACCAATTGATAATTGACTTCGAGGAGGCTGCTGTTACAATTGCTTTTAATGGAAAATGATGTGGACTTCAATAAAGTAGTTCGCCAGCATCTGGAGATGGAACAGTTTTTCACCGGATTTACTATAAGGCGCGAATCAAGAATGCCCGAAAAAGCGCCACAAAAGGATGAAGCAGCTATTACCGAGAAATCAAGAGAACTTGATAGAATCGCCGAAGAGGTCCGCCGGTGCCGCCAGTGCGGATTGGGGTCGTTACGAACGAATGCGGTTCCAGGTGAAGGTCACGCAGACGCCCGCATATTGTTCGTCGGAGAAGCGCCAGGAGCTGACGAAGACGCACAAGGCCAACCTTTTGTCGGAAGGGCTGGCAAACTGTTGGATAAGGTAATTGCAGCGATGGGACTGAAAAGGAGCAACGTGTGGATAGGCAATATCTTGAAGTGCCGGCCGCCGGAGAATCGCGATCCCCGCGCCGAGGAGATAATAAGCTGTTTTCCCTACCTTCAAAAACAGATTGAGACAATAAATCCTGAGATTATTGTGGCTCTGGGAGCTCCCGCAGCAAGGACGCTGTTAAATACTAACAAGTCGATAGGCCAACTGCGGGGCCAATTTCACGAATACTACGCTGGGCTGGGCAGACCACCTATAAAGCTTATGCCGACATATCACACCGCTTATCTATTGCGAAATTACTCGCCGGAAAATCGTCGAAAGGTCTGGGAGGATATGAAAAAAGTCCTTGCTGAATTGGACCTGCCGATCCCGGAACATTCGAAATAAATTGTTGGGTGCAAATTGGTGGGGCAAGCCTCACCCAACATCTCTTGCCGGATTTGAGGCACGTATGAAAAACATTACGCTACTGCAGCGGTTTGCTCTTCATACTCTTCGAATCTGACGCTTATCTTCTTGCTTACCCCTTGTGTCTGCATCGTTATGCCAACCAGCTCGTCCGCAATACTCATCGTTCGCTTGGAGTGAGTAATGACTACGAACTGAGAGTCCTTTTGAAATTCCCTCAGCAGCATATCAAAACGTTCGTTGTTTGCCTCATCCAGCGCAGCGTCAATCTCGTCAAGGAAGCAAAACGGCGAAGGCTTCGTCTTGAAAACAGCAAACAAAAGCGCAATTGCCGTCAACGACTTCTCACCACCGCTTAATAAGGATATGCTCCTTGTCTCTTTGCCGGGCGGCCGGGCTATTACCTCTATTCCTGCTTCGAGCGGGTCTGATTGGCCGCTTTCGTCGGGACAAGCTTCAAGGACAATGTCAGCCTTGCCTCCGCCAAAGAGCTTGCGGAATATCTGCTGGAAATGAACTCTTATTTGTTCAAAAGTCTCGCGGAACTTCTCTCTGCTCTTTTTGTTCAGCCGGTTTATCAACTGCTGTAATTGAGCCCGGCTTGAATTCAGGTCGTCAACCTGCCTGCTTAAAAAGCTATGGCGCTGCTCGAGGCTTTCCTGCTCAGCTATAGCGTCCACATTCACGTTGCCAAGCCTCTCAATTTTGCCCCGTAACCGGCCGATTTCTTCTCGCACCTGGTCCCAATCAACCTCACTATCCGTATAATTCTTGTAGGCCTCGACCAGGTCAATCTGCAGCTCTTCTTTGACCCTTTCAATCAAATCCTGTTTCTTTACCTCCAATTGGCCTAATTCTATTTTAAGTCCACCTATAGCGGACTCGAATTTATCTTTTTCAGACCGTTTGAGTGATAGAGCCTCCTCTATTCGTTTTTTCTCTTCGAGCAGTCTTTCTATTTCCCTATAAAGGAACTGATTATTTTTTTGTTTCTGTTCCTTCTCGCCAAACAGTTCTGACACCGCCGCTTCGCAGCTGAGAATATCTCTCTGCGAATTTTCCATTTCTAATTTTGAATTGTGAATTTCTTTTTGTGTTTCTTCAGCAGCCGAGCGATTTGCCTGCATTTGGCTTTCCAGATTCACGATTATCTTCTTCAATGCCCGGCTCTGTTCGGCGGCTTGTCCGAGTGCCACCTTAAGATCGGTAAGCTTTTCTCTTTGTGTCTGCTGTATGTTTTTTCGTTCGTTATACTTTGTTTCAAGCTCTTTTATATGCTCTGTGCGCTGCTTGTTAACCGCCTCGAGCTCCTGCAGTTTCTGTTGTGAATTGTATTCTTTTTGCACCGATTGTGCGATTTGGGCTTGGAGCAAATCGATCTCGCCGGCTATGAGAGGCTGCTCTTTTTTGAGTCCGCCTATGGCGGATTCGTAAACAGCCAGCTTTGAGCTTATGTGCATTTTTTCAGTATTGGCTTCATAAATAGCTGTTCGCAGGTCCTTGCACAGCTTATCTGTATGTGTGTTTTGTCGGTTCTTCTTTTCAATTTCCTCATCGAGTGTTGTGATTTCGGTTTGTATCTTGGCAATGCTCTGCTCTAATTGACGCAGTCGGCTTCTGCGGGATATTAGACCTGCCGGTTTTTGCATCGGCCCAAGCTTCACCATGCCGTCGGCGCTTACGGCTTCGCCTTTCAAAGTAACAAATGTATCCGCCTTTGGCGGACCACTGTTTCCCTTAGCTAATTTAATTGCATTATCAACCGAATCGACAACTATCACTTTGCCGAGCAGCTTCCAAACTAATGGTGCATATTCGCTATCGGCTCTTACGAACTCAACGAGCCGGCCCTTGACACAAGGCCATTTTGAAAAGTCTTTTTGATCCAACAACGGCTCTATTGTATCCATGCATATAAAGTTCACTCTGCCGTCAAGTTTCTCAATGGTTTCCGTATCGGCCAAGAGCCTTTCTGAGCTATTAACTACCAGAGCGTCAGTTTTGCCCTCAAGCGCAACCTCAACTGCATTTGCATATTCCAAATCGGCTTTTATTATCTCAGCTAATAGTCCCTCGATATAATCTAATCTATCCAAAGTTTTATTCTGTAATATACTTTTAACGCCGCTGTTTAATCCCTCATATCTTTTTTCCATATCTTCCAACACAGCCATTTCGCTGCGTAGCGCGCTCCTTGCCTCCTTGGTGTGGGCTAATCGCTTATTATCTACCTCGAGCAGGCGTGTAGTTTCTTCTGTTTTTTTGCGTTTGGAATCTAAGCTCTGATGCAGCTCGCTCAGCACCTTTTCTATATCATCCAGTCGAGCTTTGAGGTGTGCTTTTTCGGCAAAGAGTTTCTCAAGCTCCGCATTTGCGGTTTCTGCTCGCTGTGCCGCACGGTCCTTTTGGTTGGATAGATTGTTGCGATAAACTGAAATGCTCTGGATTTCATTGTGAAGCTGCGCCGTCCTGCGAACCATATCGATAATACCTGATTTGTTATCTTCCAAATCAGCCTCAAGCGAGGTACATTCTGCATTGATCTGCTGGATAGCTTGCTGAGTTTGTTCAACAGCTCGGCTTTTTTCTTCCAGTATTTTTTCACAACAAGTAAGCTCCTGTTTAGATTGAGATAGATTTGCCTGTAAAATTCTTTCCTGCTCCTGTAGTTTTTCAATTTGCTGGCCGGCGTTTTCTCTTCTCTGCTGTAGCTCGGTCATCCTGGCTCGTAAAAACTCGACTCGTTGAAGATGTTGTTCAATTTGACTCTGGATAGAAACCAGGAGATTATCGGTATGGTTTAACTTATGCTCGATTTCTAATTTTTCTTCGCTTAGTTTGCTCATCAGCGCATCGTTTTTCGCCACTTCCACGTCCAATTGCTGCAACTGCTGCTCAGTTTTGTCGAGTGAATTCGCCTTTTCTGTCAATTGCGTCTGATATTTAGCGTATTCGGCCAGCCAGTATTTTACCTGCAGCTCTTTTAGCCTTTGGCTGTACTGTAAATAATTCCGTGCTTTAGTGGCTTGAAGCTTTACACTTCGTAAGCTCTTTGTCACTTCGCTGAGAATATCTGCAAGCCGCAGCAGATTTTGCTCGGTGCGATCCAGCTTGCGAAGCGCCTCTCTCTTATGCGCTTTATACTTACTTATGCCCGCAGCCTCTTCAAATACGGCCCTTCGGTCCATCTTCGAGCCGCTTAATATTTGTTCGATTTGTCCTTGTTCGATAATCGAGTAGGCTTTAGTACCTACGCCGGTGTCCATAAACAATTCTCTTACATCTTTTAATCGGCAGATGTTATTATTTATGCGGTACTCACTCTGGCCATCTTTGTATATTCTGCGGCTTATTTGTATTTCGTCGGCATCGATTGGCAGTCTGCCTGTTGGACTTCCATCGGGATTTGAAAGAAACAGGTTGACCTTAGCGGTCCCTAAAGGCTTCCGCCGGCTGCTTCCGCCGAATATCACATCAGCCATCTGGTCGCTTCGTAGGCTTTTAACGCTTTGCTCGCCAAGTACCCATTTAACTGCATCGACGACGTTACTTTTACCGCAGCCGTTGGGCCCTACGATTGCGCTTATTGATGATTTAAAATTAAATTCTGTTTTGTCTGCAAAGCTTTTGAATCCGTCGAGAATGATTTTTTCAAGTCTCATCTTTTAATCCTGCTGTTAACGTCCGGTAATAAATGTTACACAGTCACGCAACTGCTCAGAGCTAATAGTGTTCACCTATGGCGGATTATCGGCCGAAAGGTAGTTATTTCTTGATAATTAGCCGATTTTGGGTAGGGGACCTGCCCGAAACTCTGCTGTAATTGCTCCTTTTTCGCACATCTTTTGCAACAGAGCTATCATGTCATCATACGAAATACCTAAACCCTGATGTACCTGCTTATCCTTTCTCAGGGGCTCCTCGCAAAGTGTCAGAATAATATCGGCAAGCTCAAAGGAGCTTTTCAACTGCAGTATTACATCGGGTCGTTGAGGATGTTTGCGTATTATCGAGACATATTCTGCACCGGGTGAAGCGTTTATTGTTATATTACCGTCGGCTGATTGCACAAAAATACTGTCGCGGCAATAAATCGGCGCATCAAATAGTACGATTCTTGGCTGAGCACTCCGAGAGACAAAAATCGCCTTGTTTTGTGTTTGTTTGGCCTGTCCTGACTTCGATGAGCTTAGTCGAGTCGAGCCGGGTTGAAGAATTTGTTCCAGATAAAAACTACGTGCCACGAGTCTTTGTGATACAGCGAAATCTTTCAATTTACGTAATTGTTCATACGCAGCTAATCTGATGTCAAAATCGTCATCTTGCAATAATTTACGTAATATTGCCGTGACGTCATCACGCCTCGCAGCCTTAGCTATTGCCTCCAAAGCCTCGAGCCTGTAAGCAGAGTTTTTATCCATTACTATCTTACGAAGTGTCGGCACGCCCTGGTCACTACCAAAATTAAGCATACATCTGGCTGCTCGCAGCCGGACCTGCTCCTTAGATGAATTTAATAAAACCGACAGCTCGCTAAGACTTTCATTGCCTATGGCCTCAAGAGAGATTTCACTTTCATCTCCTTCGACCCGGCTCAGGACGGGTTCATCCTGGGAGGCAGCAAGTTTTTTTACTAAGGTCTTGATTCTTTGCTGAGATATTTCTGACCGATTGTCAAGATATAACGCCTTAACTATCTCGACAAACCTTTGTTTTTGTGCTCTATACTTAGCCGGCACGTTCAATTCGATTCGGCCAGGTGAGGTCGCCTTAGCTGTGCCGTAGCCGAAACGTTCGTCTAAACGATTGCGGACAAGGCTGGTGGCTCTATAATCAGGCCTATGAAGAACCAGATTTATAATATTCTCTTTAATAACTCTGCCACCGTTTAATACATACGCAATTTTTTTGTCTGTCTTGGAGGTGTCGGTCTTATCTATGAACAGCGGTCCTTCTGCCTTAGCTAAGACTTTTGTACTTATACCGAAGGTTCCTCTAAACATAAGCTCAGTACTATATAACCAGCCGTTTTCCAGCGAGATTGTTTGTGAACCCGGCAGAGTAGTTACTTGCACATCAAAGTGCTGGTTTTTCAAGGCTGCTGTGGGTATTACTCCATGCACATATACTACAGAGGTATCGCTACGGCTAATGAACTTATCAATATCTATACGTTCCGGCAATTGCGTAAGAATATATTGTTTTAGATACTTTCTAATCTGCGGCGGACATTCAGCCGACCCTGTTCCGTTAAGGCCACCCACTAATCCGTATCCTTCGACAGGGATTAATGGAGGTACGATTAACTCAACTAACGCTCCTATTGTAACGCCCAAATCTGTTTTTCCCTGAAGGCCGATACGCTCTTTTGACCTGGGACTTCTCCGGCCCAGCTCAATACAGCCGCCTGCAAAACAAATGGTTAGCAATATGGCTGTCAGACAAACTTTTTTAGCGGGTAGATTCATAAGCTTAACATCATGAAAAATAGAGAACTGTGTCGATCAATTTATGCTAAATACTATACTTCTCAATTACTTGCGTCAAGCCTAATTTACTCGTGATAATCCGTTTTAGAAAAGAGATAGGCTATAATATAAAGCCGGCAATTAGAACAAATTGCAGCATTTCCAATAATAGACCGATTTGGAAAAATTAGAGGCCTATACTGAATCAATCAGTATAGGCCTCGTTATAGAGTAAAATCATGCCGTTTTGATTCGGATATTCCTCAATCAAAAACGGTCATATTACATCCTCGCAAGGTAATAAATCTCACCCTCGGTTAAAGCCCTGTTGAAGATTCGCACCTCGTCTAATACAGCGTCGCAAGATTGGTCAGTTCCCACATCACTCCTTCCTATATAGACATTGGAATTAGTGATGTTTATAGCACCTATATAGTATGCAGTATCTACCAACAGACCGTCAATGTACAACTTAATTCGGGTTCCATCAAAAGTTCCTGCCACATGGTGCCAGACACCGTTAAATGAGCTGTCCACAGGATAAGAAGCTTGGTTATACTCACAGATGCACATTGCCAAGGCGTTAGAGCTATAGTGTTTTATCATATAAGCGCCGTCTTTTACGATGTAAGGGTGATTTCCACCATCGCCGACATCGTTTGTGTTAATCCACGTTGCAATTGTAATCTCATCGGTAATATCCAAGCTTGCTTTATTACCACAATCAATGTAATTATCGGGTCCGAGAACGTGCATGGCACTGTCTATTTTGCCTTCCACCCACTCTGGATCACCTTTGCGGTAGGCATAGTTGCCATTGCCGGACGAATCAGCAGAAATTTTGCACTGACCTTCCCAAAACCTCCAGTAAGCCGACAGACCTTCGGTGCCGGGATCAACCGGCTCAGGCAGTATAGTAATCTCGCCTTCAAGAAGCGTACCACCGGCGGCGTGCGTACGGGCTCGAACGATCAACTGATTTTCTTCTTCACTTGCTGAAATCAAAAATGTAAGAATTCCATCCGTATCGCTGTTAATAAAATCTGCTAACGCCTCGCTTGTGTCGGTTGAGAATCTTACTCCTGTTTCTCCAGGTCCGGCAAATGTTAATAAGACATCTGTGAGGTCGGCATAATCTAATGCCACTGGGGAATTCAACTCCGGAGTCGGGTCATTTTGAACACCTGGAGCAGTGTTCCATGTCAGGGACTCAACACCAAGGATATCCGAATCCTCAATGATGCCATAAACATTCGCTTCATCATGCTTGTCGTGACTGAAATGGCTGAAGCTCACATTTGAGAAGATTCCACCCGCAGCTTTGAGCTCCGATATATCGTAGCTAATCAACATTACGTGGCGTCTGTCCGGGATGTCGCGTGCTTCCAAACCTGAGCCATTGCCGCTTGAGTCTGGTCCCCATCGCGTTCCGTTACAAAGAGTGATATCTTCTACAGCTCCCAGGCTAAAGGGTTGTGTTGGTGGCGCCGGCCTGAAACCGGCAAGGTACATCAACTCACCTGTGGACAAAGCACGGTCGTAAATCTTCAGCTCGTCGATTAGGCCGTCCCAGTAACGTCCGGGCGAATCCGGATTATCGCCAATGAGCATATTCGCATCATTGATACCTATCGGCTCAGTAGTGGCAACGCTCACGTCAAGCGCGCCGTCCAGATATACCTTGATGTTTGCACCATCAAACACGCCTGCTGCGTGGTGCCATTCATCATAGCCAACCGCAGCAACTCCATCCAAGGAAGCAGTATCGGGGGCATTCCAGATACTGATGCCAAAGTGGAGCCTCGGATCAAAGCTTGCGTTACCAAGCCTCCAGGCGTATTCACCCTTAGCAGCGATAGCACCCCACTGGTTTGCGATCGACCTAATAGTTACCCATGCCGAGACCGTAATCTCGTTGGTGGTAACATCGAAGAGCGGGTCATAGCCGCAATCCACGTAGTCGCCATCACCGTCAAGGTCCATCGCCAAGCCATCGTATCCTTCTACGAAGCTCGGATCGCCGTAAATAGTACCATTAAACCCGTTGCCGGAGCTGTCACTCGCGCTGTCCTCCATTGCGTAGTAGGCTATCAGACCTTCGGTGCCAGGATCAACCGGCACTGCCCGAAAACCGGCAAGGTACATCAACTCACCTGTGGACAAAGCACGGTCGTAAATCTTCAGCTCGTCGATTAGGCCGTCCCAGTAACGTCCGGGCGAATCCGGATTATCGCCAATGAGCATATTCGCATCATTGATACCTATCGGCTCAGTAGTGGCAACGCTCACGTCAAGCGCGCCGTCCAGATATACCTTGATGTTTGCACCATCAAACACGCCTGCTGCGTGGTGCCATTCATCATAGCCAACCGCAGCAACTCCATCCAAGGAAGCAGTATCGGGGGCATTCCAGATAGTGATGCCAAAGTGGAACCTCGGATCAAAGCTTGCGTTACCAAGCCTCCATGCGTATTCACCCTTAGCAGCGATAGCACCCCACTGATTTGCGATCGACCTAATGGTTACCCATGCCGAGACCGTAATCTCGTTGGTGGTAACATCGAAGAGCGGGTCATAGCCGCAATCCACGTAGTCGCCATCACCGTCAAGGTCCATCGCCAAGCCATCGTATCCTTCGACGAAGTTCGGATCGCCGTAAATAGTACCATTAAACCCGTTGCCGGAACTGTCATTCGCATCGTTCTCCATTGCGTAGTAGGCTATCAGACCTTCGGTGCCAGGATTAACCGGCTCTGGCCGTTTACCGGCAAGGTACATAACCTCACCCTCGGACAAACCTCGGTCGTAAATCTTCAACTCGTCGATTAGGCCGTCCCAGTAACGTCCGGGCGAGTCCGGATTATCGCCAATGAGCATATTAGCATCATTGATACCTATCGGCTCAGTAGTGGCAACGCTCACGTCAAGCGCACCGTCCAGATATACCTTGATGTTTGAACCATCAAACACGCCGGCAGCGTGGTGCCATTCATCATAGCCAACCGCTGCAACTCCATCCAAGGAAGCGGTATCGGGGGCATTCCAGATAGTGATGCCAAAGTGCAACCTCGGATCCCAGCTCGCGTTACCAAGCCTCCAGGCGTATTCACCCTTAGCAGCGATAGCACCCCACTGATTTGCGATCGACCTAATGGTTACCCATGCCGAGACCGTAATCTCGTTTGTGGTAACATCGAAGAGCGGGTCATAGCCGCAGTCAACGTAGTCGCCATTACCGTCAAGGTCCAGCGCCAAGCCATCGTGTCCTGCGACGAAGTTCGGATCGCCGTAAATAGTACCATGGAGTCTATGGCCGGAACCGTCACTCACGCTGTCCTCCATTGCGTAGTAGGCTATCAGACCATCGGTGCCGGGATCAACCGGCTCAGCAGGCCCAGCAGGCTCCTCAGGCTCAGCACCGGTTAATTTCGCATTGTCGATATAGTAAGTCCCGCCGGTATCCCAAGAGCCGGAACCCTGACCGATGCATATCTGCACCCACTCAGGCGTGCCGCTCGCTGGTTTGACCTCGCTGTAGTCCACGATAATCGTCTCTGTAGAGTCGGCGGTACCGTTAAAGTCCCAAGAAGCAACATTGTCAAATTGAAATTCTCCTTCCTTCACTTCGCCAGTGCCGC
>Ga0315538_1000680_pt1 | contig 20900 bp, 31 predicted proteins | sample SalMarSW160230MG_2_FD_203834 | JGI IMG/M metagenome (GOLD analysis project Ga0315538, IMG submission 203834) | Salt marsh sediment microbial communities from the Plum Island Ecosystem LTER, Massachusetts, United States - Salt Marsh Sediment SW1601-230 ...
CACTCGCCACGATAATAGTAAGGGCACTCTTTGGTGTGACATTCCCGACTCATGCTGCAATCATCTCCTTTTTCTGTGGACGGTAAGCCTTGATTCTAGTGACTTTTCCGCACTTGTAGCATTTGCCAAACTGAAAACAGGTGTTAGGTTTAGTGAATACTTGACGGGTTCCACAATGTTTACAGGTCCATGCGACAAGAACAACAACCTTCATTTTTCATTCAACCTCTTCCAATAATTAATCCAATATCAAATCCTAATACAAAGAACATAGCGCAAGTTAACGCGAGTCCATAGATGTCTTGTTTATCCATTTTTCATTTCAACCCTCTTTCTTATCTGAGCGTTTTAATGGACTGCGGGGAGTTACGTTATCCCTGAGGTTTCCCAACACCTCTGTCTTAGCGACTTTGAGTAACGTATCGGCATAGACTCCCTCTTTTTGTTCATCCCCAGTTGGGTTAATCTCAGAATGAACTAAACGACAGTTTTCCATAACGCTCATTTTTCATTCAACCCTCTTTGAGCGACATTGAGAATAAACCATACTCTAAATTCTCGTTGGAGTTCACTATACCAAAAGCATAAATCTTGAGTTTTCATTTTTCATTCAACCCTCTCTACTTTATTGTAGAATTTTCAAGTTTGATTCTGGCAATGATCAATCGGTCAACGGCGTTAAGTCCATATTCTCCCAAGTAACCTTCAAGCGATTTTTTACAGGTTAGAATTTCGTCTATTATCTCTTTGTATTCTTTTTTGCTAATTTCCTGTTTGCTCATTTTTCATTCAACCCCTTCATTATCTAGCAAATCTTTGATAGCTAATCGAACGAACTCATTTTTATTTGGGTAAAGTTTTTTGTCAATAAGCTCTTTAATTCTTTTGAGATCAGGTTCAGGAATGAAAATGAGACAAGGCTTCATTTTTCAGTTCTCCCTGTTGCATGCTGGACAGTAGTAGCTTCTTTCTCCGTTGCTGTTGGTCCACCACATATAATCTCCACAGCTTGGGCACTTGGGAATGTCCAGCTTCTCCCTCATCTCTGTTCATCCACCATCTTTCTGCATTCTGGGCAATCTTTAAGGTGTTTTTGAACTTGGTTTCTATCTCTCTTAGACATAGTTTCAGGATGACATGCAAAGAGATACCTGCTCATATTAGAAAGCAAAACACCATTGACTTCACATAATCCTTGTGGATTCTCTTTCTTACTCATCGGCTCCGTCGCCTCCAAAGCACGCCTTTCCTATGCAAATGATAGGCAACAATCAAGTCAACAGCTAACGCCAAAAAAGGCAGTAACCTAATCATTACTGCTCCAGCTCCTTGAGTCGCTTCATTAGTTTTTCTTCAACCCAATCCGTCACTACCAAACCTGCGTCATCCTTCAGGCCGATTGGAACTTCAACGCTTGCACTAAATCCCATGCTTTCGTACTGTTTCGGACAAACCTTCCGGCTGTACGTTACTGTAATCATTGTATCTTCTGGTAGTGATGGAGCAAACTTCTTGGGCGCGGGTGCAGGCTGGACGGGCTTGTGAACCGCGGCTGGCTTGGCAGCGCCTCCTTTCTGAATGACCCAAAAAGCTTGGTGTTCTTTATCAATGAATTTATGGTACTCGCCATTGAATTCCTGCTCCAATATTGGTCTTATTTCCCCAAATTTTGGCGTGTATTTCTTTAGTCTGACTATGATTCTTGTAGGCTCATCAACAAACTCAAGGTGATCCTGGTAGTTGGCGAGAGCATTTTTTACTGCATCAAACATTTTTTCACTCAATCAGGAAGCCTCCTTATGGTCTCCATCTTAAATGAGCAAATTCTGGAAACAATGTTCTGGCTCTTGTTTCACTAATTTTGTCACCATAGTTCCGTACCTTCTCAACACTATCCGTGATTCTTCCAACATAACAAGCCCAATCGTGAACTGCGCCTTCAACTGCAACATACAGATTAAAATTTTCTGTCTTCGACATCATCAATTTCTGCTCCATTTTTATGCCTCCTTTTTTCCGTTGACTTCAAGCTCAAACAGCACCAGCTTCGCTGCCCACCAGTTTTCTCGGCAATTCAGCTCCTTCGATATTGACCCATTTTTGAAGGCTGAAAGAATCTTGTTGACCTTAGCGATTTTGGCTTTTGTATTATTGTTGTATTTTCGGTTCAGGATAAGCTGAAGAGCAACTTTGGTTTCATTCAAGAACTCCCTGTTCAAGTCGGCTGGCAAATCAGGAAAATTACGAGACACAGCAACAGAACTAAGAACCAAGCTAGGCAGCCTCCTTTTGTGTAATTTTGAAATGGTTATCTAATGCTCCAGCTTGAATCAATGAGGCTAATGCTTCCAGAATTTTATTGTGTGTTGGAGGATGTAGCCAGTAATCCGTGAATGGCTTAACCATCTTGACTGAAGCATAGTAATGTTTATGCTTTAGAGTAGCCTTCAACCCCTATGCCTCCTTTTCGTTGTGGTTTCTCTGCTTCAAATCCTCAACAAACTCTAGAATCATAAGCTTAGAGGCTTCAAGAGACAGCAAACGCTTACCAGCCATCAGAAATTCCCCCTGTTCCATCGCCTTAACGGTTTCAGATTTGGGCTTCCACAACTTCCGCAGTGACTCAACGTAACGCCTCCAAGATGGTAACCCCCATTGATTGAGCGAACTTTAAGAGATGGATATCTTTGCATTTCCCTGAAATTATGAGAACTAATAGTGCGTCATTATTTTTTGTTCGCCACTTATAGTATAGAAGTTGACTGATGCCCTCGTAAATCTTTGACTTTTGCGAAGAATGTTTACATTCAACTGCAATCTGTTCGGTTCCAATCTGAGCAAGTCCGTCAATTATTGGAACTTTTTTAACAATGAAGCCAGCCATTTCAATAGATTTGAGAATGTCAGATTCAAAGTTATATGCCTCAGAATAATCGTGTTTTTCATTTATCCTTCTAATCCATATTTTATAAAGTAGTTTGGCACCAGTTGTTTTTTCTTTGTGTTCCCATTCCTTAAGCTTCAATGCGACATCAAGTTTCTTTCCTTCGTTCCAAAGCGTTTTTAGGGACTTAAAATCGTCCTCTGTAACTATAGTTTCATCTAACAGTGCTAAAACCTCCAAAAATCTCAGAATGCTCTTTCAGCACATGGCGGGCATGCTGTTGTAGTGTTTTGCTTGTGGTCAGCTTGTTCTGGTTCCTGCAAAGAACACAAACTATATTGGATTTGTGTGTTCCGTAGTCAAACTGTAAACCATGAGTTACTAATCCGCTGGATGTTCTGACTCGAAGAAGAATTTGCGCCTTAATCTCTTCAGGCTCTTCCAATCGACTGACTAACAAAATTATGCCTCCTTGACTCCCATTCTCTCCGCAGCCTCGCGAAGAGCCTTATGCCGTTCTTCCATGCGACCCCAACAATCCACCTTAAGCAACCCCCAAAGGAGGTTTCACTATGGACACTATGTCTAACTCAATGAGATCGCCTTCCTGAAGAGATCGTGCTATTCGTATTTCTTCAGGGATTGTCACCCTTCCTGCATTGATTATTTTTGCAGTAAATCTTGACATTTTATCTCCCATTCGTTAACGACACCACCGTAAACGATTGTCCCTTATACGTTGAATGTATATTTAAGACTTTCGCATACGACAATTCCGTTAACGAAAAAATATTTAACAAAATTCAATTATGCCCAAAACAAAGAGTAAATTATGAACAGAAAATGGTTCGAGAAGCGTGGGACACTATTAACGCTTGTCTATCTACATAACATAGGAAAAAGCAACCAAAAAGCTATTCATGAAGCAATCAAAATTACAAACGATACTCTAAGAGACAGCGTAATTCCCGAACTAGAAAAACAAAAACTAATAATTACAGAGTCACAAAATGATTTTCCATTTTCGACAGACATAGAATTGACAGAAAAAGGCAAGGAAATAGCAGCTAAACTTGCCAAAATTGGAATATTTACATACCCCTAAAATGCTCCAATTTCCCGCCTTATACGTTCAAACTTGTTAGATTTTACAAAACCAAGTAACCCTTTAAGTTTCTTTATTGCATCCTCTTTATCTTTAGATGCCATAACTTCTTTAAGGCATAACTCAAAACCATCCTCAACCCCAGTCAAATAACTCGTTTTTTTATCCTCCAAAAATCTTTTTTCATCGGCACTCCAACATACAAGAATTATTTCAATTCCCTATATATGTAACCTTTTTTCTACAAAAATTATCGTTGTTATGGCAAATTATATATCTTTAGATTGAACAGATACGGAGAACGTAGAGTCAGAGAGGGAGGTGAAAGTAAAAGTGTCAGAAAATAAAAAGAACACTGGTTTGAAAGTAGCAGTAATAATAGTTTCAGCTTTTCTTGTTGTAAGCATTATTATAAATGTCTATTTCTATACACGACAATACGGAGATAATGGACTCGAAACCCGAGTTGTCAATCTTCAAAATCAATTAGATGACCTAACAATTAACCATCAAAACTATGTATCAGACTATAGTCACTCAAATATAGAATACGATGTCCTTGAAAACGACCGAGATTCTCAGCAATCCAAAGTGACTAACCTACAAAGCGACATAGACCAACTAGAAAACGTGGTGGAACAACAGGAAAATGAGATAGACCAACTACAAGATGAAATAGACGGACTGAAAGCTCCAAAACTAATGACAAGACTAGGAGCTAATGATGTAAGACCATTATTCAGTGCATCATATATGGAAATCTCAGGCACAGTATGGAATGTTGGAACAAACACCGCCTATGATTGCAGAATACATATAGTTCTCTATCAAGGGTCAACAGTAGCTAAAGCCACGTACATAGACTTAGGTTCAATAGATGGTGAAACATGGAAAGACGTAACCGAAAAAATATACTATGAAGGCTCAGCAATAACAAACTGGGAAATGGATATAGAATATAAATGAAAGTAAAATTATCAACAAAAAAGAGACTCTTCGTAAGAGGGTTAGATTGCGAGCAACCTACGCAGTTTGTGCATTGTGTATATTTGACCGTCTACTATGACATGGTTTATCGGAACATTGAAACCTTTTACTTCGATAGTGTCCTGAAACCATTGATTTTTTGTTAACTCTTGGCATAAAGGTCTAATGATGGAGCCAAGTTCGCTCCATCCATAGATTGTCTCTGTTTTCCAGATGCTACGCATCCTTTTGAATCTGGTCAAGGTTTCGGGTTCGCTGTAATCTGCTAGCTCTCTATCCACAAGTTCATTTTTAGCATATCTAATAATATTGAATAAAGGCAATCCAGTGACCTCTCTTAGTTTTCGTGGATAACAACCTTTTGCAGTATCTACAATTTTTAGTGGTTCTTCAGTAGAAAGAAGATCATGTTCTGTTAACCGTTTTGGAACAGGTTTTAAAATGATTCGTGTTTTTCCAGTTATGTCTGGTACATCCACAAACCCTTTTATTTCATTCCACACATCTTTTGCCTTAAAGACTGTGGCATTGTCTGGCGAACCTGCTTTGTACTTTAATACCTCTCTATTCATTGGGTTCTGGGATAATTCTCCTAGCTCTGTTTTGACAGGTTTTGTGTATTTTTTTGCCTCTTTTTTCGATGTGCTTACGTGACCGTGATACCGTAAAAGCGGTATGTCTGGTGCAAGCTCCATAGAGTAGTGGAGACTTGGAAAAAAGTCAATCATTCGTGCCCATGAGGCGGGATAGGGGATAACCGGACTCATTTTAATGCTTCCAATTTTTCATGTGCTTTATCTAAGGCCTCTTCAACGTTAAGGGTGTGGCATTTCCATATTAGGTTAGTGTGATCTGCGTCACATATTGGACATGTGGCTTCTGCGGCGTATATGGCGATTTGCTGTAGATTACCGAGGTTTTTGAAAAGTCTTCTTCGTTCCTGCACTTTTGGGTCTTCATCGCGTTTCTTATCCTCTGCTTTGGTTTTTTCCATTCTTTCATGGATTTTCTCAACCTCTTCTGGAGGAATATAAACTGGTGCTTCTGGAACTTGGATTACAGTTCTGATTGCTTCACTGACCACTTCAGGATGCTCTTTCACAACTTTAGCCATAAAATCCTTGTCAGTCTTCAATTCTTCTTTAACTTCTTCACGATGACGCTCAACAAGACTCTCACCATACGCCTTATCACCAATACCTGAAACGATAACTTGAGAAGCTGGAAGTCTTGGAGATTGTTCTGTTTGAGAAACTTCCATTTGTTTGTAGGCTGGTGAAAGGTAGCTTCGTACGGTTTGTTCAGTTAATCCAGTTACTTCGGCGATCTTGTTTACAATTTCGTTTATGCGATAACCGCCAGTGTCTGTTTTTACTGTTTTTCTTGTTTTGTAGCCTTGTTCACTATAAATCTTCGCAAGTCCATTAATCCATTCTATCTTTTCTTCCTTCGAAACTTGTCGTCTATGCCAGTTAGCTACACACCGTGCAACAAAAAATTTTTCTTCAGTATCTATCTCAGGATGTCGTTCAGTTCTCCAGTTTGGATCTGCCTGTCTCCTATGCACTCCATCAATCGTATTTCCAGCCTTATCAAGCAATATAGGATACAGTTGCCCGACAATTTTAGTTGATTTCTTATGGTCATATTCACTCATCTTTAGCCAACTCCATAATGAAATCATGCCAACTTTTGTTGTCCTTGTTCTGTTTCAATCTCTCAAATTCTTCGTCTGTAAAGACTTCGCTTATTCTCTTCATTTTATATCACTCACTCAGTAAGAGAGAGAGGTTACTTATAAACTTTGGTAAAAAAGGGGGAGGTTAAGGCGAAATAGCTTCTACCACTACGGGGTTTCCACTGCAATTTCTACAAGGAACTCAACAGGCTGATCAGCCGAAGGATAACCAGCCACACCAGCAACATCATATCTTATAGTATGCAAGCCTTCCGCAAGCGTAACCTGAACCGTAGACAGTGATGTTAAATCAATGGTTCCAAGCTGTGCAACGCCAGTTTCCGTGATTGTTAAAGTGCCAGAAGCAATAGCCTCCCATTCGGCTGCTTCATAATTGGTTACAGAAAATGTCACCACTAACTCTTTAGCGTTAATTACCGTTACAGAACCCGATGCAGTTCCGCTAAAATCATAGCCTGAACCGACACTCCCTATCGTTATCCAACCCGCATTGCCCACAGAAGCCTCAGCCTTCTCTATTGTGTACTGCGCACCCGCCCCAGTAGCCCCAGACAGAACAGACCATGCACTCACAGAACCAACCAATAATGTTGCCAATAGCATAGTTGTCAAAATGCCCTTCTTGCCTAACATCTTCATTTATTTTATTCCCCCCTCCCATATACATTAGGAATGAATAATTGGTGGATAAGCCTATTTTAGCTTTGCAGTAACATAATTATAGAAAAATAGCACCTAAATTCTATATGGCTATTATCCATCAGAAACGTATAAATACTGTGCAAATCGGTTATATGCTCTTCACTCCCCTAGTGACAAAACATGACAGAACTGCGCGTAACCATAGACCCAAAATTTAACAAGCTACTGGACAGCATAGTGGAGGCTGGTTTTTTCCACTCCAAAGCCGAGCTGGTGAGATCAGCAACAGCCTATTTTCTTTTACAAATGACTGTTCTCAAAGACTTCATAAAAGAACCCTGATAACCAAAACTATTTTTCTAGTAGCTTCTTGAATCTCCTCATCTTTTCGGGGTCACGGCAAATATCAGCAATAACATCCATCCCCTCACCAACCCTCTTCAAACGAGCAACCTCCCTCTTCAGCACCTCAGTCTCAGCCTTCTGCGCCTCCAACTCATCACTAACCTCGCTCCGATCCACAACACGTGGATTCTCGCTAAGAATATTCAACCAAGGCAAAGCCTTACGATACTGCTCCAAAGCATACTTCTTGTCCCGCATAATCTTGTCATACTTCAAAGGATCGATGCTGTGTCCCATAAAAAAATTTGCGCAATCAGCGTCAGCACCCGCGTATGTCTGTGCCCTATGCCATTCAGTCCTGAACAAATCCCGAATCTCATGAGTCTTCATCCTATACCGGATAGACCCAAAATCTCTATGATCTCTCCCATAATCGCTTGCCAGACGCTCATGTTGACAGCTTACACAAACATAATAAACCAAATCCCTTCCCGTAACCCTACTCCGCTTCCTAACAGTCTCCCCCCCACAATCCAAACAAGAAGGAGTCTTACGCCGAATCAAACCCAACTTCAAAGCCATACTCCGAAAATAAGTTTGATAACATGCCCCGCTAACAGGTTCGCCCCGCTCATTCCTGAACAAAACATTATCTCTCTTCCAACCTCTACTATAGAAGAGCTGACGAAGAGCCTCAACCGCATCTGCACCGATTAGCGTGTAATAGGGAAAAACATTTCTACGTTGCTTTCGACCTGGCAAATCTAACCGTATAATCTTCCTATCCTTTCGCACCTCATCAAAAACGTAATCAGCATGATGAGTGTTAATGTAACAGAGTTCCCCAACTCCGCAGCCACCCTGAAAGGCAACCAAAAAAGCAGGTCTATAAGTAACATTAGAAGCGATAACAATCTTCCTGAACTCATCAACAGACAAATCCCCAACAACAGGACTAACATCACTGCGGAACCGATGCCGATCCACAGGCAACGGACACCGATTCACAACAAACAACCCCCTAATAATCCCCATCTGACTCCGCTTCGTAGACACCATAATCCCCGGACGATCCAACCAACCATACCCCAAATCCACAAACCTATAACTAGAAGGATTCTCCCTCTGAAACAAAACCGCATCAGAAGCAGATATACCAGCAAACCCAAAGAACCGATCCAAAACACTCAACCTATTCACCCTAGACCGAGGACTCAAACTGTCCAAGTAACGCTTAAGAGCAACATCCACCAAACAGAACACACAGCAAAAAATGTGTAACATCTACCACACTAATAAAGTTAACCCAACGCATAGATATGCAAGATCATAACTAGGTGTTGGATTAGTTATTCATGTTTGTAGTAACCTTTTTATTATCGGCGATAAAATGTGAAAAGGAGAGTGTTATTGTATGGTTGATTTTCCGAAGGCTGGTGAGCCTGTTCCGGTTGAGATGTTTCATGTAAGCAAATGCAACGTAAGATATAATGTGGTCTTCGGGTTGACGGAGAAGGACAAGAATTTGGAGGAAAACCTGAAATATAATAGAATAAAGCTTCCGATGCATGCGAGACCTGAAGAAGGCACCTATGGAATTTATATTGGAAAGGGAAGGCTTGAAGCCAGAGGAAAGTATACGACACATTTCATTGTGGGCGAGGAAGTGTTGTTTTTTGACATCTCTGAAGAAGAGGCGAGAATAGCGAGCTTCATAGAAAACAATGATTACCTAAAAAAGACTATGAACCCGTTAACTTACGCAGAAAATTTGAATATGATTGCAAGTAAAAGCGGGGGAATCAGGGCAACAGCTAGACGGTTAGGAATATCGCCTTCAGGAGTAAGCGAGTACTTGACTATGCTGGAAGGATTGTCCTCTAAAAAGATGAGGATGGCACTCAGAAAACAGGGCATCCCATATAAAGGAAAAGGCAGCTCAGACCCGCACAGCATGTTAGGCATAGCCAAAATGAAACTAGGCAAAGACAAACTAGATGAACTGGCTGAGGTACTGAATGATGGAACACAAGCATTGTACAATCAAATAGACTTTATGACTACAGGAAAACAGAAAAGAGGACTCCCAAAAAACGCTTACGATGTGTTCAGGGTGACATGGAAGAAATCTAACAAGTTCGAGAGACAATACGCAGAAAACATCAGTTTAGCAGCCAAAAACAAAGAACAGACCGAAGCGGATTACATCAAAAACTTCCTGATAAATCACATGAAAGAAATCGAAAAAGAAGCTAGAGCAGAAACCTAGAACATAACTCTAGTCGAGTTGGGAACCATCGTAGCAGCAGCCGTTATAGTAAGTGCTACCATATCCAGAAAAAGCGTAGCACCTAACTGTTCACTACGCGAACACTCTAAGTTACTAGAATCGGAAAATCTTGCCCGCAATCATTACAATGAAATGTACTGTTATCTTTTCGAGAGAAACGACTAGATTTGCAACGCGGACATGTACCAACAGTAGGAATAGACATCCAACCCAATCCAGCATCCATCCTCAAATGAACATGAACAGTAGCAAACCGCCAACAACAACCACAGCGACAACTAGCACGATAATCAGCAAAGCAAAGAACCCAACAAAATACCATAATGTACTACCACTGTTAGGGCGAATCATCATAAAGTATCCTATAATAGCCAAAGCAATCCCCAAGAACGGAATAGCAAAGCCAATCACAGAGGCTAATATTGCATTGATGAAAACCGCAAGAATGTAAACCCCGAACCCCAGCAACAAACTATCCAGATCACTTAAATTGCTTAAATCAAAATCCAGCTTAATCACCTCCTTCCTTCCATAGTAAACCAGCAACAAATAGGACAGCACCAACAGCAAAAACAATCCAACTTAAAGGCTCAATGTAAGGAATAATCCTCAAAGGATTGGGTGCAGGAACATCCCAAAACAAAAACGGAACTGTCCACTCTACATTAAGCAAAAAAACCAGTATTCCGCCAATCAAAGCAACAACCACGCCGACAACCAACACAGAAAGCTTCAATTTCAATCACCAATCATGCATATTTAAAAATTATATACCACATAACTATTACAATCGCCACAAACATCGAAAGCCAAACCCAATGATAAAGTGAGTTCCACTCACCAAAAAGTTTCCAAACTAAACTATTCTCAGCATTCCAACCATTATAAGTCCAATCTTGGTCAATGGGAATCCAAGAAATTTCTGGATTAATTACATGATAGAAAAAATCTTCAAGTTGACCAAAAGCTAATAAAAGTACTGTGGCAAACAGTCCAAAGGCATACCACATATTTCGTTCTGTATCTGAAGCTCCAAAAAGATAAGTAAGCGATATGATGATTCCAAACAAAGGATAACCTACACACCATAACCAAAACCAATTACTATCAATAGTTATTACTCCTAAACGATAATTAACATTCTTCATAGATTCGCGCTCTACCATAACATAATCTATTCGAGCTAAAAACGCAAACAAACATACAATCAACAGAATAGTAATAACAACTTGATATTGATGGTCTAAACCTAAAATTGTCATTCTTCCACCTCATTTATCAAGTTATACAAAAAGGCGAAGAAAACCACTATCAAAACGATAGTGGCACAGACTTGCTGACGATGAGATAGACCTAACATAAGATTACCTCTAGTTTTCTTTCCAAGTCAACAAAGCAACGGTAGCAAAAATCGCAGTTAAAATCGGAAAGAGTGCATGAAAAGTCCAAGTTGGCGCACCAGTAGATGCAGCAAAGTCACCAGTAAAACTCAATGTTTTAACATCATTGCTGATGGTCAAACTCCATCCAGTAATCGAATAAACAGGAGCACCAGAATAGGTGAAAGCCAACGCAACCGCCGGAGCAGACGTAGAAGCAATGTCAGTTGTTCCGTCATAGAAAACCACATTGATCTGTATCTGAGCGTTAACCTGAAGACTCCAACTTCCAGTGCCATATTGCTGAATCGCAGCTTCTATTTGACTCCAATGCAAACTCACAAAACTAACCTGCTTAGATTCGCCACTACTCCAACCACTTCCAGACTCTTGAATGTCGATTGTCGAGCTATCTTTCGGTGCAGTTTCGCTTCCCTTATACAGTTCCACTTGCTGAGTACCAGAAACGCTCCAGCTACTAACCGTTCCATCAGTCTTCAATGTAGACAACAAGTAAATATCAACACTTTTAATGTCTTTACCTGAACTGTCCTTGATTATGTAAGGCAACAAACTGAAGGCAGCGTGATCAAAAGTTTCTGCTGTTCCATCCTCATAGTTGATTATCAACTTGAATCCTGACTGTGTACCCTCAAAGTCACTAACGCTCTCTGCCTCCGCAATCCACACATACCCAGAACACACGCCAAAAATCAACGCAAGCACCATTGCTATCGCAGTTATTTTATTCAATCCATAGTTCACCTCCAACAATTAATTATCCTCCAATGCACATGATGAGGCTAAACCAACCCCAAAAGACAAGAAAATGAAGCTGAAAAACTCATGATGTAGCATGTCAGCCAAATCAAACAGTCTCCCACAAATTAGATAATGATGAACAGTCACCGCTAAAAAAACTGCAAAGCAAACGATTATGGCAATCTTTTTTGTATCCATGCCTAATCCCTCGAGACAGCTATATCCGCAACAAGCAAACAGATAATCACCACAAGCAACGCCAAAGTCGCAGGCGTACCAGCAGGATCAGTTACGCTTAGAGGCTGAACAGATAGCACACCAAGACGATCCGCAGCAAACCCGAAAGCGAACATGAGAAAAGGAATAAACCAAATCTTTCTATCCTTTTCCGCGTCTATGAAATCTATCTTATGGAAGAAATAGATGAACAACAATCCAATCACGCCAAACGCAACAGCAACAATCAACCCCAAAGCCCACAGAATCAAGGCTCCGCCAACAAGAAAGATTATCGCAACAACAGCGGAAATCCCGACACCGAGAATACCAAGCTTAGCTTGGATTGCATCAACCAAATCCAATTAGCTCCACCTCCAGTAAGCCACAGCAACCGCAACAATAGCCAAAACAATAAGAGACATGGCAAGCCAGAACAGCCAATCAAACTCTTCGGGAACAGCTTCATCAACCTTGTAGAGCTTCAAGGTGATGGTTGACTCTGATCCTCCAGAAACCTTCTGGGTTTCCGTGGCTGCACGATAAACGCTGTTTCCTCCAAAGTTAGCCGTAACCGTGACATCGGCTGAGGTTCCAAGATTAAACGTTGCGACTCCAAGACCGTCCAATCCCGTAGTTTTGGTTTGACTATCTCCAGCATACAATATTGTAACCGCCAAGTCGCTTACTGGCTCTCCCTCATACTCTGTCGTCACATGGACGATTGTGGAGGCTCCAGTCTTTTTCAGCAAAGTCAACGTAGCCGTTGCAGTATCCGTCACTTCGCCTAAGCTGTTGCTGACCTTCGCGGTTATGGAGCCGTCTCTGCTTTCTGGAGTGCCAAGATTCAAAACATCAAAGTCGAGAGTGTAAGATTCCCCAGTCTCTAATCTAGGAGTCCCCATAGTTGGTGTTATAGCAAGTGGCAAATCGTTAGGTTCTTTATAAAATCTAACTGTAGCAGTTCCAGCTCCTCCAATGCACTTCACCGTTAAAGTGTTAAAACGGCTATCAGCAATATCCCCGAAGTCGGGGAAGCTTGTTATCTCAAATCCTCCAACTTGAGGTTGCCAAACAATCGTATCAGCCAACTCGGTACTAATCTTGATGGTGATTAAACTAGAATAAGCCTCATAATCCATGAAAACACGTAAATAATTTTTGTTTTCTCCATCTTCTACTCTATCAACTTTCTCTAGGTATTTGAATCCAGTTGGCATACTCACCTTCTGGATTCCCCTGCTTTGAAGGTAGGGGATAACGTCACCGAAAACGTCAGGTGCAACAGGCGAAACAGTGTAGGTTCCTGTCCTATCCCATCCCCTAAAGTCACCATCATTCACTATTGACAACCCCGGAGATTTGAACGCTGCTGGGCTACTATCATCGTACCATCTGCATGTTCCAAACCAGTAGGTGCTGAAGCTATTCAGGTAACTTGGCAGATAACCGGGGTTTCCAGTTGAACCGTCATAGTCTACCCCACTATCGTATCTGAGAATGTTGTCTGCTGTTGGCGAGCGCACAAAAATGTGGTTGTCGCTAAAATATAGTACGTCGTCCCATTGCGGTTCTCCGTAGCCAGTGTTGATTTTGCCCAAGTCCAAGATGTTGATAAACTCTTCTCCAGTTGACGGAATCCGGTAAACTCCTGTTCCTCCAACCGTGTCAATCGTCTGTGATGCAATCAAGTCTCCATCCTTGTACAGATCAACTTTGAATGGAGTGTGCAAAACCCAGCTTCCAGAGCCGAAGTTGTAATGAATAAACTCCTGTCTCTCAATATAGTTTGAGGGGTCTTTTCTACGATTTGTGTAAGCATAATCGGTTTTTGTTGCGTACGTCTTTTCGATGTAGTAGCCCTGCTGAATCTCAAGTGGACGCTCATAGTAGGGCTGCTGTGGCGTTACATGAACCATAACATCGGCTGTTGGAACAAGCAAGTTACCGTCTACAGTGTAGGCTTCAGCGTAGGTTTTGCCTCCTGTGATTGTCTCCGCATAGGTTTCGGCTGGTTCTCCCTCGTTAGCTGCCAGATGAAATCCCGCAATTTGATCGTCAAAGTCTGTTATCATGTTAATCATCCAGAAGCTTCCCCGCCACTCCCCAGTTGTGCTGCTTTCGTAGCCTTGAGGGTCAATGGTGACACGGGACACGGACATAAGAGACTGAGGTCTCAATAGGTTAGGGAAAAACATGAGAACAGTTGTAGATAAAGCGATAACCGCAATCAGGGCAATCGCAAAAACTTTTGTTGCTGTTAGTTCCATGTTTATTAATTCACCACACTAACGTTAAGGCTCCTCCCAATAAGAAACTTCCGCACAAAACAAACGTGTTAAACAACGCATGAATGAAATAGTTAGTTAATATTGTGCCAGACTGTGCGCTGCTACTATCCATAACAGTTCCCGACACAAAAACGCTGAAAAAGAAAGTGTAAGCATACTGACCCTTAATAACATGCAACACGCTCCAAACAGCGTTACCGATTAACCGTGCAGGATGCAAAGCGAAAGGAAGCTCCCAATCATACTTCTGATAAGCCTTATAGACTACAGAAATCAGAATTTTCATTCCCTCCTCTCCAGGTATGACACTGAACCATGTGCCAAAAATGGCTAAAGCAAAAGTCAAAACGCTACTTTCTAATGCTAATGGATACAGGTCATGAGGAACCCAAAAAGCGGGAGTAAGCTGATTAGTGAAAATGAATCCTAAACCCAACGAAACCATAAACAGGGCTGCAAGTCCAATCAAGCTCCAATTTGCAGTCAAACTTGGACTTCTATCTCCCCAATCCATACTATCCTCTGCCAAATCTTGGAACCATCCACTCCACATCACAAAAATAGCACCCAAGTTCATCACACAAAAGAACAGATGAAACATGCAAGAAGGATCAGGGTAACTCAGAAAAAAGCTGACTCCCGAGGCTGGAACCGCAAGAAACATCCAAATCAAAAGACCCGGATGAATGTCACTTAACCCCAACTTTTTCCCTCATGATTTATTCTGTTAACTAAAAAAAAGGGGGAATGAAAGCGGTTTCTAGTGTAAGGTTGCTATCCGCCTAAGATGCAGGCGTCCGAGTCCGCGGTGTCGAGTGCTTCGTCAGCACCCATTATAGTCACATAAAGTGTTAGCTCTGTTGCATCTGAAGCTGCTGCGAAGTAGGTTTCCCAACTGACTGTAACGCCAACATAACTTGAACCGCCACTAGGTCGCGTTAACAAGTGAGTGTCAACAAGCTCTCTGTAATCGTCAACGCCAATGTCAATGTACCATGTTTTGGCTCCACTGTCAGGTGTAATGTCTCCGCCACTGAAAGTTCCGATTCCTGCGATTGAAACGCTGGTAACGGCTGCTTGACTCTCAAAAGTCGTGTCGTTGCTTACCACATAAAGTCTGGCCAGTCTTCCGCCATATTTCTCTGCGATTCCTGTGATTTGCCATTCTATAGTGCCAGTTTTGGTTCCTGTGCCTATGCTGTCTTGATCAGCTGGACTGTCAAGTGTGATGCTGGTGTCCTCTTCGACTACAATCATGTTAAGTTGCTTGGTTGGTTTAGGATCAGCGTTATAGTCGCTTACGTCAATGCTGAAAACATATTCGTCCCTATTATCTCCATCAACATCCAAAGTTCGGCAACTTTCAACGCCGATGTTGTTATCCATTGTTGCTTGATGATCCAAGAAAAAGTCTGTTCCCGCATCCGCGTATAAGAAGATTGTTCCTTCATCTTCTGGGCTAACGTCAAAGTCGGCTCCTGTGCCTACAACGTAGGTTACTCCGCCAATAAAGTCGCTTGCTGACACTTCGCTGAGGCTTAATCCTCTGCTATGATAAACTATGTAGCTGTCGCTTGTGGTTGACGGTGTTGAGCTGGGGTCTAGAAGGTTGCTTTCGGCTACGGTTAGGGTTATGGACCCATAGAAAATGCCTTCTTCTGCGGGTTCTGAGACATCCAAAATTTGAGTGTAAAAGTAGTATGAACCAAGAGATGCAAAAACGACTCCTGCTATTATTGCAACTGCTATCCAAGGACTTATAGCTTTTCTGTTAAGTCTAAACGCTTTCATTTTCTGTTTATTCCTCCATATTTTTAATTAACAAGAATATCTTTAGAAGAGGGCATATAAAAACATCATTATGTTACTGTTACTTGTTCACGCTGTGAACATGCATGTAGAAAACTAGAATTTCAGTGTGTTTATTCTGTCCTCCAAGAACCAAGCAACCACAATAAGCAATGATACAACTCCAAAAACTATTGTTATTATAGGATTAATGGTAGCAAAAAGTATCACTAAAATCAAAGTTAGAAGAACCAACGCCTTCCAATTATCCAGAAAATCTCCGCGTACAATTTTGAAGATAAAATAGGTAGGCTCCGCCACACTCACAAAATCCGTGTTATCCTTAACCAAAACATAGTTTGTACATGCCCTTTTGATAGCTAATTTACAGTATTTTCTACTGTCTGAATAATCGACTTTAAGCAGTTCATCTATTAAACTTCGTTCATGCATCCGATTACCATTCTGTAGCACGACCATGCAAATCTTCAGTTGACTTCTTGGAATATTAAGAACCTTCTCCCACAAATCTGTCAACTTATGATGGCGACCCTGAATTAACCTGTAAAAAAAGTTGGTGCTATTATTCATTTCTGTATGCCACCAACATTATAGGCACAATAAAAGCGGGGATTAAAGCGCCGACAACAATAAACTGGAGAAGCGATTGAGTTCCAAGCGGGTAAGTTGACAGCTCCAAAGCTGGAAGCCTCAGCAAATATGGTTCAAGAAAACTTAAGCCACTTGGGTAAGCTGGTAACAATATAAACAGCAGGAAGAAGTTAGAGGCTAACACTGCAAAGACTCCAACTAAAATTTTCCAAACAGGATGTTCCATATGATAGGCGATCACACAGCTTAACCCTACTGTAGCCAACAGAAGCACAGTCACTAGGTTGCTGGCAAGAGAAAAGATGGTTGGCGAAACAATGTCTTCCACAAACTGTTTAGCCGAAGGCATTGTTGGACTCACAAAGGGAAGACCACCGCCTTTTCTTTCTTCTTCTTGAAAAATGAATAATCCAGTACGGCTTCCGCTACCGACCAAATCAGTGCTATCATAAACTTTCGTGTTTGCTTCTATCACATTTACGCCTCCATATGGAAACTCTTCGTTTAAACTGATTTCCCAAGTTACCCTAATAGATGTGCCAGTCAACACAGTTTTTGTTGAACCACCATGCAAAGTCGCATAACCATGAGGGTCTGCGTAGATGCTGAAAGTGTTGGTTGCATTTTCCCATAGCAAAATTACATCATGACTAAGTTCCTCAGTGGCATTCACAAAATCCGTGTAACCTGTCTCATCACTTAGAACCGTAGAAACCGTGAACACTTGATGAGATTTAATGGAAGTGTCTGAAACCGAAAAACTATCAAAGGTTGGACCACATGACCAAACCCAAGTACAGGTTGAATATTCCGTGATTGAGAATGTTCCTGTTGTGTTTGATTCTCCTGTGTCACCAGAAGTTAATGAGCCTGTTCCAAGCCATCCAGTAACATCGTGACCACTAGAGGGAGATGTGACTGCGCTGTTAACTGTGGAGTCCCCATCGCTGTACCATTCTTGTCCAGTAGGCGACCCATAAAGTGAGTTCACCTTAAAGTACCATTCGTGAGAAAAATATGCTGTGTACGCCCCCCCATCAATAGTGACATTATGGTTTATCGCTCCACTGTCACTCCAGCTACTCCAGTTATACCTTTCCTGATTAGCAGTGACGGTGACATTAGTTGCTTCAACTGACCTGTTTAATCCACTGTCGAACCAACCGCTTGTGTACGGCGTTGTGATTGGGGAGCCATCAAACTCTACATGATCGCTTCCCTGTGGATATGACTGGATGTAAACTTTGTATTGAGTGTCAAGTGAGGCAATATAGGTTGTGTTGGATGTTGGAGAGACATTATGAGGATTGGCTCCTGAATCGTTCCAGCTACTCCAAACATACCGAGTTCGCTCGCCTCCAGATTGTATTCCGTTACATTCTATACTATGAGTGGTTCCCGATTCTACCTCAAACTCATGTGGAGCGGTGTACCATGCGCCTTCATCTATCCTAACCTCAAGTCCAGAAGGGTCGGTTTCAAGTGTGATGTAAACTGGAACATAGTATTCAACGTAGAGTGTCGGTGTGGGGTTTGCTGATCCGTACTCTTCAGCACAAATGTCTGAATAAATAGTTATTGGATAATATTCCATGTTAGATTGTAGTCCTATGGCGAACCAGTCTGCGGAAAGCTGATCTTGCAAATCTGAAACTGCCGATGAACCTAAATCTATTTGCTTATCATTTCCAACTACAGGGAAACCATCGGAAACATAGACTGCGCCTTCATTAACTGCGTCATAGACTTGTTGAGCAGTTGAAGTTGAAGGTTTTATACCCATAGATTTTACGTAGCTTGTTTGTCCATCATTGCGTGTGCCATGATATTTCAGTATAACATCGGTTATAATCGCAGAATCTGATATGCCAGATACACTCCACTGAACATAGCTTCGCCATATATAACTGTCTGCACCATAGATGCCAAGCCCCATAGACAAGTATGATCCATCATCAATTTTGGTTAGCGAATGGTCTATGTAATACTGCGCAGTTCCGTCCACTGTTGGGTCGTCATTGGTGTAGGTAGCAGGGTCAACAGTTAGAGATTCGCCCTTTATCAATGTCCAGTTGCCAAAGCAATAATCACATTTCATTCCCTGAGCATGAACATCAGCCTCAACGTAACTCAGATAATCTTTTGCACTTGATTGGTCCTCAAAAACGGACAGTTCACCACTTTCCTTTTGGAACTCAAAGGATGTGCCATTCAGTTTTGTGGCTTCAGAAATTGATGTGGAATCCTTCTCTTTGCCTTCTCTAGATTCAATTTCCTTAACTTTTGTTCCCGTAATTCCCGCCCATCTTTGGATAACCCTAAAAACCGTTTTCTCCGCAATCTCAGACTCGAAAACAACCGTGTGCTTCAAGTGTTCCTTGAAGGTGTAGGTTATGTTCAGCCATCCAGCCCAACTGTGAAAACTCTTCGTAACATTCACACCATCCCCAAACTCCACAACAGAATAGACTGGAGTTCCAGACTGCGCCCCAACATCACCCCACTTGCCACTCTTTGCCGAAAACTGCTGAATCTCCCACCTTTCTGAATACAGACGAACATCCGTAAAGTTTTCTGGACCATAGAGTACAGCGTAATAGTCATAGATTCTTGCTGAAATTAAACCAACAGAAACCTCATAATAATCAGCTGACGATTTCTTGTTACGATAAATATATGGAACATATTCTTTGCCATCCCAAACCCACTGGGGTGCAGAGTTCCAAGTAAACGTTCCATCTCCATTATCCCATCTTTCAAAGTTAATTCCTCTTTCAATTAATGAATGTCTTTCTTGAGCATCAATCAAAGAAACAAAACTTGGATTTATAGCTATGAAAAATGTCAGAATTGCTGTGAGGAATAAAAATTTACGCATTTTTTTCGATTGCATTATTTATCTTCTCAATTATTTCATCTTTGTTGTTAGTCCATTCATGTTCCCAAATTATGGTAAGATCATAACCCTTTTTCTTGAAATATCTAATCCGTTTTTGTTCTTCTTCAAGTTCATGCCAGTAATCCCCAAACAAATCAACGCAAAAATTAGTGTCAGGTAAAATGAAATCTGGATTCTTAGAACCAACTATAAATGAAAAATCACCAACAAATTCTAGTTTAGGAAATGTTCTTGCAAAATCTTGCTCTAATTTATTAGGATTGATATTCCTAGCATCTTTTTGCTTGTCTCGGAATTCAACATTTTCCCAATCTGCAGTCACTCGGTTACTCCGTTGTTCTCGGAAACCTTCATTAGACCATTGTTTCAATCTCATTTCATGATGTCTTTTTTTACCGTAATCTGTAGAAGCGAAGGCTATCATACTTTCTGATATTTTTGCTCTAGTTACATCTGAAACTTCATGCCCCTTGAGCGTTTCTGAAATTTTTTTTCTATAAATCTCATTAGAATGATCTATTCCTTTCAAAGACTTTGAAATATTCTCCGCTATTTTTTTGACTCTAGCATCAGTTTCCTTTGTTAGTCCTTTGTTCCATGGAGTATATCCTTTTGCGAATCCGCTTGACATCAATTATATCCTCCAAGTCTTACCTATTTAACCTCCAGAAAAATAGAAAAAACGTCAAAGTTGCTGCCTCTAGTCTCCAAAACCCACTCTTCAGGTTCAGATTTCACAGTTAAAGGTAAGACTACAAAAAGCAGATTAAAGAGGAGCAAAGCAAGAAAAAAAATTGTTGTTGACTGCTTCATCCCCATTCCTCCCTTTTATGCACAAGAATTGCAGCGCAGACAAGAGCAACAGAGACTAGAAAGAAACTCAGCCACATCCAATTAGCCACAACAAAGTCTGCACCAGAACCGACAATATCCGTCACAAACTCTTCAAAGTCGCTCTCATCGTCACTTGACGGCGGATTAGAACCTCCCGGGTTAGAACC
>Ga0315538_1000685_pt1 | contig 20870 bp, 16 predicted proteins | sample SalMarSW160230MG_2_FD_203834 | JGI IMG/M metagenome (GOLD analysis project Ga0315538, IMG submission 203834) | Salt marsh sediment microbial communities from the Plum Island Ecosystem LTER, Massachusetts, United States - Salt Marsh Sediment SW1601-230 ...
GCATGATTGAGAGAATTCTTGGCGGGCCGCTTGAATTGGGTTTGTTTTGCATAAAAAGTATTTCGTCGTTCGTATCTCGTATCTCGTATTTCGTATTTCGTTTGTTGAGGCGTGCTATGCACGCGGTGTTTTTTATGGCTGCGGCGTTTGGCTTGGATTTGGGCGGGCATTGTTGAAACCTCCGAATTTAGAGTACTGTATAGCTGCCTTCGCCGGCGCTTTACTGTCGGATGCCTTGTCTGTACAATGTCGCACAAACACGCCACAGGACAAGGACTCGATTGAGAAATGGGTGTGACGGGCGGATTTTGGACAAGGCCGGATGGATGATTTGGACCGCAGGGTACTCGAAATGCTTCAGAGCGATTTCCCCATCAGCGAGAGACCTTATGATATTCTGGCCGGGAAACTCGACATATCGACCGAATCGCTCTTAAACCGTATCAGGCGTCTAATCGCCGACGGGCTTATAAGGCGAATCGGCGCGAGTATGGATTCGCGTAAGCTGGGTTTCAGCAGCACCTTAGCGGCCGTCAGAGTCGATGCAGAGAGCGTCGAAAAGGCCGCCGGCCTTATCGGCAGCTATCCCGAGGTAACGCACAGCTATCTCCGCAATGATGATTTCAATATCTGGTTCACGATAATCGCCCCGGGCCGGCAGGATATCGAACGCATCCTCGCAGAAATTCGCTCCGCCCTGTCGCTCGATGCCGGCAAAATGCTGAACTTACCCGCAAAACGGCTGTTCAAACTCGACACTCGATTCAACCTGCCCCAGTGAGCAAAAGCACCTGCCGGCACATTCATCCCGGCAGTACCAGATACTCGGCGAACTTACCTTCCACTGCCTCTCTCCGTTGCCGCCCGCTCGTGCCCCGTGCCTCGATTCGTTTAGACGCATTTTAATTTGAAGCGCAACGCTTAACTATTTTTATCAGCCCGCCTCCGGCGGGCCGGAGTTTATCGCTTTTAACTACCTGGATAGGTAAGAAGGAAAGACGGCGGTTAAGCCGTCTCTTGCCGGTATAGGTTGCTGCGATGCCCGGGTTGCTCTCCGGCAGAGCCCTGTCCCCCGCAACAACGGAGATTATCGCAGCAGTAGCGGTAAGCTTTGGAAAGTAAAAAAGAATGCCCTCGTGTATCATAGCCCTATCTCCAAAAATAGAACCATTAGCGATTGTAAAATGTAAATTGGGGATTTCGGCTTGCCACATAAAAAATACAAGCCCTTGTTTAGCAAGGGCTTATGAATGGGCGGTACAGGACTTGAACCTGTGACCTCCTGCGTGTCGAGCAGGCGCTCTAGCCGCCTGAGCTAACCGCCCGGTTGTCGGGCAGGTATGATACCACCGGCGAAACGAGTAAATCAAGTAAAATTACTCGAACCAACCGATGGTCGCTTTGAAAGTGTGAAAATCAAAGGTAAAAATGCAAAAACTAAGAGTCAGGAGTTTCGGCTTTTAGCCGGCGGGTCATCAGTTCGGCGATTGCGGTCTGAACGGATTTATTCTCGAAGAGGACCTGGTAAATGGCCTTGGTGATGGGCATTTCGACGTTATATTTTTGGACGAGGCCTTCATAGACGGATTTGCAGGTGGCGACACCCTCGATGACGGATTCGGTCTCGGCCCGGGCCTGCTCAGGCGTCCGGCCTTTTCCTATTCGCTCGCCAAACGAGCGGTTTCTTCCCTTTGGCGAGATGCAGGTGGTGACGAGGTCGCCGAGGCCGGTCAGGCCGGCGAAGGTTTGGGGCTTTGCGCCCATCGCGACGCCGAGGCGGGTTATCTCGGCGAGACCCCTGCTGAGCAGGGCGGCCTTGGCGTTGTCGCCGGCGCCTATTCCGTCGATAATTCCGGCGGCGATGGCAATGACGTTTTTCATCGCCCCGGCCAGCTCTACGCCGAGGATGTCGGTATTGGTATAGATACGAAACCAGGGGGTGTTAAACGTATGCTGAACGCGTTCTGCGAGCGTTTCGTCGGCTGAGGCGGCGCAGGCGGTGGCGGGCAGTTTTCTTGCAAGCTCGTCGGCAATTGTAGGGCCTGACAGGGCGACGCAGCTTATGTCACGGCCGAGCACATCGGCGATTATCTGAGTGGGACGAAGCAGGGTCCCGTTCTCAATACCTTTGGCAACGGAGACGATGGGGACATTTTCGGGGACGTAACCTTTGAGGCGAGTCCAGATACTGCGCATATACTGGCAGGGCACGGCGGAAACGATTAAATCGGCTGCGGCCATAATACTGCGGTCGTCGGAATCGAAATTAACGGCATCGGGTATTTTGTAGCCGGGAAGGAACTTTTTATTTTCGCGCGTTAATTCGATTTGTTTCAACTGGTCCGGGTCATATCCCCAGATTTTTACGGTGATTTTCTTATCGCAGAGGAGAATGGCAAGGACGGTGCCCATTGCCCCGTCGCCGATAATTGAAACGTGCTCGAACATTTTACGATACCGCCTTGCAAATGACGTTAGCCCTTTACTTTTTGTATCCGGCGCCATATAATACATAAAGTTGCCGTGAAAACAAGGTTAGAGTAGTCAATCCGCCACCTTATTAGTTTATCGCAGAGAGCCGAGCGTATGAGCAGGAAAATCGTGATACTTATCCTTGTGGCGCTGACGGCTGCCGTCGGGGTGTGGTTTTTTGCCGGCGGCGGCTTGAGCGGGGCAGAGATACGAAACGTAATACTGATAAGCATCGACACGTGCCGGGCGGACCATCTCGGCTGTTACGGCTATCCGAGGAAGATTACGCCGAACATCGACGCACTTGCCAAAGAGGCGGTTGTTTTTGAGAATGCAATATGTTCAGTTCCGATTACTCTTCCCTCGCACACTACAATGCTCACCGGCACAACGTCTCTGTACCATCGGGTACACGATAATACGAATTATTATGTGGGCGAGTACAATGAGAGCGTTGCCGAGATACTTGCAGCGAGCGGATACGAAACCGGGGCGGTAGTGAGCACGGCGATTCTCGATTCCGGGTACGGTCTCGACAGGGGGTTCGGCAGCTACAGCGATGATTTCGGCCCGCGCGGCAAAGGAAAGCCGGCGGTCGAGCAGCGGGGCGGCAGGGCGAGCCGGCTTGCGGGCAAATGGCTCGCCGAGCACGGCTCTGAAAAGTTCTTTCTGTTCTTGCATTACTACGACCCGCACCTTCTGTATGACCCGCCGGAGCCGTTTGCCACGATTTTCAGGGACGAGCCCTATGCAGGCGAAATAGCTTACGTGGACTACTGTATCGGGCGGTTGGTGGAGAAACTGAAACTGCTGGGTCTTTACGATAAGACGGCGATTATCATCACGGCAGACCACGGTGAAATGTTAGGCGAGCACGGCGAGAAGACCCACGCGTATTTCGTTTATCAAAGCGCGATTAAGGTGCCGCTGATTATCAAGCTGCCAGGGAGCAGAAAAGGCCGAAGAATCGGCAGCACCGTCGGTCTGGTTGATATTGCACCGACGATTTGCGGCCTGTTGGGCGTGGGGAGCGGCTCTGCGATGCAGGGCAAAGACCTGTCGGGTTATGTACGGGGCACAGAGAGCGGAAGGGACGAGCGATATTTTTATTGCGAGTCCTTAGTGCCAACGAAATACGGTTGTAATCCCCTTCTGGCGGTGGTGGCCGGGCGGTGGAAATATATTGATACGACCAGGCCGGAGCTTTACGACCTTACCAGCGACCCGGGTGAGCGGGAGAATCTCATCGAGAAAGAGCCGAAGAGGGCGAATTTTTTGCGGCAGCGTCTGCATTCGATGCTTTCAGAGCTGTCTTACAGCCGGGCATCCAGCGGCAGGGTCATGGCCGACGCCAAGACCATTCAACAGCTTGAGAGTCTCGGCTATGTCGCCGGCGTCGGCGTTGACGAGAGGTTTGAATCGGACCCGAACAGGGCGGATGCCAAGGATTTTATTGATTTTCACAACACGGCCGCGGCGATAAACATAGCGTTCAACAACGGCCGGCCGGACAGGGCAAAGCTGCTGTGTAAGGAGCTTCTTGCGCGCAAGAGCGACTTTGCGCTTCCTTACTATTATTTAGGCAAGATAGCATACGTGCAGGGGGACAACAAAGGTGCGTTTGATATGACGTACCGCTACATAGAGGGCGTGGACCCGAACTGGGCCGAGCCGAACAGGTCGAGCCGGACCTATGCCGAGCTGGCTCACAGGCATTGTTATCTCAATACGGCACACATCGAACTGGGCGGCGGTTATATGGAGCAGGGCAGGTACGACAAGGCCGTTTTCCATTATGAACAGGCACTGCTTCTGGGGCCGCGTCAGAGCAGGGTACACGATATATTAGCGGTAGCGCTTACGAGGCAGGGCCGGTTGAACAGGGCGATATCGCACTGGCGAAAGGCGCTGGAAATTGACCCGGCTTTTGCAGGTGCGCACTATAATCTTGCCGGTGCGTTTCGGTTACAGGCAAGATTTGACGATGCGATAGCCGAGTACGAGCGGGCGCTGGCCCTGGCGCCGGAGTTTAAGCCGAGGGTGTTCTACAGATTAGGTCAGATTTATTATCAGCTTAAAGACCGTGGCGGCGCGGTTAGATACTGGAGCGAGGCGCTGCGAATTCAGCCGGACAGCATCGGAGCGCTCGACGGCCTAGCCCGGCTTTATGCAACCGGCACAGGCGAGTTCAGCGAACCGAACAGGGCGGTTGTGCTGGCCGAGAAGGCGTGCGAAATCTCCGGATATAAGGTCCCTTCTCTTGTAAAAACTTTGGCGGTCGCTTATGCTGCATCCGGCAGGAATGAGCAGGCCGTTGCAACGGCAGAAAAGGCAATCGCCCTGGCTAAGATAGCCGGTGATGACGATTTGGTTAAAGAGCTTCGAGAAAAGCTCGATGTATATAGAAAAGAATCTGTTAAGCACTGAGGTAATCATGAAACGCATGTGGATATTTATTTTAGTGATTGTGCTTGTCGCTGCCGTCGGGGTGTGGTTTTTTGCCGGCGGCGGGCGGGGCGGCGCTGAGATACGAAACGTAATACTGATAAGCATCGACACCTGCCGGGCGGACTATCTCGGCTGTTACGGCTATCCGAGGAAGATTACGCCGAACATCGACGCACTTGCCAAAGAGGCGGTTGTTTTTGAGAACGCAATATGTTCAGTTCCGATTACTCTTCCCTCGCACACCACGATGCTCGCGGGCACGACGCCATTGTATCACGGCGTGCATGATAACGCCACGTATCGGGTCGCCGAGTACAACAGGACGATTGCGCAGATTTTAGCCGAGCACAGCTACCGGACGGGCGCCATTGTCAGCGCCACCGTACTTGATTCGGCATACGGGCTGGCCAGGGGCTTTGACAGTTACCAGGACAATATGGGCACCGGTCCGGTGGGCACAAGGCCGGTCTCCCGGCCCGCCGGGGCAACGACACACCTTGCCGTCAACTGGCTCGATGAGCACAGGGACGAGAAGTTTTTCATGTTCCTGCACTATTTCGACCCTCACCTTCCATACGAGCCGCCGGCGCCGTTTTCTTCGCTTTTTCGTGACAACCTTTACGCCGGTGAAATCGCCTATACCGACAGTTGTATCGGACTTCTAATCGACAAGTTAAAGCAGTCGGGGCTTTATGATTCGACGCTGTTGATAATCACCGCCGACCACGGCGAGATGTTAGGCGAGCATTCGGAAAAGACACATTCGTACTTCATTTACCAGAGTGCGATACACGTGCCGCTCATTTTCCGCTTGCCTGGGCAAAGCAGGCAGGTACGCATCAGCGACAACATCGGGCTTGTCGATATTGCGCCGACAATCTGCCGGCTGCTCGGCATTGACGTTCCTTCGGTAATGCAGGGGCGGGACCTCTCGGATTACCTGCGGAAAGGCCGTTCAACACAGGAAAAGCGTTATATGTATTGTGAGTCATTAGTGCCGACTATGTACGGATGCAACGGACTGTTAGGTGTTGTGAGCGGCCGGTACAAATACATAAGCACTACCAGAAGCGAGCTTTACAACACCGCAGCCGACCCGCACGAGCAGAACAACCTCATCACAGCAGAGCCAAAAAGGGCGCACCTGATGGAAGAAGAGCTGGCGTCGCTGCTGGATAAGCTGGCTTACAAAAAGCAGACGTCCAGCCGAACGACTACTACCTCACAGACCCTTAAGCAGCTTGGAAGTCTTGGTTACGTTGCCGCCGGCGGCATCGACGACAGCTTCAGGTTCGACCACAGCAAATCCGACCCGAAGGATTTAATCGAGTTTCACACTCTCAATGCGGATGCGACAATCGCGGTCAACAACAAACGATACGAGACCGCCAAAGCACTTTGCGAAAGGATGCTCACCACCAGGGCCGATTTTGCAATGCCTTACGTTTATCTTGCCAAAATCGCATTCGAGCAGGACAGTAAAAAGCAGGGGTATGAAAACTACTATAAATACTTAAACGCCGTGGACCCCAACTGGACGGAGCCGAACAGGCCTGCCGAGGTCTATGCCGAACTGGGGCAAAGGCACATATATCTTCGGGATGTGCACTCGAGCTTGGGACTGGCCTACTATCGAGACGGCCGGCTCGACAAAGCGACCTCGCATTATGAAGAGGCGCTGAAGTTTGCACCTTATCAAAGTGAGGCACACAACAATCTTGCAATCGTTCTGAGACAGCAGGGCGATTTAGACGGGGCGGTGGAGCAATATGCTCAGGCGCTGCTTCTCGAGCCGGAGTCGTCCGAGGCACACTATAATCTCGCTTTGGTCCTTCAACAACAGGGCAAATTAGACGAGGCGGCTGAACACTACCGCACATGTGTGCATCTCAATCGTGCAATGGAGGCGCCGGTTAATTTCCGGCTTGGCCAGTTGACGTTTGCAAAGGGCGACGCAGCCGGTGCGGTGGAGTATATGAGCAGGGCACTGGATCTGGCTCCGAACCGGCCCGAGGTTCTCGACGGTCTTTCGCTAATCTACGCAGCCGGCCGGGGCGAGTTTTATGACCCGAACAGGGCTGTTGCACTTGCGCAAAAGGCGTGCGAGGTTACTAAATACCAGGCGCCGGCCTATGTGAAGACCCTTGCCGCCGCCTACGCCGCAGCGGGCAAAACCGACCGGGCCATCGAGACCGCGGAAAAGGCCCTGGCGCTGGCTGGAAAGGCCGGCGACAAAGAGCTGGCGGCTGAGCTTACAAAGGACATCGAATCGTACCGCCGGGGCAAATCTTCGCCTTGAGAGAATGAAGACCAGGTATGTATGTGTTGCGCTGCTGCTGCTTGCTCTCGCCGGGCCGGCGATTTGGTTTTTGCTGCCGGTGCTGCGGGCGGGCTGTTAGGAATTTGTATTTCAGACAGTCCGCTTGGGAGCACCTGACGGTGGATTTACAGGATAAATAAAAAACTATCCGCCTTTGGTGTCCCTAAGGGATTATCAATCCTGCCATCCCGTCTAAAAGCGACACTCAATCGGCCCCGGAGGGCATCGGCTGGGGCGAGCGTGTCGGGCCGAGCAGCTTGAGATTGCCCTCTTTGTCAAATACGAGCCGGTCGATGTTGACCGTTCTGTCGCCGGAGGGATGCCGAACATCGGCGTGGGCGTGATAGACGATAAACATTTCTTTGCCGTCGGGCGACGTGGTAATGCAGCTATGGCCCGGGCCCGAGACGCCGATTCGCAGGTTTTTTTTCAGCAGCGGATTGTCGCCGCTTTTGGTCCAGGCCCCGAGCGGCGAAGGCGCCGTTGCATAGCCGATGCCGTACTGCGGGTCGGCGTAGTGGTTGGCCGAATACGTCATATAGTATCTCTGTTTGTGCCTGAATGCGAAGGCGCCTTCGTTACAGCGGGTGGGCGTGTGGCCGGGCGTTACCGAAAGCTCCCATTTTGCGTCCGCCTCGATGCACTTGACCGGCTCGCCGGCTATTGCCGACAGGTCGTCTTTGAGCTTAACCGCATAGATGATTCCGTACAGGTAGCCGGTTCCCTTCCAGGGCTCGCCGACCGAGCCGACCTTGTCGAAGAACAGATACGCAGTGCCGTCGTCATCGACAAAGATATCGCCGTCGATGCAGGAGTAGCCCAAATCGAACAGAGGTGCGCGGTAGTCTTCGAACGGGCCTTGAGGTTTGTCGCTCACCGCCAGGCAGATGCGGGTCGAGAACTCTTTGCTTTCGGCGGGCTGGCAGCTAAAAACCATATAGAACTTGTCTTTGTAGTGAACTACCTCCGGCGCCCAGTAGGTCTTGCCGCCCCAGGAGTCGTTGGTTTTTCTGTATGCGTACCCGAGGGGTTTCCAATCCACGAGATTGGCCGAGCTGTAGCATTTGAATCCGTCGCCTGCGGTTGTGCCGTAGAGATAGTACCGGTCGCCGTAATGCAGCACGAACGGGTCGCCCATCCGTATTTTACCGCCGACCGGGTTGGTGTACGTTCGCTGCAAAGAAGCCGCGGCGGCGATTTCGAAAAGGCCGGCGACGGCCAGGGCACAATATACGAGAATGAAAGTCGATTTTTGCATCTTTGTATCATCCGGTTACGGTTAAGGGATAAAAAAATTAACGCTGGATTATCTCTACATCTCCGCGGTGAAGTTTCTTCAGCCCGGCCAACTGGTTTCGGCCCAGACGGGCCTCAATCAGGACCTCGCCGTTAAGATAGTCCTGCTTTACGATTGTCCCGTGCGCCCGCAGGAAACTCTGCACCCTGCCGTTTGACTGATTTATGGTCATGCGAAAGACAAGCTCGGTGCCCCTGTACTGCACCAGCACCGCATCCGTAAGGTCATCCAGGCCATAGCCCGTCTTGGCCGATATGCAAATCGCATCGTTGTAAAGTGTCTGGAGCATCTCAAGCGTGCCGACGGCCCTGACGACATCAACCTTGTTCAATACGAGAAGCATCGGCCTGCGGGCACATCCGATTTCAGCTAAAACGCCGTTCACCGATTCAATCTGCTTGAGGGCGTCCGGGCTCGACACGTCAACAATATGCAGCAGCAAATCGGCGTTGACAACCTCTTCAAGCGTGGCCCTGAACGAGGCGACAAGCTGATGCGGTAAATTTCTCACGAAGCCGATGGTGTCGCTCAGCAGGACATCCGCCCCGCCGGCCGGGGTCCATCTTCTCGTGCGCGTATCGAGCGTGGCGAACAGACGGTCCTCGACGAGCACGCCCGCATCGGTCAGCGCATTCAACAGCGTGCTCTTGCCGGCGTTCGTATATCCGACTAAGCAGATTTTGAAAAGCCCCCTTCGCCCGTCGATTTCGCGCAGGCGTCGGCTGTCTATTTTTTTGAGCTCGCCTTTTAGCTCGGTAATCCGCTTGTTGACCAATCGCCGGTCGATTTCGAGCTGCTGCTCGCCCGGCCCTCTTGTTCCTATTCCGCCGACCGCCCCCGCCGCCGTCGCCCCGCCGGCGCCGGCCACCGTGTCAAGGTGAGACCACATCCGCGTCAGCCGGGGGTAGGTATATTCGAGCTGGGCAAGCTCGACCTGAAGCCGGGCCTGCCTGGTCCTGGCCCTGCCGGCAAAAATATCCAGAATCAGCTCGCTGCGGTCGAGGACCTTAACCTCGATTGTCTTCTCAAGCTCGCGAACCTGGCGGGGCAGCAGGTCGTTGTCGAATATAACAACGTCCGCCCTGAATCGCCTGACCCTGCCCGCAAGCTGCTCTGCCTTGCCCTTGCCCACGTACAGGGCCGGGTTTATCGACCGGAGCTTCTGCTGAAATTTATCAACCACAACCGCCCCGGCACTCTCTGCCAAAGCCGTCAACTCCTCTAAGTTGTCGTAGTCCCTGTTGCCGCCCGGCACAGCGCCGACCAGAACGGCCCGTTCCTTCCTGACCCTAAGCGTCTCGCGTACTTTATCCAACTAACTATCAACCTCCAAAAACAACCGGCACCGGCATTGTACCACATTTGCCGACATCTTTCAATCGCACAACCCGCACCACCACCCACCTGCAACAAATGTTTAAACCTCGAAGCTTGCCCGCCGTAGGCGGATTGTCACGGATTTATGCCCATTGAAAGCGTAAGAAGAAAATTATTGACATTTCATTAACCTTAAAGTATCGTGTTTTCGCGTGAGAATGACGATTTATCTATGAGAATGTATAAAAGGTAGTATCAAACATCTTATGAGGAACAGGATAATTATGCCTACCTACATTGATATTTTTGCCGGTTGTGGTGGACTTTCTTTGGGATTATATAACGCGGGCTGGAAAGGCCTCTTCGCAATTGAGAAAAATGCTATGGCCTTCGAAACCTTGAAGCATAATTTGATTGATAAGAGGAAACACTTCAAATGGCCCCGCTGGTTACCCATTAAGAATCATGATATCGATGAAATAATGACCAACTACTGTAAGAACTTAAAAGCATTGTCCGTGAAAGTCGACCTCGTTGCCGGGGGGCCGCCTTGCCAAGGATTTAGCACGGCAGGTCGAAGAATAGAAAGCGACAAACGAAATCATCTCATCCATTCCTATATTGAATTTGTTAAAATAGTCAAGCCCCGGGCAATTTTCTTTGAAAATGTGCAAGGTTTTACAATGGGATTCAAAAGGGGCAAAAGAAAAGGGAAGCCATACTCCCAGGTCGTGTTGAGCGGATTGAAAGACCTCGGGTATAAGGATGTAAAAGGAGTGCTCATAGATTTTTCAGAATTTGGAATTCCGCAACGTAGAAAGAGATATATTATTGTCGGCACACTGGATGGTCAAGCGGATCAGTACTTTGAGTTACTCCGGGATAAGAAAACCGAGTTCCTGTTCAAAAAGGGCCTCAGGACTAAGGTATATGTCGGCACAGCTATTTCCGACTTAGAGCGTGTACATGGAGAAAAGCCCTCCCCTGATTCTGAAGGTTTTATGGCTGGCGTGTATGCATCTCCAAAAAACAACTACCAGCGATTTCTTCGTAAATCATACAGGGGGAAAACCCCCGACAGCCATAGGTTTGCCAATCACACCGAAGAAACCGTTAGGATATTTAAGAAGGTGCTTAAAAAAGCAGACCCTGGTAAGAAAATCGCTATTGAAGACAGGATTAAATTTGGTCTCAAGAAAAGGAATGCTGTTCTCCTTGGGCGTAATTTACCTTCTCCTACCCTTATGAGTATCCCGGATGATTATATCCATTATTCCGAGCCGCGAATTCTCACTGTTAGGGAATATGCAAGGATTCAATCATTTCCCGACTGGTATGAATTCAGGGAAGCATACACCACGGGGGGAAAACGCAGGACTAAACAAGTCCCCAGGTATACACAAATAGGCAATGCAATCCCCCCGCTATTCGGTGAACATACGGGAATAGTTTTGAAGGAGCTTCTCGATAATGGCCAATCTTGACCCAACAAAATTTCGTGTTAGCTCCGCCTTGAAGACAATCATAGGCAAAGAGCTTATCACCGATGATTTTATTGCTGTTTTCGAATTAGTTAAAAATTCCTTTGATGCACATTCTAAGAGAGTGGACGTTATATTCGAAGATATATATGGTGATAATCCTTGCCTAACAATATGGGACGATGGCAAGGGCATGGACCTAACAGATATCGTAGATAAATGGCTTTTTGTTGCATACTCGGCTAAGAAAGAAGGAGTGGAGGATTACAGGGATAAGATCAAGTCCAATAGAATCCATGCCGGGGCAAAGGGAATCGGCCGGTTTTCTTGTGACAAGCTTGGGAGCAAACTAGTCTTATATTCTCGAAAGAAAAATGAGAAAAGCACTCATAAGCTTGAAATACAATGGGCAGACTTTGAGAAAGACTCTAAAAAGGAGTTCATTAAAATCCCTGTCGACTACAGTCTTGTTCAAAATGTTCCATATGAAGGTTTTAATAAGGGCACTATACTTGAGATAACTGGCTTGAGGGAAAAATGGGACAGGGACAAACTTTTAAGACTAAGGCATTCCCTGGAAAAACTTATAAATCCAAACCAAGAAAATGACCCGCGTGGTTTTTCGATATACCTCAACGTTGAAGAAGAACTTAAAAATGACAAGGAAAAAGAAAACGATGGGAAAGTCCGAGATATAATAAACGGAAAAGTTGAAAATCGTGTATTTGAAGATTTGGGAATTAAAACATCAAGGATAGATACATTCATATCCAATAATGGGACAATTATAGAAACGAGGCTAGAAGACAAAGGAAGCTTAATCTACCAGATCAAAGAAAAGAATATATTCAAGGGTTTGCTTAAAAATATAAGAATAACTCTTTTCTTCTTGAATCAATCAGCCAAGTTAACTTTCAGTAAAAAGATGGGAATGCCTGCTGTCGAATATGGGGCTGTCTTTCTTTACAAAAATGGCTTCAGGATATATCCATTTGGCGAAGAAGGTGAAGATATTTTGAAAATTGATAGGAGAAAAGGACAGGGTTATGCAAGATTTTTAGGAACTCGTGAAATAATTGGACGAATCGAAATCAATGGAGTTAATGAAGATTTTAAGGAAACTAGTAGCCGAGACGGGGGTCTGATTAAGAACAAAAATCATGAGGCCCTAGAAAAATATTTTTATGACTATGCCCTGAAACGTTTGGAAAAATATGTAAATGAAGTTATTAAATGGGGCCGGTATGGAGAACTTGAAGAATTAAGGAAACAAGACCCAAAGGCAATAAAGAAGCAGATAGCTGATATTATATTAAATTTAACAAACTCCAAAGAACTCCTTGATGTAAATTATGACAGTCGATTTGTTGATATCTTAGAAGACAGGACTGAAAAAAATCTTAATAAAATTCTTATTAACTTAAAAAGGCTTGCAGAACAAACAAGTAGCGATCTTGTATTGAAAGAAATTAGCCGTGTAGAACGAAAATATAAGTCACTATTGAAAGCAAAAGAAGAAGCCGAAGCAGAGGCAAAAGAGGCCAGAAAAGAGGCCAAGGAAGCGAAAAGAAAGGAAGAAATTGAGGTAACCCAAAACCTTTTCTTACAATCAGTTTTGTCACAGGACCGAAAAGTCCTCTTGAATTTTCACCACCACATAGGAATCGCCGCTGATACAATCAAGGACTACGTATTGAATCTTACCAGGAAACTTAGGAAAGGTACCCTGTCAACCGATAAAATTTTATCATCCTTGCAGAAAATTAGCTATCAAGTTGAGCAAATAATCTCTCTAAGTCGTTTTGCAACGAAGGCCAATTTCAAGTTGAAAGGTACCGAGATAAGGGCCGACTTAATTGGATTCATTAAGGAGCATTTATTAAACGTTTACACTGGTATATTAAAATTTTCTGGAAGTGAGCTAAAAGTTCAGTACGAGGAAACTCCAGGCGAAAAATGCGTTTGTAGATTTAAGCCTATTGAGATAACTGTTATTCTCGAGAATTTATTAAGCAATTCAAAGAAGGCAGAGGCCTCCGTTGTCAAAATAAATGCCCAGAAGCAGGAAAAAGGAGCCGTAAAACTCATTTTCTCAGATAATGGGAAGGGAGTATCAGAAGAGAATGCTAAAAAAATCTTTGATATGGGTTTTACAACAACAAATGGCTCCGGCCTAGGCTTGTTTCATGTTAAGGAAATATTAAAAAAAATGGGGGGGTCAATAAAATATAATGTTCAAACAAGAGGGGGAGCAGAATTTATATTAACTTTAAGAGGGGAAATATAATGTTAAAGTATAAGGCATTGTGGATTGATGACAACTTGGAAGCAGCAGAGGCAAAATCTGAGGGCATAAGGGAGTTTCTTGAGGATGAAGGATTTGTATTCGAACCAATATTCAAAGAAGATGATGCAAGCATTGATGATTTCTTAGATGATCCCGAACTGGATATTGTTATAACCGACTTTAATTTAAAAACAGACGTTGCTGATCTTATAGATACAATCAGGCAGAAACTAAGGTACATGGATTTAGTATTATATTCTGAAAATCCACCCAAAGAATTTCAAGAGGTTTGTCGTAGGTATGATGGTATATTTAGTTGTATTAGACAAGAAGTAGAAGACACGATTAAATCTGTTATTAGAAATACGATTCGGCGTACACAGAACGTAAATAACATGCGTGGTATAGTTATTGCAGAGAGCATTGATATTGAAAATCAAGTTGAAGAAATAATAGTCAAATATTTTGATGACAAGGGAGACTTAGTCAGAAAGGTATTGGAAAAAGAAGGAGTTTGTGATTTTGGGAAAAAGATTGCTTTTCTTAATTCAATCCTAAAAAAAATTGCGAAAGATTATAATAAGATAATTTCTGAAGGGAAATCCAGCATTAAAAAGAAGGTTCAAGCGAGAAAGTCAGCGCTTCAACCTCTATATGATATCGCCAAAAGACTGGCTGATGAAGTGATGAAACCTAGAAATGTGTTAGCACATGTTGAAATGGAGATTGGTTCTGTTAATGTTCCTTGTCTAAAAAGTCTGTATAGAGAATGTGAAGATATCAAGGCTGATCCAAGATGGTATAAGGAAACACGTAAAAATTTACAGAAACACTCAGAAAATCTAACGTCTATTCTCGAATTCATTAGTGAAAACTGAAATTAATTTGGCTGGTCGTGTGGCTCTACGGTTAGAAACTAAAAAGATAAGATGGTTTCGCAAGAAGATATTACTATGGTTTGAAAAGGGGGGGCGTCATTTTCCATGGCGAAATAAATCTGCTTCAAAATACCAAGTAATAGTTGCTGAAGTGTTGCTACAACGGACAAAAGTGGAAACCGTAGCAATTTTTTTTCCAAAGTTTGTCAAAGAGTTCCCTTCTTGGAAAGCTTTGGCAAAGGTCAGGGAAAAGGACTTACAAGTCTTCTTGAAACCTATTGGCCTATGGCGACAAAGGGCAAGTGCAATAAAGAACCTATCCGCTGAAATGGTTAAAAGGAATGGTCGTTTCCCCAAGACGAGGGAAGAGATAGAGAAAATACCCTCGGTAGGACAATATATTGCAAATGCTGTTTTAATGTTTTGCCATGGGCAACCGCAACCTTTGCTCGATGTTAATATGGCAAGGGTTTTAGAGCGCTTTTTTAGCCCCCGTAAATTGGCTGACATAAGATATGACCCCTACTTGCAACAACTTGCCAGAGATATTCTTCCGAAAAAGCGATTCAAAGAATTTAATTGGGCAATCCTCGATTTCGCCTCGTTAGTTTGCAGGACCCAAAAACCACTTTGTAGTAAATGTTGTTTAAACAGTCGATGCAGATACTATGCCAGCTTTGCCTCACGAAATATGGATAGAGGTTAGAATATCTTGTGGGGATATATAATTCTCCCCCCGCCCTCTGCGGCTAAATCCCCAAAAATTCACTTGACATATAACTTTCCATGTTATATAATACCCACCTAACATATAGAAAGTGAATACAAAACAAAAAAACTCGGAGGTTTCAACAATGCCCACCCAAATCCAAGCAAAACGCCGCAGCCATAAAAAACACCGCGTGCATAGCACGCCTCAAAGAGCGAGATACGAAATACGAGATACGAACGACGAAATACTTTTTTATGCAAAACGAACCCAATTTCCACCGAGCCCAAAACGAACCTAAAGCCATATAATAAAAGGAGTTACGGAAATTTTACAACCCTCCGGATGATGAAAAACGAACCCAAAACGAACCCAATTTAAAGCCAATTCAAGCGACCCGGCGCGAGGCCGTCGAGGGTAGCCTGCCGAGAGAAAGGTATCCCGAGCTTGTCGAGGGGTATGGTAATCGACAAATAAAAACTGCGTTCAGACGGGCACTAATACTCGCCGCCGGAGGCATCTTGCCGAGTTCTGTTATCCCGGCTGCGTCTCGAATCGCGCTGCCGGATTGCGTCCCTTGTCGCGCCTCCGGTCCGCCGGCTTCGGCGCTGCTCGGCCTGCTGCATTCGCTCGGCCCGCACCTGTTCGTTCAGCTTCTCAGAAGTCGCCGCCGCACGCCGGCGGCGCTGCGACAAAACCGCGTCAATCGCAGCCACCGTCTTGTCAGCTCCCTCCCCGGCTGCGACACTGCGTATGAATTTCAACTCAGAGACAGCAACCCTGCCGACAATACCATACAGCTCAAATCTGCTCTTGTTCTCTTCAAGCCACTGCCGTTGTTCCTGTTTTGCCTGGATTTCCAGCCGCTTCATCTTACCTTGAAACTCGCCCGTTTCGTTGGCGTCAACTTCATTTTCATCCGCAGCAGAAACACCGACCCCAACGCCGGGCGCCTGCCCTGCAGGGCCTTGCCCACGCGGCGCAATCGTCCATTCAACGATTTTGTCGCGTTGGTCCAGCGAAATATTCATCAGAAGTATTCCCGCCGGGAAGAAAACCCCGAACTGTGCGCTGTCGGTCCCTTCCAGCTTGCCCCGTGCAAGCCGTTTTGGCTTGCCATACCGGTCCAGGACCGGCTTGTAAAGCGTCATAACGGCCTGCGAAAAGTTGGCATCGGGCGCAAGTTTCTCAGCCCACGGCTCACTAAAATCCTGCTTGTCGAACCGGCCTTTCTGCATAGAGCTGACGAGCTTTTCAGCCACTTTCTGAAATCGCTCCAGTCCCTGCTGTTGGTCTATTCTGCCCTCGGCAACATCCCTGGCCATTTGCTTAATCCGAAGTCGGACGCCGCCGGGCGATGCGCTCGATTCGGCGGCGCCGACGCCCTGCTCCGGCACAACTCGCTGCTGGGCCAGCGTGGTATCAGCGCCGGCGGCAATACACATCACAACAAATACAACCCCCAAATCACTCAGCCGTTTCATAGCTCAATCTCCAAAAATATTGTTTTTCAAAGCGCCCGGCGAATCCACCGGCCGGGGACAGTTCTATCAAAACACCCCCAAATTTCGAGCGTTCACACACGCCGCAATCCTGCCGACGCACCCGGGCTAAACCTGCTCGGCGACGGCGACACCCATCTTCTCGGTAATTCTATCAAATTCGTCTATGGAATAGAATTCGATTACAATCCTGCCTCTCTGGCCGTTTTTGCGAGTGTCGATTGTAACCTTAGTGCCAAGCTCTCTGCTTAGTTTACTCTCTAATTCGGCAATATGTGCGGGTTTAGTTCTGGCGGTGCGTTTTTTCTCATCGCCCCCGTCAAGGTATCTGCGTACGAGCCGTTCGATGTCGCGTACGCTGAGCCGACCCGCCAGGGCCCTGTTGGCCAGTTTTCGCCGAAGCTCGTCGGTCGGCACCGACAGGATAGCACGAGCATGGCCCATTGACAGGCGGCCGTCGATTAGCATCTTTTTAATTTCGTCTGGTAAGTCCAGTAACCGCAAGTAGTTAGCGACAACCGAGCGGTCTTCGCCCAGCCGTTGTGCCGCCTCGGCCTGGGTGAAGGAAAACCGTCTGATATAGCTTTGATACGCCCTGGCCCGCTCGATTGCGTTCAGGTCGGTGCGGTGAATATTTTCGACCAGGGCCAGCTCGAGCATCTGCTCATCGCCGGCTCTTCGCACGATGGCCGGTATCTGTTCGAGGCCGGCTAATTTTGCCGCTTTCAATCGTCGTTCGCCGGCAATGAGCTGATAGCCGGCACCGTCCTGGCGGACGATAATCGGCTGAACGAGGCCGTTGGCGGTAATCGAGGCCGCCAAATCCATAAGCTGCTGCTCATTGAAGTCGGAGCGTACCTGGTAGGGGTTCGGCCTTATGGCCTCGATTTCAATGTCGTGGAGTGTGCCGGTTAAGTGCTTTTGCGAACCCGACTTAGCATCGATTGCCTGAATTGGAATCGGCACCTTTGGCAGCTCCCGTCCGGATGTTATCGGACCTAACAGAGAGGCCAGGCCCCTACCGAGATGTTTTGGTTTTTCGGTTTTTTTCGTTGTCATAGAATCGCTCCTTCAGATTGACGATTACAATCCGTTCCACAGCTTCACATTTTGGCCCAGCCCGCCGGCACGACAGGCAGGTCCCGCCAGGCCGAATCGACCAATGGTTTGCGGGCCGCCTTGCCGCCACAATGCGTGCACAAATGATATTTCGGTGTTTCTACTCAAAATTCTTCAGTCGTGCCAGTGGAAAAGTCGGATTTTCGCAAAAAATGTTTCACGTGAAACACTGCCGGTTTTCTCACCACGAAGGCACAAAGACACGAGGGAAATTTGGGATTGGCAATTGTTTTGTGTTTCACGTGAAACATTGTTTTCTGAGCGCCCGGATTCCACAAGCCATAGACAAGCTGCCCTCGATGCGCTTCGCTCGCCCAGGACAAGCAGGGCAGGCAAGGGAGAAATGACAACAGAGTGATTCGCCTGGGATGGCATCCATCACTTAGAACCTATCCGAATAACCCCTCTCGCTCTGTCATTGCGAGTCCCTTAGGAACGTCTAAACCACTTAAGGTTGAGATTGCTTCGCTTCGCTCGCAATGACAGGATATCGCACATAGTTATTCGGATAGGTTCTTAAACTCCCGCAGAGCGTCAAACAACCCTGCAATAGATAGGAGGTATCATCCCCGGCAGGGCAGTGGCGTATTATTCAATCAGTACGGGACTGCACTGCGCGTTAGTTGGGAATACACCTATCTAACACGCCCCACCTGCTCATCGTCCTATAATATCGTGTGTGTCAAGTGCGATTGTGCGGAAACGTGAGTTTCCTGCCGTTATTAACGGCCACACATATCCTCTTGCCGTGCGGCTGAAATCAAACAGGTGCGGTACAGGTTTCGCCCTTTGGGCTTTAGGTTTCAAGTCATCACAGGCGATACGTAGTATTCTACGCCGGCTTATCTCGCAGTCCGAGACCCCGCCGCGGCCGATTTGCTTCCCCTGTCTCCATACAGGCCCAAGCTGTATCGGCGGGTGATTTATGTATAACCCCTGATTTCCCAGACCAAGTCGTGCAAAGGAAATAAACTGTTGTGGGGTTGTCGGTTTTGGGTATAATGGCGGGATATGAGAAAGTCGTTAGCACATCTGCCGAATACGTCCAAAAACTACACGAGGTGACGGAAAGAATCTGTAAAGAAAAGACAGAAAGCTTTGTTTAGCCACAGAGCCACAGAGGGCACAGAAAAGGGCTAAAGACAAGACCGTTGGGGCAACCCATACAAGAATGTTGACATTTTATTTCCGGTAGACTGAATTGCTAGGCAAAAAGTGTTGTATATTGTTATGTTAGAGACATAAAGCAATGAATAGAACGTTGGGAGGATTGATATGGTAGAGGAACTTAAGAATCTAGCCTTTGTCACACTAACGGAGGTGGAAGATGGCGTACTTAGAGGAGGAATTCTCATCACGGATGCCCACGGCAAGCCAGTGGAATTTCGCTGTACATCTCCGATTAGACCCAATGCCGTACAGCGTACGCTCTATGGCGGTACCCTCATGCCGTATATAGCCGTCGAACTAGTGGGTAGGCCCCTTGTTCAGGCCGTTCAAGCCACACCCGATGTAGTGCTTGTCCAGCAGGAGGAATTCCTTTCGCTGAGGACAAGGTGTGAAAAGCCACTGCTCTTAGCTCGCAGACAAGGTGAAGACATGCAACTCTCCGAGGAGAGCGGTAAGAGCCGGCCGGAAGAAGTGCTCTCAAGCCCTTCTGGCAAGTTTGCACCTGTGGTCGTCACTTGTCACTGGGACTATCCCGATGATATTGTGCAATGCAAGGAGGGACTCGGTTGGATGTTTTCTAACTGCGACTTAGTAGAGCCCTTCGAACGTGTAAAAACAGCCCTGGCAACATTACATGAACAGGGTGTCCTCTCGGAGTAGTGGAAATGGTTAGGCAAGGCTCGTTAACTAGCCTGCGTTGCAAGCTGGGTAAACGTCTTTCTCCGTTTGAGATACCGCGACATTTAACGGCTGAATTAAATCTTCCCGTTACTCTTCTCAAATCGGCTGAAGCGGATTTAAAGTTCCCTGAAGTATCGATAAGTCAACATCGGATGCTCGAGAGTGTCTTATATCAAAGGATCCCGGATACTGATCTTTTGCTGCCTGAGACCTTGATAGAAGATGCAACAACTCTATTCACTGATTACCCTAAAATATCAGAGAATATCTTCCACCCTTTCAAACAAGCTAACATAGGAGGAAAAAACTACAAGGAGAAACGGTGGGAAGCCAAACAACACGAATTTGATTTCGATGAAAAAACAGAACATAGGGCTAGCTTCGTCGATAAAGTTGATGGTTACCGAAAGAGTTTTAAGCGTGTTCGACAAGACTCAACACTTACTTCAATTACTCGACTTTCCCCTTGGGATATGTTGCTGCCGATGCTTCAGCCTCCCGTGGATTTCGATTTCATCGATGTTCTTGACCTACCTCCAAGATGCGAACCTTATCCATACCAATGGAAGGGCATCAAATTTCTTGTTGAGAGGGATGGTGCCCTACTTGGAGATGATATGGGCACTGGGAAAACGGTTCAGAGCATCCTTGCGATGCGGCTTCTCTTTCAACGTGGCGATCTCAAGTCGGCGTTAATTGTTTGTCCTCTCAGTATCCTACCGCACTGGGATAGAGAAATGGAGAGATGGAGCCCCAATTTACATGTCACCGTTGTGCGCGGAAACAAAGAGCATAGGGAATATTGTTGGTATTACACGACCCATGTTTGGATTACGACTTATGACACATTGAGGCAAGATATGACAAATGATAAAGCCGGACTGAAAGATAAGTTCGACTTAGTCATTTTGGATGAAGCCCAGCGCATCAAAAATCCGACCACCGGCGTAACAAAGACAGTACGGAAACTGAAAGCATCTTACAGATGGGGACTAACAGGTACTCCAATCGAGAACAAGCTCGACGATCTAGTATCGATATACGCTTTTTTGCGCCCGGGACTACTAAAATACAAGGCGGATTCAACTCCCAAGTGCAACTGAGTCAAATCCTGTTTTGTTATCCTGTTAATTTTTTCCGTTCATAAAATACTTCATTTGGTGTTAAAAAGCCAAGAGACTTTCTTGGC
>Ga0315538_1000688_pt1 | contig 20820 bp, 26 predicted proteins | sample SalMarSW160230MG_2_FD_203834 | JGI IMG/M metagenome (GOLD analysis project Ga0315538, IMG submission 203834) | Salt marsh sediment microbial communities from the Plum Island Ecosystem LTER, Massachusetts, United States - Salt Marsh Sediment SW1601-230 ...
GCCCGAGTGGGGTCGTTATCCTACAGGGACTTTTACGAAGGCGCGAAGACACATACGAATCCCGCGAAATCAGATGAACCTGTGCTAACCGGATAGGCATAGTTTGTTCCTTGATCTTTTTTCTTTTCATCTCGATCACCTTCTTCCCAATAATTTTTCCACCAAGATCGGACTTTATAACTTAAACAGCAATTAATATGCCATATTTCTAAGTTATTGATATTTACTGGTTTATACGATTGATTAAGAAATAGTCATTAGAACCCTAAGTTCCAATGAGTAAAGGGAAATATGCGGATCGCTCTCTTTTAGTATACATTAGAAGGATTAAGGCGTTCAAATAAGTGGAGAATAAAAAAAGAGGAATTTTAAGTTCTAGCTTTTTGTGTACATCGGAACTCATAATTCCTAATCCTGAATTTTCTTTTTATTTTAATGAGTTAAAAAATAATAAAGATTCTTATGCTAATCGAGCTCCATGGTCCCCAGCAAGCATCTGAACCGATAGTTCCGATGATGACTTACCTATAATGCAGTAAGTCCTTAAATATCAACCTGATATCAACCTGGCATGAGTATTGCTGTTTTTAATTTTTGCTAATTGATGAAACCAGATCAAAACATAAAGAGGTGCAGGTCATGAAGATAATGCCTTTACATGATAGAATCCTTGTTAAAAGAGTAGGAGAAGAAGAGAAGACCAAAGGTGGGATCATCATCCCTGATTCGGCCAAGGAAAAGCCTATGCAGGGTAAGGTGATCGCAGTGGGGAAGGGTGAGGTCAGCAAAGATGGCAAGCTCATCCCCCTGGAGGTCAAAAGAGGAGACAAAGTGCTCTTGGCCAAGTATGCCGGTACCGAGATCAAGATTGAAGGCAAGGATCACCTGATTGTGCATGAGAATGATATCCTTGGAATCATTAAGGAGTAAATACTCGAAAGGAGAACATTTAAATGGCCAAAGAAATAAGATTTAATGAGGCGGCCAGGGGAAAGGTGCTAAAAGGGCTAAACATCCTGGCCGATACAGTGAAGTTAACCCTGGGCCCCAAAGGCCGCAATGTAATGCTCGAGAAATCCTTTGGTTCTCCTACCATTACAAAAGACGGGGTTACAGTGGCAAAGGAGATCGAGCTCGAGGACAAGTTCCAGAACGTGGGCGCCCAGATGGTCAAGGAGGTAGCCGGCAATACTTCAAAAGAGGCGGGTGACGGCACCACCACAGCCACAATCCTGGCTCAGGCCATTTACCGTGAGGGATCGAAATTATTGGCAGCAGGACACAATCCCATGGCACTCAAACGGGGTATCGATAAGACCGTTGCGGCGGTGGTTGAAGAACTCAAGAACTTGAGCAAGCCCACCAAGGATCAACAGGAGATCGCCCAGGTTGGCACGATCAGCGCCAATAATGATGTGGCCATCGGCAATATCATTGCCGAGGCCATGAGCAAGGTGGGCAAAGAGGGGGTGATCACGGTAGAGGAGGCCAAGGGCATGGAGACCACCCTGGAGGTGGTTGAGGGTATGCAGTTTGACCGTGGCTACCTCTCACCCTACTTTATCACTGACCCCGAGCGCATGGAGGTAATCCTGGATGATCCCTACCTCCTCATCCACGAGAAAAAGCTCAGCAATATGAAGGATCTGTTGCCCATTCTCGAGCAGATTGCCAAGATGGGAAACCCGCTGCTGATCATTGGCGAGGATATTGAAGGTCAAGCCCTGGCCACCCTGGTGGTAAATAAGCTACGGGGCACCCTGAAAGTCTGCGCGGTGAAGGCCCCTGGCTTTGGTGACCGCCGCAAGGCCATGCTCGAAGACATCGGCATTCTTACCGGTGGACAGGTGATTTCCGAGGATCTTGGCGTCAAGCTTGAGAATGTGACGCTCAAGGATATGGGTACGGCCAAAACCGTTAAAGTGGACAAGGATAACACCACCATCGTGGATGGTGGAGGTAGCCGGGAGGCTATTGAAGGCCGGATCAAGCAAATCCGCGCCCAGGTTGAGGATACCACCAGTGTTTATGACCGTGAAAAGCTGCAAGAGCGATTAGCCAAGCTGGTTGGCGGTGTGGCCGTGATAAAGGTGGGGGCAACCACTGAGCTTGAGATGAAGGAAAAGAAGGCCCGAGTGGAGAACGCCCTGAACTCCACCAAGGCTGCGGTGGAGGAAGGTATTGTTCCAGGCGGCGGCGTAGTTCTGCTCCGCTGCATTCCAGCACTGGAAAAGGTGAAGGTTGATGAAGAGGAGTCTTTCGGCGTACATATCGTCAAGCGTGCCCTGGAGGAACCTGTGCGGCAGATTGCCAATAATGCCGGCTTCGTAGGTTCGGTGGTGGTCGAACGCCTTAAGGGTGAAAATGGTTCATTCGGTTTCAATGCAGAGACCGAAACCTATGAGGACCTAATGAAGGCGGGGATCATCGATCCGACCAAGGTGACCCGTCTTGCCCTTCAAAATGCCGCGAGCATCGCCGGCCTCCTTCTGACCACCGATGTTGTAATCACCGAGAAACCCAAAAAGGGGATAGCCGAAATGATGCCGGAGGAGTACTGATAAAAATATAAAAGGGCGAAAAACCTTGATAATCACAATAAAGACATTTTTTAAAAAAGGAGACTAAGAGATGAAAAGGAAAACAAGGTATTTAACTGCTGCACTTTGCAGTTTGGTATTCGTTACTATGCTAACTGCGCCGGCTGTGTATGCGGCTGATGAAATAAAGATTACAGGAGTCGTCTTCTCCTCCGAAGGCATAATAAGGGCCACAGATAGACAGGAATATACTATCGAAATTGACGAAATGGGGGTAGACATGCTTAATGAAGACCGCAAGAAGGTGGAGGTGCGAGGTACTGTTGAAGAAAAAGAAGGTAAAAAGATTATTAAGGTCATCAAATATAGACTCGTGAAATAAGGCTCTAAAGGAGAGGGGATTGCTCTTCTATCCTTTCATTGTTGTCTTGGATCAAAATAACGTCAGAATGGCAATAGCTGAAAAGAGAATGCATAATGGCAAAAAATTTTAAGATCTTTACTCACAGAAACGAAGGAACCCGGCACTTGAAGTTAATGGGCGATTTCGATGGAACTTCTGCCTACCAACTTTTTAGCATCTTGAAAAGGAACAGTAATCGCACTTCAAAGGCCTTCATACATACCAGTGGTCTGAGGAATATATACCCTTTCGGGCTGAATGTGTTCCATGATAACCTTAACGTCCTTAAAGGAAAATTCGAAGAATTTGTATTTACAGGTGAGAATGCTTGCCAATTAGCACCGGAAAAACCTATGCCGTTCGACCTTAGCATATCCACCATACCTCTCGTCGAGCAATCCGGGAAAAGGAGTTCCACGCTAGCCTACTTAAGAGAGGCGTAAAAGATGGAACAGTTCATAAGAATTTTGATAAAACGTTTGGCCAGTAAAGATGGCCATAATAACTCTTTTCGGGAGTAAGGTATGGATTCAAACGCCAAACCTATGCCAAAGCAGGGAGAGAGGAACCTCTATTGTCCATTTTATAGCGATTGCCTGGATTATGCGATAAATAATTGCTGGAAATATTGGAATTGTTCACAATGCCCCCATAAAACGATGCGATCAACCACTGAATGGGAGTATGAGGTTAATGATGCAGACCTATACTACAATCTGTCGGGACTCACAGAGCGAAGAGAGGATTCCAGGGCCTGAAAAGACAGCGACGCCATGCTGATCTTATCCACATACATCTGCTCGGTAAGGTGCCTGGCCGGCCTTGAGCCGCCTGATCCAACTCGATTATCCAAGAAGCTAAGTTCCATCCATCAAGGCTAATCCATATCATCTCCACAGAGGATTCGAAAAGGAAACTCGAGTTCCGATACGAAATCAAGCGGAACTTAAAGTTCTTATCGCTGAAACATAAAGTATATCAACACGTTAAAAAAAGCGTAGTCGGTATTCATCCTTGGAAACTAATTGTTTCTTTCTTTTACCGGAATCGAAAGTTCCGGTTCTTGCCTGGCATTTTGAAAAATTGCTGAAAAATCAATAAGTTATTAGTTTGGCACAGTACGTGCTATTTACATAGTTTGATTGGGGATAGGCTAAGCTGCTTTCCCGATTATGGAAAAATTCAATGTCATGGAGGATCAGAAGGAAAAAGGAGGAAAGCCATGAACTTTAACGAGATTAGAAACATGGCTAAGGGTATGGGTATAAACACATATGGAATGAAAAAGACCGATGTGATCAGGGCTATTCAACGAGCAGAGAACAATAATGAATGCTATGGGACACAGCGGGTAGACATGTGCGATGAGGATGCATGTCTATGGAGAAATGACTGTATTTCTTTAGATCAAACCAGAAAAGCCAACCTAAAATAGTTATTTCGAGGATGATAAACAGATATAAGGGTTATCAGAACCTGTAACTGTAAGGAAAGACGATTTAGTAATATAGTTGTAAATTTAGCTTGGGGAGGGTACACAAATACATAAAAAGGAGTTGATTTGTCGGAAACCAAGGATAGCTTCATCGTGAAGGCTGAGCTACCTGGTCTGGATGCCAAAGATGTGGAGGTAAGTATCTCAGGAGATGTGCTGAGCATCAAGGGCGAGAAGAAAAAAGAGGAGGAGAAAAACGAGCATCACTACCGTGCTGAGCGGTACTATGGCTCCTTCAAGCGCTCCTTCCAACTCCCCAGCAGTGTTAAGGCTGATAAGATCGAAGCAACCTTTGACAAGGGTGTCTTAAAAGTAACCGTTCCCAAGGTAGAAGAGGCCAAGAAGAAAGAGATAACGGTCAAGGTGAAACCAGGGAAATAACTATAATTATATATCGGCCCTCCCCAGACTTGTTAATAGTGACATTAGCTACGTAACTTCTAATAAAAGAGAGAATAAAGATATTTGAAAAAATCTTATATCCAACCGATTTTTCAGATGTATCTAAGAAGGCCGTGGACTATATTAAGCAATTAAAGGATGCCGGAGCAAAAGGGCTAATCGTTTTACGTGTTATCGATGAAAGGAGGATTAATTGCGTTTCTCGATAAGAAATGCTCCTTGTCTCTTTCTCAAAAAAGGTTATAAGAAGGTCTAAAAACCCAGTTTTGGATATAAAGAGATGATATGCGAGATTTCATCAAAAAATGGCCATATACAATATAATGAGGATGGTATATATAAGAAACAAGGGGAAGGAGGTGGGATAGAAGGTTACAGGGATAAAGCCGAAAATTCCCTGTATCCTAGAAAAAAACGAGAAGTAAAAAATCTTAGTATCGTTCAAAAGGTTCGGCTTTTTATTTTCAAGAGTAAAATCATAGAGAAATTTGAACCGATATTTATGAATCGGTGTGATACATATTTTTAGTCTATCTCTACTTTTGGATAGAGATGATTGCAATCATCTCTTAATTGATAAATAGCCGTAATCATTAGGGATGTCAAGGGCGACATAAGTCGTTCATCTTGACCTTTGACATCCCTAATGATGAAGGCTTTCAATGACATTTTTTGTTTTTAATCTTATTATCTGACTATAGAATGGTATTTAATTTTTCTAAATGCCGAACCTTTTGAACGATACCAAAATCTTGGAAAAGAACATAGAAAGGAGAAGAAGCTATGGAAATTTTAGCATTAATTATCTCAATTATTGCCCTCATCATCGCCATTCTGGCCTATCACAAGGTGGGAGGGGTAGCTGGTTTGAAGAAACAAACCGAGGTTCTCACTAGTGTTGGTAACACCGTTGCCAAGGCTACCGATTCATTGCGAGATAAGACGGCTGATATCTTGGATAGAATGGAGGCAGCTGTGAGGAGTACTGAAGAGAAAAAAGAAACCCCAAAGGCCGAAAAGAAAACAGAAAGTGAGAAGAGCGAGGAAAAGCCAAAGGCTCGAAAAGAAAAGAAGGCATAAAAGAGAACGCCACCACATCATGGGTCGTCTTTGCAATTGAAACACAAGACAAAATCACCTATGCTTTGATCTACAACAAGGGAATTTTATTACTGAGGAGAAAAGGAGCTGGAAGCACCCACCTCAATAGAAAAAGAAATGAATAGTGAGAGAGGTGAAGAATGATGAAAACGAAAACCATTATTATTGTGGTCTTAATCGCTCTCTTTGTTATCATACTTATTCAGAATACCCAAGTCGTCACCTTACGCCTGTTTTTTTGGAAATTGGGGATGTCTCAGATCATACTGATACCACTTATCATGGCAATCGGCTTTGTTGTCGGGTTCATTGTTTCAAAGGTGATTGGAAATCAACGCAAGAGCAAAAGAGAATAGTGCAGAAAGTGGTGTTTTTTAGCTAATTTTATAAGAAAGACAGTTTTTACAGATTGGCTATATGCCTTTAATAACATTTTCGTCCTTGGAATTAGATAAATCGTAAAGCCGCTCCTTTCTCGGAGCGCGAGAACCGTTACTCACCAGCTCGTATTGCGGTTATCCATTATTCCTATTGAATTTATAGCGTATCATTGGAGGAATAAGCTATGGGACAAGCTCATCTCATATACGTGCTTATACTATTGGTGGTGCTCCTTGGTTTTTCCGCCTTTTTTTCAGGCTCTGAAACGGCGCTTATGGCCATCAGCAGACTTCGCCTGAGGCACCTTGCCGAGAAAAAGCCCAGGCGGGCAGGCATCGTGGAACGAATATTAAAAAAGCCGGAGAAGCTCATCGGGACCATTTTACTGGGAAACAACCTGGTAAATGTTGCCATGTCTGCTATCGCAACGGCGATAGCTATTTCTATTTGGGGAGAGAGAGGCATTGTATATGTAACAGTGGCATTAACTATCGTCATTTTAATTTTCGCCGAGATTACTCCAAAGGTGTATGCCAAATACTTCAATGAACGCATATCTTTTATTGCTGCCCCGATTCTCAACGTGATTATGTCCATACTCAATCCCGTAGTAGTCGGGGTTACCTATGTAAGCAACAAGGTGTTATTACTGATAGACGTTGATGTTTCAAAGATAAAAAGACCCTTGATGACCGAAGAGGAAATCCAAACCTGCATCAAGATGGGGTGGGATGAGGGGGCCATCACCGCTGAGGAGAGAAAGATGCTCTCGAGGGTCTTTACCCTAAATGATAAGACCATCGGGGAGGTAATGGTGCCCAGGGAAAAAATGGCGGTTCTCCACTTCAATACATCTATAACAGAGCTTTCGAAAACCATTCTGAAAACCGGTTACTCCCGCTTTCCGGTGAAAAAGGGTAATGATCTGGAAATAGTGGGCTTTGTCCATGGAAAGGATATCCTGCGGTTTATGGATGAAAAGATGCGCATATCCCTAAAAAAGCTCATGAGGCCTCCCTACTTCGTTTCTGCTGACAAAAAAATTGATGCCCAACTCCGAAGCTTTCAGGCAAGGAAACTCCATCAGGCCGTGGTGCTAGACAAAGAAGGAAAAGTCGCAGGCCTTATTACCCTGGAGGATATCCTGGAGGAATTGGTAGGCAGCATCCAGGATGAACATGATTTTACCGATTAAGCATCAAGACATGCAAATGATCATTGTAAACGTACGAGAGGGCCACGCATTACTAAAAATAGCTGAATGCCTTTCCAAGAAGAATAAAGTTTTGTGTAATGAAAAACGAGATCTCCAGAACAATATCTCATCATGCTTAGAATAAAGAAGGAATAAAGACTATTAATAAAGGAGGTTGCAATGTTTAAGAAAATATTATATCCCACTGATTTTTCAGATGTGTCAAAGAAGGCCCTGGACTACCTTGCGCAATTAAAGGACGCAGGGACGAAAGAGATCGTAGTTCTCCATGTTATCGATGAGAAGGGGATCGATGCCATTTCCCGATATGGGGCTGGGAACGCCGAAACAGTGATAAGGGAAATAGAGAAAGAGGCAATGGAGGAGGGAAAGAAGATAGAGAAAAAATTGATGCAAAGCGGTCTTAACGTGAAAGTGAGAATAGAGAGGGGAGTCCCTCTGAAGGAAATACTAACAGTTGAGGAAGAAGAGAAGGTCTCCGCTATTGTCATTGGCTCCCATGGGAAGACCAATATCAGAGAGATGTTCCTTGGCTCTGTATCGGAGAAGGTCATACGGCAGTCTAAAAAACCTGTTTTAGTCATCAAGCGATAATGTTACGGTATAGGGAAAGCTTAACATAAAAACAGCTTTTTTCTGCTTATTTTTAAAACTCAATACTTAGATTCAAAAAAAGGAAAGACTCATGTTTGGTCAATATGATATCCCCATACGAATTGAGCAAGAGGGAATCACGGTCTCCGTTCAAAAAGAGGCGGAGAACATTCTTTACATGAGAGAATGCCTTGGGGAAAGCACGGAGAAGATCCTTGTTACAGGCTCCGGCAAGCTTCTCCTCAATCCCGTAGAGCCGGTAAACAAACCCAAAGCACTCGCCTCGCATCTACTCATAGAGTTTGCGAATACCCTGCAGGTTGAACCCAAAGGAACAATGAACATCTTCCTGACCTTTCCGGTAGAGATCGCGGTCTTTATGCCGTCAAACGAGGAGTTCGAGGTCATTGATGCCTTTACCCTGGCGAGACAAAAATTCACCCTGTACGGTGACCCCATAAACGGGGTTATCTGTAAGTATTGGAAAAGTAGCATATATACTGCTGAGCCATCGCTTAATCGCATAGAAGAGGGGCTCATCGAGCTCGCCGTCACGAACACAACCACCGGCTGGGTTGAAGTAACCAAAGCGGTATTCAATGCCTATGGAATGAAGATCTTTTACAACGACGAAAGGGTCTCAATGAAGGCGAGCATGAAACTTAAGGGCGGAGGGAGCGCGGAAACTGGGTGTATGGATGAGCCCCTTGTAGAAGGAATGACCAAATCGATAGAGATGTACACAGTACGAAAGCTTAGCGTTACTAAGAAGAACTTTATCATGGAGTCTGGACTATGATGCTCGACAAAGTTCTCTACCGTGGCGTTACCGTGTTTGACGTTATGGTGGTGGCGATTATCCTCATCATCGCCATTGTAATAACCAAGGCGCTCTCGCTGTATCTCAAAAAATTTCTCAGGGAAAAGGTCGCCAGGGGACACCTGGAGATCTTCGTGAAGATAACCTCGTACAGCATCTTTATTGTTGCTTTGATTATTATTCTCCCGCTGCTCGGGGTAAAGCTCTCGGGGTTGCTAGTTGCGGGAGGTATCGCCGGTCTGGCCATAGGCTTTGCCAGCCAGAGTGTCATAGGGAACCTGATCTCAGGGCTTTTCCTCATGATTGAAAGGCCAATCGCCATCGGCAATGTGGTAAATATAGACGGAACCGTAGGGATTGTGGAGGATATCCGGATCATCTCGACCACCCTGAGGACCTTTGACGGGCCGTTTATGAGGGTGCCTAACCAAAAGATCTTCACCGGAAACATCACCAACTATGCCCAAAACGTAGCCAGGAGGTTCGAGTATGTGATCGGGATTCGGTACAGCGACGATGCCGATAAGGCTATCGAGGTTATCAAGAAACTCATGGAAGAGCACCCTCTCATCCTCATTAATCCGGCGCCCATGGTGTTTGTGGACAGCCTCGGGGACAACTCCGTAAATATCATCGCGAGGATCTGGGCCCCAGCCACGGAGTGGTTTGGGGTGAAGACGGAGCTTTTGTGGAAGATAAAACAGGCGCTGGAGAAAGAAGGCATAGAGATTCCCTTCCCCCAGCATGTGGTATGGTTTGGCGATAAGAAAAGAGCGCCACGATTCGAAGTACCTGAATCAGGCAAAAACTCATCCGGTGAAACTTTGTAAGGACGGCTCTGAGGGCAAACACGGGACCTTGCTGATAAAAATAGTGTGCCTTCACTCAGGTTACTTTTTACCGGTCCAGTGAAAGATTCAGACCCGGTGCGGAAAATATCCTGTACATAACTCCAAGCCTTTTCCATAGCAATATGAATTAGATATCTAACTTACGGATAACCTTTCGGGCTATGCAAAGGAAAATTCTTCAAATTATAATCCTGCTCCTCGTGGCATCTGTTTGTCTGAGCGGATTCTTGATTGCGAGACATATCCTGCATCTTCCATTCAGGCCTACCAATGATGCCCTTCATAAAAAGAACTCTGCCTTTACCCTTGATTTTCTTATACCAAGCGGCACGTACATTGATGAAACAGTTACCATCGGTGAGGTAATCAAGATTCGGTTTACCAAGGAAAAATCGCCATACGAAAAGGTACTGCGGGCCATTTTCGATCTGATTCCTCACCGATACCGCTTTTTGGCGAATCTATTCCTGTTTTTATTTTGGTTTCTCTGTTTCATGACCTTCTTCAGGGTATTTACCTTTATGGGTTATGGAAGGTCACTGCGTGGAAGCCTGCTTTTTGGAGGCATAACCTATTATTTTATGCCCGATTTTTCGCCAGGAAAGGGTGATGATATACTCTTTATCGGCCTCCCTCTTCTTATTATCCTGCTTCATGCATACATTCATAGGGAGAAAGAAAGGAGAAAGGTGCGCGGTATTAATCATTCTCGTGCTATTAAAACAGGGTAAAACAAATTAACTGCCGCGATTGTTTATTCCCTTGAAAAGGAGATGATGAGAACTATTGCATCTCTGATTGTATAATCGGGTATTTAAAGGACTGTAAGGATACCATAAAAGGGACACTGTTATTATGCATAACATTCATAAAAGGAGGTACACTATGCTAAGGCTATTCAGAAAGACTGCAAGGAAGGTTGGCCTGCCCCCAGGAACCCTTGTCCAGGTTGAGGAGAAGAAGGCCGAAAAGGTAAAGATCAGCCTCATCGACTATGATGAGGCCCAATTTCAGGAGAAAGAAGCGGAAACAGTTGAGGAATGCTTTCCCTTCAGAGATAAACCCTCAGTCACATGGATAAATATAGACGGTGTTTACCAGGTGGAGGTTATAGAAAAAATCGGAGCCCATTTTGGTATCCATCCCCTTGTCTTAGAAGACATTATGCATACAGTACAACGGCCAAAGATAGAGGAATTCGAGGATTATATCTTTGTGGTGGTAAAGATGATTTACTTTGATGACAAAAAAAATGATATAGAGGCAGAGCAACTCAGTATAATTCTCGGCCCAAATTTCGTTATCTCATTCCAGGAGAAAGAAGGAGGTGTATTTGATCATGTGCGGGAACGAATCAGAAGAAACAAAGGTCGTATCAGGAAGATGAAGCCTGACTATCTTGCCTATGCCTTGCTGGATACCATCGTTGATCACTACTTTATTGTCCTGGAGAAACTTGGGGAAAAGATTGAAGGCATGGAAGAGGAGCTGGTTACCGAACCAACTCCTGAAACCCTACAGTCCATTCACATCTTAAAGAGAGAGTTGATATTTTTACGCAAGTCCATCTGGCCGTTACGAGAGGTGGTCAACGTTCTGGAAAGGGGTGAATCATCCCTTATTGATGAGTCTACAGGCATATATCTCAGGGACGTCTATGACCACACTATTCAGGTGGTTGATACCGTAGAGACCTTCAGGGATATGGTTTCCGGGATGCTTGATATCTATCTTTCAAGTATAAGCAATAAAATGAACGAGGTGATGAAGGTGTTAACGATCATTGCCACCATATTCATTCCCTTAACTTTTGTAGCAGGTCTTTATGGAATGAATTTTAAATATATCCCTGAGCTTGAGTGGCATTGGGGGTATTTCGCTGTTTTATTTGTAATGGTTATTATAGGTTTCGTGATGGTATTGTATTTCAGAAATAAAAAATGGTTATAGGAGGAGGCTACTATGGGTGGTTTATATTTTTTATTGCCCACGTTGCTTGTGATCTTCATCTCTTTTCTCGTAATACGGGCTGCCGCTGTTGCCTTGATGATGACAGGAATGGATGAGAAAAAGGCAAAGTTTCAGGCGCTATCCGCTTTCTCAGGAACGGGATTTACCACTAAGGAAGCAGAATCTGTCATCAATAATCCCAAAAGGAGGCGGATTGTCACGTGGCTCATGATTATGGGTAACGCAGGGATTGTTACGGTTATTGTAACGGCTACATCCTCCATTGTCACCAGCAAAGGCTATCAACTGTCCCTTGATATCTTGCTCCTGCTTGGGGGGATATTTTTGATCTACAAGATCGTAACGCACAAGGGATTTATAAGAAGATGGGAGAGCTTCATTGAGGACAAGTTCGTCAAATCCCGCACTTTTGAGGAGGACGTGACAGAGGATCTGCTACATTTCATCGAGGGCTATGGCCTTGTGAGGGTAATAGTGACGGAGAACTCACCCCTGATTAAAAGCTCTATTGCAGAGCACAAATTGACGGAGAAGGAAATATTGGTTTTGGGTATTGAGCGAGGAAAAAGTTGGATTCCTATTCCAAAACCAAAGGAGACAATTCAAAATGGGGATAAGCTTGTTGTGTATGGTTCTCTCAATGTCTTAAAGGGGGTTTTTAGTGAGCAGTAATGACAACACAACTAAACTAAGGTCAATCAAATTTAATCCAATACGTGGGATTAAACCATTTTTTCTATTCAGCAAGGTCATACCATGACATTTACTGTTAAAGATACATTAACTGAAGCGGAAGTCCAATCCGGTCTCAGGGCCGTTATAAGGGATGGGTTAGCAAGCCAGGTCATGGTGACATTTACAGGGGGCGTTTTCCTTGTTGCATATGCACTCAAGCTCGGCGCATCGAATGTAACAATTGGCCTTTTGGCCGCTATTCCCCCTTTGACACAGCTTATTCAGATACCCTCAATATTATTAGTTGAAAGAATTCGGAAGAGGCGGCTTATCAGCATGCTTGGATCAGCCTCGAGCAGAATATTCTGGCTGCTGATCGCGGTAAGCCCTCTCATGCTCCCGTTAGGGGCGGGGCTAAAATTTTTAATCATCGCAATACTCCTTAACGGAGCATTTAGTGCGGTATCCAACATCAGCTGGAACTCGTGGATGAGGGATCTCATACCGCAGGACCGGCTGGGGTCTTTCTACTCCAGAAGGATGAGCCTATCGATCGGGGTGAGCATCCCCTTAGGCCTTGGTGCAGGACTCTATATCGACTACTGGAAGAGGATCTTTCCCAACTACGAGATATACGGCTATTCAGCGCTCTTTTTCCTTGGATTCCTCGCGGGCATGCTCGGCGTGTATTTCATCTCGACCATACCGGAGCCGAAAATGGCCCCCGTGAAAGAGAAGGTTCATTTCTTCAAAATGATCCTTCAACCATTCAGGGACGCAAATTTTAAAAACCTCATTATGTTTCTTGGCTCCTGGAATTTCGCGGTCAATCTGGCTGCACCCTTTTTCACCGTGTACATGCTGAAAAGACTGCAAATGAATATGTCCTTTATCATTGCGCTTATGCTGCTGAGCCAGATCATGAATCTGGCGTTCTTGCGGATCTGGGGAAAATTCACCGACCGCTTCAGCAATAAATCGGTGCTCGGGGTAAGCGGGCCACTGTTCATCGCGTGCATCCTCGCCTGGACTTTCACCACCCTGCCCGAGAAATATATCTTAACGATTCCCCTTTTGGTGGCTATACATGTCTTCATGGGTATCTCCACCGCAGGGGTAACCCTGGCCTCGGGAAATATCGGCCTTAAGTTGGCACCCAAGGGACAGGCGACTGCCTTTCTCGCCGCGAATAGCGTTGTCAACTCCCTCGCGGCAGGCATTGCGCCTATCCTCGGAGGGAAGTTCGCGGACTTCTTCGCCGGGCGTGAGATTTCCTGGACGCTGAAGTGGACGAGTCCTGGAAGGGAACTTTTCCTCCCCACCCTCAACCTGCAGCAGTGGGATTTCTTCTTCTTCTTCGCCTTCCTTATAGGGCTCTACTCCATACATCGATTGGCCATGGTAAAGGAGGTCGGCGAGGTCGAGGAAAAAATTGTCGTTCATGAGCTCATCTCCGAGGTGCGCAGGATGATGTTAGATGCGTCCACCGTTGGCGGCCTGCGCCAAATGGTAAACTTCCCGTTTCTGGTGGCAAAACAACTCTCCGGACTTGTGCCCTTGAATCGGAAAAAACAACCATCCTCGAGTTCACCCTGAAAATTGATTTGTTTCGTTCTTTTGCGATGATATAGTACATATACGATAGTCCTTTGAGGGTAATCATGATCTCTTATCTGAGCAAATTTCTCGGTGAGACGAGCAGCCTTACGCGCATTGCCGTGATTGCTGCATTCATATTGGGATTGCACATGATGGTTATTGCGGTTCGTCATCTTGGCAACAAGTTCAAATCCTTGGCAGGCAGGGCAAGACTCTCCAAGCTGAGGACAATCTCGAGCCTTGCCACGAGCATGATTGTTTTTCTGCTCTACTTTATTGCCCTCGGTCTCATATTAAGGGAAATCGGTGTGTCATTGAAGGCCTATCTCGCAAGTGCATCTATAATGGGCTTGGCGATCGGATTTGGGTCCCAGGGTCTTGTGCAGGATGTTGTCAATGGGCTCACGGTTGTGTTCTCGGGGCTTTTCAATGTGGGAGATATGGTTGAGATTGCCGGCCAATCGGGAATTGTGCGAAGCTTTGGAGTGCGCTTCGCGGTAATTGAGAATTCACTTGGGGCAAGAGTGTATATCCCCAATCGAACTATCTCTAATGTCGTGGCCTATCCTCGGGGTTATGTGCAGGCCATTGTCGATATCATGCTTACAAGCGATCTACAGGCCACCAATAAGGTTAAGGAAACCGTCACCCCCATCATATCATCCCTTTTTGAGCAACTCCCGGGAACCCTGCTCGCTGCGCCGTCTATTAAAGGACGAGTTAAAACCAATGCGGGAAAGGAGTACCTCCGTATTGAGTTCCACATATGGCCTGGGCGCGGATCCCATCTCGAGACCGCCTTCAAGCAGGAGTTGTTGTTTGCGCTAAAGGCACTTGATCCAAAATACCAAGACTGGATGGTAAGCATCAACTATGAGGCTGAGAAAAAATCCGCGTCTTTGCAGGATGAGTGATGCGAGTAAGACAGGATGTTTGCTTCATGGACAATGCCTGGATGTGCCGCCTTATGTGCCTGAGCTTCAACGCAATTCGCTTATTCATTCGTTGATAGTGCTATCAATCATTTATCCTTAAAGAAATTATCTCACCTTCCTCGGACTCGCTTAAAGAACTTCAGCACCTCAAATACTCCCAGGTACAAGACCGCTGCACCGAGGACAAACAGCCAGTCAGTTATGGTAATGGGGCCGAAGCTCAGAAAATCGCTGATGTAGGGCCCGTAGATCGCAAACAACACCAACCCGATAGACATTACAATAGAGGCAAGCAAGATCCTGTTTGAAAAAAAATCGCGATTGAAAAGAGAGATTCTTTCAGACCTCCTCTGGAGGATATTGAAGAATTGGCAGAACACAATGGTCGCGTAACTCAAGACAGTGGCCTTGAAATAATGCATGGTATCTACGCTGTCTACCGTCAGGGTTATTCCTTCCCGGCTCATAAATAAGAAAAAATTCAGGAACGCCAATCCTCCTATCAGGATTCCCAAGAGCGTAATCTCCGTGCCTCCCCATATACCCAGCACATGTTCCTCGGGTTGCCTGGGTTGCCTGGTCATCACATCTTTGTCGGGAGGGTCGAAGGTGAGCATGGTGAGCGGGCCGATCTCCCCCAACAAATCGACGGCCAATATCTGGCCCGCCAGTATGGGTATGGGATAATTCCACAAGGCGGCCGCCAGCAGGCCCAGCAATACTAATGCCAGTTCCCCTACGTTGGTGGTCAGAGAAGCGAATATCGTTTTCTTGAGGTTATTGTAGATCGTTCTTCCGCCTCGTATGGCGTGAACCAGGGTGGAAAAGTTGTCATCCAGCAACACGAGTCTCGACGCTTCTTTGGCCACGTCATTTCCCCTCTGCCCCATGGCAACGCCGATATGCGCCCTCCTGAGGGCAGGCGCGTCGTTCACCCCGTCTCCGGTAACCGCCACTATCTCGCCCTGCTCCTCCAAAACCTTCACGATCTGAAGCTTGTCCTCGGGGTCAACGCGAGCGAATATGATAGACTGATTTTCTTTCAATAGCTTTTTCAGCTTTTTTAGGCCCATATCCTTGAGTTGTGTTCCCGTAATCACCGGCGTGGCCTCTCCGGGCTCAGGCAGGCCGATCGCTCTGCCCACGGCCTGAGCGGTTTCCGGATGGTCTCCCGTGAGGATGAAAACCCGTATGTGGGCCTTCCGGGCATCTGAGATTGCCTCCTTAACTCCCTCCTTCGGTGGATCTATCATCGCCATCAGGCCCAAAAAGGTGACGCCCTTCTCCACCTCTTCCCTTATGTACTCATCTTTCTTGGAATCCAGCGATCGATGTGCAATCGCCAGAACGCGCATGCCGTTTTTGGAGTAGTCCTCGTTTATCGCCCTGATCTTTTCCTTATCTTTCGCGGTTATGGCGGCATGTTTTCCATCTTTGTAAATATGAGTGCTGATGGAAAGCACGCTGTTCGTGGAACCCTTCACGGCAAGCCTCTTCTCATTGCCGAACTGTCTCACCGAGCTCATCCTCATAAGCTCGGAATCGAATGAGAACTCCTGGATCTCAGGGTTCTCCTCGTCTTCCTTGGGAGAACGGGTGCCCAGCTTCGTTGACAGCGTTATCAGAGCCGCCTCGGTAGGATCGCCTATGGGATACCAGGAGGCGTGTTCCTCGTCCGGTTCGTGTATTTCCGCGTTTGACGACATGGTCGCCGCGTCCATGATCACTTCTATCGCCTCAATGTGCTTCTCGCTCAGGCGGTTTTTCTTCTCATCCAGAACATCCCCTTTGGGTTCATAACCGATTCCGGTGACCTTATATTTTTTCCCATTGAACCAAAGCGATTGGACAGTCATCTCGTTTTTGGTCAAGGTTCCGGTTTTGTCGGTGCAGATCACGGTTGTCGAGCCCAGCGTTTCTACGGAGGGCAAATCCTTCACCACCGCGTTTCTATCGGCCAACATATTGCTGCCCGTGGTAAGGGCAACCGTCACCTGGGCCGGTAGAGCCTGCGGCACCATGGCCATGGCAACGCCGAGTGCGTATACCAGGCTCATGTACAGGGAGAAATCCTGGGCTATCCCCAAGGTAAAAAGCCCGACACTGATGACGGCCACCGTGACGGACAGCTGGTTCGCCAGGCGCCGCAGCTCTTTCTGGAGCGGGGTCTGGGTTTCGCCTGCTTCTTCGGTCATGCCCGCGATCTTCCCTGTCTCCGTATCCATACCGGTAGCCACAACCACCCCGGTGGCGCTACCGGTGGCCACTGTCGTGCCTGCGTATGCCATGTTATCCCTGTCAGCCATGGGACTTTCTTCCTTTATCGCGTCACGCTGCTTGCCCTGGGGCACCGACTCTCCGGTCAGGGCGAAATCGTTGGTCTTGAGGCCGCTCACCGTAATGAGCCGCAGATCCGCAGGCAGCTTATCGCCTGCCTCTATGAACACAATGTCACCGGGAACCAGGTTTTCCTGAGAGATCTCCGCCAACTCTCCATCCCTCATGGCCTTGGCCGGAGACCTGATCAGGCTCTTCAGCTTATCAATGATCTTTCCCGCTTTACGCTCGTGAAGAAACCCTATCACCGCATTGACGAGCACAATGATAAATATGATCGAACCGTCTCTATAGTTGCCAATGAAGTAGGATATCAATCCCCCGAGAATCAGTATCAGGATGAGAAGCTCTTTGAATTGCGACAAAAACAGCAGCCATAGCGGGACCCTTATCTTCGCCCTCAGTTCGTTCTTGCCGTATTTCTTCAGCCGTTTTTCCACTTCAGCACGAGAAAGGCCTTTCTCGGTGGTGTCCAGATCCTCCAGCACTTCATCCGGGCCCATCTGGTAGTACTTTTTCTGGGGCATGTTGGCCTCCTCCTCTCTGATCTAATCATCGGCAGATCCCCGTCGTTGGCGGGAGACTCCCGGAGTTTGGCATTCAGTGAATAGAAAAAACTTCCCCTCCTGAACCGCTTAGAGCTCATAATGAAGGAGCCTTTCTGTAAATTACACCAAAAATTTACGCCATACCACATGAGTTTTCAAGTGCCGTTTAGTCGGGGTTCTGAATATCGGAAGTTTTCATTGAATGCATCAATATCTTCTCCCTTGACAAGCCCGCAAGTATGATTACTTTTCTAGAACACAAGATACGGTGTTCGAGCTGTTATTGTGCCACTCTGTTGGACTGTGTCTTTTCCTCGATGTGCGTGTGTTCACATCGGTAGCGAAGGAGGTGATTGGATATGCGCTTGAGGATGGAAAGAGGCACCAAATCGATCCTGCAATATCAGCTGCCCATCGAAACCATTCTCACGCGTCTTGTGCACGGTTCTTCCTTACTCAAGCCCGATGGAGCGAGAAAAACCATTCGGGTACTAGCCTATCACGTATCCTCACCTTCATTCATGCTGCCTTTTCAGGTCAAACACATGACGATGTTCCGCAGGGAAGCCCGGCTCCGACCTAACGTGTACACACGCGTGGGGTGAGCACATCCAGGCCAGCTCGAGCAGCAAGAACAGAAACACCTAACCATAAGAAAGGAGGTACAAGCGATGATTATACGAAGGATTGGCGGATGGCCCACATGGGAGTGGAGGAGCCCCTATGGGGAGCTCGAGAGGATGCGCAAGGAGATGGACAGGCGCTCCGAGGCCTTGACCGGACCCTTGTTCAGGGAACCTCTGGCCGGGGTGTTTCCTCTCATGAACGTGACCGAAGATGGGGACAACTACTACGCGCGCGCCGAACTTCCGGGAATCAAGGCCGATGAGCTGAACATCTCTCTCACAGGTAACAGCCTCACGGTTGCCGGGGAGCGAACCATACCGGCTGAGAACGAGACAGCAAGCTACCACAGGCGTGAACGCGAGCCTGGGAAGTTCAGCCGGGTTGTCGGTCTCCCCTCCCCGGTAGACACCTCCAAGGTTGAAGCCCGCTGCGTTGACGGGGTCCTGACCGTGGTGATCCCCAAGGCAGAGGCAGCCAAACCAAAGCAGATTGCTGTCAAAACCTCATGAGAACACGAATCCCATTGAAAGGAGGCAGAGAAACATGGCTGAGAAGGAAAAAAAAGAGCTGAAGGTAAAGGAGAAGGCAGAGGTGAGCATCCCTGCCGAACAGACAAGGCCGGGGCCTATCTTTACCCCGGCAATGGATATCTTTGAGACAGATGAGCAGATCACCGTGCTCTCTGATATGCCGGGGGTGAAGGCACAGGATCTCGCCATTGACCTTCGGGAAAATACCCTCACCCTTTCAGGCAATGTGGAATCGCCGGAGGGGGAACTGGAGCAGGAACTCTTGCGGGAGTATCGCACCGGGAACTACTACCGGCAGTTTACCCTCTCCGATGCGATTGACCAATCCAAGATCGAGGCTACGCTCAAAGACGGGGTCCTGCGGTTGCGGCTCCCGAAGGTTGAGGCGGCAGCGCCCCGTACCATCCCTGTCAAAACCGGGTAGGGGCTGTTTGGCACGGTTAGCTCAGCGCAGCCCAAAGGACAATGCGAAGCAAGGGAGTGCGCCGCATCTCTGAGATCCATTGAGATGCGGCGCACTCCCCGCCATAAGGAAACTACACGATGCCGGAGGACTACTATATCGTTTTGGGCCTCAGCAGAGGCGCTGATATCGAGAAGATCAAAAAGGCCTACCGGAGAGTGGCCAAGCAACACCATCCAGACATCGCCCGCTCAAAGGAAAGCGCGGAGAAGTTCAGGGAGATTCGGGAGGCCTATGAGACCTTGGGCGACGAGGAAAGACGCAGGAGATACGACCAGGAGCTCGCCCAGAGAGGATCGGAGATACGGATCTCACGGGTTCCCGATATCATTGAACAAAGGAGACAACCCCTCCAAGACTGGGAGAGGTTTTTATCCCGTGCCGATGAGTTCTTCGAGGGATTTGTCCCAGGTTTCTTTGAAATCGACAAAGGGAGGATCAGGGACAAGGATCTCTACTTCGAGGCGATCCTCTCACCACGGGAGGCAGCTGAGGGAGGCCTCTTTCCGATTACCGTTCCCGTGATCGAGCCCTGCCCACGGTGCGGGCGAACGGGATTCTGGGAGGACTTCTTCTGCCCTGTGTGCTCCGGCTATGGCAGGGTGCAGTCCGAGCGAGAGTTCTCCCTGAGCATACCGCCCCACGTCAGGCATGGAACGGAGATACGGCTGTCCATGGAAGATATCGGGATAAAAGATACATATTTACACGTGAGGGTGCTCATTGATCCGCACCTCGAAGAGGAGGAATGGTAACAGCGTGCAAGAGGTGATCGGACCTCACAGGAAATCACATGATTGGGCCTTTAGGCCTCAGCGGTTTTTATAGCCAGCCGTTCTTGTGTTGCGAGAGAGTAACTCTTGTGCGGAATGTCGGCAAATGATCACCTTTGAAGTCGCTAACAAAGCACGTCATTCGACTTCCACGCTTCGGGTAACGGTTTTATGCAGCTCTGTGACTGGAAGCAGCCAGAAAGATTTGGGTAGCAATTCCAGGAGATTAGCCTCAGCAGTTTCTTTATCTGGGGCTTCAATCTCTTCTGGTACATTATACAAAAAACCCTGTAACGCATGTTCATGCCCTCCTTAATCACCTTTGACCTTATGTTGTTCTGAGAAAAAGAACGGTCCCATTTTAATTGATCGGCGATCTCGTGCGAAAAAATGAATTGCAAACAGTTAAATCCATCTAACTATTTGATTTTATGCAAGAAATCTTAATGAAGCAATATAATCATTCTGTAAAGGTTGTCAAGGCTTGATCCGTTTTTTTCTACAGCCTTATTACTGATGACCAGCGCTCGATTCTGGTTGCTCTGGATACTTCACCAAA
>Ga0315538_1000692_pt1 | contig 20798 bp, 12 predicted proteins | sample SalMarSW160230MG_2_FD_203834 | JGI IMG/M metagenome (GOLD analysis project Ga0315538, IMG submission 203834) | Salt marsh sediment microbial communities from the Plum Island Ecosystem LTER, Massachusetts, United States - Salt Marsh Sediment SW1601-230 ...
AGGGCAAATGATTCGACTGAGATGCTAGCGAAAATTAGCCTCCAAAGTGGTGTCAAAAAAGGGGGACAGTTCCACTTGATTAAGAGACTAAAATGGGGCCAGGGGATAGATGTTCTCCGCCGAATTGAAGATGGAAAATACCGACCCAGTAAAAAATTGATGGATTATGTCGGTAATATCATCAAAGGCAAACCGGAATATGTTCTTCTTGATGAACAGCTTGTAGCTTATGACAGAGTGATAGCATGCACAAAAAAAGGTTTTCATGATAAACAGAAGAGAGTCATTCTTATCAAGGGAGGTCCGGGCACTGGTAAATCCGTTATTGCTATTAACCTGATGGCTGATCTCCTTTTGGATGGATACAATGCCCATTATGCAACAGGTTCAAGGGCCTTCACCACGACACTCAGGAAAATCATAGGCACGAGGGGCTCTATCCAGTTTAAGTATTTTAATAGCTATATGAGTTCAGAAAGAAATGCGGTTGATGTCTTAATTTGTGATGAGGCTCATAGAATCCGGAAAGTAAGTCATAGCCGCTATACTCCGAGAGACAACCGTTCAAATCTGCCGCAGATACAGGAATTGTTATCTTCGTCGAAGGTTTGTGTTTTTTTTATCGATCAGGATCAAGTTGTTAGGCCTGATGAAATAGGATCTGTGGGTTACATCAAAAATAGTGCTAAGGAAAATAATTGTGCTGTTCATGAATATGAACTTGAGGTTCAATTCCGGTGCAGCGGATCAGATGCATTTGTAAACTGGATTAACAACACATTAGGCATCCATCGAACAGCTAATGCTATTTGGTCAGGAAAGGATGAATTTGATTTCAGGATTTTTCAGTCTCTTGAATCTTTGGAGGAAGCAATAATAAATAAATCTCAGCAGGGTTTTAAATCGAGAATGACAGCCGGTTTTTGCTGGAAATGGTCAAAGAAACCAAAGGCAGACGGAACACTGCATGAAGACGTTCGAATAGATGGATTTCAGCGGCCCTGGAATGCCAGGCCAGAAGCAACAAGGTTAGCTAAATGTATCCCAAAAGCTACTTTGTGGGCCAATGATCCAAATGGTATTAATCAAATTGGATGCATCTATACTGCTCAGGGATTTGAATTTGACTATGTAGGTGTAATATTTGGCAATGATCTGGTCTATAATTTAGATGAACAGGAATGGGAAGGCCATCCTGAAAATTCAGGTGACCCTGTTGTGAGATGTTCAAGGGATAAGTTTATTAATCTTGTTAAAAATACTTATCGTGTACTTTTATCAAGAGGTTTAAAGGGATGTTATGTATATTTTATGGATAAAGATACCGAAAGGTTTTTTAAGAGCAGGATGGAGATTTCAAAGGGTTCTACTTCTACGATTTCATCCCAATAAAGTTTTAGTGGCGAACGTTAAATATTTTTTTGTTAAGAAGACAGGTTGAATTTCCTGATCTAGGGGAGTGAAGTGCTCCTCACTTCTTGATGTACATACTTCACTCCATCCTTAATTTTATTATTCATTTTTGTTTCTATATTTTATAAGCGAGAAATTAATAGGGATTTTTGGGATTAAATTTCTTAAAATGCGTAAAATACGAAAAAGAAATGAATAAAGCACTTAATCAGAGAAGATTTTCAATAGTCCATTGCCTGAATTTTGAGATTTCCATGAAATCTGAAGGAGTAAAAAATCCCGACTCAAATATTTTATTTCCTGGATAAACTTGGGCAATTACTGTATTTCTATGAATTCCAATATGATAAATTCCATTAATAAGATCAAAATTTCTTGGCTTTGCATTGAAACTATCAGGCTCAAAACCATGTTTTAAATCTTTAATAATAGACGCAATTTCTGTTCTTCTGGACGCAGATGATAGCTCTACCAGCAAGATAATATTGATTATTTCTTCATTTTTTTTACTTTCAAACTTTCTCAAAGAGGCATCTAATATTCTTACAATCTCTTCATCATCTGCACTAGCAAAGCTTACTGGCCACGCTTGAATACCACTGCCTTCATCGCTACTTTTCATTAAAGATATACCTTTATAACAGTTTAAATTATAGGTTTCAATTGGAGTTTCTAAGCATCCAATTTCATTTTTAATATTATTTAAAAGCCTTACTCTATTTTTTTTACTCAATCTGAAAGGTGATTCAAAAGCTTTTATTAGGAGAAAATAATCTCCCTTTATTTTTCCTTTTAAAGGCTTCTCTACATAAGTATGTACCCAATTTATTATATTTTGTATGTGAGTTTTTTCTTTTGGAAAGAGCCTTTTGAGCTCGATTGCCATTTCTTTTTCAGTACTTTCATCTATACAATGAAAGTCATAAATTGGCTTTCCCCTTTCTTTTTCATCAGCTTTCTCTTTAATTACGAAATTTGTTGATTCTCTTTCATTGTAGAACTCTAAAAATCTTTTAGTGATGAAGTGTTCAAAGTCTATTTCGCCATTTCTCATATTTTAAATTTATTCCTAAGTGGGATATGCTTCCAATTTTTAGTACTACCACTTTGAGGGTTAATTTTCGCTAACATCTTAGTTGGACAATTTGCCATTCTCTTTTAGATATTTTAGCGGCGACTTGCTCCCAAGCGCCGAATGTCTAATGCTTTGATTATAATACCTAATGCGTGCCTTAACAACTTTTTCCAAAGATTCAAAATCTTATTGTTCCCAAAGCAGCAAACAGTTTTCCTATATTAAAAAAGGGAGCCGGGATGCACTAATTTCAATTAATCAATAAGGAGAATCCTTTTTTGGGCGTGATATCAGCTCTTAAACCGCATTTCTTATAATTACCTATTCCCAGGTTTATATAATCTGTGGAATATTGAAAATATTAGATATATAGTTTTCTACACAACAAGGATATTGATAGGATAATACTGCATTTTAACTGCAATATTGCATGGGATCACAAATTATAGATATCATTTGAGATTCAATTTCCAAATTTTGCTTCTTGCTGTATAATAATTGTTAGAAACGAATATGAATCAAGAGTTGGATTATTTTTCTCTTATAGGAGACATAGAAACTAGAATTGGAGCATTGGTGCTGATGGCTGATTCTACCGAAAAAGCAATTGAAGAAATGAGTAACAGAAAATGGTTCGACCCCGAAAAAAGTCGTTTATATAATAAGGGAACTAAAAAGATTTTAGGTGGGGCCATAATGGGATACGAGGGTTTATATATTGAAACTATGATATTAGGTTTAGCCAAAGTAGTGGAAGATACAATAAATGATTTGGCAGATATGTTCGGAGTTAATTTTAATATATGGAAACATGAAAATCCCCCAATTGAATATCACGATAAAGCAAAAATTATACGCGCACTATCAAATATAACAAAACATAATCAAGGAATTATTGATAAATCCAAACAAAATCAATCAATAAAATTTTTAACTGAAAAGTTTGATTTACCTGACGTTTTGTTCGTAAGAGATCTGCTGTATTTGCAGAATTCAAAAATTGAAACTGATATTATAAAAAACATCTATTACATTGAGTCCTTCTTATTTAACTTAGTTTCTATTAAACTTGGTAAGGAAAATTTTTTTCCTAAGGTAGCTGATAAAAATATTGTTAATTTCATGGTAAAAAGACATTTGTCAGAAATACCTGGACAACAATAAATTTCTAACAAATCAATCGAGCGGATTTTTTCCGCGACTTCGCTGCTCCAAAAATCGCTCATTTCTAATGTTATCCCACCATCCTTTAAAGTAACTGGCGGTGACAGGTACAAAAAATCCAACTACGTAAATAAAATACAGGTTAGCTTCTACTTTGCTAAAGAATCTACATAAAGGTTATTCACGCTTTTCTTTACTGCAATTTTCAAATGTACAGAGAATCAGGATAAAAGACGATTTTAGGCCTCAAAAATCTCGTTTGAGCCTGTTTGTTTGCTGTGAATATAAGCAAAGTTTTTGATTGTGATTAAATTACTGTGGTCCATCGCATAATTGATTTATTAGGATTTAATTGAATATAAGTTCCAGTAATAAAAACAGCGATTTCCTAACATTTTATAACCTGGAGTTATAAGAAAATCTGTAAGTTATTTTATTAATAATTTGGAGATCAAGGATAAAAATCATCCCCCAACTTAATCTCTAAAGACTATTGACCTTTATGAAGACGCACTGTAATATTTTATTTTAGTCCTTAGTATGATTGGACTATATTTAGATGAAGGGGTAAATTAAAATTTCGCAAAAGGTAATTTCTCTTCCGTCCGAAAACCTTAAACGATCAAAAATTTGTCCCTGATGCTATAATAAAGCTACTTTTTACATAAATGATAATAGATTGTCTAAATTACTTTAAACCTTCAAGGAGATAATTGTATGGGATATTTAGTAAAAATCAGCGATGATAATATTGAAATCATAAAACCCAAATCATTTGAAAAAGAAGAAATTCTGCAGGAAATTGTAAAAAATTATCCTGAAATAATTCCCTTAGAAAAGATTGATGAAAATTTTGATCCTATTCTTATTGTTGGAAGAGAATTCCCTTTGGAGGAAGCTGGATCTATTGATTTGCTTACAATTGATGTTTCTGGCCTTGTAACCATCATTGAATTTAAACTCGAAAAAAATACTGATATAAGAAAGATAGTCGCACAGGTCATCAAGTATTCTGCTAATTTATGGGAAATGAGTTATGATGTTTTAGATAAAAAAGTGCAAAGTTTCTTTAATAGTAGCAGGTGTGAAATTAAAGAACTAAAAAATAAAACATTAGTGCAGGCCGTCAAGTGGCATTTTGGGAAAACAAAAAAAGAAGCTGAAGACAGAGAATTTTCCTCCGAAGAATTTATAAAAAATGTATCTAGTAATCTCCAAAAAGGAGAATTCCGTTTAATTATTTTCTGTGACAACGTGGATGAAAGAACAAAAAGATCAGTTGAATATCTTAATAATCTTTCAAATTTTGATTTCTACTGTGTATCTACAGATGAGTTTGAAGTAGATGGAAAAAGTTTTTTTAAGTCGAGTTTAATAACAATAGATAGAAAAAAACTACTGCTGGGAGAAAACGAGCTGGCAAGATAAGTTTTGATGACTTTTTAAACTCTATTCCGAATAAGTATAGAGAAATATATAAATTTTTTGATGATATAATGAAAGGGATAGATGGATATTACTCCATGGGAACAAGAGGATTCGCTTTTTATTTACTCTTGGGGGAACATAAAATGAGAGCTTTTGAAGGACATCCTAATTACATAGCCCTTATATCAAAAAATTACGTCGATAAATATTTAAACAAAGAAGAGTTAATAGTGACAGAAAATGCAATAAAAGATTATGAAGAAAAAATAAAAAACATAAAACCATTTAAAAATTCTTTTAAATCTAAGGGAGTATATCCTATTTATAAATATAGTCGGATTAAGCCAGACGAACTTAAAGAATATTTCAATTTCATAATTGAATGGTATAAAAAATGGTTTACGGAATGAAAATAGATATTAGAGCAAATATTAATCAAGAGGGTTATTATCATAACTATCATAAAGATGCTAATATTATCTAGCCGGAGGCTACATAATGACACAAATTCAACCCGATGCCATTCTCATAGGACCTTTTTGGCCAGAAAAGGTAAGAGTAATATCCGTAAAAACCATAAGTGAAAATCAAATTAGAATAGAAGCAGTTGGTCTTGATACGCAAAGATTTTATAATCCGATTTTGTCTCCACAAGATATAGACCTCCTCGAAATCATCGAAGAAAGACCATTTAGTTTTAAAGCAGACGGTGAATCTTTATTTCTTTACCTCGAAGCTCATCGAATAAGAAATGCATTTCAATTTGATCCACTCTATGCAATAAATGTTTCCCAGGTTGATCCTTTACCTCATCAGATTGAGGCTGTTTACCATTATATTATGCCTAATCCTCGCATACGTTTCATGCTTGCAGATGACCCAGGGGCAGGTAAAACAATAATGGCTGGCCTCCTTCTAAAAGAATTAAAATATCGCGGCCTTGTTGAAAGAACTCTCATTGTTGTTCCCGGACACCTTAAAGATCAGTGGAAGAGAGAATTGAAAGAAAAATTTCAAGAAAATTTTACTCCGGTGGATAGAAATATAATGAATGCAACTTGGGGCCAAAATTATTTTGCAGAAAATAATCAGCTTATTATATCAATGGATTTTGCTAAACAGGATGATGTGATGTTTTCTCTCAAAGATACAAGATGGGATTTAATTATAGTTGATGAAGCACACAAGATGTCTGCATATAAATACAGCCAGAAAATAAAGAAGACACAAAGATATACTTTCGGAGAACTTTTATCGCCGTTGACAACCTATTTTCTATTTCTTACAGCTACACCACATCGAGGCGATCCAGAAAATTTCCGTCTTCTGCTTGATCTCTTAGAACCTGGATTTTTCGCTGATACAGAAATGCTTGCCGAGTCTATCAAGAACCAGGATAATCCACTCTTTTTGAGAAGGTTAAAAGAAGATTTAAAGGATTTTGAAGGAGCTCCGATATTTCCACCTCGTAAAGTCGACACGGTTAAATATTACCTTTCAGAAGACGAAAAGAATCTTTATATACAGGTCACAGAATATGTTCAGAAACACTTTAATAAAGCTTTAGAAAAAGAAAAGCGTAACGTCACCTTCGCCCTAATTATTCTTCAGCGACGCCTGGCATCTAGTGTTAGAGCAATAAGAAAGTCATTAGAACGAAGGCATAAGAGGTTAACAGAGCTTTATAAGACAGGGGAATTTATTCAGCAGGAAGGTTATGATGAAGACTATCTCGAGGATTTAGAGGAAAAGGAACGCTGGAAAAAAGAAGAAGAACTATTAGAGAAACTCACCTCGGCAGAGACTCTGGAGGAATTAAAGGAAGAGATAGAACGACTAGAAGAACTCGTTGAACTAGCCCGCGAGGTCGAAAAGAAAGAAATCGAAACAAAGCTTAACGAATTGAAAAAACTTATGTGGGATGAAAATCTCCAGGATTCAAAAACGAAATTGCTAATTTTTACTGAAGCAAGAGATACATTGGAGTATTTGGTTGAAAAGTTTAGAAAATGGGGATATTTGGTTTCATGCATTCATGGAGGGATGAATCTTGATTCTAGGATTAAGGCAGAGAACGATTTTAAAAATGAAACACAAATCATGGTCTCCACCGAAGCCGGAGGAGAAGGTATAAACCTGCAGTTCTGTTGGATCATGGTCAATTATGATATCCCGTGGAACCCAAATCGCCTCGAACAGCGAATGGGCCGGATCCATCGTTACGGACAGAACCATGAAGTTCATATTTATAATCTTGTGGCATTAGACACCCGTGAAGGCCGAATTCTGGAGAAGTTATTCGAGAAACTCGCACTTATACGAGAGCATCTGGGGTCTGATAGGGTTTTTGATGTCATTGGAGAAGTTCTGGTTGGGAAAAATCTCAAGGATCTCATAATGGACGCCATTTCTAATAGAAGAACGATGGAAGATATCCTTAAAGATTTTGAGAGAATCCCCGATGAAGAGGCCATAAAAAAGGTAAAGGAGGCAAGCCTCGAGGCTTTAGCCTCTCGACATATAGATTTATCCAGAATTTTAGGGGAGCAGCGAAAGGCAAAAGAAAATAAACTTGTCCCAGAATATATCGAAGAATTTTTCAAGCAAACAGCCGATATATTGAATATAAAAATGGAAAAACGGCAAGATGATCTCTGGCGGATAGTCGCTGTTCCTTTTGATCTCCGCAATCAGCCCTATACTTTCAAAACAAAATTTGGTGAAGTTCAGAGAACATATAGTAAAGTATCCTTTGACAAGGAGGAAGCTTTCAAATCTCAAGCAGAATTCATCGCAATGGGACATCCGCTTTTAGAAGCAAGTGTAAAGACTATATTAGATAAGTATGAAGATAGTTCTCAAGATGGAGCGACATTTCATGACCCAGATGGGAAAATGGACGGGATTATTTGGTTCTTTGAAGCAGAAGTAAAGGATGGTAATAATGAGACTGCAGGAAAAAGATTATTTGCTGCATATCAGGATTTATCAGAGAAAAACCATAATCTATCCTTTGTTAATCCAGCAATTCTATGGGATTTAAAACCCATAAAAAGTAAAGAAAAATCAAACGATACTTCCCCTCAAGAGACCGATATTGACCAGAATATGGTTAAGTCCTTTGTCATTAAACGCGGGTTGGAGACCTATAAGACTGAGCTTCTGGAAAGAAGACAAAGAAATGCAGAGATAAAAAGAAAGTATGGGATCCGCTCCCTTGACTCAATGATCCTTGATTCAGAGGCCAAGATTTCAGATTATGAAACAAGGAGAATAAAAGGGGAAGACATTCCCGCAGTGGTTATCCAAAATGAAATGAGAAAAAAGGAAGACTTAGAACGAAAAAAGCAGCGCTTACTCAAGGATATAAAAGCAGAAATCCATCTCTATCCAACTGATCCTAAAATAATTGGTGTGGTAAGAGTCCTACCTCTGAAAGTTCATGAGGAAATGAGATCAAATGAAGAGATCGAAAAGATTGGAATGAAGGTCGCTATGGAATACGAACAAAGAAAAGGAAGGCACGCTGAAGATGTCCATTTAGAGAATTTAGGATATGATATTCGGTCGCACGATGACAAACAGAATTATCATTACATTGAGGTTAAAGCAAGAGCAAAAGAAGGAGCTATTTTACTTACTCCCAATGAATGGCTCATGGCAGAAAGGCTGAAGGATGAATTTTGGCTTTATGTTGTTATTAATGCGGCTCTAAATCCTGAACTGTATCTAATTCAAAATCCTGCTTCCAAACTAGAAGCTTTTAAGGAGATTGATATCGTTAGATACATAGTTAAAGAATGGAAAAGTATGGCAGAGGAAGCAAGATGACAAAAAAATCATTTATTGAAGCCGACTTTCCCATTAAAGAGGTCAGTGCAGAATCGGTAAGGGAAAAGAATATTCGCCATGGGCATATCTCAACTCTTCACATTTGGTGGGCGCGAAGACCATTAGCAGCTTCAAGAGCATCGATATATGCTGCACTTACTCCTGAACTTAAAGATGAGGATGATAGAAAGAAAAGAAATGAATTTATAGGCAAGCTTTCAAAATGGGAGAATTCGCTTAATAAAGATCTAATTGAAAAAGCAAGACAGGATATTTTGGAAGCAAATCATGGAAAGGCTCCAAAAGTGCTTGACCCATTTGCTGGTGGCGGCGCAATTCCGCTTGAAGCTCTACGATTAGGCTGTGAGACTTATGCCAGTGATTTAAATCCAGTAGCAACCCTTATTTTAAAGTGTACACTTGAATATCCTCAAAAATACGGCCATAGAATGAGGAAGATAAAAGATGAAGTCGGAATGGAGCATGAAGAAGAATACAATCCTCTTCTTGAAGATGTAAAAAAATGGGGAGAATGGGTTTTAGCAGAAGCAAGAAAAGATATCGGGAGATTTTATCCCCTTGATCCTGATGGTTCCATTCCTGTTGGATACATCTGGGCAAGAACAATACGGTGTAACAATCCTACATGTAACGCTGAAATACCTCTCGTAAGACAGACCTGGCTGGCGAAAAAAGATAATAAAAAAGCTGCTTATAAGATCTTATCAAAGGGGAATAAAGTTGAATTTGAAATAAGAAAAGGTAAAGAAATTGATTTTGACCCTGGAACTGGAACAATATCAAGGGCCAAAGTCAACTGCCCTTGTTGTGGTTCGGGGTTAAGTCCGGATGAGGTTAGAAAGCAATTTCAGGAGGGGAAGTCAGGGCAAAGAATGATCGTTGTTGTCCTCCATCACCCTAATCGGAAAGGGAAAACATACAGATTAGCAACTGAAAAAGACATGGAGATTTTTAAAGAAGGCGAAGAATATTTAGAGATAAAACGAAAAGAATTATTTGAAAAATGGGGAGTTGATCCTGTGCCGAGTGAAGCTACACCTGAAGGAAAAGGAAGCGGTGCAGAAAGAGCATTTTCTGTGAGAAATTATGGAATGAATACCTGGGGCGATCTATTCAACTCCCGCCAGAAACTGGCTATTATTATATTTGTAGAGAAGGTAAGGCTTGCATATAAGAAAATGATTGAAGAAGGATATGAAGAGAAGTATGCAAAGGCAGTGGTGAGTTATTTGGCGTTGGGGATGGATATGACCACTGCATTTACTAACACACTTGCTAGATGGGAAAATACTTCTGAAGCAATTAAACAACTATATTCAAGACAGGCATTGCCAATGCTTTGGGATTATGCAGAAGTTAATCCTTTTAGCATGTCTTCCGGAAGTTTTGAAACTGGCTGGGAATATTATTACAAAGTAATAGAACACTGTTCTGAATCAAATTCCACTCCTGCTACCATCACCCAATCCTCCGCCACTCTATTGCCCTATCCTGATAACTATTTTGATGCAGTAATCACCGACCCCCCCTATTACGATAATGTACCTTATTCTTATCTTTCAGATTTTTTTTATGTCTGGCTAAAACGAACGATTGGAGATTTGTATCCTGATCTTTTTGCAACGCCCCTAACTCCGAAGTCAGAGGAAATAGTTGCCTATTCTTATGGAAAAGAAGGTTTCAAAGGAGGAAAGAAATATTTTGAAGAAATGATAACAAAGGCATTCAAGGAAATGCATCGAGTATTAAAACCGGAAGGAATTGCCTGCATTGTTTTTGCTCATAAATCAACTAAAGCCTGGGAAACTATCATCAATGCTTTATTAAATTCTGGCCTCTATCTCACAGCAAGCTGGCCTGTGCATACAGAAATGCAAGCAAGACTCAGAGCAAAAGAATCAGCAGCACTTGCTTCCTCTATCTATATGGTTTGCCGCAAACGCATGGAAGAAAAAACAGCTTATTTCAATGAAATTAAACCTGCTATTGAGGAAAGAATTAAAAGCAAGCTTGATCAATTCTGGGAAGAAGGGATTGGTGGAAGCGATTTTTTTATTTCGGCTATTGGTCCTGCCTTAGAGGTCTTTGGTAAGCATGCAAGAGTAGAGAAGCTATCAGGTGAAGTGATTTCTGCAAAAGAATTACTTGAATATGTGCGTAAGATCGTCAGTGAATATGCTCTCTCTAAAATTCTAAAAAGCCCTGATCTTGGAAGCATCGATAAAGAAACAAGATTTTATCTTCTATGGAGATGGACTTATAATTCAAAAAAAGTTCATTTCGATGATGCCCGAAAGCTCAGCCAGGCAGTCGGGATAGAAATCACAGAACAATGGAACACAGGATTTATAAAAAAAGAAAAGGAATATATTTCAGTCCAAGACGCAAAGGAAAGAGGGAGAAAATTTCTTGAGAGAGGAAAATATAAAAATATGGTTGATGTTATTCACGGAGCTCTACTTTACTGGGAAGCGAATAATCGAAAAGCAACTTCAGAATTACTTGAAGAAACTGGCAATTTAAACAACAATACCTTCTGGCAGGTAGTTCAGGCAATTTCTGATGTGCTTCCTGAAGGGGAAAAAGAAAAACAAATGCTCCAGGGATTCCTGTATGGAAGACAAAGCTATACAATGGTGAAAGAGAAAACTGAAGGATATCAAAGGAAATTATTTGAGGAGGAATGAAATGGTTTTACCATCATGGTGGCAAGTAACAATACCCCATAAAGATATAAGAGAAAATAAATTAAGCGAAGCAATTTTTGCAGCAGATTTAGGAGATGTTATTTTAGGAAAAGCCCCTCAAGAATATCAGGATGCAAGTTTTTTCTTCCAAAAGACTTATTTGACCAGCGGTTTAAAGAATCTTCTTGAAAACGTGCTATCTTTGCTCGATGGGGGGAGAGGCGACCCTGTTATTCAGGTCCAGACTCCATTTGGAGGCGGAAAAACCCATGCTCTTCTTGTTCTTTATCATTTTGTAAAAAATAGAGATAAGATTAAGCATTTAGAAGAGCTTTCTTCTTTCCCTGAGATAAAAAATGCAAAAGTTGCTGCTTTTATAGGAACACATGCAGATGCTGTTTCCGGCAAAACTCCTTGGGGGGAAATAGCAAAACAACTTGGGCATTATGAAATAATGAAAGATCATGATACAAAGCGTATTGCTCCCGGAAAAGAAAAACTGCGGAAATTACTCGAAATCTCTGGCCCTACACTTATATTGATGGATGAAATCTTAGAATATATCGTTAAAGCCAATCGTGCAGAAAAACTTGAAAAAATTACTCAGGGCCAAACTTTAGCCTTCATGCAGGAGCTATCTGAGGTAATTGCTGCAACTAAAAGCTGTTGTTTAGTAATTTCTTTACCTTCAAGTATTCTTGAGAGTTACAGCGAAGATGCAGAGAAAGCTTTACAGCAATTGCAAAAAATATCAGGCCGAGTTGAGGCCATTTATATACCAGTTGAAGGGGTCGAGCTTTATGAAGTGATACGTACTAGATTATTTGAGAATTATGGAGAGGAGAAAGTTCGTAAGCAAGTGGCTGAAAGCTTTTTCATGCTATATCAACGTATGAGTTCAGACGTCCCATCAGAAGTGAGGGAAATAAGCTACAAAGAAAGGATTGAAAAAGCTTACCCATTTCATCCTGAGCTTATAGATGTCCTTTATGAGCGCTGGGGTTCTTATCCTACGTTCCAAAGAACAAGAGGAGTTTTGAGACTACTGGGGGAAGTGGTTGCTGATCTTTATAAGAAAAAAGAATATGCGCCTCTTATTCAATCATCTTTAGTAAATCTGCGGAATCAAACCATTCGAAGGGAATTTATTAAACATATAGGGAATGAGTTCGAGGCTGTGATTGCTTCAGATATAGCTGGAAAAAATGCCAAAGCACCGCAAATAGATAAAAAAATGGGAAGCGAATATGAGAACTACAATATTGCCAGGGGAGCTGCCACATCCGTTTTTCTTTATTCTTTCAGTGCTGGTGAGAGCAAATTCACAACATTACCACGTGTAAGAGTCGCACTATTAAAGGAAGGAATTCCGACTGCTATAGTTGGTGATTCTGTAGCTAAACTTGGAGATGAACTGTGGTATTTCCATTCTGAAAAAAATATGTATTCTTTTCGAAATCAGCCGAATTTGAATAGAGTTATCATCGATAAAGAAGAAACAATATTAGAAGATTTAATACAGGAGGAGATAAAAAGCCATATTCAAAAGTTTACAGGAAATTTGATGGATGTTTATCTGTGGCCAGAAGAAAGTTCTGATATTCCTGACACAAAACGTCTAAAGCTTGTTATTTTTGACCCTGATTTCTCATTTCAAGCGAAAAAAGGCAAACAATTGGTTGAAGAAGTTTTTAATAGAGCCGGAGTCGGTTTGAGAGCGTTCAGAAATGCACTCATTTTGCTGTTAGCGGATGAAGATCATTATAATTCATTAAAGAAAGCGATGAGGAGGTTTTTAGCGGTTAAGGGTATTCAGGAAGATCATTCTCTCTTGGAAACTCTCACATCTAAAGGAAAAGAAGAACTAAAAGAGAAATTTAAAGATGTCCAAGAAGGAATTCCTTTTAGGATGCTAAATGCTTATAGGCATTTAGCATATTTAGGAGAACAAGGAATTAGCTGGAGAGATTTAGGAATGCCCACTATCCGGCAGAATTTAAGCGAAAGAGTCCTTCAGTATTTAAAAGATCAGGAAAAATTACTTTCTCTTGTGACCCCGAAATATATTTTACAGAAATATTTTGGGCCTGAGGAAAAGGAAAAGACAGCAAGAGAGATATATGATTTTTCTTTTAAGGCTCCGGGGATGCCTCTTTTAGAAAATGAAAATGTTCTTATGGAAGCTATTAAGAGAGGTGTAAAAGAGGGGATTCTTGGTTTGCGTGAAGATGGAGATATTTATTATAAGCAGCTTGTCAGCCCAAATATCTATTCAATTATTTTAAGAGGAGATTTTGCAGAAGAATTAAAGAGGAAACAGGCAGAAGAAAGGGGAGAGAGAGACGAAGGTGAGTATACTCCAGGAGAACTGCCAAAGCTTCCAGAAATCGAGGAGGGAGAGAAGAAAAAGGGAGAAGTAAAGAGATTGAATTTAAAAGCTATTATCCCTTGGGATCAACTATCTTCTGTTATAACCGGAGTTATTCGCCCCCTTAAGGATAAAGGTGGGGATCTTAAAATAACTTTGCAAATAGATGCAGAATCTGAGGAAGGTTTTGACCGAAACACCCTTGATTTAAAAGTCAAAGAGACTCTGAAACAAATTGGAGGAGAAATAGAAGAGTGGGAAGAGGAGTGATTAATGCCCATAACAAAAAATAAAGATGAGGGAGATCTAACATGTCATTTCAAATGCCAATAACTGTTAAAGAGGCAATTGAAAACATTCATGGGAAAAAATATTTATTGCCAGCAATTCAAAGGGAGTTTGTCTGGGATACAGAGCAAACAGAACGCTTATTTGATTCTTTAATGAGAAATTATCCGATTAGTTCTTTTTTATTTTGGAAAGTAAATAAACAAAAAGTTAAAGATTATCAATTTTATGAATTTATAAGAGATTATCATGAAAAATATAAAAAACATAATCCCAAGGCTGATGTCAAAGGAGATGAAGAGATTACTGCAATTTTAGATGGGCAACAGAGGTTAACTGCCCTTTATATTGGATTGAAAGGAACTTATGCATATAAATTGCCTAGGAAATTTTGGGACAATGACCAGGCTTTTCCAGAAAGAAAGCTTTATCTAAATTTATTAAAGAAATCCGATAACATTGACTTGGAATATGATTTTAAATTTATAACTGAGGAAGAAGCTAAAAAAATGGAAGAAAATAATTATTGGTTTAGAGTTGGTGATATTTTAGACTTAAAAGAACAGTTTCAGGTTAATGATTATTTAATTGGAAATGGACTTTTAAATTTAGATGATAAGGAAAAAGCGCAATTTGCAAACAGGACTTTATTTAAACTACATGCTGTAATCCACATTGATAGAAACATAAATTATTTTTTAGAAGAAGATGAAAAATTAGATAAAGTACTTAATATATTTATTAGGATTAATAGTGGAGGTACTGTATTAAGCTATTCTGATTTATTACTATCAATTGCCACAGCACAATGGCAAGAAAAAGATGCAAGAGAGGAAATAAATAACTTTGTCGATGAAATTAATAATATTGGAAAAAGTTTTAATTTTAATAAAGACTTTGTTTTAAAATCATGTTTAATACTGAGCGATATTCGAGATATTGCGTTTAAAGTAGATAATTTCAATAGAATAAATATGTTAAAAATAGAAGAAAATTGGGATATTCTTACAGACTGCCTTAGAGAGGCTATCTATTTGCTTTCAGTTTTTGGATATGACCGATATACTCTTACTTCAAATTATGTAGCAATTCCTATCGCTTATTACTTGTTAAAAAAGAACTTACCAAAAAATTTTATTTATTCTTCACATTATGTGGAAGATAGAAAGAATATTCGAAAATGGGTAACACTTGCTCTTTTAAAAAGGGCTTTTGGGGGGATCCCGGATAGCGTACTTAGACCAATTAGAATGATTATTTCGAAAAATGGTTCTTATTTCCCTTTAAATGAGATAATTGAAGAATTTAGAGGGACAACAAAAGCGCTTGAGTTCAATGATGAAGAAATTGAAAATTTATTTTTTTTCCGCTACGGTCAGGGTTATACGTTTTCAACACTTGTAATATTATATCCATCTTTGGATTTTAAGCACGTTTTTCATATTGACCACATTTATCCCAGGAGTTTCTTCACTAGAAAGAAATTAGAAAATAAGGAAATTGGAGAAAATAAAATTGATTTTTACATGGAGAATTATGATTGTCTTCCTAATCTACAGTTATTAGAAAAAATACCGAATATTGAAAAATTAGATAAGGATTTCGATATGTGGCTTAAGATGAGTTATCCGAACGAATGGGAAAGAAAAGAATTTATGAAAAAGAATTATATTCCTGAAAATTTAGATTTGAGTTTTCATAATTTTGAGGAATTTATCAAAGAAAGAAAAAAGTTGATGGCTGAAAAGTTTAGATCAATTTTAAAGTTATAAATTTAGGTTGATTGATTTGACTTTATAAAAAACACAGATTTGGTCTTGAAAAATAAATTACTTTATTCTTCACTCTAGAATTAAATAAATAGGTTACAGTCCTCTTTTATTCATTAAGGAAAAAAACTCGAGAAAATGACATTAAAGATACCGAAGAAAGGGAAGTCGAGCAGAAAAAGGAAGGATAAAAATAAGGATATAGGTATTATGTCCCGAATTTATGTTTAATAAAATATATTTAATTTAGAATTGAATCTTATTTGGAAAAACAGAAAATAAGGGGAAAAATCAATGGATAAGAATGAATATAAAGAACTCTTTAAAAAATTAATAAGAAAGAAACATGGAATGGAAATTTATTTCGAAAAGATTGAAGCGAAACTCGATCATTTGAGGAAAGGAAATTTTCTTGCTTATTCTGACCTTGAAATTATTGGGGATGATAGCTGTTGGCCGTTTAGTAAACATTGGATGTGGCCAAGTAAAGAACAAGTAGAAGAAAAATTAAAAAAAACGAGTGGATGGTTCGTAAATTTGCCAGAAAATGAAGAAAAAATTATAGGCGATTTAGATGGTATCTTTAAGAATATTGCTCTTGTCTCAATTATCCTAAGATTCGTTCATCCAAATCTTTACGCAATATATTCTCGCCCTTCATTAAAAATTTTGAGAATAGAAAGAGGTTTTAACGATGTAGAAGAATATTTGAATTATGTTTATTTAATGAGGATTCTGAAACACAGCTTTAGAGTCACCAGAACTGCAGACATAGATATAATAGTATGGGCAATTGCCTATGAAAAGGGAAGCTATATTAGGCAATTAAAAGAATTGCTTGCAGAGCAACTTCCTGAAAATCTTACGCCTGAAGATTTAATAACTTTTTTGCATGGCAACCCTTTAAAAATAGCAGAAGTGTATTATCGAAAAAAAGTTATCAAAATAGCAGGTTTCTGGGTAGCAGAAGCTTTTGAGAAGTTTCTTCGAAAAGAATGTATTTCATTGTTAGGATTTATTCCCGCAAGAAAAAACGGAGAAATTCTTACTTTGGTTGACTTGTTATGTAAAACAAAAAAATTTAAATATGAATGTGACAAATTACATAAGTTGAGAAAACTTAGAAATAAGGCTGTACATCCATTAGAAGAATTTACAAAAGATAATGCCAAATATTTTCTTAAAACACTGGAATATTTAAAACAGTTAAGTTAGAGAATGAATAAATTATCTTTTTAGGATTTGATAATTATGTAGCAAGGAGGATACCAGAAATGCAAATATATCGTATCATTATTAATGATTTCCGCTCGATTAAATATCTTGATTTTAAACCAGAGAAAACTAACCTCCTTATAGGTGGCAACAACTCTGGCAAAACAAATGTCCTACAAACACTTGATTTTGCCCTCAATCCTTATAAAAACTGGCATGAAGGCATCGTTAGCGAATACGATTTTTACAATAGAAACACTGTAGAAAAAGGAATATTAAGCGATGGGGCAGAATGTACAGGAATCAACATAGAAATTTGGTTTAGTGATTTTATAAACGGAGAAGAGCATCAAAATGATTGGGATATTTGCTTGGAGCATATGAATAACAGGGATGAAATTGTTTATTATGATGAAGAAAGTAACAAAGAAACAGAGAAAATCGTGCGAGTTACTGCTGAATGTCATGCGGATCTAAAACCGTTATTTTATTTCACGAAACCAGACGTAGAAAAATCCTTTACTCGTCGCGACAAAGAACAAATAGGATTCCACTTTATTCCTGCCTATCGTAATCCTCTATACGAATTATCTTTCTACCAGAATTCTTTTCTTTCAAACTTACTTGAGAGGGAAGAACTTAAGGAAAAAATCGAAAAAGTCATTGGAGAAATAGGTAAATCTCAAAAAGTATTGTTTGAAGATGAAAAATTCCAGAAAAACTTTGAATCTCTAAAAAAGGCAATACAAGATCTTAAATTAATTTCCCCTGAAACAGATGCTATGGAATTAGAACCATTGGGAATTAGTGAGCGGCGTACTTTGCAAAATTTTGGGCTTGTATTTCGTCCGCGATCTACTGAAAGGCTTGTGCCTCTGAAAAATCAAGGGCTGGGGGCACAAAACGCAATGCTAATTTTGGCAATACTTCAAACTATTAAAGAAGCAAGACATGAAAATTTAATCCTTGCATTTGAAGAGCCTGAACAGAATTTAGAACCTTACTATCAACGACTGCTTGTAAAAAAGCTTCTTAAGCCAACAACAAGAAATTTTCAAATTTTTATGACGAGCTATTCTCCAGAAGTTATTAAAAGCTTTAGCTTTGCCAATATTTTCTTAGTTCAAAATCAGGAAATGAAACATGACTTGCTTAAAATTTCTAAAGAAGAGAACACAACGCTGGAATGGCGTAAGTTTCTCAATCATCTTGAGACAAGAAATAAAGAACAGGTAATCGGTGGGATATTAGCCCGATTTGCCTTATTAGTTGAAGGAGAAGCAGAAAAGGGCGGGTTACCAGTATTTTCACAATTAAGTAGTAGAGGGTTAGACGATGTGGGAGTTGAACTTATTTGGTGCGAAGGCATTGGGGAAATCCCCAAGTATACAGAATATTTTAAAAGGCTAAATATTCCTATCATTGCTTTATGCGATAAAGATGAGAACATATGTAGTGTAAAACAAAGAAATAAAATTGCCCTAAGGGCAGATTTAACAGTAATCTGGGCTAACTACGAAGAATCTCTACTGACTTCCCTGGAATTATCTTCGCCTTCAAAATTTGCTGAAATCTGTTGTAGTGAATATGATTTTGATGAAAATAGAGACGTGTTTTTAAAAAACTCTTTTGATGTAGAAAAAACACCTCCTGAGTTAAAAGAATTTTACAGGAAAGAAAAGGACCAGCTTAAAGATTGCTCTGATTTCGAGAGACTTCTTAGCCTTTTAGAAGAAAATGATTTACTTCATTGTTATCAGCAGTTTTTTCTCCATAATAGCCTTGCAAGTATCCGACAAGCACGTCTTGTAGCAAAAGAAATATGCAAAGGGAACGAGGAAAATATTCCTCCTGCAATTAGCAAACTAATTACTTTAATAATCGAATTTTGTGAAGGAAGACTTCATGGAAATACTGGAGATGTAATCAGGGTAAATAGTTCTAACATAGCCAAAGTGATTCAATCTATCCCTTACATCGTAGAGATACTCAATGAGTAATTTTGATATTACAGAAGATAAGAAGCCGATACTCGATCTTATTGAAAAAAGCCTTTACGGGAAGCGTTTAATTATTGTAGAGGCACCACCAGGTGCAGGAAAGACTTTCTTATGTGTATTGTGTGCAAAAAAACTAATTGAGACAAGAAGTATTGGCGTCAATCAAAAAGTACTTTTGATGACTTTTTCACGTAATGCTCAAGCGCAGCTTGATAAGGAAGCAGAAACCGTGTTTGCCTCGGAAAGAGAAAAATTAAAACAGATAGAAATTACAAATTTTCATTCTTTCTTCCGGAAGTATGTCTGGTCATATCGTTCTTATCTTGGTTTACCGCTTGAACTAAATTTAGTGTGGCCCCAAAAAAGACAAAAACAAATTCGTAATATTTTCACAGGTTCATCAAATCCTCCAGAGAAAACAATTGAAGCACTTTCATCCTGTTTGGAATTTCAGCCTTCTGATTTTATTCCTCCTTCTCCTTATTGTCCTAAGAAATATCATAAAGACATTCCAAAAATCAAAAATCAGATTCTTATGTTGAATAAAGAAGGGAATATTGCCCATGAGGATTTAGCGTATCACTTTTATTTATTACTCAAAAGGTCTCCTTTTGTTCTCGATACATTGAAATCTAAATACCCGTTTCTAATCCTTGATGAGTACCAGGATTCGTCTGATTTCCAAGATTTAATCGTACGGGAGCTATTGGGAAAAAGCAATAAAGCAATCGTTTTCGCAGATGATATGCAGATGATTCATGGCTGGAGAGGGGCATCACCAGATCGTATCAAACATTTAAAAAGGGACTTTGATTGCTTTTCAAAAGAACTGAACCAGTTGCCTCGCTATCAAGACTGTCCAAGTTTGAAAAGTATCTTTGAAAAGCTCCGAAAAGAATTGAAATATAACAATTGCATGAGCAAGATTAATTGTAATAGTGATGTATTTGAGTTAAGACAAACTACTGTTACAAGCCAATTCAGAGATAATATTTCAAAATTATCCAATGATTATAGGAAAGAGAGAGCAATAAACAGCTACATTGCCAAATCGGATGTCTTGAGTCTTATCAGAAATATAGGCAAGGATTCAAGCATAGCAATTCTTCTCCCCTTTAATGCGGATGTAAATAACTTTAAATGCATCTTTAGAGAGCAGAACTTACCTATAAAAGAAATAAGCAAAGGAGACAAACAGCATAATTTCGTTGGATTGTTAATTGAAAATATCGATATTTCTTCTGAGCAGGAGAAAAAAATCTTTGTCTTAGAAGCAATGCGGGATATTGACTTCGCGAAGATTCGGAAAGGATTAAGTTGGGGAAATCGTTTAGAAGAGATCAAAAAAAATCCTTCCTGGAAAATTGCTGGGAGAAAAGAAGATATTAGAAAAGATTTAAGACTTGATAAGATTGTAAGAAACTCTCAAAGCTTCAAAGAATTATTGATCTCATTATATTATGTCAAGTACTTTTCCCAGTGGTTCGGTAAGGACATTTGAACTAAACCGCTTCGCGGTATACGGACAAACGTCTGACT
>Ga0315538_1000694_pt1 | contig 20777 bp, 31 predicted proteins | sample SalMarSW160230MG_2_FD_203834 | JGI IMG/M metagenome (GOLD analysis project Ga0315538, IMG submission 203834) | Salt marsh sediment microbial communities from the Plum Island Ecosystem LTER, Massachusetts, United States - Salt Marsh Sediment SW1601-230 ...
TTCGATTTTATTGGGATTGTAAATGAATTGAATAATGGCTTTCCTTTTAGGACAAGCTCAAACCTCAATCCTCCGTCCTCGCACTGAACCATATCATCGCTGTCACCATAGAACTCTGCTGTTGACCGTGCATCAATAGGATAGGCTCTAAGTTTTGCCGTTGGGGTATCTATCTCTATCCTGTTGTTAAGGAACTGATGGCTACCGCTTTTGACCATGTTAAGGTCTATTTCTAAAGAGGCTTCATTTCCCCACTTGTGAAGTTCGAGAGCAATCCCTTTGTTCTTATACTCTATATCTACCCGATGGTCATCCTTCGTCTTGAAGTGATAACTGTTCGGAGTGCTCTGACTGAGTTTGAGCTTTGCTTCTGGCATCATTCGGGCCTCCAGTAGTCTTTAACTGGGCTCCACTTCCCGTATTTAAGCCACTCTTCAGAGGTGTATTTGGGAAGAAGCCCCTCGATATTGCTCAACTCTTCCGGGCTTAGCTCGCCTTCTTCAAACTCTATTCCCAGAGCCTGCTGGAAGCCTTGTTTAACGGAGCTTTTCAATTCATCCACCGAGACTTCCCTGCCCAGCTCCGCCTTAACTGTGGTCACCCATTCCCTCATGTCTTTAGGGGACGAAATGGCTTGCTCCGCCCGGCCATGGTTAAAGTCAAGTGCTATAGACCATGGGAACAGGATTGAGTTTCCGTGGGGGTGGACACTGCATATTGAAACTTTTCTCCCTTTGACTACTATGTCATTCGTCTTCGGAATGTGCTCAGCTTGAAGACCAAGACCTCTGAGGGAGGCTACTGCAGCTTCATAGAAGAGCTGGGAGGCCATAGTGTCTCTGTTAGCCACCGCCAGGCACCTGATTGAGTTTGAGTCAATGAACGCCGATGTTCTAATAGGGGAAAAGGAGCGAGTCACCAGAATTCCGTTGTTTTTACAGAAATCCAGATGCACCATCTGGCTTATGTTGGCCATCCTACCGATTGAGACGTGCGCCCCGGCCAACTGAGTGAAAAGCAGGGTGTTGGGAGAGAAGCCCCCTCCTACAGAGTCAGCTAATGCTTCTCTCATGCAGTGGAAGAGGTACGGCTCCAAATCTCTTAGTTCAACAAATCGCCATACAGGCATTAGCTCTACCTCTTAAAGTTGATAATGTCCTTGGACTCAAGTAGTTTCAAAATTATAGGAGCCAGGATTAGAATTGCTACGGCTGTTATCGTGGTTTTAAGCATATAAAATGTAAAGCCTACATCGGCAGGGATTAGGCCCATGGAGACCCGCACGCCGTAGGCGGTGAGGTTCGCAGCAAAGGTGGCAAAGAGGAGTGATAGAATCCTATATCTCTTCAAAAACCTGCTGCTGAAGTAAGCTACTTGAATCCCAGCTGTCAAGGCGAGGGTTGACCCTATAGGTTCTTCTGAGGTGAAAGCCACGACAAGTGGAACTGTCCAGGTGTATCGCCAAGGAAGAAACATCGCCGGGATATACGCAAAGGTGCCACAGATACGAATAAAAACAGTGGGGAAGACCAGTATTTTGAACTGCCTCGTTATGTGATAAGTAGCCGTGAAGACAATTGAAAGTACCTTCTCCATCGTTTTAGATTTTGTATAGCCTCCCACTAAAGGCCATCCAAACCAATTTCTTTCTCTGCTCAGACCGTTCATTTTAATTTACCTCCTGTTAAGAAATTCAACAGTAGCTTGATACTGTCCAATTATACTGCTGGTGCTCCCAGCTTATCTCTCCTGAAAATGACACCCTCGTGGTTAATCACAATTTCCCCAATGCAATCGTCGACACTTGCCGCAATTCTACGTACTCTGAGTGCCAGGATATCATCGGCCACGATATTATTAGGTGTATGAATGTCATAATCAAGGGTAAAGGCCGCAACATAGCTCTGGAACTGGGCAGCACCAGCTCCCGTGGCCGTCTGAACTGGAACAAGGTTTGATGTAGCCGGCACGATATCGGTCCCCGGGGTGTAGTGTTCCCAACCCAACTGCAGGTTGAAGTTCTTGGAGTCCTCAGCAATAGCCAGCCAGCAATACAGGTGAACAAAGATGTCGCTTGCCTCATCATATCTGTTAGGCACACAGATGGTGGCAAAAAGCTCCTCATTGTCAGCATCATACACCGGCAGGCTGAACCCACGAAATAATCCCTGCGTGACCAGGGTTGGCACGCCGGTCTGACCCCGTATCGTCTCATAGTCCAAATCAGGGCGAAGCTCGATGTAAACCAGCCCGTTGCCTTCGAGAGTAACCGGGTGATCTGCAGGGAACCTTGACCATAATCTGGGCGATGAGCTGAAACCAATCCTTGGCATGGCATCACCAGACCTCCCCGCTCGCTACTTCTCTAAACAGCTCCAAATAGCCTTTGGCACTAGCTTCGATAGAGAACACCTCAGCTCTCTTTCGGCAGTCCTCAGGCTTGATGCCATCAACCTTACCGCTCTTGATTATCTCCTCGGCCTGCTCCATAGTGTCAACCACAAAGCCGGATACACCATCTTCAACCAGCTCGGGCAGCGCCCCACGGCGGTTGACGATGATAGGCATGCCGCAGGCCATCGCCTCCACGGGAACAAGCCCGAAGGGCTCATTGAAGTTGACCAGGTGAATTAGTGCTTTGTGGCCTTGATATAATTTAACTGTATCCTCTCTCGAAGCTTCTAAGTGGAAAACAATATTAGTCGCATCACATGCTGCCATGACCTGGTTCAGGTAATCAGAACCCCCGATGATAGAAGTATTGCCATACAGGTCAAGTGAAATACCAGCTGCCTTGGCAATAGCTATTGCCTCCATTGCGGCTTTCGGCTGATTATACCTAGCGCACCAGAGATAGCGCCCGTTTCGCTGCACAGAGGAGTCAGGCCGGTAAAAGTCCAGGGGGATTCCGTTGTAATTAAATTTCACTTCTGGGAATCCCCACTTCTCCTTGATTCTCCTGGCATGATCCCTTGACAAACCTACCAAGCAAGGAAATTTTATAGGTGGCGGATTCTCCCAGAGATAATCCGGGTCTGAGTGATAAATATGGATGACTGGCAATTGTTTCTCAGTTTCCATCTGGGCAATCACGCTGTACCAAAGCCAGGAATTATCGAGTATAGCATCGAACTCCCCAAGCCTGTCCTTGTACAGGGGATATGCCTCCGACTCGTCTACCCTGAGTGGTGTGGGGATGAGCTCCACGCCTTCAGGCACAGTGCTACCTGTCGGAGCAACAAGAGCGACCTGGTGCCCTGCCTTATGGAACTCTACTGCCTCCTCCCAGGCAATCTGTTCGAGACCCGAATAGCCTGTGGCTGGAACAGTGAATATAGTTGTTGATATCACCAGGATCTTAAGGGGGGTCGCCCCTACTTTCACCTGAGGTGGCTGGGGCAGCTCATAACCTTTAGGCACACCATAGTGATCATCCCAGAGCTCTTTTAGCTCAACTTCAGTAGCTACCCTTATCACCTTAAAGTGATCCTTCACCCTGGCTGGCACATTATCACCGCGGTAAAATACCAGGCGAGAGCTGTCGGTGCCCCTGAGCTTGTGGGAGAGGTTGACATCGAGGAAAAAACCCTCTGCATAGAACTGGTCTACCCAGAAGCTGGCACTGTAGAAAGAGACGTGGGACTTGTCAAAGGTGTCAGACCGGTCTGGGGTCTTATCGTCATACCAGGTCGGGACCTCGAGCACGACATACTCACCCGAGATCCGGCACATCTCCTTAACGACTAATGGTATCCTGTCAACCGGTATATGCTCCATTGTCTGAAAAGCGACCACAGAGGGGAACTCTCTATCTTTGAAGGGGGTGCCTAGAGTTACATCACAGACTGAGAGCTTACCCTTTACCTGGGGAAGGCAATTAGCGATAGAATACTCAGATATATCTATACCTCGAGCGTCTATCCCAGCATCCTGGAGGGCAGCGCACAGAAAGCCGTAGGCACAGCCCACGTCTAGCATCGGCCCCCTGAAGCAGGACTTCAGGAACTGAGCAATGAGTGCCATCTTGGGCGCTTCCAATTCCTCCCTATAGTTGCCGCCATAGCCACTCTTGGAGGAGCCCTCAAAATACTCTCTGTCGTAGAAGTTAGCATCGAGTTCCATATTCTCTCCTTAACTAAATGTACACTCGCTACAGATTGGCACTTCATTCCTCCGTCCAGAGTTATGGAGTTCTCTCAAGTTGTTCATAGCCTCCCCATGCCAGATATCTAATATTTTCTCTCGGGTTACATCACCAACGATAGTTGACCCATCCGAGTCCCAGCAGCATAGGCATACCCTGCCGTCAGATAGTATTACGAAATCTGCGAAGATTGATTGGCAAGGTACATTGGTTTTGATGAGGGGCTTGAAATAGTCACGGCAGTAGGCAGCAGCTGTGACATTGACCACAGGAGTGTAGTGCAGCCACTCCTCTGTGAATAGGCTTCTCTCTAGCTCAGTTTGGTAGAGAGCGCTATGCACCATCGATACCCAAATTTTTACCTTAGGTCTCAGGGCTTTCAGCTGGTTAATTGCCTGTTTAATTCTTGGTATATTTTCTGGGTCCAAGCCCATTAGCTCTTGATAAGTCTCCCTGAAGAAGGCGTTTACGCTGAAGCTGATGATTGAGAGCGTCTTTATAGTTGCCAGCTTCTCTACGGTTACTTGGTCCATCATTGAGCCATTGGTGGGCACTACTATCCCTGTCTGGGGAAGCTTGGTCTCAATCAATTTCAGTGTGTCGTACCAATTGGGGTCGAGGAATAGCTCCCCATAGTGTATAGGGACTATCCCTTTAAGCGGTTCGGGCCAGCTGGCGGCATCATCCAGAATACGCTCTAGCAGCTTCATCTCCATCTTGTTCCTAGTCCTGGTTAGGGTGTGATAGCGGCAGAATCCACACTTCGCATTGCAGAAAGGGAAGGTATCTATGTGCAGGGAGCGTGGTTGGACCTCAGCTTGATATTTGATAGTACCACTCGCAAGCATCGGGGAGTCTAAGGTTGTCTCAGGCAATGTAACCAACCCAACCTCAGGGGCTTTTGTAACTCCTTCTTTTAGTATCTCCCCACAGAACCAGCTCCAGCCATCATAGGCAATGGTCTGTATTTGGTAGGGTAGGCTCAAATACTTGAGCTGCGATTCCAGGGTTTCTTTGGTATACCAACGATTATGAAAAGACTGTTTTAAGTCATTCAACTTTATGTTGCTCGGGTTGCCCTCCTTGAATATCTGTTCTGGTGTCTGTTTTGTCTCTCTTACCCAATCATCAAGGGTCTTTCGTGGCATGTGGTCCGGTGTCCAATGCCCCTCATCCGGCACTGTGAAGACAACCTTCTTTTTGGCTACCCTGGCTGCTTCCCTGAGAACCAAAATAGGGTTGTGTACATGTTCCAGAATCTCGCAAAGGCAAGTAATATCGAAGCTTTCATCGGCGAAGGGCAGGTTGTGGGCATCACCTACTACCCGGGGGAACTCTCCTGAAGCAAACTGGTTGATGTCCAAGCAGGTCACATCAAGACCGCTTCCTTTGAAAATCCAGCCATCAGCTGAACCCACATCAAGGATAGTGCCTGAGCACTGACTCCTAATCCAAGCCACTCTGCTTTCCATCATATCCCCAGTGTGTCGAATTCATTATTGGTATCCAGGGCGAATACACCAATATGAAGGCACCTGCATTCCATATCCGCGACTGGCTTAACCCCTATTGTCTCAAACACCTTGTTGAAAAAGAAGAAGTCTTCGGAAACAGAATCTGGCTCCCATACGAACCAGGGCTCCGGGATCCTCTCGAAGACGCTTCGGTGAACCAGCACACAGCCAAGCCCCGAGACATCAACCGATACATACCTTCCATTCTGCTGCGGTCCGATGGCAGCGTAGCCCCCTCCCCTTTTCATCCAGGCGCTTAATCCCCTTTGGCCCTTTGCCTTCTTCGCCATGTACAAGCCACAGACGATAGGCAAGTTGGCGGCAAGAAAGCTTGGTATCACATCATCGGGGGCTATTACATCATCGTCAAGGAAGAAGAAATGCGTGGCATCACTCTTCAACGCTTCGTGAACTAGCTTAGTCCGGTTGGTAGTTAAAGAAAGCCCCCGGGACTCAAGCCACAGGGTCCCTGGCGGCTTCTGTAAGCCATTATGCCACCAGTCGCGCCACTGGCGGTAGTCATGCTCATCCCGATGGGGGACGAGTATTATAACCTTCACCCCGGAAGGTGCTATGGGGGCTATTGGTGTTTGTCTGTTCCATGACATTAATTAACCCCCGCAAATGAAATTTGGTCTCCAGATACTTGAGCAACGACATAAAGCCTGTTGAAGTTATCAATGTCCTCTGATTTTACCTCACCTGGGTCGAGGACAAAACCTAAACCTGAGCAAGTATCCTGATACCAGGGCCTGTTAGTAGCACCGCCTATTGCGATAACACCGCTGTTTGTTGCCAGGGATTTAATCTGAGCAGCCTTTACAGCACCACTATGCAGTACCTCACCGCCGGAGGCATCGGTAATTATCCTTATTAACCCGGTCTTAAATTCGGTGGGGGGCGCAATTTGCATAACCTCCCCAGAAACCTTAGCAACAACCACATTGCCAGACACCGAGGTGATTACCGTTTGACCTGAAACCTTCACAGGTTGACCCGAGACATAGACTATCTGACCAGAGATATCACCCATAACGTACAGGCCTGACTCGACCACTACTACCTGCCCTGAGACCTTAGCTATTACCGTTTGACCTGAAACCTTCACCGGCTGGCCAGAGACATAGACTATCTGACCAGAGATATCACCCATAACGTACAGGCCTGACTCGACCACTACTACCTGCCCTGAGACCTTGGCAACCACAGTCTGGCCAGAAACCTTTACAGGCTGACCGGAGACGTAGACAATCTGCCCTGAAACCTTTACAGGCTGACCGGAGACATAAACTATCTCGCCGGAGACCTTAGCTATTACTGTCTCCCCAGAAACCTTGGCGATGAGCTGACCAGACATCACATGGATTTCACCTGAAATTACAGCCACATTACCAGATACCACTGCGATGTTACCTGAGGAAATAGCTACAGTCTGGCCTGCTACCATCTTGATACGGTAGGGACATCCAGCGGCAACCACCACAGCACCGGGGAGTGCAGCAAAAGTCAAGGTATCAGCAGTATTACTATCAATTTCCCTGGTATACTGTATACCGCCAATCTCAACCTCTAGGATGGCATCTTCCCATATATCAACCTGCCAGCTCTTTGCAGTGTCCTCAAGTGTAATGTTCGAGCCGCTGGTAGCAGTACCCGATTCTACACCAACCTCACTGGTTACCGGAAGCGGGTTAGCGGCACTTATCTCAGAGCCGCCAGCATCTTCTAGCCTTGCTTTTACTATTGGTCTTGGTTCTGTCATTATTTCTTCTCACTCCTCTTGGGCGAATGGACCCTTTCCCCTACCTGGAGTTCAAATTCATCTATCTCGATTTTATGTCCTCGATCGTCGCCGATAATCCCCTTCCCTCTGACCTTTACCTTCTTTCCTCTGATCTTATCTTTGGCCTTATCCTCTTTTTCCTTGGCCTTATCTTTCGGAGGCTTAGCATCACCGGGCTCCATATGCCACCTCCTCTAGTAGTGCGTTAATAGTTATAAAAACATCAAAGCTTGCTTCTTCGGAATATTCGGCAAATAGTAGCGAGTATACTTTGCCTTCCTCTGTTTTCACCCCATTGGTGAAGGATAATTCAGCCTTACCATATCCATAGCACCAACCGAAGCAAGCTTCGGGTAACCACATGTCTGCATGTGCCTCATCAGCATATACATAGCAGCCAACTACAATTAAGGCAGCTCGCTTAGCGGTGATACCCATATGGTAGAAGTGTCTCGGAAGAGCCGGGGCTGCTACTACAGCATGACCCTCTTCATCGATAAATACTATCTTCCAACCATAGACCCAGGGGAAGGGTATCCAGGGCACGCCATTAAAATTTATCCCCCAGTTTACCCTTGCCAAGCGCCCTCTCGAGGTTGGCTGGGAGGCATACTCAACAGCCTTTGAGTAATCTCTCCTACCTATTCCCTTTACTGGCACTGTGAAAGTTTCTGGCATTATTCCTCTCCATCTACGAACTAGGGTGAGGCACTAAGTAGTAGTGTTCTTCATCGGTATATACACCGACCGCGCCAATGTCTACATCTATGTCCTCATCAGCATAGTTGTGCAGCACAAATCTCAATACCTGAAAGAAGGGAAAGCCCTTGGGTAAGTGGGAAACTACTGAGCCATAACCGCTTTTGTACACGACATTGTAGGTAACTCCTTCCGATATTGCTTGAACTAGCATGCTAAGCAGACTGAAGACTGGTGCAGTGGCAAAAAAGTCATAGACCAGAGCAACGAAACCGCCAGGTATTGCTATGTCAGTTGTCAGGTCAGCCCCAGCTGGAACAGTCACTGTATCCCAGTTAGAATAAGCACTCTGGTAGCTTCTTATTATAGGTTCAACAGAATATTCTACGCCTGATGAGTAATCAGGTCTGCCTACGCCCTTTGCTGGAACAACAAATGTCTTGGGCATCACTCAGCTCCTATAATAGTGGCTGTTACCGATATAGTGTGAGGGTTTGCGGAATCACCGTTTCTTATTACCATCCAGAGCATTTCGCCCTTGGTGACAGGCTCACTAACTGCTATAACTGGAGTGGCATCATCAAGAGCTACAAAGGTATCTGCCTCAGATGGTAGTACCCAGACATCTCCATGGCCAAAGGCAACATCAACATAGGCTGAACACCCTTCGGGCCAATGGCGCACGACCTGAGTTATCCTCCCAGTGAGTGGTGACGGCTTTTGAATCTTGGTGCCTTCCAATGCTGCTACTGTTGCTTTGAGTGGGACCTCCCTGGTTACTTCAGCCATAGTAGGTATTCCCTCCCTTTCCAGGAGTTGATTCAGGGCGAGCTGAGAGGCGACGAGCTGGTTGTGGATGTAGTCCACCCTCTCATCAATAGAAGTCAGCTCCTCAAAGGGGAGCTTATATGCTGGATATACCATCATTCCCCCCTTTAAGAGCTATTCTAAATCATAGCCAAGTGTCACATGACAATTAACGTTTGGGTCTAGTGCCCCAAGCACTGTCCGGAGGACCTGAGCCCCACCCAGGAATTTAACGTCTTTTAGCTCGTCCCTGATGGAGACGCAGGCATCATCTGAAACATTTATCCTGAGGCGGTCTACCGTTTGTCCCACCACCGCCGGTGCCGCTAGACCGGTCGCGGCAACTATGCTGGCGTTTGTGTTGAAGATATCCTGGAAAGTCAGCTCGGAGTCTTCACCGGCCTCGACATTATCCACCATGATCAAGCTGGGTTTAACCTTAGCATTACGCTTCTCGGTTACTAGAGTTTCGGTGTCGGCAACCATATTCTTTACTATACTGGGCATGTTTACCTCCTTAGGTCAATTTCCGATTACCATCTCAACTCAGTGTAGTAATCAATTTTCTTGGCTCTGGCAAGTTGCTCAGATGTTGGTGATATCTCCTTCAGGTAGCACTTATTTACAACTAGCCCCAGAACCATTTTTTCCCAGAGTACCCCATTATCGACCAGAAGCCGCAGGATAAGTGGCTCAAGATCCTTCACTGAGTACATGAATATCCTCTTGTCATCGTAGGGGCTATCCTCGGGCTTGCGAGCGCCCAGATAGCGCAGGGTAGCTGAGGCGACATTGGGTACCATCCCTGCCTGCTCAAGCCGGTGGACGTATTCACCAGCAGGAATGTAAAAGTGCACTAGATAGTTACCTAGCTTAAAACCGAGGAGGGTCTCGTAAAGGGTCTTGGTGTTCTCAGGGTAAATATTCTCCCCACCCGTAGCATTGGACATATCTACGTCGCAGTAATTCCCAGCTGGGATTATGCGGGTTATGTCGTAGGGTACCTGGTTGGTCTTTTCGACCTGGAAGGTCTTACCCTTGACGTGGGGTAAGGTGAGAGGCCACTGGTCAGTGAAACGGACGAAGAACCCCTCTTGAAGAAGTTTGGGAACCCCGGGCGAAACAGTCGCCTCGGGCATAGGTTTAAGTTCAAGCATAGCTTACCTCCTATTCTCTCTCTCTCGCCAAGGAGAGTAAGTTTAGTTTCTTTGGGCGAGTATCAGCCCTCGCCCACGGCTTTTTCGCTATTTAACCTTTAGTCTGTTCCGGCAAGCTCTACCGCACCACCAGCACCAGTGTCGATGATGTGGTTAGCAATGCACCGAGTGGCAGCGTTGGGATGGTCAATGGCATCATCGGCGGCAATCCAGTTGTCAATGCACAGACTCTGCCCGTTATTGTCGTCAATGCCTATACCTGCTAGAGCATCAGCAACATTTACTTGAATGACATTGTGCTTGATTACCGTCTGGGTGTCCGTGCAGGTGTCCTCAATCCATATCCCACACTCGTAAGCATGCATGTTATTGTCGTGGTAGCGGCAGTTATGGGCGAACTTAGTAGCTCCACCGTGATTAGCGATACAGCGGTAGAAGAATTTGCCGACCCCATCCTCAAAGTCGCAATACCTTACTTCTAGGTGTGAGGCGTCCTCGGTATCAATTCCTGTAACGGCAATATCGGCATTAAAGTGGAACTGGCAGTGCTCAATGAGGGAGCCGCCGGCTACCTCAATATCAAGAATGGGTAAAGCCTCGTCTACCTCAAGCCACAGGTTTGCCAAGTGGACCGCAATCATGTTCCCGGTAAAACAGCTGCCAGTGGCCGGGTGTATCTCAACCTGAGTGTCAGTTCCCCGGATGCCTAAACCTATCAAGTGGCAATAGTACGGGAATGTTAGGCCCACTTCAGCATAAACAGCGGGCTTGACCCAAATCGTGTTGTAATGCTTTGGCGTAGCTCCCCAGTCTATCGTAGCATTGTTCAGAGCTATAGCTCGACCAATGGTCTTGACAGCCTTCGCCCAGCCTTCGCCATCGTTGGCATCATCACCGTCTACATCATCAACGCAGTATCCTATGCCCTTGCCAACCCCAGCTAGAGCATCTATTTCCCCAACACCACCACCACCCATACCTCCTAGGTTTTCTAACAAGGCTAGTACTTCAGGTGCAAATCCAGCCATTTTTTTTCCTCCTTCCACCATAAATGGCTAACTATGGTGATTAAGTTATTGTGTATGCTAAGACTTTGACGTCTACGGTGCCACCACCGACTGAGTCACGGCACTGAGCGGCAAGTCTCTGCCCAGCTGGTACCTCTAGTGGGAACGGTAGAGTAATCGAAGCTAGGTTATAAGTAACCGGCCCAAACCAGGTCTCAGCTAATGCGACGCCGTAGCCAATCCGTACCTCGTAATCAGCTACCACTGAAGGATTTGTTATATCGATCTGGTAGATACGGATCGCCTTGGCCCCGACGTTGGCCGCTATTGTATCCCCGGCAGCCGCCCAAGCACCCCAAGGAAGAACGGTACCTACTAGGGTAACTGGTACCGCTCCAAGGGGGTACACCACCAGTCTTCTGGTGACAGCTGCGAAGAACAGATACAGCAACCTCACCCATCTAAACCAAGCTCCCATCTCTAACACCTCCTTATGTTAGGTCTCAGCCACCAATCTCTTGGTGCTGGCTCGGCATCGTTTTCAATGCCGGTTATGGCTACTATTAGCTTGTGAGTAATGCTCTCAGGTTCGAGCTCATTTTGACCCAGAGACCGATTGGTCGCAGCTCGTCACTGCCTGTCCTGTAATATTTGACCCTAACCCGGGCCGTCTCCTTAGGGAAGACGAGCAACGGCTGCTTCAGCTCAACGAGGAAATCACCTACGAATGGGTTGGCCAGCTCAAAGTCAAGGTTCTGGATATTGTAATCTTGTGCGATGTAGGTAATCTGGATGGCATCTACACAAAGCTGAGCTGCCGGGTTGGCAAAACCGAGAATAGCTAAGCCCTCCTCATTGGCCATTGGGAGCTCTGTGCCGGCTGCCGCAGCAGCCACATCACTTTCAATGAAATTGGTTGGGCCGGCAAGTGCCATAGCAGCGGTAATGTTTCTTATCCAGCTTGTCCTATAGGTAGGGACAACTGGGTGTGCCGCATCCGGGTCCTGGAACTGCTCAGCCCTGAGCATAATGGCATCCAGTTGCCTGCCTGAGCCAACCGCGCCCTTGAAGCCAGAAGCACTCTCAACATTGACTGCCCTGATAAGATCTACCAGCTTGGTTGCGTTCTTGGCGTAGAGGCTCTGGACATACTCATTCTGGAGCTTCAGAGCGATGTCAAGCTCATCGGCGAAGGTCTTGATGTCGAAGTAGTCAATCTCTGCCAGCTTATGTTCTTTTTCCTCTCCGCTGGCGGTGATGGTCACTGCCATCTGCTCCTGAATGCGCCCGGTTTCCTTGTAAAGGCCGGCGGCCTTTAGTGCTTCAACTACTGATGTGTTTACCATAATTACATTCCCCTCCTTGTTCTTACTTCTGGGAGTACCCCAACGGCAGGCGATGGGATAATTTCCCTTTTTTGCGTATTACCGACCGGGGTCACCGTAACCCCGGAGATATATCGCGTGAGCCCCGCGCCTCCCGGTAATTCAGGTAGTGCTGGCAGCTCAGGTGGTGCCGGCAAGTCAGGAACCTCCATTGGAAAGTCGGGGAGTACTGGGATCTTTCCTGCGATATCTACCAGCGTAGTGGAAATTGTTGGGGCTCCGGCGGGCAGCTTGGCTTCTACTGCCGCTGGAAACTTGGTTGCATCGAGTAAAAGGTCTTTGATATTCTTAGCCATAACTTCTGCGTACCTCCCTTAAAGTACTCTCTCGATTTGGGATTTGACCGCTTCAAAAGTGTCCATGATACCTCTGCCGACACCGTCAATCATGCCAAGCCCCGCCTTGGCTGTTTGCCCAACAGCCTTTACAGCTGCATCGGGTATCACTGATGGGTCGTCGGGCATCCGAGCCTTTACATTGTCCATGTTGGACTTGACCTCGGAGGCAAAGTTTTCAGCCACACTGGCTACATTCTTGGCCACTCGGGCTGGGCCTTCAGCCACCTCAATTACCCCATCAGCAATTGAATCGGCCAGTGTCTTAATCTCGGGCAATTTCGTTACCATTTCTTCCTCCTGGGGGGCAACCTTCACCGAAAAAGGAACGGGGCAAGCGTTCCAAACCTTCTCAGCGAAGGTTGCTTGCCCCGTTCCTCGGATAGTTACTGAAGCAAAGAGAAAAGGCGGATAACCGAAACTCCCGTTTCAGCAACTATCCGCCTTTTAAGTGTTTAACTTAAATTTTAAACACAAGTTTTTGATTTGTCAACTATTCTTATAAACATCACCTCCTAACTCAGACTGGCATGAGTAGCGGCGGTGGAGGAATCAACTTAAATGGCAGAGCTAAAGAAGGTCTAGCTCTTATAGAAGCACCTCCATCTCCTACCAGTATAGCATTCTCTCTGTTAAATTCAATACAAGCCTTTACCAGCTCGTCCTCCTCCACTTTGGCGTTCCTTGAGTAGCCCTCAAGTTCTACATTTAGAGCCTCCCTGGCTGTCTTGCCATCTAGTAGAGCATTTAGCCCGTCAATTACAGGCATCAGGCACTTGCCGGCAAACTCCTTATCGGCCCATGGTGTTGAAGCCAAATCGGAATCCATAACCCAGATATAGTCGTCCGTGTAACCCATAGCACAGGCAGCACCATTTGCCACTAAATCGGGGCAGAGTTCTATCCCGCACTGGCAGGACAGAAGTTTTATCACCTTACCCCTGACCTCCCTGGGATCATATTTCCCAACCTCAAGGATTATGGCCTCGTTCTGTCCAGTAAAAACATCTACATCGCCATGTCCACAGCCAATAATTATATCGGCTTGGGGTGCTAATAGTCGGAATGGCAGCCGACGCACCAGCATGCCAAGAAGCTGAACCGGCTCAACCCTGGGGGCTATGTATCTCAAGAGGAACCCTGATGCTGAACGAGTTGGCAAATCGAAATCACTCATGGCTAATACTGTGGGCATTTTATCTACTCCTCCATGGCCACTTGACTCCCATAGCTTTTGGGAGCGGTGGCCCTATGGTTGGGAAATTAGGCAAGCCCTTATTAACGATGCAGTCTTTCTTCAAGTGTTCTACGATAGCATCGCTTTTAGTAACAGCATTATAGCCAATAATTTTTATCGTCTCGCCGCAAAGAGGGCACTCGACAGTAACCTCGGGCATTCTACTTCTCCTTGGTCGTGACTCGTTTCATAAGGTAACTTCGCCTCTTGCACAGTCACATGATTTAACGAGAGAATTTATGAGTTCCGCTGTTAGCTCATCATAAATTAAGCTCAAACTCTGGTCGGAAATTTCGGCAAATTCGTCTTTAGTGATAAGCCCATCAACAAAACGCCGCTCGGAATCTTCTCTTAAACGGTGTGCCGCCATCTCGGCCATAATCAAGTCTTTCAATGCTAGTTGAGTGTCGCACCGGTTGGCAAAATTGATTGACGAGGAGCAGAAGTCACGAACATGCTCAAACTCCTTACCCAAGTTTGTCTTTGTTAATTTTTCTAATGTCTCTAGAGTTTTATACATCTCCTTAGCCATAATTCGCCTCCTTTACTTCTCCCTAGTTGCTATTTTCCTCATCAATTCGAAAAACTCAGGTTTTTCTCGCATTGTTTTAGGTATATCCTCTAGTGGCACAGCATTTGGGTAATCTTTAGCCTTGCTGCTCAAATTAACTAGAATCGGTTTAGAGCTGCCTTTACCCTCGGCCCTTTTAGCTGCCAAATACCTTCTAAAAGCATCAGCGGCTGCTTCTTTATCACCCCGGCGTAGTGCTTCTTGGTACCTTCCCCACTCTTCTTTTGAACTAGCCATTATCTCAAACCTCTCATTGGCATTTAGGAGAGTTTCTCTCAATGAGGACCCATCCCGCCACGAACTCTCCAGCGTGAGCGTCATAATGGCTTCTGCACTCATAGAGATCAGAACCTACACATTTTTGTGTCCCAGGTGTACATTCTGGCGGTGGCGGTGCACATTGAGGGGCATTCTTCTCAGCGAGAACCCATCTTCCCTCTCCAGAGCAAGAGTAGAGATCAGAGCCTACACATTTTTGGGCCCCAGGTGTGCATTCTGGCGGTGGCGGAGGAGGTGCCTCTTTCTTTTGGAAGGCAGCGACAACCCACCAATTGTCACTCATGGTTATATTCAGGGTAGGTGATGTAGATCCAACACCGGGATAGGGCGGATAGCCTCCCCAGTGGTCAAACTCGTATCCTGAATAAGGATGGGCGGTTAGGCTTACCACCTCGCCGGCTGAATACTTAGCTTTGCTCGGTGATTTTGTGACATATCCAGTTGCGAGTGGCTCAACGGTGACCTCTAGGGTGTATTCGACAGGCACAGGCACTTTCTCAAAGTAAGCCTCCACATTCTTGTCACTATTCATATAAAGATTGTAAGTTAGGCTTGTCCCGCTGGCATCACCTCCCCAGCCGGTAAATTGATAGCCAGAGAGAGGATGAGCTGTTAGCTTTACCGTGGTATTGGCAGGGTAGTCCCCACTGCCTGGTTCAACATAGCCGCCTGCGGCATAGGAGGGGACAAAGATACTGAGGTGGTAAGTTGTTGGTGCTACTGCTTTCACGGTACACAGGACCCCGTTATAGCTGGCAACTTGAACTGGGGAAGTCTCGTTCATAAAGAGGCCAACGGCTAAGGTATATGTCCCCCCCTTATTCAGGTCAAAGCTTCCTGGGGATATAAACTCGTGAGTACCACCATTGGAGTCAGCATGTCCAAATTGCCAGTCTGAGTATTCCTCAATCACAGCACCATCAGGGTCTTTTATCACCCAGCTAATGGCTAGTCTCTGGTCAATTGTCATATCATTGCGCCCCACGATGTGGAGTTTTGCACTCACACCCTGAGGAACATTAGAAACTGGGACACTCCCGTCACCGCTCCCAGAATATTCCAGCTCCTTTGTGATTATCTTGCCCTTGAACTCAGGAACCACTTCCTCGATGGTTATGATGTTTGGGTAGTAACCCGTGTAGATATCCGGTCCAGGGACATCTCTTATCGAAGAGTATAAACCGTAGTCGGTGCCAACTTCCCCTGAAGGCACGAGCAGGTCCATTGTTACAGTAATATGGTTCCCTGGTGGACGGCTGCTGGGGATAGAGAAACTTTTGTTGCCCCGCACTATCTCATTGTGTGGGTCAAGGAGCGTGGGATGCCAGATTGCGCTTATCATCCTGGCGTTGAGTAGCTCAGGACCAACATAGTCAAACTCGGTGACGACTTGTACTATATCACCCGGAGCTACAGTCAACACCTGGGGGTATACAGCTAGGTTTATAGTATGCACATTACCTTTTGCCATAGCTCGTAACTCCTCAGGCTATACTTTTGTATAACTGGTGATCGCCAACCCGCTGAATTGTGGTTCGCCCAGAATGGTTATGATATTCTCGTAATACGGAGTGTAGATATCCGGACCAGGGACATCCCTTATGCTCGAGTATAGACCATAATCAGTCCGATACTCCGCCGGGGGCACGAGCAGGTCTATTGTTATACTAATGTGATTACCTGGTGGTGGGCTGTCAGGAATAGGGAGCGCTTTTTCCCCGCGGACTATCTCGTTGTGGGGATCAATGCCGGGGTACCAGATAGCGCTAATCATCCTGGCCCCATCTAGCTTTGGGCCGATATAGTCAAACTCCGTGATGACCCTTATGGTATCACCTGGCAGCACGGGGGCTAATCGTTCTGGGTACACGGCTAAGTTTACTTCTCTTACTGCCATTTCCCTCCTCCTAGATTTTTTGGTATGAAACGATTTTGAGCTCCAAATATTGCCCTTCGGGCTTTTCAGAGACCCTAATCTTCATCATGTCGCTTTTGCCAGTGATGGGAAACACCCCAACAGCAGGGAGAGCTAAAGGCGCTGGTGTTGCGATAACAGTAACCTCGTAATCGCTTTCCTTTTCGGGCTTGAAATTGATGCTGAAGCTTCCGGTTACTGGTATTGGGAAGCTTCTCTCATAGCTGACCTCTTCAATGAATTCGGGCTTCCACCATTCCTTTCTTCTCACCTCGGCGTATACCCATGGGGGAGCACCTACGGCATCAAACATCTTGACCGTGCCCTCAATCTTGTAGGTCATATCAATGCCGCCACTCTCAGGCAAGGGTTTGGTTATCTCTATCTCTACTAGCTCTCCCAGTGCTGGCACTTAAGTCCTCCACCAAAAAGAAACGGGGCAAGCGTTATCGCTTGCCCCGTTTCTATGTTTCTTTTTTAGTTTACCTACAAAATAGGCTTTTGGCAAATCCTACTTGATCTTTCGACCGGTTACTACTTCAAACTCTCGTTTCAGCTCCTCTTTCAAGCCGTATTTCGGGATGGTTACCCATGGAGGTTCTTTGATTAGGCGGTCTATACCCCGCTTCATAAACCCCGGCCAAGAGATATCCCAACTACCAGGCACTGGAGGTCCTTCTTTGGGGTCTGTAGGTTTCAGTAAAATTTCAGCAATCCTGCCAACTTCCATGCCTTCCCTCCGTCAAATTGATGCTAACATATTGTCAGTCATTATCTCAAAAGGGACTAGCCCTACTCGTATTTCTACCTCGGTAGGTTCAAGGGTGTCAAGCGTCAGCCTCCAGTCATCGGTGCTGAATGGGCCGATATGGTCGGTCTTCTCAATGTAGTCGGTGAATGAGTCATAAGAAGCCCTAACATATATTCCGTAGAGGAGGGGGATAGGTAAGCCATTCCTCACCGCAAAGAGCAGGTGTTTCTTGCCATTGGCTCTCTCAGTGCTGAAATCACCATAAAATCGGAGAATAGGCTGAGGAGGTTTGGCAAGATACTCCGATATTTTCTCGCCTAAGCTCTTTGGTTTGTCGACCTCTCGTAGTAGAATCATAGACCCTTTGCGTACTCCTCGGCGGCGTCCCTGTCCCCGTAGTAGATTTCAGGCTCCATCCTTCTGTAGCCGCCCCTCAAGAGTATAGGGGTTTGCGGCTTATTGTTTAGCATGTGGTTCCAGGTTGATGAGTATAGCACACCGGTCCTGTCTTGCCTCCCACTGTAGTGAAAGCCACTTTCATACAGATTGGCGAAGGAATAACACCAGTGGTAAATAACATCAGTCTCTGTTACCTCAATGCTTTCAATATCCGAGCTTCTACCTAGACTCCGTATCCTCCACTCACGATACCACTCATCCCACAGCTTTGTTGGTGCTATTTCATCTCGAAAGACGAGGTGGTTTTCGCCAGGTGCTATAAAAATGGCGCAGAGCTGACCCTCCTCAGGCTCAAATAGTGGCTGGTATACAGCCAGCGTAACTTCAGGGCCCAGCTTGGCTCTTTGTTGGAAAAGGTCCCTCTGGCGTACCTGGAGGCTTATATCCCTTTCTATTCTGAGGTTTCTTACTGGTGAGGGTAATTCCAGTGCTAGATATTTCATAGCTCACTTTTTCCAAGGCCACCTTAGAGCGAGCATTCTAGGTAACGGAGGCCCATCAGTAAGCGCCATGGGCAGCAGGTTATTTAGTGTTTCTCCTTTGCCTAATCTCTCCAGAGGTGGTGTAGAACCCTTGCCGAATATTCTCTCGTGTAATGATTTGCGTTCTGTTTCTGTTTTCACGCTACTTGCCTCCATTTTGGCTAGTCTTGTGTAATAGTCTGGGAGCTCATTCAGGTGAGCTTGTGCTATTTTCCCCGTAAGAAGAGGGTCGCAGTTAGTCACATTGCAGTGCTCAAGCTCCACATTGAGCCCCTGCCTGAATTGTTCCACATCATATCGATCAAAACCAATGCCCAACTGCTTTCCAATCTCCCTTGCCTTTTCAGTAGTAAAGCCCGGATTACCACTACTGAAGAAGGGGTTAATAATCTTGAAACGACGATTGCAGGCTTCGCAGTAGACAGCGTGGGCATCAGGCTCAGCCGGGGTCTCGGCCCCGCAGTAGGGACAGGTAGGATACCAGACACCCTCAAAGGTAGCGGTTTCAAGGTCATCCCCGGTCATAGTGACCGATAGTTCCTTCTCCGGTTCACCCCGTAATTTTTCTGCCTCCCCCAGTGCCTTGCGGGGTCGTAGCCTCTGCCCAAAGCCAGTCCCCAAACGGCCTAAACCGTGCTGCTTGAAGTGCTCCTCGCACATATAGGCCCACGGCCCCATGCGGGTCTTGGCGTCATATAGTGCCGGCTCCTCGCAGAAATCGCACTTGGGTAGTTTCTCCACATATACCTCGGTGCCCGCTCTTGGATTTACCATAGTCTCACCTCCCGAATTGCCTCTAGCTACAAGTTCTCGTAAAGCATCTTCAGCTTCTTTCTTTGTAGGATAATCGCCTGCTGGAATATCTGCTGCGCCTTTATACCAGATAACACGCCAGACTTTCTTGCGGGGCATCCAATCTACCCGTCCCAAAGTCCTAGGCTCAGTCATTACCAATCCCCTCTCAACAGTTCATTTATCCAGGAGAAGGCGGGCTTATCATCAGGTGGTAACCAGATTGCACACCAACCCCCAGGGGAGATTTCGCCCTCAACTACTTGGCAGGAGTCTGGTCCCTGCCAGAAACGGCACTTGCGGCACTTATAGTCCCAGAATACTGGCGGCGGTGAAAATGGCATATAGGCTACGGCTGGCTTAGGGAATTTACCCTCTTCGGCTACACGCCTATTTATGTCATCAACCCACGGTTGAAGCGTACCCGGTGAGATAGTAGCATTGGCCGCGGCTTTGCTGATGGAAGTAATAAGCAAGCTGGGAATAGAAGTGTTCAATTACCTCCTCCTAAATTCCTCTAGTAGCTCAAGCGTCGGCCAGCACCCCTCATCTTAACCGCCAAGAAACGAGGTATTGGAGGGTCGGGGGGAAGTGCTGGTAAAAGACTCCAAATAACTTCAGGGATGGTTTCCATCACTGGGCCTAGGCGTTGCCTAACAGCTGGTGGGACTGCACCTTCTCCATAAATCTCGGCGTGCCTTTTTGCTCTTTCAGCCTCAGTGCGAGGGACTCCGAATGGCATAATTCACCTCCTTCTTCTAAGATAGCATTTCCTTTACTCTGGCAACTACTTCTGGTTTTTCTTTTATGAATCTAGGTAAAGGCGCATTGGGAAAGCGGTTGGGAAGTAAATCGCCAGGTGAAGTCATTTTACCAACCTCGTCAGCTACCTGATAGAGGACATAGGTTATGGCAGCGCCAGGCCCAAAAAGTGGGCCTCCGAGGAAAGCAATTATGGCTACCGTTTCCCGGTCTATTCTGCGCTTATTCTCCGTCCTACTCCTCCTTTAAGCCGGTTAGGAACCCGAGCAAGTCCTGGGGGGCTGTTTTCAGTATCTTCTCAATGCGTTTCAGCAGCTTCTCCAGTTTCTCCAGCTTCTCAAGGGGCATGGAGTTTATCTCTCTGATGAGCATGACGACTTGGTCGAGCTCCGGTGCATTTTGGGAGACTCTCTCAGCTATGATGAGAACTTGTTTTATTGCTTTGAGCTGCTTCTCGTCAGGAAATTTCTCCACTGTTTTAGAAAACTCGGAGAGTTTGGGGAGGCCAAAGGCCTTTTCTATTCTTTCCATTACCATAGCGAACCTCCATTAGAGTCCTCACCCAAAAAGAAACGGGGCAAGCAAATTATCCTCGCTTGCCCCGTTTTCCCTTTCTCTCAATTCTAAACTCTGATGGGCAATTGGTCAAGTTAGAGGCTTCTCTTGACGGTCTCCTGGATGAAGCCCCTGCTGATTGG
>Ga0315538_1000696_pt1 | contig 20714 bp, 20 predicted proteins | sample SalMarSW160230MG_2_FD_203834 | JGI IMG/M metagenome (GOLD analysis project Ga0315538, IMG submission 203834) | Salt marsh sediment microbial communities from the Plum Island Ecosystem LTER, Massachusetts, United States - Salt Marsh Sediment SW1601-230 ...
TTAATCTCCAATGTAGTCATTTACAACAACCATATTCACAATATGGGAGACGGCAGGACGACTGACACGAAGAGAGATGTTTGCGGTGTTACCGTTGATACAAATGCAGAGAATATTTGGATTGTCGATAATCATATTCATCATCTTGGCGGGGACAGTATCCAAGTTGCCTGGGATACCAACGGCGGAAACAGGGTAATGCCTAACCATATCTATATCGGAAGGAATACAGCTCATGACAACTTTGAAAATGCCCTCGATTTGAAGCATTGCGAGGATGTTATTGTATCTCAAAATATGTTCTATAATTTCGGTTGGCCGTACTCTAAGCTTCTTTTTAATATGGGCATTATCGATACCTCCGCCCCATTTAGGTCAGGCCCCGGAGAGGCTCCGGCCGCAGTAAAGAATAATATATGGGCATTATTCAATACCGTTCACGATGCTAATGCTCCCGATGGAGCCTTTTGGCTCGGTTCTTACGTAACTGAACAACTTCCCACTGAAATTTATTACATTGGCAACGTTGCATACAATATACATACCGATACAGGTCAGCCCTCTATTGCGTTTCAATCAACCCGTTGTGATAAAGTATACTGGTTGAATAACATGACTTATATGTGTGATGGCGGCGGCTTATTTTACGGTGATACGACTGGAGGGTATGATGAAGAGGCAACGGTCGTTGTCAACAACATCTTTGGTGATACCAATACGGGAAATAGAGCTGCCAGTCTCAACATCGGAGGCACTGCTGCTTCTGTAGGAAGAATGACAATAGCGAATAATATATTCTATAATAGCGCTACAGATGTTCAATTCCATGTGATTCTTTACAATCCAGTCTCGGTAACGACATACACAACCTATGCTGATTTCTGTACAGCCTATCCATCGTTCTGCACTGACTCTATAGAAACTAATCCAGAACATATAGATGCGGCCAATGGAGACTTCCACCTGCAGCCCACCAGTCTCGCTATAGATACCGGCACATCATCCGGCATTGTCCAGCAGGCCTTTGATACCTTTCAGGCGCGATATGGCATAGACATAAGAGAAGATATAGAAGGAAATTCAAGACCCCAGGGGAGTGGCTGGGACATAGGAGCTTATGAAAGCCCGTATACTCAATCCAATCAATGCTCAAACACAGACACTTCTTGTGGAATATATCCTTCCTGCGCAAACTGCAATAGTTCAGATGGATGTTCTGGAACAACCTATAGAGATTATTATTGTATAGATAATAGTTCAGGATGTGGATATATATCAGATGATTGTTCTGACTGTTCTTGTTCTTGCGGAGGTTACAATGCGACAGAATCAATAGCTAACAGTAATTGTAATGATGGAATAGACAATGACTGTGATGGAACAACTGATTGTTCAGATACTGACTGTTCTGCAGACCCTGCTTGCGGAGTTGCGCCTCCTCCATCCGGAATACCCTCTGATTACATAGCTTATTGGAAATTTGAAAATAATGCTTTAGATGAAAAAGGAGTAAATAATGGAACTCTTTATGGAGATGCTACTTTTATCAACGATCCAAATAAAGGGAATGTTGTAAGTTTTGATGGGACTGGAGATTATGTTGGTATGGGTACTGGATTGCAGTTTACAGGACCATTTACTTTTTCTGTTTGGGTAAATACTCTTGCGCTTACGGGTGTTCATACGATTATAGCTCGAGGAAGAGTGAATTCTATTGCTTCAGTTGAGGAAGTTGCTTTTTATATAACTAATACGCCACGTCTTTTTTTGGATATTTCAAATGGAACAGTAAATGATTCTAAATATATCGGGTTGCCTGCTGACTATTCAACTGGGTGGCATCTTGCTACCGGCGTATGGAATGGATCTGCCCTTATCTTTTATTGGGACGGTGTATTTAAAAACTCTCAAGCTACAACAATTACATCATTGGCAATGAGTAACAAATCAACATACATCGGAGCAGATGTCGAATCTTCAGAAGATTGTTTTAAGGGTCTAATAGATGATGTGATGATTTACAATAGGGCGTTGACGGTACAGGAAATACAGGATATATACGATGCTCAAAAACCGGCGGGAATGGCAAAAGCAGAACCAAAAGGATTAGATTTGAAAGGCTTAGCGTCAATACTGGATTCTATCAAGAAAATCTTAGAAAATCTTAAGAGCTTGTTCTAAACATGTGAATTATAATTTATTATGATTAATCTACTTCCGCCAGTAGAAAAAGAAACACTTTTATTAGAAAAGAAAAAGAGAATAATAATAATTCTTTGGGCTTTAGTTTTGTTTTTTCTTGTTTGTTTAATTTTGATTTTGTTTTCAATTAAAATTTATCTTCAGAGTCAAGTTGAATCTCAAAGAGCTCTTTTAGCCGAAGCCGAAAGAGAATTTGAACAGTCTGATGTTCAAGGTCTTCGGGGAAAAATAAGCTCAGTTAATTTGACCCTAACAAAATTAAATTCTTTTTATCAGCAAAAAATTTATTTTTCTCAGATTTTAGAAAAAATTTCTCAAACCTTGCCTTCGGAAGCTTACTTAACTAATCTTTCTGCTGTTTTTTCCTCTGACGGGAAAAAAAATAGTATAAGAGTTTCTCTCTCCGGTTTTGTCCCAATCAGAGAAACTTTATTTGAGTTTAAGGAAAACCTTGAAAAAGAAAGTAATTTTAAAGAGATTTCCTTTCCACCGGCAAATTGGGTTGAATCAACTGATATTAACTTTTTTACAAGCTTCAATGTAAATATCTAATTTATGTCTCCAAAGAAAAAAATAATTATATTCTCAGCGATTTTTGGGGTAGCAGCTATAGCTATGGTTGGTTTTATAATATACCCCTTATTTAAAGGAATTGAGAAAAGCTCCGAAGAATTTATTGCGGCGAAAAAAGAATTAATTTTATCTAAGGAAGAAGCTGGAAAGTTTGAGCAATTTGAGGAGATTTATAAAGAATTAGAGCCGGATTTAGAAAAAATTAACCAGTTTTTTGTTGACCCGGATATTCCGATTGATTTAATCAAGTTTTGGGAAAAAGAAGCAAGAGATTCTGAACTTTCAATTAAGATTTCGCCTATCTCCCTGGAGACAGCTAAAACTGACCTTTGGAATTCCATAAGATTTCGCCTAAGCTTAGTCGGCTTTTTTCCTAATTTTTTAAAATTTTTTGAAAAAACGGAAACAAGTCCTTATCTAATTGAAATTCAAAATTTAACCGTAGAAAAACTAAACCAAGAGGAACTTGGCTCAAAAGACGTTAGCATTGCTTTAGTAATAAAAGTTTATACTAAGTGATTATGAAGATAGGGATAAAAAAAATTAAAAAATTTTTGGAGAAATTATCTTTAAATACAGCTCAACACGCTTTTCTGGTTTGTTTGTTTCTTTTTTTTCTGTCTCTGATTTTTGGAGGATTTCTGTTTTATAAATATAGTATCTTAATTCAGAAAGTAGAACCCGAAGTTTTAGATAAATCTATTCTATTTAAAGAAAAAATTTATCAAGAAGTTTTAGAGATTTGGCAGGAAAACGAGAGAATATTCCAAGAAGCTGATTTCAAAAAATACCCAAATCCGTTTTTAGAATTAGCGCCTCCCTCCGAAGAGGAGTTGACCGAGTAAGTTGTTTTAGGTATAATGATAAACTGAAAGCCCTCGTAGCTTAACTGGATAAAGCAGGTCCCTTCTAAGGACAAGACTGCAGGTCCGACTCCTGCCGAGGGCACATGGCGGCTATGGTGTAGTGGTAACATTGTTCTTTGTGGAAGAACCGTCGCCGGTTCGAATCCGACTAGCCGCCCCATTCATTCGAGGTCCGTCCTCGGATTAAAAAATGGAAGAGAACAATTCTCTTCCATTTTTTAGTTTAAATAAGCCCAGCTTACTTTTTTTCCTCAAGTTTGACTTTTAAGGCCATTTCTTTCTTCTCTCTTAAAATTTTTAGTTCAATTTCTTCTCCGATTTGACACTTTTGCAAGATATTTGATAAAGGGTTTTCGGCGGTAATTTTTTTACCTCGGGCTTCTAAAATTATATCAAATTCTCTAAGCCCAGTTTTTTCAGCGGCTGAGTCCTTAACTACGGCCGATTCTCCCAATGTCTCTCTGACTATCAAGGCTCCATAATTTACCGGCAGCTTATTTTTTTCGGCTACTTCTTTTGTTAAAAGAATATATTTCACTCCTAAAAATGGAATTTTTATCTTCCCATATTTTTTAACTTCTTCCAGGTCCTTTTTAATATAGTTAATTGGGATAGCAAAGCCAATATTTTGAGCTCCCATTACCATAGCAGTATTAATACCAATAGCTTTCCCTTCCATATTTATTAAGGGTCCTCCGGAGTTTCCCGGATTAATAGCAGCGTCAGTTTGAATAAGGCCTCTTAATCTTTCTGCTTGTTGAGTAAAATGGTCGGTTGCTTGAATATATCGCGACAATCCAGAAATAATCCCCGAACTTAGGGTGTCATGAAACTCTCCCAAAGCATTTCCAATAGCAACTACCTCTTCTCCGAGTTCAATTTTATTTGAATCGCCCAGTTCTAAATAAGAAAACTTTTTATCTTTTATTTTTAAAATAGCAATGTCGTTAATCGGATCGCGAGCCAGAACTTTAGCTGGATATTTTTTCTTTGGCTCTAAAATAACAGTATAGTCAGCTTCAGTGTCTGCGACAACATGCCTGGAAGTTATAACATAACCATCAGCGGAAATAACAAAACCAGACCCTCCTCCTATTTTTGTTGACTCTTTTTTTCCTTTTTTGAATTTTGGCATAATAATTCCTCTGCCGCCAAAAGGCATTAAATAGAATCCTTCTATTTTCGGAAGGTCTTTAGAAATTACAATAGTTATTACTGCCGGGCAGACCTTTTTAGCAATTTCAACAATTGGTGATTTATGTAGCATATTTTTTTGGTAATTAATTATTAACAAGTTTATTATAACAAAAAATTCTGTTGTCAACAAGAAAAAAATATGATATCTTAAAATTGGAGATTAAAAATTAAAAATTAAAAATTCTCACTGCCCTTGTAGTTCAACGGATAGAACAAGACATTCCTAACGTCTAGATGGAAGTTCGATTCTTCCCAAGGGCACTTTTGTTTTGTTGATAAAGTGTGGATAATTTGGTGATAAAAAGGATTGACAGCTGCTCTCAGTTTGTTAATATTGGAAACGAGGGGGTGCGGGATAAAATTCCTTAAGGACACCAGATTTAATGAAGGAGGTTTAATGGATATCCCTGGTTAGGTCCAAACCCAGCCTTGAAGAATAAACCGAGTTTGTTGGATCGGTCCCCCTCACTAAAGACCCTTTTGCCTTAGGCGGAGGGGTTTTTAGTTTTTTCAGTTTTTGGTATATAATAGACAAAAGGTCGAAAATAGTAATTGAATTAGGAATTATAACATTCTTGATTCATAATTCATTATTCATAATTCTGTAAATTTATGCCAGAAGATCTTCCTAAAGAAGAAGGAAAATTAATTGGAAAAATAAGTCATTACTTTTCCAAAATTGGAGTAGCGGTTATTGAATTATCAGACAAACTTTTAGCAGGGGATACTGTTCGGATTATTGGAGGAGAAGCTACTGATTTTGAGCAGGATGTTGGTTCAATGGAGGTGGAGCACGAAAAAATAAAGAAGGCAAAAGCTGGTGATGCGGTTGGAATAAAAGTTAAAGAAAAAGTAAGAGAAGGATATAAAGTATATAAGGTGTAATTTTCAATTGCAATCCTACGGGGAGTCTCTCGCTTCGTTCGATCCAGCAATTTTCAAATCTATGGATATTGATATCCAAGTTATTTTTCAGTTAACTCTGGCTGTTGTTTTTGGTAGTATAATTGGCCTGGAAAGAGAATATAAAAGAAAAGAAGCAGGGCTTCAAACTTATAGTTTAGTTACTCTTGGCTCCTGTCTTTTTACCATAATTGGTTTTGAGTTTTTTAATTTTTTTACTGGTAAGGCAAGCGTTAATTTTGACCCTTCCAGATTAATTTTAGCAGTAGCTACTGGAATTGGTTTTATTGGGGCTGGAGTTATTATTCATAGGCAGTTTCGGGTAGAGGGAATAACTACTGCTGCTGGTCTTTGGTGTTCTGCTGCTATTGGTATAGCTGTTGGGGCTGGATTTTATTTCTTAGCCCTTCTGACAGTTTTCTTAGCTACGATTATTCTAATTGGTTTTGGCGAACTCGAAAGAAAAATTTTTAAGAAAAAGTAAACGTTTCTCTTAAGCAATGTCTTTTCTTAAGGCCTTCTCTATTTATCTTGGAACAGTAATAGGAGTGGGGATATTTGGTTTACCTTTTGTGGCTTTTAAAGCCGGTTTTTTTGTTGTGGTTTCCTATTTTTTATGTATGGCTTTAGTTGTTATCTTGATTAACTTTCTTTATGGTGAGGTAATTTTGGGCACCAAAGAAATATATCGTTTGCCAGGATATGTAGGAAAATATCTTGGGGAAAAATGGAAGAGAATTACTTTTCTTGTTATTACGATTGGTTTAATGGGGGCTCTTCTTGCTTATTTGATTATCGGAGGTCAATTTTTGAATTTCTTTTTGGGTCCTTATTTGGGAGGTAATCCCACATTATATACTCTTTTATTTTTTGGGCTCGGAGCTTATTTAGTTTTCCGGGGCATAAAAAGCGTTTCTGGAGTTGAGTTGTCTTTACTTCTTGTTCTTTTTATTATCCTTGCCGCCTTTTTTATAAAAGCATTTCCCTCTATTAATATTAGTTATTTCAAGACCTTAAATCTAAAATTTTTATTTTTTCCCTACGGAGTAATTCTTTTTTCTCTTTGGGGTTCGGCTGTGATTCCAGAAATTAAAGAAGCGCTGACTGCTTGCCCGACAGGCAGATCTGGCTTAAGAATCCGTTTAAGAAGAGTAATATTTTGGGGAACTATTGTAGCTGCGGCTATTTATCTTTTTTTTATTGTTATAGTCCTGGGCGTCTCGGGACTTGTTACATCTGAGGAAGCAATTTCCGGCTTAGAAAAAGTGTTAGGCAGCAACGTTGTTAAGTTAGGTTTTATTTTTGGGGTGATTACTTGTTTTACTTCCTTTCTTACTCTTGCCTTGACCTTAAAAAAAGTATTTTGGTATGATTTTGGCATCTCCAAAAATTTTGCCTGGTTTTTAACCTGTTTTCCGCCTTTGTTCCTTTTTTTCTTAGGGATTAGAGGATTTATTGGAGTGATTAGCTTTACCGGGGCGATAGCTCTTGGAATTGAGGGAATAATTATTGTTTTTTTGTATCGGGAATTTTTGAAAAAAAAGTTTTCTCAAAAAATAAACCCTGCTTTTTATTTATTAGCAGGGGTTTTTGTTTTAGGAATTATCCTTGAATTAGTTTACTTTATGTGTTAAAATAAACTATGATTATATTATTAGATATTATAACTGTTGTTGTTTTTGTTTCTTTTTTGTTTTGGTATTTAGTGACTAACGTTTTACCATTTTTAAATGGCTAAAAGAAGGTCAATTGAAGAAGAACTATATAGAAGGGTTTCAATTAACGACCTAATTCTTTTTAGTATATATTCTTTGCAAGGAAAATGTTCGTTTGAAAAATTAATCAAAGAATGTTTTATTCTTTTTCCCAAGTCGTTTTCTTTGTTAGAGCTTCCAAAATGGCCCGATTCTCGTAAACTTGATAGGCCGTTGAGAACACTTAGGAAAAGAAGATTAATTTCTGGCAATCCAAAAACAATTTTTTCTCTGACTAAACTCGGCAGGAAAACGGCTGAGAGTGTTGCTAAAACCTTTAGGCAGAGAAGATTAAAGTTGTAGCTTATATTTTATGTATGTATTAATTTTTATTGCTGGTTTCGGAGGAGGCGCTCTTAGAGGGCTGGTTGGATTTATAAAGCATCAATTTGCCTACAAAGATGTTAAATTCCAACTTCCTTATTTTTTATTTATGATGTTTCTGTCGGGAGTTGTTGGTCTTCTCGCCGCCGTAGCCGTAAAAGAAACCGGGATTACTTTCCTAGGCTTGGATTATCTTAGTCCTGCTTTAGCTTTTATTATTGGTTATGCTGGTGGAGATTTTCTAGAGAATATTTATAAGATTATTGTTAAGAAATCCTCTTTGTATTAAAACTAAACTAACCAAAAACCTCCGAAAATACGGGGGTTTTTGGTTAATGCGAACAAAAGAAAAACAAAAATTTACTTTCATTTTAACCGAGTGGCGCATTAGTATAGTAAAGGGGAGGGCAAAAATCTCCTCCTCTATTTTAGAAAAATTTTCCCTTAAACTTCTGTGTTTTCTTCCGGAGTTTCTTCTTTCGGAGCTTCTGTAGGAGTTTCTCCTCCTTCTGCTGGAGCTTCTGTAGGAGTTTCTGCGGGGGTTTCTGGCGTCTCTGGAGCTTGAGTCTCTGGGGTTCCCTCGCCTTCTTCTGGAGAAGTTTCAGCTCCTTCTTCTTTTTCTTCTTCAGGTGCTGTTGGAGCTTCGGGCTCCTCTTGAGCAATAAAAGTAGGATATAATTTGTCGTTAATCATAAATTTTTATATTATCCCGTAAGTCACGGGGTGAATTTTTTATCTTTTTCCGACCTTTTGCTTTCCATCCATTACATTTTTTATTATAGTGATTCAGAAGTGTTTGTCAATAGTTTTTGGGGATAACCCCGTTAGAAATTTGCCGGCTTTCTGTTTTTATTCTTGTTTTATGATCTCTAACGGGGTAAAATAAAATAATAAATATATGCTCAAGGGAATAAAAGTTTTAGGCACAGGAGGTGTCACGCATCCAGAATAGTATCAAAACAAGCAACTCTTTTTTAACATGATAGAAGAATATCATTTTGGTTCTATCACTATTGGCGGTAAAACTTATAATCAAGACATTGAGGTTAGGTGGACCGACGAAGTTCTAGAGTGGTGGCGGGAAGAAAGCCATGTGATTGACGTTGAAAGTGTTAAGAGAGCAGTAGGACAAAATCCCGAGATAATCATAATTGGAATTGGAGAAAGCGGAGTAGCAAAGGTTACTGAAGGTGCCCAGAATTTTATAAAAGAAAAAGGAATTAAGCTAATAATTGATAAAACCGGAGAATCAACTAAGACCTTCAATATAATAAAAGAAGAATCCAAAGAGGAGGAAGGAGAACAAAGAAAAGTAATTGGCCTTTTTCACTTAACTTGTTAAATATGAACAATAAAAAGTTTCTATTAGAACTCTTGTTTTCTTTTTGCTGAAGTTTTTTTAGTCGCTAAATTATAAAATAAAATCACAAAATAATATGTCTAAATTTTCACAAAAAGGTGTTTCTCTCTATTTGGCTATTGTGATAATGGTTATTCTCTTATCTGTTGTTTTAGGTGTAACTACAATTTTAGTAGGACAGTTAAGGATGATAAAAGAAATGGAAAATTCAGTAGTTGCTTTTTATGCAGCTGATACTGGAATTGAGGAAGTATTGAAAGTAATAATCCACGATGTTGGTGTTCCCGCTTCCCGTTATCCTTTAGCTGAGGGGACTTATACTCCTGTTGGCGACGCTTCTTACTATGTTGAAGTGCTTTCGCCTGGGGCTAGTTGTACTGCTTCTCTTTATTGCGTTCGGTCAGTCGGAATTTATAAAGAGACGAGAAGGGCAATTGAGGTTAAAATATAATGTTTTCAATTTTTAATTTATAACAATGACTAAGCAGCAGGCGCATCAGCGTATTAAAAAACTGCGAAAACTAATAAATCATCATCGCTATTTATATCACGTTCTTGACCGTCAAGAAATTTCTGACTCAGCTCTTGATTCTTTGAAAAAAGAGCTTTTTGATTTAGAGCAAGAATTCCCAGAATTTATTACCCCGGATTCTCCGACACAGAGAATAGGAGGCAAGCCATTGGAAAAGTTTAAGAAAGCTAAACACCCTAAACCAATGCTTTCTTTTAATGATGCTTTTTCTGAAAAAGATATGGAGGATTGGTTAGAAAGAATTTTAAAGCTTTTAACCGAAGAAGAAAAAAAGCAAATAGGCTTGCCCTCACACCCCGTTAAGCGGGGTAGTGAGGGTTTTTATTGTGAGTTAAAAATTGACGGATTGGCAATTGAATTAATATATCAAAATGAAATTTTGAAAACCGGTTCAACCAGGGGAAACGGAATTATCGGAGAAGATATTACCCAAAACTTAAAAACCATTGAAGCCATTCCTCTCCATATTGGAAAAGCAACTCTCCGGGGAGTCCGCTTCGCGTCCAGTAAAATTCCACCACTTGTGGTGGTTAGGGGGGAAGTTTTTATTCCCAAAAAAGAATTTGAAAAGTTCAAAAAAACTTATGCTAATCCTCGGAACCTGGCGGCCGGCTCTATAAGACAGCTTGACCCAAAAATTACAGCTTCCCGCCACTTAGATTCTTTTGCTTATGATTTAATGACAAATTCGGGGGTAAAAACTCACGAAGAAAAACATCAAATTTTAAAAAAGTTTGGCTTTAAAACTAATCCTTATAATAAATACTGTAAAGATTTAACCGAAGTTTTCAAATTCCACAAAGAAATTCAGAAAATAAGAAAAAAAATTCCTTACGAAATAGACGGAATTGTTGTTATTGTTAATTCAAACAAAATTTTTGAAAAATTAGGAGTAGTTGGGAAAGCGCCGAGAGGAGCAATTGCTTTTAAATTTCCAGGCGAACAAACTACTACTGTTGTTGAGGATATCAAGGTTCAGATTGGCAGGACCGGCGCTTTGACGCCAGTTGCCTATCTAAAACCAGTTCAGGTTGGAGGGGTAACAATTTCCCGCGCAACTTTACATAATGAAGACGAAATAAAACGATTAGGAGTGAAAATTGGAGACACGGTTATTGTTAGTAGGGCAGGGGATGTTATTCCGGATATTATAAAGGTTCTTTCTGGATTAAGAATCGGCAAAGAAAAAGAATTTAAAATGCCAAAGCGCTGCCCTGTTTGCGGAAGTAAGATAATAAGGCCGAAAGGAAAGGCAGTTTCTCGCTGCTTAAACCCAAATTGTTTTGCTCAAAGAAGAGAATACTTTTGTCATTTTATTTCCAAGGGAGCTTTTGATATTGAGAACTTGGGACCGAAAATTGTTGGCCAACTTATGGAGGAAGGTTTAGTTTCTGACCCGGCTGACCTTTTTGAATTAAAAGAAGGCGACCTTTTGTCTTTAGAAAGATTTGCTGAGAAATCTGCCGAGAATTTAATTAAATCTATTCAAAACAAAAAAGAAATTACTCTCCCAAGATTTATTTACGCTTTGGGGATTAGAAACGTTGGAGAAGAAACCGCTTTGGATTTAGCAGAACATTTCGAAAGTTTAGAAAAACTCCAAAAAGCCAGTTCGGAAGGATTAGAAAATATAAAGGATATTGGACCGGTGGCAGCAAAGTCAATTTATGATTGGTTTAGACAAAAGAAAAATATAGAATTTTTGAGAAAACTTAGAAGGGTAATAAGAATTAAAAATTATGAATTAAGAATTAAGAATAAAAAATTAAAGGGCTTGAATTTTGTTCTTACGGGCGGTTTAGAAACTATAACTCGAGATGAGGCAAAAGAGAGAATTAGAGATTTAGGCGGCGAAATTTCTGAATCAGTATCAAAGAAAACAGATTATGTAGTAGTCGGCAGAGAACCAGGTTCGAAATACGATAAAGCTAAAAAATTAGGTATTAGGACAGTCAATGAACGAGAATTTTTAAAGATGATATTATAATCAATATGCTTCAGCATTTCAAAAAATTAGATTGGTTGCTTATAATTTCAGCGCTTTTGCTTGTTGGAATTGGTCTGCTTTCAATTTATAGTATTTCTTTAGGTAAGGGAGATTTTTTAAACCTTAAAAAGCAAATGATTTTTTTAGGAATAGGGTTTATTTTAATGCTTTTTTTAAGTTTTTTTGATTGGAGAGCATTTCAGGAAAACCCTTATTTTATTTTAGTTCTTTATTTTCTTTGCGTTATTTCTTTACTTGGCCTGTTTTTTTTCGCTTCAGAAATACGAGGAGTAAAAAGTTGGTATAAAATAGGGTCTTTTTCTTTTGATCCAATAGGCATTACGATGCTTATTCTAACTATTTTATTAGCTAAATTTTTTTCAATGAGGCACGTTGAAATGTACCGATTATCCCATATTTTTTTATCAGGCCTATATGTTATATTTCCTTTTATTTTAATTTCTTATCAGCCGAACTTAGGTTCTGCTTTGATTTTGGTTGTTTTATGGCTCGGAATTTTGGTTATTTCTGGAATTAAATTAAAGCATTTTTTAGTTTTAGTTCTTTGCGGTCTCTTATTATTAATTTTAAGTTGGTCGTTTCTCTTGAAAGAGTATCAAAAAGAAAGAATTATAAGTTTTTTAGCGCCTCAAATTGAGCCTCTGGGAATGAGTTGGAGTCAAATTCAAGCAAAAATTGCTATAGGTTCTGGGGGAATTTTTGGCCAAGGCATAGGCAAAGGTTCCCAAACTCAATATGGCTTTTTACCCGAACCTCATAACGACTTTATTTTCGCCGCTATTTCAGAAGAATTTGGATTAATAGGGGTGGCAGTTCTTCTTCTTTTGTTTACGGTTTTAATTTGGCGGATTATGAGAATTGCTATTTCCGCTCAGTCAAATTTTCCTCGGCTTTTTGCTTCGGGCTTTACTATTATTTTAATCTTTCAGATTTTTATTCATATTGGTATGAATCTCGGGATTTTACCTGTTATTGGAATTTCCTTGCCTTTGGTTAGCTATGGAGGAAGCAGCTTAATCGCAATTTTTGTTGGATTAGGAATCCTCCAAAGCGTAAGAACTCATTAAGCGTTATAATAAACTCGGTTTATTTTTTACCGTATCGGATAAAAAAGCTCTTATAAAGAGCTTTTTAAGTTTAAAATGGCTCAATAAGGGTATATTTGTTATCCGATATCTTATCCCCAGTTATTTGATTGACACTGGTTTTGGCATAAGGGATAATATAATAATGGATAAGGAACAAAAGCAAGACGACTATATATCCCTTCAAGAAGCTACGGAGTATTGCTCTCACTCGCAAGAGTATTTAAGTTTGCGGGCGCGTCAGGGAAAATTAAGAGCAGTAAAACTTGGCAGGAACTGGGCAATAAAAAGAGAATGGTTGGAAGAATATATTACTCAGGTAGAAGAATATAACAAAGCTAACTACTACATATCCTTACAAGAGGCAACAAGATACTGTAATTATTCTCAGGTCTATCTTAGTTTACGAGCCTGTCAGGGAAAATTAAAAGCAGTAAAACTTGGCAGGAACTGGGTAATAAAAAGAGAATGGTTAGAAGAATATTTATCAAGAGTTAAAGATTACAATAATAATTTAAATAAAAAACGCAAGAAAGAAACCAAGAAAGCAGAGGATGGATTTCCCTGTCTTAAGAAGGTGAAGGTGGTGAGTAAGGTTCCAAGAAATCTTCCAATTGGTGACGTTAAACTTATTCCAGTTTGTCCCTTTTCTTTTCGGCTGAGCGAATTTTTCAAAAAAGCAGTGGTTTTGCCAAGTTTTCGTTTTGGATTTGCCTGGGCAATGACTCTTGTTTTGATAATTGCTGGCGGAGTTTTTGGAAGAGCTTCTTTAAAAGTTATGGCAGATGATATTGCCAAGGTAATATCATCTGCAGAAGAAAAAATATCAGAAGATGAAGTTTATTCAGTAGCGGTTTACGAAACAGCAAATGTTTTCAAAAATTATTTTAAATGGGTTGAACAAAACCCGGCGGTAGAAACAATTGAGAAAAATGTAAAATTTGTCTGGCAGAATAGTAAAAATGGATATGTTGCGGCAGATAGATTTCTTAATGAAAAATACATAGTTTTTGACGAAACAATTTTTGATAGCTGGGGCAAGCTAACAGATAGCGCCGAAAAAATTGTTTACAGAATTAAGGACGGCTATTTCGCTTTCGTAGATGGTTTTGAAAAAATTGTCAGAGCAATAGTTCCAACTTTTTCGCGGACAAAAGAATTTGTTTTGAATTTATTTAAGCCGTCAGAAATTGTTTTAGAGAAAGAGTTAGTTCCCGAGTCAGCCGAAGATGGTTTGGTGGTAATTCCTTCAACCGAAAGAGACGAAGAAATAAAAATAAAAATAAAAGAAAGTTTTTCTGATGAAGTGGAAGTGGAGCAGGTAGACAAGACCTCGGGAACTATTACCCCTGTTTTTAGAGAAAGAGAAGGAGGTAAATATATGTATATTTTAGTGCCGGTTAAGAACTAATTATAAAATTATTCTAATTATTCTAATTGACCTAATTAAAATCAAACGACCAATGACTAAAAAATATTTAATTGTAATAACGCTTTGTTTTTTACTCGGCGCTTCTTCAACTGACGCTTCTGTGATGGAGAGCGAGAATTACCGTCTTGAATCAGATGAAATTGATATGGGAGCAATGGGAGAGATGAGGGATTTTTCCGGTCTTAGCCAGCAGGAAAAAGAGCTGGCTTTAGCAGCAAGCCAAAACCCAAAACAAGGACCGGTTGTTATTTTTACCTCTAAAATATCTGCTTGGGAAATAATATTTGGCAGCGCTTTGGCATTACTACTTTTAGTTTTTGTTTATTATATCGTCTTTAGAAAGAGGTTATTTTCAAAACAATGAAAAAGGGTTTTTTAAAAAAAGTTTTTTATGCCGCAATTATTTCTCTTTTACTTTTTTTAAGCATTCAGATTTTTCTTTTTTTTCCGAATTTGATTGTAAAAGCTCAAGGAATGACAAGTACGAATTACAAAATTATATCAAGTGATATTAATGCCGGGGGCAGAGATGACCAGACGTCAGCCGCAGGCGGTTATAAGATGGTAGATACTATTGGCGGAATTGCCACCGGAATTTCAGACAGTGCTCTTTATAAACTAATGGCCGGTTATCGGACCATTGATGATTTATCTATTTCCTTTTCCATTTCTGATTTGGCAATCGGTTTTGGCGATTTTTCTTCCACTAATGTCCGCTACGCGACTTCTGATGAGAACGGTGCTACTTCCCAGCCAGCGAATCAAAACCCAACCTATATTACCGTTTCCACCAATGCTCCGAATGGCGTGATTATTTCTGCTCGTAGCGAGGGCGATAGTTCAGACGCCGGGCTTTACAAATCAAGCTTGCCAACCAAATTGATTACTGCTACTGCTTGCGCCACGGTAGATAATGGTGTAGAAAGTTATGCCTTGTATGTTAAAAATGTTGGTTCTAATTTAACTGCTGCTTCAGGATTTAATGGAGAAACCTGCGCGGGTACAATTTCTACTATTGGTCAGACAATTTTGACTGCTTCTGTTCCCTTGATTACTAATAATACTGCTGATGTTGCTTTAAAAGCAGCCACTGCCGGCGTAACCGCGGCCGGTTCTTATGCTGATGTCATTACTTTGACCGCAACAGGAAAGTTTTAATTAGAATAATTAGAAATTTTATAACAGATATTTGAATGGCGAAGAAATTATTAATAAAAAATAAAAAAAGGTCGACTTCTTCGTAAGATTAAAAAAGGTCAAATTATTAAAAATTAAAAATTTACTCCCATTTTTTAAAAAGAAAAAGTGGAGGTGAACAAAAAAAATGAAAATAAACAAAAAATTCTTTAAACTCAGTTTAGCGATTTTGGCTTTGGTTTTAATGGTGGGCTTGGCAGGGAAATTTGTTTTTGCCGCTACCCTTACAACGATTTACGATAGATTAAGCGATGTTCAGTCTGATACAGCCAGCGGGGTAAATCATTATATTGTTTTTACGCCAACTACTACTCATAGCGGTGCTTACAACATTTTGAAACTTCAATTTCCAGACGGTGACGATGGAAAATGGTGTAGAACCGCCGGAGTTCTTTCTGCTACCACAATCACTGAAGATTCTTCTACTGGTTTGCCGGGAACATTAACTACTACTAACTGCACCCAGGGATCAGGCGCAAGCAGTTACGATACTATCTTTATCTGTTCTAGCGGAGGAAGCAATGCCTGGACTGGTGGTACAAAATACGGAGTTGAGCTTTCTGATTCAGACGGTATTTTAGGGACAACAACAGCAGCAAATAATATTGCAATTAGTGTTACCACCGGCACCCATGCTGATACCTGCGGTGAACCCTCAGCCAATATTGATAGCGGCAGTTTTGCTGTTTCAATTTTAGATGATTCTACAGTAGGAGTTAGCGCTACAGTTGACCCGATAATTACTTTTTCCATCAATGACCTGGCAATTGGTTTTGGCAGTTTTTCTTCTACCACAGAACGTTTTGCCACCGCTGATGCAACCGGCTCTACGTCAGCTGCGCCCAACGGAGAACCCACTGTGATTACTATTACCACCAATGCTCCGAACGGCGCCATTGTTTCAGCCAGGAGCAAAGGCAATGGTTCAGGAGTAGAAGGCAATGGTTCAGCTGGGCTGAACAAGTCAGTCTCGCCAGCCAATCTTATTGCTGCTGCTGCTTCTTCAGCAGTTGTTACTGGCACAGCGGGTTATGGCCTTTATGTGAAAAACGTAGAAAACACTACAGGCACCCTGGCCATTGACGAGGGTTTTAATGACGACACCGTCAGCGATCTGGCTATTTCAACGACCAACCAGACGATTGCTGCAGCTACCGCTGTTGTGAATAGCACGGCTGATGTGGCTCTGAACGCAGCTATTGCTGGCACTACTCCAGCTGGTTCTTATGCTGATGTTATTACCTTGACCGGAACAGGAAAGTTTTAATTAGAATAATTAGAAATTTTATGACTAAATTTTCTATCAGTTTATTTGTTGCTATAGCAAGTTTGGCTGGTTTGATTTTGGCTCCGAATGTTTTTGCTTTGACTTTATCTCCGCCTCTTTATGAGATTGGAGCAATGCCGGGTCAAGTTCTGAAAACCGGATTGAAAGTGTTTAACGAGACCGATAAGGCCAGAACTTTTTACTTTGAAGCCCAGAACTTCACTGCCAAAGGCGAAGAAGGCGATCCTTATTTTGTTGGTGAAATCGGAAAAGAGGATTTGGCTTCCTGGATTGAATTACCGGGCCCAATCCACTTGGAGCCGGATGAACTCAAGCAGGTGGAATTTACTATTAGAGTGCCGGAAAATGCTGACCCAGGAGGTCATTACGCTGCTATTTTTTTAAGCACCTCGCCTCCTGCTACTGAGGAAGCAGGTGCTGTTGGTCTGTCTGCTAAAATTGGCACCCTCGTGCTTTTGAAGATAGGCGGAGAAATCATTGAACAAGGAAAATTAATTGAATTTAGTCTGGTTGATGGCAAGCGGCTCTTTGAGCATTTGCCAATTGATTTTTCGGTCAGAGTTGAAAACTTTGGAACAGTCCACATTAAGCCGGCTGGCACAATTGAAATAAAAAATATCTTTGGCGGAAAGACAGCTGAAGTCAAAGTTAATATTGCTAAGATGCCGGATGGCAAAGAAAGACCGGTTGGCAATATCTTGCCGGAAAGCGTCAGAAAATTTGAGAGCAGCTGGCAGATAAGTGCTTCGGAAAACCAGCCAAAGACCTTTTGGCAGAAAGTGAAATTTGAAAAAGAAAACTTTGCCTTAGGCAGATATCAGGCAAAACTGAATCTTGATTACGGCGTAGAAAGCGACAAGAAGCTTACAGCTGTTCTTGCTTTCTGGGTTTTTCCCTGGCATCTAATTTTGGTTTCCTTTATAGTTTTGGCGCTTGTTCTAACTTTGCTTGTGTTTAGCATTAGACGTTATAACCGATGGATAATTAAAAAAGCCAGAAACAATAATTCAAAATTAACTTGACCATGCTTATTCGTCTTTTTTCAATTGTGGTTGCTGCCCTGGCAATTGTTTTTGGGCTAACTGGAATGCCAACTTTTCTTTATGCAGATGAGGTGAATGTTTCTGCTTTGGTGCCAACCGAAGAAGAAGAGCCGCCGGACGGCGGCGGACCGGTCTTTGTGCCCGACACTACTCCGCCTAAAATTTTTGATATTGTTATTGATGGTATTACTTCGGAAAGCGCAACAATTTCCTGGAAGACCTCAGAACCGTCTATTCCCCAAATAAATTACGGAAAAACAAAGAACTACGAAAAAACAATTATTGGCAAGGATTTTCTAATGAGTCATAGGATTGTTTTGGGAAATCTTTTATCAGACACGGTTTATCATTTTGAGCTCGTTGTGGCAGACCGGTCAGGCAATAGAACCAGTTCCGGCGACTATACTTTTAAGACCTTGTTGGGTCCAGATATTTTAGCTCCGGCAAACGTTTCAAATTTTGAAGCGATTGCCGGCGATGGCCAGATTACTTTGAAATGGCAGAATCCGGCTGACCCTGATTTTAAAGCAGTGCGGATAATGAGGGGCGAGGGTTTTTATCCTCAAGACCCCGAGCAAGGAAAATTGGTTTACGACAACGAAGAGGCCTCGTTTGTTGATACAGGCTTAATTAACGGAAAGAGATATTATTACACTGCTTTCGCTTACGATTTTAGCGGCAATTTTTCCTCAGGCGCCATTGCTTCGGCCGTTCCTTTCAAAATAAAACCATTGCCACCCGAAGAAATATTTACTGAAAAAGAATGTTTAGAAGCCGGTTATTATTGGTATGACGAGACCTGTCATAGAGAGCCAAAGATGGTTTCTCCTCCGCCGGAAGTGGAAGAAATAACCATAGATGACTTTGATTTTATTCAGGCAGGCAGAAAAATTCCTGTAATAGATGGAAAATTAGAAATAAAAAAAGAAGAGCCGCTGGAGATTTTAATTAACTACGAAAAAGTGCCCGAGGTTTTAAAAACCGTTACAGTAACATTGGGAAAAGGCGAGAAATTTTTCTCTTTCCTTTTGAGAATAAATAAAGAAAAAACCGCTTACCTGGCGACATTGATGCCGCCGGAAGATCCCGGGGTCTATCCTATCACCATTGCTGTTCTTGATTATAAAAACCAGACCTTGAAAAGAATTCTCGGCCAGTTGATAGTTTTTGAGAGCGCGCTCCTTCCCGCATTAGCTCCTTGGTATAAAAATTGGCAGAACTGGATATATATTATAATAATTATCCTTTTTATATTAGCTGTGATGATATATCTTATTAGAAAAATCAAAAATAAAACATCGAAATTAAAAAACAAGAACATAATATGAGCTTAAAGCTCAAACTGCCAGTATATATATGTATAGCAGCTGCTTTATTGCTTAGTGGTTTTACCATTGTTCACGGTGCTTTCAACGACCAAATTAATTATCAGGGCAAATTAACAAACAGCAGCAATGTGGCGGTTTCAGATGGAAACAAATGTATGAGGTTTTCCTTATATACCGTAGCCAGCGGAGGGTCAGCAATTTGGACAGAAGAATGGAAGGAAAGCACTTCTTATGTGGTGACAACCAGCGGTTTGTTTTCAGTGTTACTCGGCAGTAATACAAGTTTGTCATCTGTTGATTTTAACCAGTCGGCGCTGTATCTTCAGGTTGACTATGATCCTGATTGCAATACCCCCGCAACTTACGAGGAAGAGTTCTCGCCCAGAAAGCAATTAGGCGCGGTTCCATCTGCTTTTGAAGCCAAGCAACTCGGAGGTTATACCTGGGAGTCGCCCGGAGCAATTGGCACTACTACCCCCAGCACCGCTGCTTTTACCACCCTTACAACTTCCGGCAACGTCGGCATCGGGGTTACAGATCCTGATACAACGCTGGAAGTATACAAAGTAGGAACACAGTTGAAACTTTCAGGTGGAGCTGCCGATTATGCTACATTTGCAGTTGCCGTTGATGGCGATTTAACAATAACTCCTTCAGGGGGAGATATTGATTTTGCATCATCTAACTTAACTGCAATAGGAACAGTTACCGCATCAACCCTGGGCGCCACCACCTTTATACTTGGCTCCGATGAATTAACAGACATAACAGGGACAGGATTATCAATATCAACAGGAACATTAACATTTGACGCTACCGAGTTAGGAGCGTTGGTATGGGGAGCTGGTGGAGACGCTTCAGTAACTCATACTTATTCTTTGTCGGGAGCAACAGATCCTGTCTGGACAATAGGAAATAACTCAATGGACTTAACAGCAGGAGTATTAAAAGTAGGAGGGAGTGCGGTTTTAACTACTGTTGCTTATGGAGATTTAACCGGCAACCCTTCTGATGTCATAACTGCCGGGACAGGATTGGCTTGGGATACAGATACTCTTAATTGGTCTGCACAATTATCAGATTTATCAGACGTAGGAGTAACGACCCCTACTAACAAAAATGCTTTAATGGCTGATGGCGATAGTTGGGAAAGCAGGGCATTAGTAGAAGCAGACATAAGTGATCTAGGAACTTACTTGACAGATATTACTGGCGAGAGCTTATTTGATTTAAGTGATGTTGCTGCTGACCCTGGTGCTGATAGATTTTTAATGTGGGATGATGACCCTGGCACTAATGTATGGCATCAATTAGTAGAAGCAGACATAAGTGATCTAGGAACTTACTTGACAGATATTACTGGCGAGAGTTTATTTGATTTATCAGATGTAGTTTCTGCCACGAATACGGATAAGTTTGCCTTAATGGCTAATGGAACTACTGGCTATGTGGGTAGAGCATTAGTAGAAGCAGACATTTCAGATTTACAATCTTATTTAACTACTGTTGCTTATGGAGATTTAACCGGCAACCCTTCTGATGTCATAACTGCCGGGACAGGATTGGCTTGGGATACAGATACTCTTAATTGGTCTGCACAATTATCAGATTTATCAGACGTA